>Ga0153915_10002250_pt1 | contig 17674 bp, 10 predicted proteins | sample Opewatmetagenome_2_FD_107003 | JGI IMG/M metagenome (GOLD analysis project Ga0153915, IMG submission 107003) | Freshwater wetland microbial communities from Ohio, USA - Open water 3 Core 3 Depth 3 metaG | ecosystem: Environmental > Aquatic > Freshwater > Wetlands | place: USA: Ohio, Lake Erie...
ATGACCCCTCCCGCCCAAGGCTCTCTCATGATGCCCTGGCCGGCACCGCTTCCCGCACCCCAGGTGCGCACCGTCCAGGAGATGCGGGGGGTGCTCGCCGACCCGGACTGCCCCTGCAGTGACCCGCTCTACTTCATGTACCGGGACCTGTCCCTGTCAGAGGCGGATGCTGCCTGGCTCCGGGAGGAGCGGCTCCGGTACGACATGACGGTCATCCCCGCCCGTGTCCTCTGCGGCGAGTTCGTAAAGACCAAGGGGCACTTCCACCCGGAGAATCCCCGGGGGATCCGGTACCCCGAGATCTACGAGGTGCTCGGGGGGGCCGCCTGCTTCCTCCTCCAGGATCCGGATCCGTCGGACGTGGTGGCGATCCTCGCCCGGGCCGGAGAGAAGGTGGTGGTGCCGCCCGGCTACGGGCATGTCACCCTCAACATGGCCCGGGTAACCCTCACCATGGTGAACATCGTCTCCACCGCGTTTGAGAGCGTCTACGGTGATTACGAGGAGCGGCAGGGGGCTGCCTACTACGCATTCACCGGCCGGGGGTTCGTGCCGAATCCCCGGTACGGGCACCTGCCCCCGGTCCGAATCCTCAGGGCCCGGGACCTCACCTTCCTCCGGGGCCTCCCCCCCGAACCCCTGTACCGGTGGATCGGGAACCCCGGTGCGCTGGGCTTTTTGAACCGTCCCGAGGAGTACCCCGGTCTCCTCAGCCTTCCCTGACCGGGGAGGGGACCGGCAGGCGCTTGTGCTCCGTGCGGTGCATGAGCGCGAGCACCTTCTTCTCAATGTCGGTCCGGGCTGTCCACCCGTGGGCCTCCAGGGATGCGAAGGCCGCATCGATCTCGGCGTAGGTGAGGCCGATCTCTCCTTCGTCGCTCTGGCCCGCCCAGAGGCCGGCGGAGGGCACCTTGTTCCGGATCCTGTCGGGGATGCCCAGTGCGGCTGCCAGCCGGTACACCTCCTCCTTGTACAGGTGCAGGATGGGCTGCAGGTCCGCGGCGGCATCGCCGTACTTGGTGAAGTAGCCCAGCAGGTACTCGCTCCGGTTGGAGGTGCCACAGACCAGCCGGTGCTCCCGGTTGGCCGTCCGGTACAGGGTGGTCATGCGGATGCGGGCAGCCAGGTTCCCCCGGACGTACGGGGTGTCCTGCGGGCCCGGCTGCGGTACGAAGGCCCGGAGCACCGGCTCGATCTCCTCGGTCCGCGACGGGACAGAGAGGGTCCTGCAGAGGTCCCGGGCATCCTTCATGTCCTCCCCCCGCGTCACCGCCGACGGCAGGAGCAGGCCCAGCACCCGGGCCGGGCCGGCGGCCCGGGCACAGAGGGCCAGGGAGACCGCCGAATCCACCCCCCCGCTGACGCCCACGACGAGGCCCTCTGCGCCGCTCTCCTCCAGTACCTCCCGGATCATATCGGCGATACGGCCGATCTCCCGGTCCTCCCACGTGCCCCTCTCTTCCATGGTCCTTCCTCAGATCAGGTGGATCAGCTTCCTGAGATGCTCGGTATCCCCCATGGCGATCACCGCGTCCCCCTCCTCGATCTCGACATCCGGGGCCGGGCGGATCGCGGACCGGGACGGCCCCTCGATTCCCAGCACCCGCACCCCTGACCGCCGCTCCACCCATCCCACGGTGGCAGGGGCGTGTTTCATCAGGTGACGGGTCACCACCTTCTGCCCGCTGGGAAGGTCAAGGAGCACCCGTACCGTGTCGGACAGCACGGTGCCGGCCAGCACCTGCCCCCCGATGGTGGGCAGGAGCGCGACGTAATCGGCACCGGCCCGGTACAGGCGGTCCACCGACCCGGGCTCGTTCGCCCGCACCAGGATCTTGGCATCCGGGTTCAGGTTCCGTGCGAGGAGCGTGGTGAAGATGTTCAGGCTGTCATCGTTCAGGGCCACGATCACGTACCGTGCCTCCTCCACCCTCGCCTCCCGGAGCACCATCTCGTCCTCGGCTTTCCCCACGATCTGGTTCATCATATACTGCCGCTCGTCCACGACGACACAGGTGACACCGGCCATCTGGAGCTCGTGGTAGGCAGCCCGGCCCACGTCCCCGAACCCGGCGATGATGGCGAGGGCCTCCCCCCCGTGCGGTGAGGCGAACTCCTGCTGCAGCATCCCGGCCACCGATCCGGCCGTTCCCAGCACGAAGAGCATGGTGGAGGCATCCACCGTGTCCTCCCCCCGGGGATGGGCTACGAACTCCCCGGCTTTCCAGAAGAAGAGGACGTCCACGCCATACCGCTCGAGAAGGGCCAGCTCCGCCAGGCTCTTTCCCACCGCGCGGGACTCTTTGGGGATGGGTATCTTCAGGAGCTTGAGGGCCTTCCCGTCCCCCTCCCTGTCCTCCATCTTCATATGGTCCAGGCTGATGGCTTCGAAGATCGTGTCCACCTCGGGGCGCATCACCGCGTGGCGGGCCAGGATCTTGCCCGTGGAGTTCTTCGGCGAAAGGACGTACTCGGCCCCCGCGTACCGCAGGAAGGGATCGAAGGCCAGGTCGTCCACTACCGCGATGATGGTGCTGCGCGTGAGCCCGCGGAGCCCCAGGATGATATTGGCAGCCCGCCGCTCCCGGCTGCTCACGATGATCGTGTGGGCGTCCTTCACGCAGGCGTGCTCCCAGGTGGCAGGGGAGCCGGCGGGCCCCCAGATCACGCGGACCCGGGGGGAGAACTCCTGGTGGATGGCCATTGCCCGGGCCTCGTCCTCCTCAACCACGACAATCGGGATATCGGCGATCGCCATGCTCTCGATGAGGGCCCGGGCGGTGGCGCCGAAGCCGGCGATCACCAGGTGACCCTTCACCGGCCGGGGGAGGGTGGTGGGGGGCGAGGTATGGATCATCTGCACGATGAACGGCTGGAGGATCAGCGGGATGAACATGAAGATCATGAAGATGCCGGTCAGGATCATGAAGACCGTAAGGAGAATCGTGAGCTGGTTCTCGAACGGCAGGAGATACCCGAACCCGACGGTGGTGATCGTTTCCAGCACAAAGAAGAGGGACTCGAGCCAGCTGATGGGCTTCCCCTCCAGGATGGGGTAGAAGTGGTGGAATATGGCCGTATAGACGGCGATGGCCACGCCGAAGGCCAGGAGGAGGACCGCCGGCGTCCACACCACCGACCGGAGGACGGATTTGGGGGTGAACCGCCTCCTATCCATTCCCCCCCACCCCCTTCCCTCCCCGGGCGGCCCGGTCCCCGGGGCCCTCCTCCACCGGTACCGCCAGAGAATCCCACAGACGGAGCAGGGCATGGGGGGCCGAGGGGTGGCGGGACGCATGGTCCGAGAGGAGCGAGGCGGCCAGGTCCTCCAGCCCGTCTCCGGCCGCACGGCAGGGGGGTTCGCCCCTCGCCACGCCGATACCCTGGCCGTACAGCCGCACCTCCTCCCCCGGGATCCGCCGGAACGGCGTGAGAGTGCGTAAGGCCGGCTGCCGGTTCACCTCCGGCGCCTCTCCCCTCAGCACCCGCGCCAGTACCTGCCCTGCCAGGTCATCCAGGCACTCCCCATACGCGAGCACGGTGGCACCTGCCCGCCATGCGGTGTCCGCCAGTACCTCCCGGGGCTGTGCCGGGGAGAGGGTGCATCCGCCCGCCGGTTCCTGATCCCCCGGGGCATCGCCGGCCGGGGATCCCGCGCCACCGCCCTCCCGAACAGGGAGCCACTCCATGCCCGGGGAACGGGCTGCCGTTTCTGCGGCGGGACGCCGGGAGGATCCCCCGCGGCCCCCCTCCACGGCCAGGAGCGACAGGTCACGGCGGCCGGCAAAGGTCCGGCACAGGAAGTGTGCGAGCGTGAGGCTCTCCGGGCTCCCCGACAGCACGACCGCGATACGGTCCCCGGGGCGGATCCCCCCCTCTGCCCGGATCTCCTTCCGGGCCCTGGCCTCCACGTCATCCCTCAGGTGGCCGGCACAGAGGGCCAGGCCCGAATAGCGCTGGAAAAAGACGGCCTCCCTCCGGCACCGGCTGCACCGCATGGGTATCTGATCACTCTTTTATCGGTGTCGGACATAAATTGTGGTGAAGCCATGCCCATCTCCGCAGAGACCATCCGGACCCTGCACCCCTCCGATCTCCGGGTACTCCTGGCCCTGGAACGACTGATGAAGCGGTACCGGTGGGTGCCGCGGGAGGACCTGAAGGGAGAGGCCGGCTTCTCCGATTCAGAGACCATGTACCGGCTGGGACGGCTGATGGAACGGGGCATGGTCCGGTTCGAGAAGGTCCCGTACGACGGCTACTCCCTGATCTTCAACGGGTACGATACTCTCGCCCTCCATGCCGTTTCGGAGAAGGGTGCGGTGACGGCGCTCGGCGAGTTCGTGGGGGTGGGAAAGGAATCGGTGGTGTACCGGGGCCTGGGCCTCTCGGAGGTGGCGCTGAAGTTCCACCGGGTGGGCCAGCGCTCCTTCCAGTCGGCCCGGGTCAAACGCGGGTACCTCCCGCAGGAGGGGCACATCCCCTGGATCTTTGCCTCCGCCCATTCCGCGCGGCAGGAGTATGCAGCCCTCACCCTGCTCCATCCCGCGGTTCCGGTGCCCATCCCCGTCGTGCGGAACCGGAACCTCGTCGTGATGGGCTGGGTGGAGGGCGCGACGTTGAACCGCTGCACGGTCGGGGAGCCCGCGGTCGTGCTGGACCGGATCCTGGGGCACGTGGCCGCTGCCTACCGGTGCGGGGCGATCCACGGCGACCTCTCGGAGTTCAACATCATGGTGGACGGGGACCGAGTGACCCTCATCGACTGGCCCCAGTGGGTGGAGACCTCCCACCCGAACGCGGAGGAGATCCTCCGGAAGGACCTCGTAAACCTCCTCGCGTACTTTGCCCGGAAGTATGCCCTGCAGTATCCCGTCGGGCAGGCGATGGCGGAGGTGACCGGGTGAGGGTCTTTGGCATCGATGTGGTGAAGGGATCCGTGCGGTCCCGGTCCCGCCGGCCGGTCTACGCGCTCGTCCGGATGGAGGACGGCGAGATCCTGGGCGAGCAGGAGGTGACCCGGTTCCGGCTCCTCAAGGAGCTGGCCGCCGAAAAGCCCGAGATCCTGGCCGTCGACAGCCTGCAGGAGATAGCCCGGGACCAGCAGGAACTCTACGTGTTCCTGCAGGCCCTCCCCACCGGCACCCGGCTGGTGCAGGTCACGGGCGGGGAGCGGCCCGAGACCCTGGGGAAGGTGGCGGCCCGGTACAACATCTCCTTCGACCGGTTCGATCCCTCTGACGAAGCCCGCACCATCGCCCGGATCGCGTCCCTCGGGGGGGGAGCAGAGGTGGTGGCCTTCGAGAATGCGAGCGACGTGGTGGTATCCCGCCACCGGTCCATCGGGAAGGGGGGCTGGAGCCAGAACCGGTATACCCGGAAGATCCATGGGGCGGTCCTTGCCCATGCCCGGGAGATTGAAGCCCTTCTCGCCTCGGCCAGCCTGCGGTTCGAGAAGAAGGAGTCCCGGGCCTTCGGCGGCGCGAGCCGGGTCGTCTTCCAGGTCTTTGCACCCCGGGAACTGGTGCCCATCCACAGCCGCCGGGGCACGGACGTGCAGGTGAGGGTCAGCGGGAGAAGGGCGGACCGGATCCGGTTCCGGCCCCTGGGGGGAGGCTCCCGGTACCTGGTGGTGGGGATCGACCCGGGGACCACCACCGCCATCGCGGCCCTGGACCTGGACGGGAAGGTGGTGCACCTCTCCAGCTCCCGCCAGCGGCCCATGTCCGAGGTGATCGAGGCCCTCTACCGGACGGGAAAGCCACTCGTCATTGCCTCGGACGTGAGGGAGATGCCCTTCTCCGTGGAACGGATCAGGAGAGCGTTCTCCGCCGTGGGCTATACGCCGCGGGAGGACCGGACCGGGGAAGAGAAGGGGGAGCTGGTGGCCGGGTACCAGTACGGGAACATCCACGAGAGGGACGCCCTCGCCGCTGCCATCGACGCGTTCCGTTACTACCGCAACCGGCTCCAGAATGCCCTCCGGCGGGTGCCGCCGGGCGTGGACCTGGACCGGGTCCGGGCAGGGATCATCCGGGGCCAGTCCCTGGACCAGGTGCTGGGTGGCATGAAGCCCGCGAAGCCGGAGAAAGTGGAGACCGTGGCCGAACCGGTGGCGGAGGTCCGGAAGGATGAGCGGGTGATGGTGCTGGACGGCACGGTGAAGCGGCTCAAGGGCTACGTGGCCGAGCTGGAGGCGGAGGTGAAGGAGAAGGATCGGGCGATGGACCGGCTCCGTGAGCGGCTGGGCCACATGCAGGCGGCGTGGAGGCAGCAGCTGCGGCGGGATGCCGAGATCGCCCGGCGGGATGCTATGATCCAGGACCTCCGGCGCCGGCTGCGGAAGGAGGAGCGCGGGAACCGGGCGATGCGCCGCCGGATCGAACGGATCCGCAGGCCCCCGGCACCTGCCGAAGGGGAGGCCGGTGTCCCGGTGAAGGTGCTGGACAGCCTGACCCGCGACGCCGTGCAGCGGCTCGAGAGCGAACAGGGTATCGCCGAGGGGGACCTGCTCTTCGTGGCAAAAACCGCAGGGTGGGGCCGGAGCGTGATCCGGGACCTGGCCGAACGGGGTGTCCGTGCCCTCATCGCGGCCACCGGCTCCCCGCAGGATCCTGATCCCCAGCTGCGGGAGACCTGCCGGGAACAGCCGCTCCCCCTCCTTCCGGAAGGGAAGGTGGGCATCCGCCTGAAGGGAAAGGCCGGGAGCGTGGATCCCGGGGCCCTCGGGGAGGCGCTCCGCCAGTGGGACGAGGACCAGAAGGAACGGGAAAGGGAGCAGAAGAAGGCTATGGTGGAGTACATCTTCCGGGAATACCGGACCGAGCGGGAGAAGGAGGTGAGGAAGGGTGGATGACCGTGCACTCCTCTCCGAAATCCTGGACCTGGTGGACCGGGAGCAGGCAGGCGACGACTGCGCCGTGCTCCCCTGCGGGGACCGGCTGCTCGTCGTGACCACGGACATGGTCCACGAGGCCACCGACTTTCCCCCCGGTATGACGGAGTGGCAGAAGGGCTGGATGGCAGCGGCCGTCACCGTCTCGGACATCGCCGCCATGGGTGCGTCCCCGGTGGCACTCCTGATCGCGGCGGGGCTGGACCGGCCGGAAAGGCTCCGCCCCCTGATGGAGGGTGCCGCCGCGTGCTCGCGGAGGTACGGGGCAGCCATCGTGGGCGGGGACATCGACCGGCACCGGGAGCTGACCGTGGTTACCACCGGTCTCGGGACCGTGGAACCGGGGAGGATCGTGCGACGGCGGGGATCCCGGCCCGGGGACCTGGTCGGGCTCACCGGCGTGCCCGGCCGTGCCCAGGCAGCGCTGGAAGGATACCCGGCGTTCCGGGAGCACCTCCTGGAGCCGCAGCCACGGGTGGAGGAAGGAATGGCCCTGGGAAGGGCAGGGGCCACCGCCATGATGGATACCAGCGACGGCCTGGCCCTCTCCCTCCACGACCTGCAGGCGGTGAACGACTGTGGATACGCCATCACCTCTGACCTCCTCCCCCTCCCCGCGGGGGTGCCGGAGGCACAGGCCCGGTCCTTTGCCCTCTTCGGTGGCGGGGACTACGACCTCCTCTTCACGATCCCGGAGGCCCGCCTCCCCGTGCCCGGGGTGGAGGGCCGGATCATCGGCCGGGTGGTGCAGGAGCCGGGGGTGCTCCTGGACGGAGAGCCCCTCCCGGCCCGGGGCTATGCCCACGTGTGGGAGAAGTAGGAGGCAGGTGCCGGATCGCCGGGGCATCATCTGCCGGGTCTTCCCCGGTTTCATATCCCGCCTATCCCACACCCACCCGGGTAACGAGATCAGCTTGATCCGGACCGATATCCGGGTCAAAAATTAACCACAATTCCTGTCCGTATCCAAAAATGTTTTATAATATACGTCAATATCGCAATCGTAGTGAAATATTGGCAACGAACAAATGACAACTTTTATATATTATTTATGGGCCATTGTAAATCATCGCAGACTGACGGTACCGTCCCCCGGGCCCCTCATGCGGGATGGGGGAGAAGGAGGTACCCGCCGAGGTTGCTCGTTATGTTCCGGAAGACCATCGTTGTGCTCCTGCTCGCAGCCCTGCTGCTGGCATCCGTGGCGCCCGTGGCGGCGGTAGCAACGACCGCCACCGTCGCCTCGGACGCCGGTGCGACAGATGCCAGTGCGACCGTGCAGGCAGGAGCCTCACCACGGGAGAACGGCCTGAAGAGGCTGGCCGTTGCTTCGGAAAGTTCAGAATATCAGAGATACCGTGAAGAGAAGCAGAGAGGCCAGGTCAGGACCACCACCGCTGGCGGGAGGAGCCTGGGCTACATCCCGTCGCCGGTCTCCCTCTCCCACCTGACGGGGGCGCAGGTCCCCCGGCGGGCCCTCGTCGCCGCCTCGCAGGGCATGGCTGCGGAGGGCGGGATAGAGGAGAGCATCCCCGGCGGGGACGTGGTGAGCCTCCCGGCCAGCTACGACCTGAGGACGCTGGGGAAGCTGACGCCGGTCAAAAACCAGGGAGCCTGCGGGAGCTGCTGGGCCTTTGCCACGTACGGGTCCCTGGAGTCGACCCTTCTCACGGCTGAGACATGGGACTTCTCGGAGAACAACCTGAAGAACAGGCACGGGTATGTCGGGACCCACTGCGCGGGTGGCAACGCCTACATGTCCACCGCCTACCTGGCCCGGTACGCGGGACCCGTCTCTGAAGCCGACGATCCCTACAATGCCGTCTCCTCCTATTCCCCCTCCGGCCTCACCGCCCGGAAGCACGTGCAGGACGTGCTCTACCTCCCGGACCGGTCCGGGCCCCTGGACAACGATAACATCAAGAACGCCATCCAGGTCTACGGCGGTATCTATTCGCTGATCTACTGGACCGACGCGGCCTATCAAACGGCCACCAGTTCCTTCTACTACAGCGGGGAGGAGAATATCAATCATGCCATCACCATCGTGGGCTGGGACGACACCTACGACCGGAGCAGGTTCCGCACGTCGGCGCCCGGGAACGGAGCCTTCATCGTACGGAACAGCTGGAGCACCTCCTTCGGCGACGGGGGGTACTTCTACGTCTCCTATTACGACGCAGAGATCGGGCACGGCAACGTGGTCTTCACTGGCGAATCCACCCAGAATTTCCAGAACATCTACCAGTATGACACGCTGGGCTGGCTCTCCAGTGCTGGGTTTGGCGGTGACACGGGCTACTTTGCCAATGTCTTCACGGCTTCCGGGGCAGAACAGATCACTGGCGCCTCCTTCTACACGGCATCCCCTCACTCTGAGTACCAGGTGTCCGTGTACACGAATCCCAGCGGTGGTCCCCTGAGTGCTCCCGGACCCCTCTCCACAAAGACCGGGACCATCGCCATCCCCGGCTACCACACGGTCCTCCTGGAGACACCGGTGGCGGTGACGGCCGGCCAGAAATTCTCCGTCGTGGTCCGTCTCCGGACGCCGGGATTCAACTACCCGATCCCGCTGGAATCCCCCGTTACCGGCTATGCCACCAACGTGAACGCCGCTGCCGGCCAGAGCTACATCAGCCAGAACGGCGTATCCTGGTCTGACACGACTGCCAGCTGGAAGACCACCAACGTCTGCCTGAAGGCTTTCGCAGGCTCCGGAGGCTCCCCCAGTCCGGCACCGGTGCTCAGCAGCATCTCGCCGTCCACGGCAACGGCGGGGGGATCCGCCTTCACCCTGACGGCCTCTGGCAGCAGCTTTGTCCCCGGCTCGGTGATCCGCTGGAATGGCGTGGACCGGACCACCACCTACGTCTCAGCCACCCAGCTCTCCGCTGCTATCCCGGCAGCAGATATCGCGACGGCCGGCTCCGCCGCCGTGACAGTGTACACCCCGGCACCGGGCGGCGGCACCTCGTCCCCGCAGACCTTTACCGTCACCCCGGCTGCCAGCCCCCTCCCCGTGCTCAGCAGCATCTCGCCGTCCACGGCAACGGCCGGGGGAGCTGCCTTTACCCTCACCGTGACGGGCAGCAGCTTCACCTCCCAATCGAAGGTCCGCTGGAACGGTGCTGACCGCACCACCACCTACGTCTCGGCCACCCAGCTGACCACCGCGATCCCTGCAGCGGATATCGCGACGGCCGGCACCGCCAGCGTGACGGTGTATACCCCGGCGCCGGGCGGCGGCACCTCGTCTGCCCGGGAGTTCACCATCTCATCGGCGCCCTTCGGCGGCCTAATCGTGACGACAGAGACTGCGACCACCTATACCTACCTGAGCTACTCAAAAACGTACCTGAGGCAGGCCCAGTCCCTGAAGGCAGCCGGTACCGGGATCTCCCAGGTCGCGGTGGCCCTGGCGAAGAAGGGATCCCCGTCCCAGGCGATCACGCTCAGCATACGCACGACGCCCAATGGCGCGAACCTGGCAACGGCCACCATCTCCCCTGCCTTGGTCACCTCCACAGACTACCTGAACCCCACATGGGTCACGGTGCCGGTCACGGCGGGAGGTCTCAATCCGGGGAACACCCTTTACGTGGTCCTGTCTACCTCATCGGGTGATTACCGCAACTACTACCGGGTGCCGCTGAATTCCCGCAACCCCTTCGCCGACGGGATCCACTTCCGGGGAACCACCGGCTCATCCAACCCGGCCTACGACATGCTGGTGAAGGTGTGGTTCACCGGGTGATCCGAGCGGAATTCACCGGATCCCATCCCCCCTCCAGATCTTTTTCGGAAATTATATCTGAACCTCTGGTGAGGCTATCACTGCTGCCCAATCTCCCGGCAGTTCAGGGGAAGGCGTGGAGGCAGGGATTTTCTCTGTGGCGACCACAGTACGGGACATGAGGTAACGCAATGCGAAGGGTACTTGGTGAGCGGCCACCTTCATCCGATGAAGGATGTACCTCCGTCCCAGCGCACATCCGCGTGCATGACGCCTCCGCACCCGTGCACTGAAAATGGGGCCCCTGGGGAAAACGGAAATTGCGAGGACGAATGATGAATGATCGCCTTCAGATGATGGTGTGCATCAGCCTGTTCGGGCTGTTCATGTGTCTCACCCTTGTACCGTCAGTGACTGCGGCTGACGCGGGGTCCGTCGAGCTTTACCCTGATCCAGGGGGTACGCTTCAGACATACCCCCCTTTACAGGATCGGACCCCAACGGTGAGCAGGATTCAGGAAGACCCGCAGGCAGTGACTGAGGTCCTGGGGCACCGGCTGATCACGCTCCCTCCCCCGGAAGACCTCTCGTACCTCAGGGGCATCCAGATCCCCCGGAGTACCTTCGAGGCTGAGGCGGCAAGGGATGGCGTACTGGAGGAGGTGCCCCGTGCTCCGACCTATACCCCGGCCCGGTATGACCTCCGGACCCTGGGAAGGGTCACACCGGTCCGTGACCAGAAGACGTGTGGTGCCTGCTGGGCCTTCGCCACGTACGCGTCCCTGGAATCCACCCTGAAACCCGGTGAGAACCGGGACTTTTCTGAGAACAACCTGAAAAATACCCATGGGTTTGATCTTGAACCCTGCGAGGGGGGTTGGTTCCCCTGGTCAACCGCGTACCTGACCCGGTGGAGCGGGCCGGTTGACGAGGCCGACGATCCATACCAGGATACGAATACGGATTCCTCTCCGACAGGTCTTCCTGTCCAGAAACATGTGCAGAGGGTGATAACCATCCCGCCACGGTCCGGCCCGACGGACAATGCGAACATCAAGTCCGCGATCCAGACCTATGGGGCTGTGGCGACGTATGCACACATGGTCGAGGAAAATTTCGATGCCAGTACGAAGAATTACTACTACTCCGGATCCACCTGCTGTAACCATGCCCTGACGCTCGTAGGCTGGGATGACTATTACAGTCGGGCGAATTTCGCAACCACTCCCCCCGGGAACGGAGCCTGGATCGCAAAGAACAGCTGGGGCACCGGGGTCCATGTTGCCGGTTACCTGTATATCTCCTACTATGACTCGATTGTTGGGTACCAGGACACCCGCGTCTTCACCGCGGAACCGGTAACCACCTACCAGCACGGCTATGCCTACGATCCCTATGGGTGGGCATACTGGGTGGGTTCGAGCCAGGATACCCTGTGGGCTGCGAATGTGTTCACCGCACAGCGGACCGAAGAGATCGGTGCGGTCTCCTTCTATACCCCGCTGCCAAATACCCCGTACCGGGTGTATATCTCTACCAATCTCGATCCCGCACAGAACAAGCCCGTCGGTTCAACGTATCAGGTCTATCAGACCGGAACCCTCGCACTCCCTGGCTATTCCACCATCACGGTTACCAATCCGCCCCGGGTCAGCCCGGGCCAGAAATTCTCTGTCGTCGTGTACCTCCACACCGACGGGTTCAACTTCCCGATGGCCGTAGAGATGCCTCGGGAGGACTGGTCCAGCATGGCGACTGCAAACCCAGGCGAGAGCTTCGCAAGTAAGAACGGAGTCGAATGGTCTGATATCACCCAGTCCTTCCCGAATGCCAATTTCTGCATCAGGGCATTCACCCGGAATGTCAACCCGGTCCCTGCGATCACCCGCCTGAATCCCGAGACAGCGGTTGTTGGGGGTCCGGCGTTCACCCTGACCGTGACCGGGACCGGGTTTGTCTCCGGTTCAAAGGTGCGGTGGAAGGGGGTCGACCGGACCACGCACTACCTATCACCAACCACCCTCACCGCGGATATTCCTGCCACCGATATCGCGACGGCCGGTACCGCAGCAGTAACCGTCTCCAACCCGACACCCGGGGGCGGGACCTCGAACGCGGTCAATCTTGCGATACATAATCCGGCGCCGGTGCTATCGGGAATCACCCCGACGTCAATAACGGCAGGCGGATCTGCCTTCACCCTGACCGTGACCGGGACCGGTTTTGTTCCAGGATCCAAAGTCCGATGGAATGGGATTGACCGGACAACGAGCTACTCGTCGACCACAAAGCTCACTGCCACGATCCTGACCTCCGATATCGCGACAGGAGGTACTGCAGCGGTGACGGTCTCCAACCCGACACCCGGAGGTGGGACATCCAACGCAATCTCCTTCACCGTAAATAATCCGGCACCGGTGATCTCCAGTACCTACCCAACCTCGGCCAGGGCCGGCGGACCGGCCTTTACCCTGGCAGTATACGGGACGGGCTTCGTCTCCGGTTCGAAAGTCCGGTGGAATGGAGTTGACCTGGCGACAACTTATTTCTCAAAAACCAAGCTCACTGCTGCCATTCCGGCCTCTGATATCGCTGCAGCCAGTACCGCGGCGGTGACGGTTTTCAACATCGCCCCCGGCGGCGGGACGTCCAACGCGGTCTCGTTCCCGGTAAAAAATCCGGCGCCGGTACTTACGAGTATCTCCCCTGCCTCGGCCACGGCAGGGGGGCCGTCGTTCACCCTGACGGTGACCGGTTCCGGATTTGTCTCCGGCTCGAAGGTCCGGTGGAAGGGTGTTGACAGGACCACGCACTACGGGTCAGCAACCACCCTCACTGCGGATATTCCTGCAATCGATATCGCAACTGCGGGTTCTGCGACGGTGACAATCGATAACCCGACACCGGGTGGAGGGACCTCGGCCGCGAAGACGTTTACGATCAGTTCTGGCAGCAATCCGGTACCCGTGATTTCCAGTATCTCCCCTGCCTCGGCCACGGCCGGGGGGCCGGCCTTCACCATGGCAGTGACCGGGACCGGGTTTGTCGGCAGCTCGAAGGTGAGGTGGAATGGAGTTGACCGGACCACGCACTATGGCTCAGCGACTACCCTCACCGCGGACATTCCTGCAACCGATATCGCAACTGCGGGTTCTGCGACGGTGACAATCGATAACCCGACACCGGGTGGAGGGACCTCGGCCGCGAAGACGTTTACGATCAACCCTGTGTCCCCCGACTCCCTTGAAGTAGTTACAACAGAAACCGCCACTTCCACTGCGTACATGGGCTACTCCGGCACGTATCTCCAGCAGGCGCAAACAATAAAATCGAAAGAGGCAGGAATTGTGACGGTCATGGTGGCCTTGGCCAGGAAAGGAACCCCCACGCAGAACATCAATTGCCATATCAGGGAGACCCTGAATGGACCTGATCTGGCATGGGCCATCATCCCACCTGAGTATGTCACTTCAACAGATTACACCACTCCGACCTGGATCACCCTGTCAGGGCCATCGGAGAATTTTCTTACCAAAGGGACCACGTATTTCTATGTTTTTGAGGCAAGGGAGATCAATCTGCAGAATTATTACCTGGTGCCCATCAACGGTAACAATCCGTATCCCGATGGCGCCCATTACAAGAATAGCGTGGGCACTCTGAACTCCAACTACGATATGCTCATGAAGGTCACATTCACGTCCTATGCGGGTAATCCCGTGCAGGGACCGGGGGATGCCATTCCCATCCACCTTTCCGGAACATAAACCGTCCCCAATCGGAATGGATTGGGGATCAATCCCCTCTCATTGTGTTCTTCCAGAAGGAGATTCCTGTTTTCCTACCGGTTGGTCGGCCGCAAGAAAAAAAATCAGGGATTCAGGTGGCCGGGGGACCGCAGATCGGTGACCGGTGGTGCCAGATCGCGAGGAGGATCCCGCCGGAACCGATGCTGACTGCGATCACGAGAAGGAAGAAACCTGCCACCGGGATCCGGAAGAGGAGGTTCAGGATCACAAAGCCGACAAGGAAGGCCACATACCCGGAGAGATCCTTTTTCAGGAGGGTCCCTGTCCACCTTCCCAGGGCTGAGGATGCAAAGAGGGTCGAGAGGAGCAGTGCCATTCCCCCGAGGAGGCCCAGGAAGAGGGCAAGGGGGAGCCCGACTAGGGTGATGGCTAGGATTACGAGGAGGATGAATCCTGCAACGAGGGCGATGAATCCGGCAACGGCCGCAAGGAGCGGGGATGCGGTGAGTTCCTTCTCCACGACCATGAACCGCTCGGGGGCAATCCGTATCAGGACCAGGCCCAGGATGAGGAGACCCACCGTGAAGAGGATCCCGAAGACCGAGAGGAAGGTTCCTGCAAATGCGTTCCTCTGCTGCAGCTCCACGTCCAGAGTCCCGGCACTGCCCTGGTTCGCGAAGGAATTCGCTTTCACCGAGAGCTTCCCGGCAACGGCGCCGCCGTTCACCACGTTCCCGCCGGAGATCATCGCATCCCTGCCGACTGAGGACTGGCTGCCGAGGGTGACCTCCCCACCGGTGAGGACCGCGTTCGTACCCACCTTCCCGTTGAGGGTCACCGTGCCGCCGGCCGCCACCACCTTGCCCCCGACATCGGAGTTGAGGGTGATCTGCCCCCCGGCAGCGATCACATCGCCCTGCACCGTGGCATTCACGGTGATCTGCCCGCCTGCCGCGATCAGGCTCCCCACCGGGGCGTCAACGGTGATGACACCCCCGGAGGCAAACACGTCATCGTCAATCGCCTGCCCGATCCTCACCTCGCCCCCGCTCAGGGTCTCCAGGGCGGGCGCGGGGAGGGGAAGGAGGCTGATGAGCAGGAGGAGGAGAATGAGTGACTGTCTCTTCATGCAGTCCCCTTCGACCCGGGGAGATAAAAGACCTTGCAGTTTCTCCCAATTCCTGCAATGACGCAGGTGTCATTCGGTCATCACGACAGGAGGCAGTGGTGCTGCCCGGGCGCTCAGGGAAACAGGAATTCCCGGAATGGATTCAACGGGTTCCGGAGCGGGGGCTCTGCCCCTCGACCCCGAACCGACCGGGGGCTCCGCCCCTCGACCCCGAACCGACCGGGGGCTCCGCCCCTCGACCCCGGGGCGACCTGCGGTCGCCGAAAGAGGTGAAAAGGAGAGCAGGAAGTGGACTCGACGGGATTCGAACCCGTGGCCTTTACGTTGCGAACGTAACGATCTACCCCTGATCTACGAGCCCGCGACTGGGTATGGCATATACGTTTCCCGTCAGGGGAATATAGTTGTTGCTGTGCTCCGGGACACTCGGGGGAATCCGGAAAAAGGGGGGGAGATTTATGGCTTCTTCGTCTTCTGCGTATAGATCGTGACAATAGCCCCGATCACAGCGGTGATGGCCCCCCCGATCACCACCGGGCTGGACAGGGGGTTCTCGGATCCGCTGCCGGAGGGTGTACTCGTCGAGGGTACCGGTGTGCCCTCGCTGATGATGTACGGTTCCTGCTTCGGGAGGGACCCGAATGCGGTGACCGTTTCGCCGGCCACCGCGGTCACGCTGCCATCGTAGTCATACCGGCCCTCCATGCTCATTTTCAGGGAATGGAAACCGGCAGGGACCCCGGAGAGCTCGACGGGGGTCTCTCCCCGGTAGAGGCCGTCCAGAAAGACGGTGGCGCCCATGGGACTCGAGTGGATGATGACGTTCCCCGTCGTGGCTGGAGTGGCGGTGGCTGACGTTGTGGGTACGATCGTGGTTGCTATCGTTGTGGGCGCGGTCGTGGTCTCTGTCGCAGGGGGTGCGGTTGGCGTGGGCGTCGGGGTGGGGGTAGCCGTCACGGTCACCGTCCCTTCCCGGGAATCCAGGAGCGCGATAACGAGCCGGGAGAGGACGGCGTCCGCGTCTGCGCTGCCCAGGTAGACCGACGGATCCTCCAGCGTCCAGCCGATCACATACCCGCCCCCGTACTTCCGGTAGGCCAGGGCAGGCTCCCCGGTGGAGTATTTCAGCACCGTGGCGGTGCCAGGTTTACCGATGACAGAGAGCCGTTCCTCCGCGGGTGCCGTGGCATTGAAACGGCTGGAGAGTCCGGCGAAGACCGCCTGGGAGACCTGGCTTTCGGGGTCCGCCACCTCCATGTATTCAGTCCCCGGTGCGACACCGGTACCGCTGAACGGGAGGCTGTCCCCGAACTTCCCGGTAGCCGGATGGCTGACCACCAGGATCTTCCCGTCCCAGACCGCCTGTTCTATTACGCCTGCAGTCTCCCCGGAGAAGGAGTCGTCGCCACCGATAAAGATCACCTGTATCGAGGGACCGGTCACGTCGGCCACATTCCTGTCCAGCTGATGTCCGCTCGGGGCCGGGAAATTGTAGGCAACGCTGAACCGGTCTGCATGCAGGTCAGGGATGAACCCGGCAGTGCTGCCGTAGATTGCGAGGGACTCAGCCGCGACAGGGCTCGCGCAGGCGAGTACCATCACGAGAATCAGCGCACAGAGACCAATGTGTTCCCGGACCATCCTGGATTCTCCTCCCCGCCCGGCGGACGGGCTGGCGGATACGCGGCGGGTCTGTGGGACCCTGAAGCAGTGTATTACATTTCTGCGGTGGGGATATAGGTGTTACTCCCGGGCTCCGGAGGTGGAGGGAAGGAATTAAGCGGAAATTCGGGGACCGTGGACAGGATTCCGGAGTGGGGGCGAAAAACGGTGATCCGGGACGATCCCCGGAAAAAAAATGGCTAGAGGATGATCTCGATATCCAGCTTCTCGGCCAGTTCCTTGTACCGGTTCCGGATGGTGACCTCGGTGACCCCCGCCACCTCGGCCACCTCCCGCTGGGTGCGCCGCTCCCCGCCCAGGATCGAGGAGATGTAGATGGCGGCGGCGGCGACACCGGTGGGTCCCCGGCCGCTGGTCAGCTCCCGCTCCCCTGCCTGGCGCAGGATCTCGACGGCCCGGGACTGGACCTCGCCCTTCAGGTTCAGGCCGGAGCAGAACCGGGGCACGTAGTCGATGGGCGAGGTGGGCAGGAGCTTCAGTCC
>Ga0153915_10002251_pt1 | contig 17673 bp, 12 predicted proteins | sample Opewatmetagenome_2_FD_107003 | JGI IMG/M metagenome (GOLD analysis project Ga0153915, IMG submission 107003) | Freshwater wetland microbial communities from Ohio, USA - Open water 3 Core 3 Depth 3 metaG | ecosystem: Environmental > Aquatic > Freshwater > Wetlands | place: USA: Ohio, Lake Erie...
GGGCTGTCCGACGAAGCCTGGCCGCAGAGCCCGCGCCCGAATCCATTCCTGCCGGTCGAGCTGCAGTGCGCGGCCAAACTGCCCCAAAGCTCCGCCGCCGAATCACTCGAGTTTGCGCGCGGGCTTACGAACGGATGGCTTGCGTGCGCGCAGGAAGTGATTGTCAGTCACCCCCGGCGCGAGGAAGACCGCGAGCTCAAGCCGAGCCCGCTCATAAGCGATATCCCCGCGGATGCGATCGACTTGCCTGATTACACGAGCTATCGCGAAGTGGTCCATCGATCGCGCCGGATCGAGGCTGTCGAGGACCGCAAGGCCCCTGCGTTGGACAAGACGGCTACGGCGAGCGGCGGCACCGCGGTAATTCGCGATCACGCGGCATGCCCGTTTCGCGCGCTCGCGCGGCACCGGCTCGGCGCCGAGGGCCTGCACGCACCGCATACCGGGCTCGATGCCATGGAGCGCGGCACGCTGGTGCACCGCGTGCTCGCGCAAGCGTGGTCGCAGCTCAAAACAAAAGGCACCCTCGACGCAATCGGCGCTGCCGACCTCGAAGCGCTGCTCAAGCGGGCCGCCGAAGAGGCGGTCGCACGCATCAAGCGCGACCGGCCGACCACACTCTCCGGGCGTTTCGCGGAAATCGAGAAACAGCGGTTGATACGTCTCGCGCACGCATGGCTCGATCAGGAGAAGAAGCGCGGCAGTTTCGCCGTGATCGCCACCGAGGACAAGCGCCGTGTCGGGATCGGCGGCCTTGCGTTCAACGCGCGGCTGGACCGCGTTGACGAACTCGATGACGGCCGGCGCATCGTGATCGATTACAAAACCAGCGCGCCGGCCGCCGGCGCCATGCTGGGCGAGCGGCCGGACGAACCGCAATTGCCGCTGTATCTCGTTACCGCCGAACCGGCCGCCGCCGCGGTGGCATTCGCGCAGGTGAAAGCAGGCAAGATGCGGTTCGCGGCACTTGCGCGCGACGGCGATTTGCTGCCGGGTGTGAAAGCATTCTCGGAATCGCGTTACCGCGATCGTCATGGGTCTTGGGAGAAGGCCGTCGCGGCGTGGCGTGCCGATCTGGCGCGCATCGCAGCAAGCTTTGCCGGCGGCGACGCCGAGGTCGATCCCAAGGAATATCCGGGTTCCTGCCGCTACTGTGATGTCAAGCCATTCTGCCGCATCTATGAGCGGCTGGCCTCTTCTCTCGTCCTTGATGAGGGAGGGACCGAGGGCGAGGGGGCATGAGCACATTCCCTCATATTTCCGACCTCGCCGAACGCCGCCGCGCGCTCAATCCGGCCCATTCGTTTATCGTCCAGGCGCCCGCGGGATCGGGCAAGACCGAGCTTCTGATCCAGCGTTACCTTCTGTTGTTGGCACACGTCGACCATCCCGAAGAGATCATCGCCGTTACTTTTACCAGAAAAGCCGCCGGCGAAATGCGAGAACGCGTGCTGGAAGCGCTCGCCGACGCGCAGGCCGGCAAAGCCCCTGAAACCGAGCATGCGGCGCTGACGCTGGAGCTCGCGCGCGCAGCGTTGCAGCGCGACGCCCAAGCCGGGTGGCGTATCGCGGAGAATCCGGCGCGATTGCGCATCCAGACCATCGATTCTCTGTGCGCGGCGCTGACGCGCCAGATGCCGATGCTCTCGAAATTCGGCTCGCAGCCGGAAATCACCGAGGATGCATCCGATCTGTACCTTGAGGCCGCGCGTGCGACGGTGGGGCTGGTCGAGAGCGACGACGCGGTGGCGCGGGACGTCGAGCGGCTGCTTACTCATCTCGACAACGATGTCGAGCGCATCGAGACGCTGCTCGCCGAAATGCTCAGGCACCGCGACCATTGGCTGCGCCACGTCCGCGGCAGGGAGCGCGAGGAGCTCGAGGCGGCACTGAAGAAAGTGCGCCGGAAAGCGCTTGAGCGCGTGCGAAGTTTTTTTCACCCTCTCGCCGACGCCTCTCCCACCAAGGGGAAGGGGTTGGTGGAGGAGGCTCTTCCATCAAGGGAGAGGGAGCGCGAGGAAGGGATTGCCGAGCTCGTGGTGCTGGCGCGCTACGCCGCCGAAAATCTCATCGCAAATGGCCGAAATTCGCCGATCACCGCATGCGACAAACTCGATGCTGCGCCGGGTATCGAGGATTCCGATGTCGGTGCCTGGCGCGGCATGGCCGAGCTGCTGCTCACCAAGGACGGCGCCTGGCGCAGGCAACACCTGGTCAACGAGGGATTTCCACCGGGCAAGACCAAGGCCGAAAAACAGGCCTCCGGGCAGTGGAAGGCGCGCGCGCTCGCGCTGATCGAGAAACTTGCCGCGAGCGAGCCGCTGCGCGTGGCGCTCGACGATATTCGCCGTCTGCCGCCGCCGGAATACACGGCAGCGCAATGGGAAGCGCTGGGCGCGATCACCCGGCTGCTGCCGCGGGCCGCCGGGGAACTCAAGCTCGTTTTCCAGGCGCGCGGCCTGGTCGATTTCACCGAAGTCGCGCAGCGCGCGGTGTTCGCGCTCGGCGGCGCGGAGGCCCCGACCGATCTCGCGCTTGCCCTCGACTACCGCATCCGGCATCTGCTGATCGACGAATTTCAGGACACCTCGATCAGCCAGTACGAGCTCGTTGCGAAGCTTACCGCCGGCTGGGAGCCGGGTGACGGGCGTACCATATTCGCGGTCGGCGACCCGATGCAGTCGATCTACCGTTTCCGCGAGGCCGAAGTCTCGCTGTTCCTGCGCGCGCGCGAAGCGGGCATCGGCAGCGTCGCGCCGCACCCGATCGGTCTCTCGGCCAATTTCCGTTCGCAGGCAGGTATCGTCGAATGGGTGAACGCGACTTTCGGGCAGGTGATGCCGGAGCGCGAAGACATCGCGACCGGCGCAGTGCCCTATACGGCATCGGTAGCGACGCACGCTGCGCTCGACGGCGTGGCGGTCAGCGTGCATCCGTTTTTCAACGGCGACCACGCGGCGGAAGCGGCGAAAGTGGTCCAGATCATTGCGCAGGTGCGGCGCGACGACGAGCGCGCACGCATCGCGGTGCTGGTGCGCAACCGCGGCCATCTGCGCGAAATCGTGCCGCAGATCAAGGGTGCCGGGCTGCGCTTTCGCGCGATCGAGATCGAGGAACTCGGTCATCGGCCAGTCGTGCAGGACCTGCTCGCGCTGACGCGCGCGCTGCAGCACCCGGCGGATCGGCTCGCGTGGCTCGCGGTGCTGCGCGCGCCGTGGTGCGGACTGACGCTGTCCGACTTGCACGCGCTTGCCGCCATCGCCGCCCCCTCTCCCAGCCTTTCCCCCACGCGGGGGGAAGAGGAACAATTAGCTCCCCTCTCCGTTCGGGGGAGGGGGGGCGGGGGAGAGGCAACCGTGTGGGAACTGATGAACGACAGCGCGCGCGTCGCAGCGCTGTCCGCCGACGGCCGCGCACGGCTGAAGCGCGTGCATGCCGTATTGAAAGCATGCCTCGATCATCGTTGCCGCGGCGCGCTGCGTGAACGCATCGCCGGCGCATGGTTGGCGCTCGGCGGGCCGGCTTGCGTCGAAGACGCGACCGACCTCGAAGACGCTGAGATCTATTTCGAATATCTCGAATCGCACGAGGAAGCAGGCGAGATCGGCGATCCGGTTGCGTTTGAAGACGGGCTCGCGAAACTCTACGCGTTGCCCGACCTGCAGGCCGACGAGCGGCTCCAGATCATGACCATCCACAAGGCCAAGGGTCTCGAATTCGACATCGTGATCGTGCCGGGCCTCGGTCGCCCGCGGCGCGGCGACGACAAGAGACTGTTCCTGTGGATGGAGCAGCCCGGGATTCCCCTCTCCCTTGGCGGGAGAGGGGCCGGGGGAGAAGGGGACACCGACCTGCTGCTCGCGCCGATCCAGGAAGCCGGCGCTGATGACAACCGCATCTATGCCTGGCTTCAAGAATTGGAAGCGGCGAAGCAGAGCCTCGAAGACGAGCGTCTGCTTTATGTCGCCGCGACACGCGCCAAGCAGCGCCTCCATCTGCTCGGCGACACGCGTCTTATTCCCGATCGCGATGGCGTCCTCACGCTGACGCCGCCCGGCAAGAAAGCGCTGCTCGGCAAACTATGGCCGGTGGTCGAGCCCGTTTATGCCGAAGCCGCGTCACAAGCCGCGGGGTCTTCGAACCCCCTATCGCTCAGCGGGGAAAAGGGCGACGCGCTCGACATTGATCAGTCGCTGCGCCGCCTCGTATCCGGCTGGCCGCTGCCCGCATCGCCGCCGCGCGCCGAGTGGACGCCGCCCAGGGACACGGCGCGTGCGCAGGACGAGATCGAGTTCTCGTGGGTGGGCGAGACGGCGCGCCACGTGGGCAGCGTCGTGCACCGCTGGCTGCAGCGCATCGCCGAAGGCGGATTGCAGGGCTGGGGCGCAAAGCGCGTCGAGACCTTGCGCACAATTTTCAGCGTAGAGCTGGCTGCGCGCGGCGTAGCGGAGCGCGAGTTAGGTGCCGCAACCAGGCGAGTGGTGTCCGCGCTTGCGCATGCGGTTAGCGGCCAGCGTGGCCGCTGGCTGCTCGGCCCGCAGCAGGATACGCATAACGAATTCCGCATCACGGCAACCATCAATGGCGACCGAATGGACCTTGTCATCGACCGCTTGTTCCGCGACGCGGACGGCAAGCTATGGATCGTCGATTACAAGACGAGCAGTCACGAGGGCGCTGACGTCGAGGACTTTCTCGATCGTGAGCAGAGGCGCTACCGCGCCCAGCTGGAGCGCTATGCCGCGCTCATGCGCCGGCTGGACGATCGTCCGATTCGCCTCGGGCTTTATTTTCCGCTGCTCGGGGGTTGGCGCGAGTGGATCTATTGACGCGAGCCCAAGGCTGCGGTTTTGAGCCCAATTTTTTGTCAGAGGCGTTAGAGGCCGGGAAAGGCTTACTTGGGGAGTACGGCGAGAACGGCCGGATTCTTCCTGCTCTGGGCAATCATGCCCGGTGTGATTCCCTTGCTGGATTTTGCGTTCAGATCGGCACCGGCTGCGACCAGCACCTTCACTACGGGTATGTGGCCATCGGAGATCGCCGAGTGCAGCGCGGTCAAGCCGTCGTTGTCAGCCTCGTTGACATGCGCGCCTTTCGACAACAGATAGCTGACAACCCTATCGTGGCCCCACACCGTGGCCTGCATGAGCGGCGTCAGTCCCAACTGGCTCTTCGCGTTCACATCGGCCCCTTTTTCCACCAGCAGCTTGGTCATTTCAGGGAATCCCTTGAAGGCGGCCCAGTGCAGCGGGGTAAAACCCTGGGCGTCACGTATGTTTATATCGGCCTTGGCGCCAATGAGCACAGCCGCGACCGATGTTTTGTTGAGGGTGGCGGCCATGATGAGCGGAATCCATCCGCCCGGGCCCTTCTCATCCGCACGGACGCCGGCCTTCAAGAAAAGCTTCACCGCACGGTCGTTGCCCAACTCGATCGCACGAGCGAACCCCTTAATGTTGAACTCGATCTGCTCTCCCGCCAATGAACTCTTCGCAATAGCGTTGGTCCACGGATCCTCATTCTCCTCGCGCCTCACGTTTCTCAGCTCGAGCACCTTCCCATTAATCCTGGCGAGCGTGAGAATGTCATTCATGACGTCTGGAGGAAAACCCTGGCGCCCCCCCCTTTTGTCAACCATGAGTTCCCCCATGTAGTCTTCCAGCTCTAGGGTCCCCCACAAGTCCATGATCCTGTTGAAAATCCTGGCATATTGGGTTTCCAGATGGACAGGATAGAACTGTTCCTTTCCTTCGAAAAACTGCGCAATTTTCGAGTGCATGTCCATTGTCGGCTGACCTGTAACGGTTAGAGTAGATTACTTATCGGTATTATTATAGCCATGTCCGTGGTCCGGGTATGGCGTGGCACCTAAAGCGACTCCATTTCGTCGGGCAATATTGTCTCCTTTCGCGCACGAGCGTAGTGCGCTCGCTCTGCCCGGAAATCCAAAACGCTCGATCCACGAGACTCCCCTTGCAGCCAGACAATTTGAAATTCCCTTGCTGCGGCCGTGATTGCCCGTTCGTGGGCTATGCGCTGGGTTTTGAACCACGGGAGCTAGATCATATGAGGCCCAGCACGTAACATGCGGCTGGCTTTAAGCCTGTTTCCCGATTATCCGGTATCATCACGCAGACTGCCAGAAGCGGTTTGCCGGCTGTTCCACTCTAATCCAATCAACGGAGAACAAGCATGATTGCATCGTGTTATTTGCGCCAGTCGTTGTTGGCGCTATGCCTGTCCGTCACCGCTGCCGCCGTTTTTGCCCAGGCGCAGCCGGCGAAACAGGAATATGAACCGCAGGTCGGCCAGGAAGGCAAGGATGTCGTGTGGGTGCCGACGTCGCAGGCGCTGGTGGACAAAATGCTCGACATGGCGAAAGTCACGCCGAACGATTACGTGATCGACCTCGGCTCGGGTGACGGGCGCACGGTCATCACTGCCGCGAAGCGCGGCACCCGCGCGCTCGGCATCGAATACAACCCGGACATGGTCGAGCTGTCGAAGCGCAACGCAGCGAAGGAAGGCGTCAGCGACAAAGCCAGTTTCGTCAAGGCCGACCTGTTCGAGAGCGATTTTTCGAAGGCCACCGTGATCACCATGTTTCTGCTGCCCGACATTAATCTCAAGCTGCGCCCGAAGATTCTCGATCTCAAGCCGGGTACCCGCATCGTGTCAAATTCGTTCACCATGGCGGAATGGACCGCCGATGAGACGGCCACGGCAAACGAGGCAGAAGGCTGCCGGTCCTATTGCACGGCCTACCTGTGGATCGTGCCGGCAAAAGCAGAGGGCACGTGGCACCTGCCGCAAGGCGAGCTCATGCTCAAGCAGAGCTTCCAGATGGTTTCCGGCACGCTCACATCCGGTAATCGCAGCGCGACGATCACGAAAGGCAAGCTGCGCGGGGATCAAATCAGCTTCATTGCCGGCGGCGCCCAATACACCGGCCGCGTGACCGGCAACGCCATGGAGGGGACCGTCAAGTCCGGCGGAAGCAACAGCAAGTGGAGTGCGACGCGCGCCGGGAAGCCGACGGCAGCGCCATCGCGCTCCTGAGCATCCGTGGCAGCCGTAGCGCAATCGATCCCGCCCGAATTTTCGCCCGATGCGACGGTGCGCTCGACGCCGGAAACCGTCGTTTGGGGTTACATCGCGGCGGACGTGCCGCCGGTCCTTCGCATCAAGTCGGGACAGACGGTCAGAATCGACACGGTCACGCACCAGGGAATCAATACCCGGCAGGACCCGATCACTTATTTTGGCGCTGCCGGCATACCTCCCGAGCAGGTGCTCCCGGACGCGGTGGACGTTTACCGCAAGGTGACGCGGGCCGAAGGCGCGGGACCGCATCTCCTCACCGGGCCGGTCTATGTCGAGGGCGCACAACCGGGCGACATGCTCGAAGTGCGCATCCTGGATGTCGAGTTCCGCGTCCCGTACGGCGTGAATTCCACGGGGCCGGGTTCGGGCGTGCTGCCGGATCTGCTCGCGCAATCCGTGTTGAAGACGATCAAGCTCGATCTAAAACGCAGGGTCGCGCTGTTCTGCAGTGATGTCGAGGTGCCGCTCGCGCCGTTCATGGGCATCATGGCGGTCGCGCCGCCGCCGGCCCTCGCGCGGGTCAGCACCAAGCCGCCCGGCGCCTACGGCGGCAACATGGATTTCAAGCACCTCATCGCCGGCGCCTCGCTCTATCTGCCGGTATTCAACGATGGCGCGCTGTTCTACACCGGTGACGGGCATGCCACGCAAGGCGACGGCGAAGTCGACGGCACCGCCATCGAGATCTCCCTGACACCGACGCTGCAGTTCATCGTGCACAAGGGCGCGGGCAAAGCCATGACATGGCCGCGCGCGGAGGACGCAACGCACTATTACGCGATGGGCATGGATACCGATCTCGACCAGGCGCTGAAGAACGCCGTGCAGCAGGCGGTGAGTTTGCTGCAGCAGACGGCGAAGTTGCCCGCGGCGGAGGCCTACGCGCTCGCGAGCCTCGCTGTCGATTTCAGGGTCGGCGAAGCCGTAAACATCGTGAAAATGGTTTACGGCACGATCCCCAAGAAGCTGTTCAAGCAGAATCCCGAGTACTGGCATGGGAGAAACAACACTTGATGTCATCCCTACCGGCGCACGCGCAGGCAGCCGACAAGCCGAGCGAACCGATCGTCGCAATCGACCGTTTTGTGCCCCACATCTCGACCGTTCCCGCCAATCTTGGCCAGACGGTCGGACTGTTTGTGCGTGAAAAATTGCAGGCTTCCTTGCGGCAAGTCCCATCGGCAATATCGCATGTCGTCCTGTTCATCCACGGCGGCTACTCGCCTTCGGTCGTGGCCTACGATCTGGACTATAAGGACTACAGCTTCATGACCGCGCTCGCGCGCGCCGGATTCGACGTGTTCGCCATGACGCACACCGGCTACGGGGCCTCACCCAAGCCGATGATGGACGATCCGCGCAATGTCGATGCCGCGTTCCAGCACCTGCTGATTCCGCGCGTACTCAAGGAGCCGTGTCCGCCGCGCTATCCGTTCAAGCTCGTCTCGAGCCGAACCGAGTGGGATGAAATCGAGACCGTGGTCCGCTTCATCATGGCGTTGCGCAGAGTCGATCGCGTCAGTCTGATCGGGTGGTCCACAGGCGCGCCACGCGCGGGCGGGTTTGCCGCGCTGCACCCGGATAAGGTCGACAAGTTGGTGCTGTACGGCCCTGCCGCCTATTTTCCCAGTGACGCGCCGCCCGATCCCATGCCCGAACCGGGCTCACCGATGATTCTTCAGAGCTGGGACACGCTCATGAACCAGCGCTGGCAGGCGGATGTGCGCTGCGAAGGCCAGCTCGATGATCCGGAGGTGCGCGAGGTGATGTGGCGCGAACTCATGGCGCAGGATGGTCTCGGCGCGCAGTGGGGACCGGAAGGCACCGGCATCATGCGCGCGCCCAATCGCATGAACTTCGGATGGCGGCAGAATGTCCCCAGGATCAAGGCGCCGACGCTGATCCTGCTCGGCGAGTTCGACAATTACGAGCAGCGCCGTGATTCATGGAAAGGACTGCACGTAGAGCACAAGGTATTCATCAAGGTCGGATGCGCATCGCATTTCATGTCGTACGAGCGCGCGCGCCACGTGCTCCATCGCACGTCCCGGGAATGGCTGCAAAGCGGGACCATCGAGGGCATGACGCAGGCCGAACTCTACGCCGATCGCGACGGTCGCCTGGAGCCGCTGCAATATACTTAGAGCGCTTAAACGCCTAAAACAATATCTAAAGTGAGAAAAAAATACCATGCCGATCGTCGACGCGCAGGTTCACGTCTGGGCCGCGAGTACCCCTGAGCGGCCGTGGCCGGCACGCCATCAGCCGCACCGGCCGGTGCCCATCACGAAAGACGATCTGCTGCGCGAAATGCAGGGTGCCGGCGTCGATCGCGTGGTGATCGTGCCGCCCTCGTGGGAGGGCGAACGCAATGACGTCGCGCTGGCGGCTGCGCAAGCGCACCCGGACCGTTTCGCCGTCATGGGCCGGCTCGATCCGGAAGCGCCTGCCTCGCGCGGATCGATCGCAACCTGGCGCCAGCAGCCCGGCATGCTGGGGCTGCGCTTCACCTTTCACCGGCCGCTGCTCAGACCGTTGTTGACCGAAGGCCGCGTCGATTGGCTGTGGCCGGAAGCGGAAAAGGCTCGCGTGCCGATCATGACGCTGGCGCAACACTCGGACCTGCATCTGCTGGACCGGGTCGCTGAGCGTTATCCGGGACTCAAGCTTACGATCGATCACCTCGGGCTCACCAAAGGCAAGGACGAGGAAGCATTCCGCGAATTCGACAAGCTGCTCGCGCTGGCGCGGCGTCCCAACATCGCGGTGAAGGCGAGCTGTCTGCCGCATTACACGACGGACACCTACCCGTATCGCCGGTTGCACCCATACGTGCGCCGCGTCTACGATGCGTTCGGCCCGAAGCGCATGTTCTGGGGCTCCGATCTGTCGCGGCTGCCGTGCACCTACCGGCAGGGCGTCACGCTGTTCACCGACGAGATGCCCTGGCTTACCGCGAACGATAAGGAGTGGATCATGGGCCGCGGCGTGTGCGAATGGCTGGGATGGAAAGCCTGAAGAGAGAGGAGAGAGGAGAGAAGCGAGAGAAGTAAGGAAACAGCGATGCCGTTCTTCAACCTGAACTGCGAGCAGACCCTGAAGTCGATGGAGAAAGTCGCCGCCGTCATCGAAAAATAAGGGGCAACTCCGGATTAATCACGACACGACGCAGAGCGACACGATTCCGAAGGCGCCGGCGTACGTTGATTAGTCCTCACGGGGCGTGAAGCGTGAGAGACGACCGCGTGCCCGCGTAAACTCATTCCTATTCACCAGTAACGAGTCGCCGGTCACCCGAACCATCAGGAGAACACTGCCGATCCGAGATTGGCAAGCCGCGTTCACCGGGATTACCATCCGATCCAGGGACCAGACGCCTCAGCGTCGCTCGAATTGGGGACAGCGATCATGCCGGATGCAAATGCACAGGAACGGACGCTCGACGAAGTCAAGCAGGAGGTCATGCGGCGCGCTGGCCACATCAGCCCGTTCCAGGACGTGCGCCGCAATGACGTCGAAGAGATCCTGAAGTCCCTCGTGAGCCTCGATCGCGACCACTGGGCGGAGCAGTGGTGCAGGGTGGGGCTCGCTTACGAGACAAAGGGCGATGAACTGGTGAAGCAGGGCGCCGACGGCAAGCAGATCGGCGATACGTATTACCATGCATTCGACTATTGCCGCATTGGGCGCTACCCGGTTGCGAGCACCCCGGGCAAGAAGGAGGCGTATCGCCATTCTCTACGGGCGTTTCGCAAGGCGGCGAAGTATTTCGATCCCACGCTCCACATCGTCGAAGTGCCGTTCGATGGCCGGAAGCTGACTGGGTATTTGCAGATTCCGAAGACAGCCGCGAAACCCCCGGTCGTGATGCATTGGGGCGGCGTTGATGGCTGGAAAGAGGATCGCAAGCGCGCGAGCGGCGCCCTGCATCGGGCCGGACTCGCGACCTTCACCATCGACATGCCGGGCACCGGCGAGAGCCCGGTGCTGTATTCAGATCCCGATGCGGAGCGCACCTTCTCGGTCTGGATCGACCATCTGGCGCAACAAAACAACATCGATGGCGGCCGCATCGGCGTTTGGGGCGGCAGCTTCGGCGCCTACTGGGCGGCAAAGCTTGCGTTCATCGAGGCGAAGCGGTTGAAAGGGGCGGTCTTTCAGGGCGGCAACGTGCATTACGGCTTTCAGAAAGAATGGCTGGTGCCGGCGTTCACCAAGGGAGCGTCAACTTACCTGTTCGGCCCGGGCAGCCTGTTCGAGGCGCGCAGCCAGGCCATGGGGGTGAAGACGCTGGACGAGTTTCTCAAGATCGCGCCCGGGTTTTCGCTCAAGGATCAGGGCCTCCTGGAAAAGCACTCGGCGCCGCTCCTCGGAGTGAACGGCAAGCGCGACGACCAGGCGCCTGTCGAGGATATATATCTGCTGATGGAGTACGGCAATCCCAAGGAAGCGCGCATCTATCCCGAGGGCGGGCACATGGGGCGGACCCGCGGCATGCCCGAGGATGAGATCGCGAACATGATCGCCGGCTGGCTGAAGGACAAGCTCGCGCGTTAGCAGTCTGTTGAAATTCGACTCGTCACCCCGGCGAAGGCCGGGGTCCAGACGTCACACCATGAGGAGAAAACCATGAATAAGCTCACCGGCCGCCGACGTTTTATGAGAAACCTGACCGCGCTCGGCGCGTTCGCGTCGCTGCCCGCCGTCGCGCAACCTCCTTCGACAGGCTCAGGACAGGCTTGGCCGACCAAGCCGGTCAGGTTCATCGTGCCGTTCCCGCCGGGCGGCACGGTCGATCCGCTGGCGCGGCTGCTGGGCGCCAGGCTCAACGCAGCGCTGGGCCAGCAGTTCATCGTCGACAACCGGCCCGGCGGCTCGGGCTCGATCGGAGCGGGCATCGCCGCCAAGTCGCCGGCCGACGGTTACACCTTCCTGTTTGTGTTCGATACGCACGCGGTGAACCCGACACTGATTCCGAACCTGCCGTTCGACACGGTCAAGGATCTGGCGCCGGTGATGCTGGTGGGCACCGCGCCGATGGCCATCGTGACCAATCCCTCGAAGCCCTACAAAAGTTTCGGCGATGTGATCAAGGCGGCGAAGGCAAAGCCGGATTCGGTGACCTACGGCTCGATCGGCAGCGGCAGCCTCGGACACCTGACGATGACGCTCGTGCAGCAGGCGGGCGGTTTCAAGATCGTGCACGTGCCCTACAAGGGCGGCGGACCCATGACCACGGACGCTCTGGGCGGCCAGGTCGACCTTGCTGTCGGCACGGTGGCGCTGCTCGCGCCGCAGGTGAAGGGCGGCAAGCTGCGCGCCATCGCCGTCACCGGCGACAAACGCTCGCACGCCATGCCCGATGTGCCGGCGCTCGCGGAGCAGGGCTTCCGCGGTTTCTCGGCGCTCGCCTGGTGGGGCATATTCGCGCCGGCCGCAACGCCCAAGCCTATCATCGACAAGTTCCATGCCGAGCTCACGAAGGCTTTCAATCTGCCTGACCTGCGCAATCAACTCACCGAGCAGCTCGGCATGGACCTCGTCGTCAGCAGCCCCGAGGCGCTGCAGAAGTTTTTGGTCGGCGAGATCGCACGCTGGGGCAAAGTGGTAAAAGACAACAACATTCGCGCCGACTAGACAAACTCCCGGGTGACGGCGATCTCGCGCATGACCGCCTCCGGGGTGTGGTGGCGCCGAGTCTCGCTCCCCGTGTCGCCCTGGAGATAGGCGCCGAGTTCGCGGCCGTGTTTGACCACCGCCGTACCGAAGCGCGCGCGTTCGGTCTCATAGCGCGCAAGCGCAGCCGCGACATCGTTATCCAAATCGCGCAAGGCGTCGGAGAGGACCATCGCATCGCCGGCGGCCTTGGTAACGCCCATGCCGCAGTGCGGGCGCGCGGTAAAGGCAGCGTCGCCGAGCAGCGCGACCCGCCCGAACGCGATGTGCGATGACTCGAGGTCGAAAATCGGCTGGAAAAACGGTTGCCGGGCGTGGCGCACGGCCTCGGCGAACTGGGGCGAGAGCAGCTCGTCCGCCGCGCGGCGCACCTCCGCCACCCGTTCGGGGCGGATGAGCGGCGGCGGGATCGACTTGTCGTGCAGCCGGCCGTAAATGTCGGTGCACAGGCGTGGCAGCTCGGACGACTCCTCGGCCGGCCGGTACCAAACGAAGTTGTAGCAGCGCTCGCCGGGCCGCGTCGAGTTGGTGAAGCCGGCAACAGGATAGCCCGCCATGTGCTCGCGCGGCGGCAGGCAGAATGCGAGTTTCGGGAAGAGGTCGCGGTGCGCCTCGGGCGAGAGCGCGTTTTCGTCCGCCAGCCCTCGCCATGCGATGTAGCCGGCGTACAGCGGTTTCGCCTCGGGCAGCAGTTGCGCACGTGCGGCGGAACGGATGCCGTCGGCGCCGATCAGCAGTTCGCCGCGCGCGGAAGTGCCGTTGCCAAAATGCGCGGTAACACCGGCCTGGTCCAGCGTGAGATGCTTCAACGACGCGCCGAAGTGGTAGCGTTCAACGGGAAATGCGGCTTTCAGCAGGACGTAGAGACGACCCCAGGTGGTGACGATTTGTCCGAGCGGCAGCGTGCCGATGATGGCGCCGCTGCGGTCGAAGGTGACGCGGCCCTGAATGTCCACGCCGAACGTATCGTCGATCGGAATGCCGATGCGCGCGAGGCACTGGAACAGCTCCGGGTGCGTGATGATGCCTGCGCCGCGCCCGGCAAGCTCCTCGCTGGAGTGTTCGAATACGTCGACCTCCCAACCCTGGCGCACCAGCAGATTGGCGGCGAGCAGGCCGCCGAGCGAGCCTCCGATGATGAGGGCGCACGGCCGACGGGTGGTGGAAATCACAGGCGCAACGCCGCGTTGTTGCGGCGCGGTCACGCCGTCACGGCGCGATCAGCGGCTCGCCCTTGATCGTGGTGCGATGCATGACGCGCGGCTGCGTATGATCGACTTCCGTACGGTAGTGCATGCAGCAGCGGTTGTCCCACAGCACGATGTCGCCGACGCGCCACTGGTGCGTCCACGCGTATCTGGGCTGGGTTGCGTGCGCCCACAGCTTGTCGAGCAGCGCCTCGCTTTCCTCATTGGGCAGGCCGACGATGTAATTCGACGGCCACACGCGGCGCCGTCCCAGATAAAGCGCGCGTTTCTTCGTAACCGGGTGCACGCGCACCATCGGATGCGTCGGACCCTGGACTTCCTCGGGCCTGGTCGGAAGTTTCACGCCGGGCCGCAGCACGCCGGCGCTGTTGCGGCTCGAATCGTGCACCTGCGACTTGCCTTCGATCGCGCGCTTGAGTTCGCCGGGCAGTTCCTCGTAGGCGAGGTACTGGTTGTTGAACGAGGTATCGCCTCCGCCGTTTACCGGCACGACCAGAGCGTAGAGCATGCTTCCCGCCGGCGGCACCTCGACGTAGGAATTGTCGGTGTGCCATATCACCTCGTAGCTGCCGAGGCCCCCGTTGTCGATTACCGGATTGCCGTTCTCATCGAGGTTCGAAATGATGCTCACGCTGGGATGCTGCGAGATCATGAACTTGTCGTCGATCCGCTGGCCCGCGTTCAGGTGGTATTTGCGGGACGCGGCTTCGTGAGGCGGGCCGTAGATACCGGCGGCCGCGAGCAGTTGATGGTCGTCGATGTCCTGGTCTCTGAACAGCAGGACCAGGTGATCGGCCCAGGCTTTGCGCAGCGCCTCCTTCACGTCTTCCGGCAGCGGCAGCGCGAAGTCCACGCCTTGTATTTCGGCGCCGAGCGCCGCACCGGTGGGCATGGCGCGGAACGCGGCGAGCGTGTTGACCGGGGCCGCCGCGGCGCGGACGGTGCGTTGGTTTTGGCCGACGATGGACATGGTGTTCTCCTGCCAGGGGGTTGGGCGCATTCTGTCCGCGTCCCTCGACGGCGTCAAGGCGGCGCCGTCGCCCAGATCGCGGCACTCGCCTGAGGCCGCGGCGCGGCGCAGTTACCGCGCGGGCGGAACCGGCGGCAGTTTCTTGCCGCGCCAGGCGTGGAAGTAGTCGTAGTCGACGGCGCGGTGCAGACCGTGGCGCATGGCCTCGATGATATAAGCGTCCTCGGCGTCGACGTTTTCGAGGTTGACCTCCGGCCCGAACGCCTTGAGCAGCCACTTCGCGATCTCGAAGCGATCGGCACCGGGCCCGCACTCGATGATGAGCCGCTCCGGCCCCACGCCGCGCATCAGGCGGTGCAGCGTATCGGTTCCCTGTTTGATGACGAGCGCAACATCGCTTTTCTCGACCACCACCAGATAGGCGCCGGCCTCCAGATCGCGGCCCGCCATCTCAATCGCTTCCTCGGCGTTGAGCGGCAGGTCGGGAAACTTCTTGCCGAGTTCGGTGAAGACCGTGAGACCGTTGGCGAGCGCGTGTTTGATCGCGTTCACCCGCTCTCTGGGTTTGATATCGATCGAGTCCTCGCTCACCTCGACCCCTTTGAAACCGAGTTCCGCGACGCGTTCCATGAACCGCGGAACCTGGCCCTGCACCGCGGCAACCTCGAAGGGGATGCCGCCCGGCAGCGTGTCGATGCCCGCCCTCGCGTAGAGTGCGTTTCGTTTCTTGAGCAGCGCGGCGGAGTAGCGCCACATCACGCCTACGTGGTCGGGAATCTTCATGTGATCGACGATGTCGCCGACGGTTTCCACGAAGTCCTGCGCCTGGGCGAGGGATTTGGCCTTGTCGCTCACCACAGTGAGCCCGCGCTTGCGCGGCTTGGCGGAACGCGGCGGGCAAGCGAGGAAATCGAAAGCGGGCTTATGGGTCACGGTATTGCCTTTCGTTGTCATTGGGCGGGCTTGGCCATATGATACCGGTATCGGCGTCGCGCACGCGACGTTCCAAAGACAGTGAACGGTGAAATGCAAGAACAACCGGCCATGCGGCCGGGATTTATTCCTGTTAAGAGGAGAACAAGATGAAAAAATGGATGCAACCCCTCGCGCTGGTTCTAGGGCTGATGCCGGCGCTCTCGGCAGCGCAGAGCGCGGACCCAGCCAAGAACTATCCCATCCGGCCGGTCCGAATCATCACGGGCTCACCGGGCAGCACCTCCGATCTCAGCGCGCGGTTCATCGCCCAGAAATTCACCGAGCGCTGGCGTCATCAGGTGGTGGTCGATAACCGGGCTGGCGCGGGTGGCATCATCGGGACTGAAATCGCCGCCAAGTCGGCGCCCGACGGCCAAACCCTGGTCATAGGCCACATCGGCACGCACGTCAGCGCCCCGAGCCTGTACAAAAATCTCGCCTACGATCCGATCAAGGACTTCGAGCCGATTACGAACCTGGTGTCCTCGGCCATCGTGCTGGTTGTCCATGTGTCAGTCCCGGCAGGCAATCTCAAGGAGTTGCTCGCCTTCGCGCGGGGTAAACCGGCCGGCGTCAACTATTCGACGCCTGGCGGCGGCACCAGCGGCAATCTGACCGGAGAACTTTTCAATCAGGTGACGGGCGCCAATCTTGTCCATGTGCCGTACAAGGGCGCGGGATTCGCGCTGACCTCGGTGGCCAGCGGCGAGACCCAGGTGTCCTTCCTGGCGGCGTCAACGGCGATGCCCCAACTCAAGACCGGGCGGGTGAAGCCGCTGGCCGTGCTGCAGAAAAAACGGTTCGTCGGTTTGCCTGATGTCCCCACGTCGGCTGAGCAGGGATTTCCGAACCTCGACTCCAATGTGTGGTTCGGATTGTTCGCCCCAGCCAAGACGCCGAAGTCCATCATCATGAAGATCAATCAGGATGCAGTGGCGGCGCTGCGTGCACAGGATGCGCGCGACGTGCTGCTCGCTGCGGGCGCCGAAGCGGTACCGACGTCACCGCAGGAGTTTGGTGCATTTGTCCAGAGCGAAATCACCAAGTGGACGAAGGTGATCAAGGCAGCCGGCATCAAAGCGCAGTGAGAGGCGCGAAGAGAGAGGAGAGAGGCGTGAGGGCGTCAGAACGCGAGGGCGGGAGGGCGTGAGACCGGAAAAAACACGAGAAGCGTCAAACACCTCACTCCTAACTCCTCACGCTTCACCAGTCACGCCTCACCACTCACGCCGTTACGAAGTATTGCACCGGCAGCCGGTGCAGGCACTCGGTGCCGTCTTTGGTGATGCGAAAGAGATTCCCCAACTGCACGCCGGCCCGCTCGTCGTCGGTCACGACGTTGGGCTGGACGACGACGCACATGTTCTCCTCGAAAGTGAACTTGGGCCCGAGCGGCCCACGCTTCCCGGCGGACTCGCGTGTCCCGATGCTGGGCGGCAGCAGTCCGATGCCGAAACCGTGCAGGAAGCCGTCGTTGATGGTGAAGCCGCGCTCGGCGATCACATCCGCCGCGTCGAGCACGTCTTCGCTGGTGGCGCCGGCGCGCAGAACCTTCACGCAACGGTTGTACGACTCCGTCGCGGCGTCCCATAACCGCTGGTAGAGATCACTCGGCTCAGTCTGAACGAAGATCGGGCGGTGCATCTGTCCGGAGTAGCCCCAGAAGCTCACGCTGATTTCGGTGTTGACAACATCGCCGCGCTGGATCACGCGCCCCGACAGATTTTGCCGCGGCACGCA
>Ga0153915_10002252_pt1 | contig 17670 bp, 19 predicted proteins | sample Opewatmetagenome_2_FD_107003 | JGI IMG/M metagenome (GOLD analysis project Ga0153915, IMG submission 107003) | Freshwater wetland microbial communities from Ohio, USA - Open water 3 Core 3 Depth 3 metaG | ecosystem: Environmental > Aquatic > Freshwater > Wetlands | place: USA: Ohio, Lake Erie...
CGGCAGGCCCGCCCGCTGGCGTAGCCGGTCCACCATGCGGTAGAGTTCGGGCACCTCGGCAGCCGTCACGACCTGCGCGCCGTACATGCGCAGCACGAGCTTGTCCGAGAAGAAGTACATCCCGAGGTTCATGGCGCTGCCAAGCAGCAGCGCGAGCAACAGGCCGCTGGTGCCCCCGATGGCCTGGCCCACGGCCAGGAAGAGGGCCATCAGAGCGGCCGTCAGTAGAAAAGTCTTCAGATTGTTCATCGTACCCTCTCCTCCGGGGCACTCGGCCCCACATACGCGAAAAGCGAGACCTCGTCGGCACCGCTCTCGCAGTGGACGAAGGTCTCGCTCTGAGATCCGGGTCGGCGATGCCGAACCCAGCTGCTCCCGACTGAACCGTGCCCGCACCGGCGGGCAGTCTTGACGATCCGGCCGTCCGCCGTTCGGCGGATAAGCTACTCCCCTTCAGGGGCACGATTCTAGTGGGGTTGGGTGGCCGCTGTCAATGGTTCTAAGTAATTGTCACTAAACGACTTTTGATTCGGATCCGAAGGCCGTCGGCCAAGCAAGGGAGATCAGCCTACCTGAACCAGGCGGTTTCAGCAGGCACCGGTGTCGCTGATCAGAGCCGGCACGAATTTCTCAGACTCACGGCGTCCGCCGGCCCCGGCGCCATTGTCGGTCGCGGGCCCCATGATCCCCGCCTCACGGTGCCCGCGCCGACCGCTCCCGGTCCGCTTGCTGCAGCACCGCTCGAGCGGGTCCGGATCGGATTCGTCGGCGTGGGCGGCATGGGCTCGGTCCATGTCAACAACCTGCTGCACATCGGGGCTGCGGAGATCGGTGCGGTGTGCGTGGCCGCGATGAATGCGGGCGAGCACGCGGCGACCGAGGTGCCGGCGGCCTACACCGTCGACGATTGCTGACTGCTGGTCGAGACCGCGGAGAAGACCGGGCGGCACTGCGTGACGATGGAGAACTGCTGCGACGACCGCGCGGAGATGCTCGTGCTCAACATGGTGCGGAGCGGCAATCTCCACCCCACCCACGGGCTGGGTCCCATCGCGCGATGCATGGACATCAACCGGGGCGACCGGTTCGACCACGTCGCGTCCATGAGCAGCAACGCGCGGGGACGCCGGCTTTATGCCGCGGAGCACTTTCCGGAGGGCGCTCCCCGCCGGAACGAGGCCTTCAGGCTCGGCGACGTGAACGTTTCACCGATCCGGACCGCGAACGGCCGCACGATCTATCTGGCGCACTACTGCGACGATCCCCGGCCCTGCAGCGCATCAACCTGCTGCAGGGAACTCGCAGCATCTTCTCGGGCTACCCGGACCGTATCCACCTCGAAGGCCGGAGCAAGGACGACGAGTGGGAGACCCTTGACGGTTACTGGGACGAGTTCGAGCACCCCTGGTGGAGGTGAGGAGGTCAAGGGAGCCAAGGGAGGCCACGGGGGCATGGACTTCCTGGAGGACCGGCGGGGTGGGCGATGCCGGGCAGAAGCGGGCAATCGGGGCGGGATCAGAACGGCGGCTCGGCCTGGTGGACCGGATCGTCGAGCAGGATCGCCCGGGCCGCCGACCCCGCCGGCGTGTCGTGCTGGCCTTCGGGGATGATCAGCAGCGCATTCGCCTTGACCATCGAGGTCAGGATCCCTGAACCCTGGGGCCCGGTCAGCCTCACCTCCCGCGTCCCGTCCCCGCCTGGTCCTCCCGCCTCCTCGCTCACCACCGCCCTCAGGAAATGCTGCAGCTTCGGGCCCAGCCTGATCGGTTCGGCGGTCCGGACCGGCACGGCATGGCGGAACGGCAGACCTCGTCCCGACATGCGGCGGATCGCCGGACGGACGAACAGCTCGAAGGTCACCATGGTGCTGACCGGGTTGCCGGGGAGCCCGATCCACGGGACGCCGCCCGCGAGGCCGAAACCGACCGGGGCGCCCGGGCGCATTCTGAGCTTCCAGAACCGCAGCTCGGCTCCGAGCTCGCTCATCACCTGCCGGACGTAGTCGTGCTCGCCGACGCTGATCCCCGCGGTCGTCACGATGAGGTCGTTCTCCAGCGCGCGCTGGAGGTGCTCCCGCAGGCTCGCGGGCGTATCACGGGCGATGCCGAGGTTCACCGGCTCGCCGCCCGCCTGCCGCACCAGCGCCACGAGCGTGTGGGTGTTGGAGCTCGCGATCTTCCGGCCGCTCAGGATCTCGTCCGGCTGGTCGATGTCCACGATCTCGTCGCCGCTCCCCATGATGGCGACCCTGGGCCGGCGGAAGATCACCGGATGGCTCACCGCGAGCGAGGCGAGCACGCCGAGGTGGGCCGGGCCCAGCTCCATGCCGGCCTGCAGGACCGTGGTGCCCCGCCGGATGTCCTCGCCGACCCGGCGGATGTTCACACCGATGTCGCGGTCGCGGGTGATGGTGACGGTCTCGGCTCCCTGGTCGGTGTCTTCCTGGCGGATGACGCTGTCGGCGCCCTCGGGGAGCGGGGCGCCGGTGAAGATCCGGGCGCAGGTGCCGGGGCCGATGGGTCGGGAGGGGAACTGTCCGGCGGGAAGGGTCTCGATCACGCGGAGCCGCACCGGTCGGCTATCCGAGGCGCCTCGGACATCGTCGCCGCGGGCGGCGTAGCCGTCCATGGCCGAATTGGTCCACGCGGGTATGTCGATCGGGCTTACGACGTCTTCCGCGAGGACCGCGCCCAGCGCGTCGTCGAGCGGTATCCGCAGCGGCGGCTGGCGGCGGACCTCGAGGAGAATCCGGAGCGCGGCGTCGCGCGCGGAGAGAGCGGACAGGCCTAGATCACCTTCGCCCGGTCCCATGCGAGACTGGCGAGCAGCTGGAGCCACATCGTATCCCGGAACCGGAGCACGGGGCAGGTGGCCGTGAGCCGGTCGTCGTCGGTCACCAGCGCCACCCACTCCTCGGCGTTGGGGAGCGACGCGTCGTAGATCGGCGCCGGGCCCGCCGCCCTGCGGTAGACTTCGATCTTCGGGATCGGGGCGCGTTTGAACCCTTCGACCAGCACGATGTCCGCCCCGTCGAAGTAGCGTCGGGCCAGCGAGACCGGGTCGGTGTCATCGGGACTCCGCTCGATGACGACGCGCTCGTTCGGCCCCGCGATGAGCACCCGTTCGGCCTTGCCCTCGTGGTACAGCCGGTACGAGTCGGTGCCTTCCCGATCCACCTCCGCCGGGTGCGAGGCGTGCTTGATGGACATGACGCGGCGGCCCTTGCGCACGAATTCGCAGCTCAGCGCAACGGCGAGCGTCGTCTTGCCGGCGTTCTTCAGGCCGATGATCGAGACGATCCGTGTTGCCGCCACAGAGAATCCGCCTTGCTCAGGTCGTCGGGCGTGTTGACGTTGAAGAACAGCATCTCGGGTCTCCCCAGCCGCCCGATCTCCTCGTGCTTGAGGATACCGACTTTCAGCCCGGCATGGAACCCGATGGCGCGGAGATCGCCTTCGCGGATGCGCGCCTCGATGGCTGGAGCGCAGGCCGGACCGTAAGCCGCACAGAGCGGCTCGACGCCGCGCCGGCTCCCGCTCTCCGGCAGGTAGGCATCGTACCCGCTCTCGACCCCTTCCGCCAGCGCCCGGATCAGTTCGGCGGAGACGAACGGCATGTCCCAGGCGACGCACACCACCGGCGCCGGGCCTTCGAGGACGGCCGTGTAGATGCCTCCCAGCGAACCGCAGCCCGGCTTCACGTCGGCGACCACCCGGAGATCGGGCCGCCAGCCGTGCGCGTCCGGCGCGTTGGCGATCAGCAGCGGCGGGGCCCCGAGCGCTCCGTCGAAGGCCGCCACCAGACGGTCAAGGATGCGCATCCCGCCGACCGTCATCAATCCTTTCGGCTGTCCGCCGTAGCGGGTGGCGCCTCCCCCGGCCAGAATGGCGCCGCGGATCAATACCGCCTCCCCCTCCGTCGCTCGAGCACTACATCGAAGCCGAACATCAGGCTGAACACGTGCTTTCCCTCGACCCGGCTGGGCGGCCGCCCGCCCACGACACCCGGGCCGACTACCCGTGTGATTCCGAGATAGTGATCGCGGGCCTCCATCCTGAAACGGTAGGCCTTGCCCACGAATCCCGCGATGCCGCCGCCGAAGGAGCCGTACAGGGTGGTCGAGCGGGGGGTCTCGTCCGAGTAGATGATGTAGTCGGCGTTCTGGTCGGTGTTGCCGATCGTCCGGATGTAGCTGACCTGGGTAATTGCGAGACCGCCCTGCAGCGTGACATAGGGCTCGATCGTCTTGCCGGTCGCGAGGCGGTAGGCCACTCCGCCTGAGAGCGCGACGGTCGTCGGTGAATGGGTGTGCCCGTTCAGGGAGCTGCAGACCGAGGTGTTGCGCAGGGAACCCGAGACGATGGTGCCCCGGCAGGCGTCCACGGGTCCGAGCCCGAGGAAGACCGCTTCGCCGATGAAGCCGAGGTGCGCGCCGGGGTAGTAGGTCCCGGAGAAGACCACGCCGATCCCCTGACGGGCATCCTTGGACAGCGCGAAGGTGTCTGAAATCCCCGACACCTCGTCGAGGATCGGCTGTTGCCGCACCGTCCACAGCTTTCCGCCGCCGACGAACCCGGCGCCCACCGTCAGCATGAGGCGGGCCTGGTCCGCCGTCTTCTGCGCGAGCGCCGGCCGCACGCAGGCCAGGGCGAGGAGGGCTCCCGTCATGAACCGCATGCGCGTTACCCTCTCAGGAGGTGGTGATGGTCGACCATGAGGCATCGGTCCATGCGCACGGGAATACCCTCCGCCTCGAGCCGCCTCGCGAAGCCCTCGTCTCTCACGCCCACCTGCAGGAAGACGAGTCGCGGCCGAAGAAGCAGACAGTCACCGAGCAGGGCGGGCACCGCCTCCGACCGGCGGAAGACGTCCACGATGTCGATGGGGCCGCCGGCCGCCGCGGCGCGCAGATCCGGCAGGGCACGCTCCCCGAGCACCTGTGCCGCGTTCGGGTTGACCGGGATGATCCGGTAGCCGGCGGTCTGCAGATAGGCCGCGACCTCGTGGCTCGGCCGGAGGGGATCGGGGCTCAGCCCGACGACGGCGATCCGGCGCGAACTCCGGAGGATCTCGCCGAGCGCCTCGTCGCTCAGCATGCCCTGCGGCTATTCGGCGCCGTGGAACTGCGGCTGTCCGCTCACCGCCCGGCCCACGAGAACCATGCCCGTCCGCCGGGCGATCTCGACCGCGAGAGTGGAGGGGACCGACGGGGTCGCCACGAACACGATTCCCGACCGTGCGGCCTTGTACGCGAGCTCGGCCGAGATCCGGCCGGTCACCAGCAGCCCGAGACCCGTGACCGGGCACCGGGCGAGAAGCGCGCCGCCGATCACCTTGTCGACCGCGTTGTGGCGACCGATGTCCTCGGCGTGGTGCAGCAGCGTCTGGCCATCGGTCAGCGCGGCGGCGTGGATCCCACCGGTGTCCTTGTAGCGCTCGCCGAGTCCGAACATGGCCTTGAAGAGGGTCCGGGTCCGCTCGAGGTCGGGTGCCGAGCCCCGGCGGGGCTCGGGCGCCACGCTCGCCGGGTCGGCGAGGAAGGTCGAAACAGCGCCGCACCCCGATGCCAGCACCGGGCGGCGCCCCTCGGCGAGCACCGCCGCCGCGCGTTCCGCGGGCACCTCGGCCCAGAAGCCGAGGTCGGTGGCGCAGGGGCGCAGCCGGACCTCGTCGATCGTGTCGATGTAACCCTCGCCACACAGCCAGCCTATGGCGAGCTCCTCGAGCTTGTCGGGGGTGCACATCCAGGTCACGGCCGGCCGGCCGTTGACCTCCAGCCACACCGGGACCTCCTCGACGGCGGCCAGCTCCGACATGGCGCCGCCCCGCTTCATCGGGCGGGTGACCTCAGTCTCTTCCGGTACATTCGGCATGAAGTGATGCATCCTCCTGGACCCGGACTCGCTCGAGCCGTACCGCGGCCGGCAACCGCGCCGCGATGCGCCCGAACAGATACTGCGCAACGGCTTCGCCGGTCGGGATCGTGCGGCCGTAGGCGAAGTCCGGCACGTCGAGGTTGAAGTGCCGGCCGTCGAGCGGGCCGGTGACCTCCTCGGCCAGGATCCGGTCGAGCAGCCCCAGGTCCATGATCATGCCTGTGGCCGGATCCACCGTGCCGGAAACCGTGACGGCGCACCGGTAGTCGTGCGCATGGCCCGGCGCCTCGGCGCAGGCGCCGAAGACCTCCCGGTTCCTGGCGTCGGGCCACTCAGGTCGATAATAGCGGTGATGCGCGTTGAAACGAACGGTACGGGTGAGCGTCACTGGCATGGGCCGCCCTAGAAGCCGAAGCCGAGACCCGCGGTCAGCTGGCGGCCCCCGGTCCACTCCGACGTGTTCGGTACGGTGTAGGAGAGCTTCCAGAACGTCTGCCGGAATTCGCCGCGCGCGAACAGACGCGGGCCCAGGTGCACCCGGAGCCCGACGACCGGTGCCAGTGACACCCGGGTGCCGAAGTTGTAGCCGATCGCGTCCTTCGCGCTCGCGCCGCTGGCGAGGGCGAGCCCCACGGCCCCGCCGATGTACGGCGCCAGGCCGTGCCAGGTCTTTCGGCCGGTCAGCGTGAAGTGGAGGTTTCCCTCGAGGTTCACGATGCCCTGCGTGCCGTTCCGGGAGACGGTGCCGCCGGTGTCGTTGAGGCTCAGCACGGTCCGCTTCAGGTCCAGGTAGGTAATGGAGAGTCCGGCCTGCAGCGGATGGCTGATCCGCAGGTCGAACCGTACCCCTCCTCCCGATCCGTTGTGCGGGCCGACCCCGTACTGGCCGCCGCTGCCCCCGAAGTCGGCGTAGAAGAAGGTCATCGACATTCCGTACCGGATGTCGCGATAGGGCGAACTTCCGGGGGTATGGCCCACCTGCGCGAAGCCGGTGGCGACGAGCAGCGGAAGCAGCAGCGGAGCGGCAAGGAATCGTTTCAGCGGAAGCCCCATGGTGTCAGGGTTCTCGGAGGTCGCGGCCGGTCATTTCCGGCGGCGGCTCGATGCCGAGAAGCCGAAGGACGGTCGGGCCGACATCCCGCAGCGAGCCGCCCGCGCGAAGCGCCGGTCGGTCCGCCGTCACGGCGACAAACGGGACCGGATTGCTGGTGTGCGACGTGTGAGGTCCGCCGGTTTCGGGATCGATCATCAGCTCGCAGTTGCCGTGGTCGGCCGTGATGAGGACGCTCGCCCCGGCCGATTCCGCACGCGAGAGGACCCGGCCGAGGCACGCGTCGACCGTCTCGACCGCCCTGACGACGGCGGGCAGGACGCCGGTGTGCCCGACCATGTCGGCGTTCGCAAAATTGCAGAGGATGAAGTCGTGGGCCTTGCGATCGAGTGCGCGGCACAGCACCTCCGTGATCCCGTTCGCGCTCATCTCGGGCGCCAGGTCGTAGGTCGCGACCTTCTGGGACGGCACCAGCGACCGCTCCTCGCCCGGGAACGGAGGCTCGTAGCCGCCGTTGAAGAAGTAGGTCACGTGCGGGTACTTCTCGGTCTCGGCGGTACGAAGCTGGGTGCGCCCCCGGTCCGCCAGCACTTCGGCGACGATCTTCGCGAGAGTGAATGGTGGAAAGGCCTGGGGCACCGGAAAGGTCCGGTCGTACTGGGTCATCGTCACCATCTGGAGCACGGGCCGGTCCGACACACCGAATCCGTCGAACCCTTCCACCATCAGCGCGCGGACGATCTGCCGCATCCGATCGCTGCGGTAGTTGAAGCAGAGCACCCCGTCGCCGGTCTTCAGCGTGGCGACGGGGTGCTGCTCGACGTGTACCACCAGGGGCTTGATGAACTCGTCGGTCTTGCCCCGGCCATAGGCGTCGCGGACCGCAGCCACCGGGTCGGTGACCGGGTGGCCGGTCCCGTGCACCATCGCGTCGTAGGCAACGCGGGTGCGCTCCCAGCGACGGTCCCGGTCCATCGCGAAATAGCGGCCGGTGAGCGTGGCGATGCAGGCCCGGTCGCCGGCGATCCGGCGGATGTCGGCCTGCAGCTTGGCGACCACGTCGGCCCCGATGGCCGGCAGAGTGTCGCGACCGTCGAGGAAGCCGTGGACGGCGATGCGTGGCACGTCGTGCCGCACGCCGAGTACCAGGCAGGCGAGCAGATGCTCGTCGATGGCGTGCACCCCGCCTGGGCCGAGCAGGCCGAGGAGGTGGAGAGTGCCGCCGCGCTGGCGCACGCCGGCGCAGAGTGAGACCAGCGGCTCGAGCTGGAAGAATTCGCCGGAGCGGATGCTCTGCGAGATGCGCACGAGGTCCTGCGGCACCGCCCGGCCCGCGCCGAGGTTCAGGTGCCCCACCTCGCTGTTGCCCATCTGGCCCTCGGGAAGACCGACCGCCAGACCACTCGCCTCGAGGAGGGTCCGGGGGAAACGCTCCCAGAGCCGGTGCCACACCGGTGTGGCGGCCAGCTCTATCGCATTGCCCTCTCGCTCGGGCCGATACCCCCAGCCGTCCAGGACGACGAGAACCACCGGCCCGCCGGGACCACCGGCGTTTGACATGACCCTCCGGGCTTTCTACAATGCGGCATCGTGACTTACGCGCCCCAATCTAGTCCGGCCCTTCGTCGGCTACCAGCCTGCCTGTTGCTGGCGCTCGGGGTCCTGATTCCCTCCCGCGCCGTCGCCCAGGCGCGGCAGCGGGCCGCTCTGGCCACCAACCTCGTGAAGAGCCCCGGCGAGCAGGTGCTCGGCACTCTGGCGGTGGGAGCCGAGGTTACGACTGGACAGACCACGGGTGACTGGACCGAGGTCGCCGTCGATGGGTGGATGATCAGCCGGTCGGTCGGCGCAACGTCGCGGGATGGCTTCGACCTGATGGTCGTCGCACGGTCGGGCGAGAACCTGCGCGCGGCGCCCAACGGGCAGGTGATCGCCCGGATCGCCTCCGGCGCGCTGCTCTCGAAGGTCGAGGCCGCGAAAGGCTGGACCCATGTGCAGCGCAAGCTCTGGGCCCAGACCAAGGCGCTGGATCCGGCCGTGGGCGGCGCCTCCGAGCCCGAGCAGCCGGGCGCGGACCGCGTGGAGCTGACCCGGAACGCGCCGATGCTGAACGCCCCGGAAGGGACTCCGCTCGGTACGCTCTCGCCGGGGGCGCGGGGGAAGGTGCTCGCCCGCTCGGGAGACCTGGTGCGGATCCAGCTCGAGGGCTGGGTGAAGGAAAGCGACACCAGGCCCGCCCCGGGCACGGTCATCGTCGGCCTGAGTCAGGCCGAGGTGCGCGCCAATCCGGCCCGCTACACCGGGCAGACCGTCGAGTGGCGCATCCAGTTCATCGCCCTGCAGCACGGCGACGAGCTGCGGCCGGAGGTCCCGCCGGGCCAGCCGTATCTTCTCTCGCGGGGCCCGCTGCCCGAGCCGGGCTTCGTTTACGTGATCATTCCCGCCGACAAGGTGGAGGCGTTCCGGCAGATTGCTCCACTGCAGGAGCTGACCATCCGGGCGATCGTGAAGTCGCCCACGACGAGATACCTGCCCAATCCGGTGGTCGAGCTGGTGAGCGTGGTGAAGGGGATGGGAAACTGACGGGCGGCCGGGACCCGGGAATTCCCGACGGACCGCCGGGCCCTGGTATAGCATTGAGGGAAGGCTGGTCGCGACCATGAACGAACTTCTCAAACAGCGCATCCTCCGCAAGCTGGAGACGCTCCCGGACGAGCGGGGCTACCAGGTTCTCGACTTCGTTGAATTCCTGGAGAGCAAGTTCGCGGAGCGCGCCACCCCGACCGGCATCCTCGCGAAGATCACCGAAACGGTCGAGGATACCATGCGTGCCGGCAAGCTGCCCCTCCAGGCCATCAGCGGGACGATGAACGTGATGGACAGTGCCTCCAAGGTGATGAAGGGGCTCGCGGCCGCGGGCAAGGCGGTCGTGGATGAAGCGGTCAAGGCGGCGGAGGGCGGCGGCAAGCCGGTGCCGCCCGCCACCGAACCCGGCAGGGTTCCTCCCACCGCGTCAGGCGCGCGCTGATTCCTCAGCCTTCATTCGGCACCCGGCGGCACGCCGCCCCTCAGCACAGGATCATCCCTCATGGCAACCACGCTCGAAGCGACCGGCACCCCGGCCTCGACCGGGCAGTTCATCCAGGGGATCGGCCCGCTGGCCGCCATTTCGATGGTGGTGGGTACCATGATCGGTTCGGGCATCTTCATCGTGTCCGCCGACATCGGCCGGCAGGTAGGGGCCTGGGGACCCGGCGCACTGTTGCTGATCTGGGTCGTGACCGGCGTCATGACCGTGACCGGCGCCCTCGCGTACGCCGAACTGGCCGCCCTGATGCCCACCGCGGGCGGTCAGTACGTGTTCCTCCGGGAGGGGCTGTCCCCGATGGCGGGGTTCCTGTTCGGCTGGACCCTCTTCACCGTCATCCAGACCGGCACCATCGCCGCGGTCGCGGTCGCCTTCGGCAAGTTCCTCAGCGTCCTGGTGCCCTCGATCACGCCGGATGTCTTTCTCTCGCTCGGGCATCTCAGGATGCCCGGTGGCACAATCGAGTTGGGCCTGTCGCCGCAGCGCGTGGTGGCGCTCGGGGTCGTGCTCGGTCTCACGCTGCTCAACATCCGCGGCGTGGTGCTTGGCGCCGCGATCCAGACCATTTTCGCGGTCGCCAAGGTCGGCGCCCTGCTGCTGCTCATCGCCCTCGGAGCGGTTCTCTTCCGCAACGCGCAGGTGATCAGTGCGAACTTCGGGAATTTCTGGGGCACCGGCGACTGGTCACTGGCCGTGATCCCGGTATTCGGCGCCGCCATGGTGGGTTCGCTCTTCTCCGCCGACGCCTGGAACAACGTCACGTTCGCCGCGGCGGAGGTACGGGACCCGAAGCGCAACCTGCCGCTCGCCCTCGGGCTGGGTACCGCGATCGTCACGATACTCTATGTGCTCGCCAATGTCGCGTATCTGAACGTGCTGCCGTTCCTCGGCGATCCGAATGGCGGGGACACGCTGGCGCGCGGGATCCAGTACGCCGCCCAGGACCGGGTCGCCGTCGCCGCCGCCGAGGCGATCTTCGGCTCGCTCGGCGCGATTCTGGTAGCGGTCGCGGTCATGCTCTCGACCTTCGGCTGCGTGAACGGACTGGTGCTGGCCGGTCCCCGGGTGTACTACGCGATGGCGAAGGACGAGCTGTTCTTCGAGCGGGCCGGCACCCTCCACCCAGGCTTCCGAACACCGGTCTTCGGGCTCGCCACACAGGCGGTCTGGGCGATGGTCCTCTGCCTGAGCGGGACCTACGGCAATCTGCTCGACTACGTCATTTTCGCCTCGCTGCTCTTCTACCTGCTCACCACTGCGGCCCTGTTCCGGCTGCGCTCGGTCAGGCCAGACCTTCCCCGTCCGGTCAGGGCGTTCGGGTATCCGGTACTGCCCGCGCTCTACATGGTCGCGGTCGGAACACTGATGCTCATCCTGCTCTTCAAGAAGCCGCTCTACACCTGGCCGGGTTTGATCATCGTGGCGCTGGGGATCCCGGTGTACCTCGCCTGGCATCGGCGCCGGGTGGCGCGCCAGGGGCGGTAGTGGACGCATTCGGGCCGGGCGGCCGGGACTGTCGGCCGGGTTGACCACGCTCCGCCCGGCAGATATCCTTAGAGATGGAACCCCACACCTGTCTCGACCCACTCGGCGCTCCCGGCGTCCGGTGGGCCATTTTGTATCCGGAGCCCCGCACCGCATGAGTGTCATCCGTCCCGGGGTCGCGCTGACCTTCGACGACGTCCTGCTCGTTCCCCAGCATTCGACCGTTCATCCACGGCACGTCTCCGTCGCAAGCCGCTTCACCCGCGACATCCCGCTCAACGTTCCCCTGGTCTCCGCCGCGATGGACACCGTCACCGAGGCCGAGATGGCCATCGCGATGGCCCGCGCCGGCGGCATCGGCGTGCTGCACAAGAACATGCCGGTCGAGCGGCAGGCGGCGGAAGTGGACCGGGTGAAGCGGAGCGAGAGCGGGATGATCCTGAATCCGATCACCCTGGGCCCCGACCGACCGGTGCGCGAGGCCTACGCGCTGATGCAGCGGTTCAAGATCTCGGGCGTGCCGATCGTCGACGAGGATGGCCGGCTGGTCGGCATCATCACCAATCGGGATCTCCAGTTCGAGCGCAATCTCGACCAGCCGATTCAGGGCGCCATGACCCGCGAGGGTCTCGTCACGGTGCCGGTCGGCACCAGCCTCGACGAAGCCGAACGGATCCTCGCCAAGCACCGCATCGAGAAGCTGCCCGTCGTGGATGACAAGGGCATCCTTCGGGGGCTCATCACCGTCAAGGACATCTTCAAGCGGCGGGAGCATCCCGATGCGAACAAGGACCGCCATGGGCGGCTGAGGGTCGCGGCCGCGGTGGGCGGCACTCCCGAGGCGAAGGAACGGGCCCAGGCGCTGATCGACGCGGGGGCGGACGTGATCGTGATCGACTCGGCGCATGGCCACAGCGAGGGGGTCCTCCGGACGCTCGACCTGCTCCGCCAGGCCTTCCCGGATGTGCAGCTGGTCGCCGGCAACATCGCGACCGAGGTGGCCGCCCGCGAGCTGGTGCGGCGCGGCGCCGATGCGGTCAAGGTGGGTGTGGGCCCCGGCTCCATCTGCACCACGCGGGTCGTCACCGGCATCGGGGTGCCGCAGGTGACCGCCATCATGGACGCCGTCCGCGGCGCCGGCGACGTCCCGGTGATCGCCGACGGCGGAATCAAGTACAGCGGCGAGGTGGTCAAGGCGCTCGCCGCCGGCGCGTCCTCGGTCATGATGGGGTCGATGCTCGCCGGGTGTGAAGAGAGCCCGGGTGAGTCCATCCTGGCGGAAGGCCGCCGCTTCAAGCACATCCGCGGGATGGGCAGTCTCTCCGCCATGCAGGACGGCTCGGCCGACCGCTACTTCCAGGAAGGCGAGCTCGGTACCTCGAAGCTGGTACCGGAAGGCATCGAGGGCCGGGTCCCGTACAAGGGGCCGGTCGCCGATGTCCTGTTCCAGATGGTCGGCGGGCTGCGCAGCGGGATGGGCTACTGCGGCGTGGCGGACATCGCCGCACTGCAGCGCGATGCCGAGCTGGTCCAGATCACCAGCGCCGGCCTGCGCGAGTCGCACCCGCACAGCGTCACCATCACTCGAGAAGCGCCGAACTACAACGTCTGACCCGCGGACCGCGGGCCGGTCGGGCATCATCGCGTCCGGACGATCGTCGGGTACGGCGCGCGCCGCTCCAGCGTGCCTGATCGGGTGGTCGTCCTTCCCCTACACCGAGGTGACATCTCATGAGTCTCTGGGCCACCAAGTCCATCGCTCTCCTGCGCGCGGAAGCGGAGGATGTCGGCGAGAACACGCTCAAGCGGAGCCTCACGGCGCTGAACCTCACCACCCTCGGGATCGGCGCCATCATCGGCGCCGGCATCTTCGTGCTGACCGGGCTGGCCGCGGCACGGCATGCCGGGCCCGCGGTGCCGCTCTCCTTCGTGGCGGCCGGCATCGCCTGCGCGCTGGCCGGGCTCTGCTACGCCGAGATGGCGGCGGCGGTTCCCGTGGCGGGCAGCGCCTACACGTACGCGTATGCCACCATGGGCGAGTTCATGGCCTGGATCATCGGCTGGGACCTGGTGCTCGAATATGCGATGGGCGCCTCCACCGTCGGCGTCGGCTGGTCGAGCTACTTCACCAGCCTGCTCGGGAACTTCGGCATCACGCTCCCGTCGGCCTGGATTTCGGCGCCCTATCGATGGTGCGAGGCCTCCGAGGTCGCCGCCGGCGTGGCGGGCTGCGCCGCCAAGGGACTGAACGCCACCGGCACGATCATGAATCTCCCCGCCGTCGCCATCGTGGCGATCATGACGATGGTGCTGATTGTCGGCATCCAGGAATCGGCCCGGGTCAATAATCTCATCGTCGGCCTCAAGCTTCTGGTGATCGGCCTCTTCATCGTCGCCGGCGCCCGCTACGTCAATCCGGCCAACTGGCATCCCTTCATTCCGCCGAACACCGGCGAGTTCGGCAAGTTCGGCATCTCGGGCATCTTCCGCGGCGCGAGCCTGATCTTCTTCGCCTACATCGGATTCGACGCGGTCAGCACGGCCGCCCAGGAGGCGAAGAACCCGCAGCGCGACATGCCCCGCGGCATCCTCGGATCGCTGGCCATCTGCACCGTGCTTTACATCATCGTCTCGGCGATCCTCACCGGGATCATACCCTACACCCAGCTCGACGTGGCCCATCCGGTGGGCTTCGCGGTCGATTCCACGCCCGGACTCCAGTGGATGGGCTGGATCATCAATCTCGGCGCCGTCCTCGGCCTGGCCTCCGTCATCCTGGTCATGCTGCTCGGCCAGTCCCGCGTCTTCTATTCCATGTCGCGCGACGGGCTGCTGCCCAAGTGGGTGGGCAAGGTGCACCCCCGCTTCCGCACCCCCTACCTTACCCAGATCTTCGTGGGCATCTTCGCCGCCTTCTTCACCGGGGTGTTTCCCATCCAGTTGCTCGGCGAGCTGGTCAACATCGGCACGCTGCTCGCCTTCGTGCTGGTGTGCATCGGGATCGTCATTCTGCGGAAGACGCGCCCCGATCTCGAGCGGCCGTTCCGTACCCCGCTGGTCCCCTTCGTGCCGATCCTGGGCGCGCTCGCCTGTCTCGGCCTGATGGCGGCCTTGCCCGCCGATACCTGGATCCGGCTGTTCGTCTGGATGGCGATTGGCCTCGCCATCTACTTCGTGTACGGTCGCTTCCACAGTACGCTGCAGACCGGTTCCGACGCCGCCCGCGAGGCGGCCCGGTAGAAAGGCGGTCGGCGCCGGCCGCTGTGCGCCGATGATGGAGTTGGAGTGGCGGCAGAGACGGAAACCCCGTGGCTGCCGCCACGTCTGTCCCTGCCGCCGTCCCACCGTACCGTCGCTCACCCCCTCCGTTTAGATTCGCGCCATGGCAACCCTGCTGACCCCCGACCAGACCGCCTCGGCCCGCTCCTTCGTGGAGGTCTTCAAGGCCGGGCAGCGGGTCTGTCTCACGACCCACGTGAACCCCGACGGCGACGGCCTCGGGAGCGAGGTCGGGCTGCTGCATCTGCTTCGGGCCCGTGGCGTCCACGCCTTCATCACGAATCCGTCGCCCACTCCGGAGCGCTACCATTTCCTGTTCGCGGATCTGCCGGGCGCCGATCGGACCGCCGAGGCGGTCAAGGAACTCCGTCGCGCCGACCTGATCGTCGTGCTCGACATCTCGGACGTCGGCCGGCTGGGCATGCTGAGCGCGGCCGTCAAGGACAGCGGGGTGCCGGTGGCCTGTATCGACCACCACGTGAGCGCAGGCCATCTCCCCGGGGGGCCGCGGTACGTGAATCCCGATGCCTCCGCCACCGGTGAGCTGGTCTTCGAGATCGCCCAGGCCAATGGCTGGCCGCTCGGCATCTCGGCGGCCCGGGCACTCTACGTCGCGATCCTCACCGATACCGGTGCCTTTCGCTTCAGCAACACCCGCCCGCACGTGCTCCGCGTCGCCGCCTCGCTGCTGGAAGTGGGCATCGATCCCGAGCAGATCTACCTGGAGGTGTACGCGAACGCTCCGGAGGGACGCGCCCGGCTGCTTGCGGAGTCGCTCCAGACCCTCGTGGTCGAGCCGGAGCACGGCCTCGCCTGGGTGACCGTTCCGCCCGGGGCGCTGGAGCGGCTCAACGTGTCATCGGACGATCTGGACGGCATCGTGGAGTTCCCGCGCAGCATCGTGGGCGTCCGCATGGCACTCCTGTTCCGCGAAATCGCGGCCGGTCGGGTCAAGGTCTCGCTGCGCTCGGTCGGCGCGGTGGATGTCGCCGCGTTCGCCAAGCCCTTCGGCGGAGGCGGGCATACCAAGGCCGCCGGGCTCAGCCTCGAAGGATCGATCTCCGAGGTGCAGGCCAGGGTGCTGACGGCGGCCCGCGCATTCCTGAACGGCGATGGGAGCCGTTGACCCCCCGCGAGGCAGGGGCCTAGATTGCAGACAGAACTAGTCGGAATTACTTCAGGTGGTGGACCATGGAAATTCTTGACCGCATCGAGCAGACGCTCGACACGCTCCGGCCCTACATCGCCTCGCACCGGGGCCAGGTCGAAGTCGTCGACTTCGACGAAGCGGAGGGGCTCCTGCTCCTTCGCCTTGGTGGGACCTGTCACGGCTGTTCTGCTTCGACCATCACGCTCAAGCAGGGCATCGAAACCCGCCTCCGGCAGATGGTGCCGGAAGTGAAGCAGGTGGAAGCAGTGTAGGCTGCGGCGACCAGGGTCACCGGCCAGGCGGCGCAGCGCCTTTCTCGCCGATTCCCCGGCTCCCTGATCCTCTTTGAGGAGTCCCAGTGTCAGAACCCTCCCTCCAGGCCCGCGTCACCTCGGCGCTCGCGCGGATCGTGAACCCCCGTCTGGAGAACGACTTGATCTCGGCCGGCATGGTCCGGGACCTCGAGGTGCACGACGACGGACGGGTGAGCTTCACCTTCCTGCTCGGCCGCGAGGATCCCGCGACCCTCGTGCGCGAGGCACGGGCCGCCGTCCGCGCCGTCGAAGGGGTGCGCGCCGAGGGCGTGAAGATCAGCGTGATCGATCCGACCGGTGGCGCCCACGCGACGCACGGCCCGCCGACGGGACAGCCTGCGCCGGGACAGACGCATGGCGCGGCCGGGATGGTGCCGCCGGCGCCCACCCCATCGGAGTACCCGAATCTGGGGCGAATCATCGCGATCTCGTCCGGCAAGGGTGGTGTCGGGAAATCCACCGTCGCCGCGAATCTCGCCGTCGCTCTCGCGGAAGCCGGGCACCGCGTCGGACTCATGGATGCCGATGTCTACGGGCCCAATATCCCGCGGATGTTCGGGGTCTTCGAGAAGCCACCCGTGGTGCAGGGAAAGATCCAGCCGCTCGAGGCCTACGGCGTCAAGCTGATGTCGCTGGGGTTCCTCATCGATCGGGACGCGGCCGCCATCTGGCGCGGCCCGATCATCATGAAGATCGTGCAGCAGTTCCTGCGCGACGTGGACTGGGGCCAGCTCGACTACTTCATCATCGATCTTCCTCCCGGCACCGGGGACGCCCAGCTCTCGCTGGTCCAGTCCTGTCAGGTGGCCGGTGCGGTGATCATCACCACGCCACAGGAAGTGGCGGTCGGCGATGCGCTCCGGGGCGCGAAGATGTTCGAGCGGGTGAACGTGCCGGTGATTGGCATCGTGGAGAACATGAGCGGGTTCACCGACCCCGCGACCGGGCGCCGGTGGGAGATGTTCGGCTCGGGCGGCGGCCGGCGTCTCGCGGAGGAACTCGGGGTGCCGCTCCTCGGGAGTATCCCGCTTCAGCCCGGCCTGGTCGAGCACGCGGATGCCGGGCGGCCGATCATCTCGGCCGAACCCGGCAGCCCGGCTGCGACGGCACTCCGAGCGATCGCCGAGTCCATCCGTCAGACCATCGGGGGCAAGACCTTCGCATTGCCGATCCTCAGAGGCTAGGAGGCGAGCGGCGAGCCAGCGGCCGAGTCCGATCGGCAGCAGGGCATTGAGGAACGCTACCGCGATGCCCAGGCCGCCGCTCCCGGCGAGATTCTCCAGGGTCCTGAGCGGGCCCAGCATCAGGAGGATGAGGGCGAGCAGCCCGCCCGCGAAGATGCTGATCGCCGGGATGATGGAGAGTGGCCGCTCTCCCCGTTCCGCGGAGCGCTGCCCTTCCGCGAGCGCCTCCTGGCGAACGGCCGC
>Ga0153915_10002254_pt1 | contig 17659 bp, 15 predicted proteins | sample Opewatmetagenome_2_FD_107003 | JGI IMG/M metagenome (GOLD analysis project Ga0153915, IMG submission 107003) | Freshwater wetland microbial communities from Ohio, USA - Open water 3 Core 3 Depth 3 metaG | ecosystem: Environmental > Aquatic > Freshwater > Wetlands | place: USA: Ohio, Lake Erie...
CCTTTCCCGGGGGCCCTCCTTCCTCGGGCTCTCCGTCCGCGGGGGACGGCGAAAGCCTGCTCGAGCGGATCCCGCGCGGGAGCGACGGCCTGGTCACCGTTCCGCACTGGTGGGGGGTGAGGTTCCCCGAGTCTCTGCCCGAGGCACGGGGTGCGACCCTGGGATGGTCGCACCGCCACAGCCGGGCGCACTTCCTGCGGTCGATCCTGGAGGGAGTGGCTTTCGAGCTGAGGACGCTCGCGGAAGAGTACCGCGCGGCGTTTCCCGGGGAGCCCCTGGCGCGCATCAGCGCATGCGGGGGCGGCGCGAGGAGCCGGGCGTGGCTTCATATCCTCTGCGAGGCAATGGCCATGCCGATCCTGCTGACCGACGAGCCTGAGCCCGCGGCGAGGGGAGCGGCCATGCTCTCCGCCGTCGGTGTCGGTGCATTCCGCCATATCGATGCCGCGGCTGCGGCCATGGTGCGGGAGAAGGAGACTGTCGTGCCGGATCCCGCCGGCGTATCACGGTACGAGCAGCTGTATCGAGGTTCCTACCTGCCGCTGCGCAAGGCCGCGCTGCGGCTTTTCGCAGGGCGCGGTCCCACAAAGGACCCCGCCGGCGGGTGAGTTCACTTCCGCGCCCGGACCTGGCGCGCGCACAGGAAGCAGCAGCGAACGGGGACGGGCCGCGGCCGCCGCGCGCGAATCGAATCAGCGCCGGAAGCCGCTGCCCTCGTATCCGTACTCGGTGAGCTTGACCGCCTTCAGGAGGTCGGGGCTGTTCGGGCTGTACCAGAAGCTGCCCGAGGACCTGTTCGCGGAGCCCACCATGGCGAATGCACTGAGGCCCTTCCCGCGTGGGATGGCCCGGATGACGCAGTCGCCGCCAATGAGGATGGCATCGTAGATGTAGTTGGTATCCTTCAAGGGGCTTATCGTGAGGCCGAAAATCTCGCCGCTGGCCGCCTTTACGCCCTTGACCAGTTCCGCGATCGAGCACAACCGCCCGACGCCCGAGTCCTTGCTGAGGCAGTCCTGCTCGAGGCCCCAGATGCCGTAGACGAAGAGGAACGCCACCTGCTCCGCTGCCGGGAGGGTGACCTCGGTTTCCGAATCTCCATACTTCAGGGTGCCGACCTTCGTTCCGTCGGGAACGGAAACGGGCGACGGGGCTGCCTGGGCCACGAAGGGAAACGCGAGCGCGAAGCAGACGATGAGAAGCACGTGAGCCGGTCGGTTGCGCATGGATGGTACTCCTTTTTCGACTATCAGCCAGCCGCCGATTCTACGTGACGTCCGGCGTCCTGGCAAGTTCGGGATTCCGCCTGCGATTCCGGTTGCGATTCAGCGGCCCGCGAGCTGACGGACCTCGTCCGAATCCGGAAGGGCCGACATCACGCCCTTCTTCCTGGCGGTGAGGGCGCCCGCCGCGTTCGCCCACCGCAGGGCTTCCGCGAGATGCTTCTCCTCCAGCTTCGCCAGGTCGGCCCGCCGCCGCGTCGAGCCGGCCGGCAGGCGTGACAGAAGGCGCACGAGCACCGCTGCCATGAACGCGTCTCCGCAGCCCGTCGCGTCCACGACATCCACCGTGAAGCCCGGTACGCGCCCCGAGCTTCCCTGGCCCGAGCTTCCCTGGCCCGCGCTTCCCCGCGCCGCCCACGCGCTCCCGTTCGGGCCGAGAGTGGCCACGCAGAGGGTGAGGCCCGCGTCCAGTATCTTCTCACAGCCCGCGGGCACCTCGTCGGTTCCGGCCAGGAGCCTCAGCTCCGCCTCGTTGACCTTGACGATGTCGGCGCGGGGAAGCGCGGCGGTGATCTCGGACTTCGCCTGCGCCTCGCTCTCCCAGAGGCTCGGCCGATAGTTCACGTCGAAGGAGACGAGGGCCCCGTTCTCCCGGGAAAACGCCGCCCCCTCCAGGGCCGCGCTCCGGCAGGGCTCCACCGCGAGGCTGACCGACCCGAAGTGGTACACCGCCGTGGAGGCGAGCATCCTCTGGTCCAGCTCGTCCGGCGTCAGCAGCATGTCCGCCCCCGGGTTGCGATAGAACAGCATCTCGGTGCGGTTCGGGTCCGGGATGGTCATGAAGTTGAGCGTGGTCCGGTGCTGCCGGTCGAAGCGCATCGCCCGCGTTTCCACCCCGTAGCCTTTCAGCACGGCTTCCAGCCGCCGGCCGAACGCGTCCTCTCCGACCTTTCCGATGAACGCGGCCTTTGCTCCCAGCCTCGCCGCCGCCACCGCGACATTCGCCGGCGCCCCTCCCGCGACCGGGATGAAGGCGGCAACGGAATTGAAATCCTTGCCGGTTTCCGACGCGAACATGTCCAGGATCAGCTCACCCAGCGTTACGATGTCCATGGCGCCCATCCTATCCTTTCGTGATTCCCCTTGACAAATCGGGCGTTGTGAGCCTTAATATTATAATATTATTACATTATGACAAATGGGACCTTGAACCCCGCCAGCAAGCTTCCTCTTTACCAACAGCTCTACGAGCTGTTGGAAGCCCGGATACGGTCCGGCGAGTGGAAGCCGGGCGACATGATACCCCCGGAGACCGAGCTCATTTCCCGGTACGAGGTGAGCCGCATCACCGTGCGCAAGGTCCTGGACATGCTGGTCAGCGAGGGCCTGCTCGTCCGGCAGCGGGGCAGGGGGAGCTTCGTCGCACAGGCCAAGCTCGAGCACGGCACGACCCGCATCGTGAGCTTCACGGACGACATGCGCCAGCGCGGGCTCACGCCCGGCACGAGGATCATCTTCATGGGGCTGGTCCCCGCGCCCCGCCCGATCGCGGAGGCGCTCTCCGTTGCCGAGGGCGAGGAGCTTGCCCGGATCGACCGGCTTCGCCTCGCGGACGGAGTGCCGATGTGCGTGGAGGAGAGCTTTCTCATCCACCGCTACCTGCCGGGGATCCTCCAGCACGACCTGGCCGGCAACTCGCTTCGCGAGATCAAGCAGGCGAGCTATGGGATCCGCTGGTCCCGGGCGCGCCAGACCATCCAGGCGGTGCCCGCGGCCGCGGAGATCGCGCGCCTCCTTTCGATCAAGACCGGCGCGCCGCTTCTGTACTTCGAGCGCGTCACGTACTCGCAGGACGCCGTGGCCGTGGAATACCTGAAGATCTACTACCGGGCAGACCGCTACATCATCCACAACGAGCTGGTCGGCGGGGACCGCTGACCGCTGCACGACCGGGAGGAGGCATTGGGTGAGGGACAGGAAGAAACTGCTGCTGGGGCTCGCCCCGACGCGCCGGTTCGTGTTCTCGGCCGAGGAGGCGGCCCGATACAAGGTCCTCGTGGAACAGAAGCTGAAAGGTTGGAACGTCGACTTCGTGAACATCGACTCCGTCAACAAGGAAGGGCTTCTCTTCGAGCGCAAGCACGCCGCCGCGGCGGCGGAGCTGTTCAAGAAGGCCGGGGTGGACGCGGTATTCTCCCCCCACGTGAACTTCGGCACCGAGGAGGTCGTGACGCAGCTCGCCCGGGACGTGGGCAAGCCGTTCCTCCTCTGGGGTCCGCGCGACGAGTCGCCCCTCCCCGACGGGCAGCGGCTGCGCGACACGCAGTGCGGCCTGTTCGCCACGGCCAACGTGCTGAAAAAGTACGGGGTGCCGTACTCCTGGATCGTGAACTCCCGGCTGGACGACCCGGCCTTCGAGCGCGGCGTGACGACCTTCCTCTCCGCGGTGTCCGCCGCCCGCAGCTTTCTCGGCGCTCGCATCGGGCAGGTGAGCACCCGTCCCCCGAACTTCTACACCGTGATCGTCAACGAGCAGGACCTGCTGCGGCGCTGGGGCATCGAGATGGCGCCGATCGACCTCGTGGTCCTGACGAAAAAGGTCCTGGAGATGGCCTCCTCCGATGCGCGCGTGAAGGAAGAGGCACGGGCGATGAGGGCAAGGGTCGCCCTCAAGGGCGTGAACGACGATGCGCTCACCCGGGTGGCCGCCCTGAAGCTGTTCCTTTCCGACTGGGCGGAGCGCGAGGAGCTGGATGCCATTGCGTTCAAGTGCCATGACGACCTCCCGGATGCGCTGGGGATCTACCCCTGCTTCGTGAACGGGGAGCTTACCACCGCGGGAGTCCCCGTGACCTGTGAGACGGACATCCACGGTGCGCTCTCGGCGCTGCTGCTGCAGGGGGCAGCCCGCTGGAGCACGCCCCCGTTCTTTGCGGACCTCACGGTTCGGCACCCCACCAACGACAACGCCGAGCTGCTCTGGCATTGCGGCAACTTCCCCCATTCCCTGGTGAAGGAGACGAATACCGCGTTCCTCGGCACGCACTTCGTGATCCCTCCTCACCGGCCAGGGACGGGCAACTTCCAGATCAAGGGCGGCGACGTCACCGTGGCGAGGTTCGACGGCGTGGAAGGAAGGTATTCGCTCCTCGTGGGGCACGGCCGCGGGACCGACGGGCCGTTCACGCTGGGCACCTACCTCTGGATGGAGGTACCGGACTGGCCGCTGTGGGAAGAGCGCATCGTGCGCGGTCCCTACATTCACCACGTGGCCGGCATCCACGGGAAATATGCGCCGGCACTGTACGAGGCGGCCCGCTACATCCCGGGCCTGGCGCCGGATCCCGTGCAGCCCACCGCGGAGGAGATCGGCGCGTGGCTCCGCGGGCATGAAGAGGAAGAGGCACCATGAACACCACGACTGAGACTCTGGACCTGGCGGCCCTCCGGGAAGCCGCTCGCGGGGTGCGGTTGGACGTGCTGGACATGACGGCGCGCATGGGCGGCCATCCCACCAGCTGTTTCTCCACGGTGGAAATCCTCCTGGTCCTGTATCTCGGCGGAGTGCTGCGGTATCGGCCGCGGGAGCCGGACTGGCCCGAACGTGACCGCTTCATCCTGAGCAAGGGACACGCCGCACCGGCGCTGTACGCGGTCCTGGCGCGGGCTGGCTACTTCCCGCTGTCGGACCTCGCGAAGTTCCGGTGCAGGGATTCTCCTTACCACGGACATCCGAAGCACAACCTTTCCATTGGAGTAGAGGTAACCAGCGGCTCCCTCGGCCAGGGGCTGTCCTTCGGCCTGGGAAGCGTGCTGGCGGGCCGGCTGGCGCGGCGCGACTACCGCGTCTACGTCCTGCTGGGAGACGGGGAGTGCGACGAGGGCCAGGTGTGGGAGGCGGCCATGGCATCCGCCCATTTCAAGGCGGACACGCTCACCGCGATCATCGACTACAACAAGTACCAGCAGACCGGCCCGATCGAACGGGAGATGGCCCTGGAGCCGCTCGCCGACAAGTGGCGGGCCTTCGGCTGGCACGTGCAGGAGGCGGACGGCCACGACATGGCGGCTCTGAACCGGTCACTCGGATGCGCCCGCGCGGTGAAGGGACAGCCCCAGGTCGTCATCGCCCACACAACAAAGGGCAAGGGAGTCTCCTTCATGGAGACGGACTACACCTTCCACGCCCGCAGCCCCAGCGGGGCGCAGCTCGAGCAGGCGCGAGAGGAGATACGCAATGCGGATCGGTGAGCGGGCGGGGTTGAAGCCGGGGACCCGGCAGATGCGGGACGCGTTCGGCCTGGCGCTCCTCGAGGCGGCCCGGGCGGACACGCGGATTGTGGCGCTGGACGGGGACCTTTCCAGCTCCACCGGCATGGCCGGCATGAGAAAGGAGCTGCCCGAGAGGTTCTTCAACATCGGGATCGCGGAGGCGAACCTCGTGGGGGTGAGCGCGGGCCTCGCCGCCAACGGGTTCATCCCGTTCGTCGGGAGCCTTCCCTCGTTCCTGCTTCCCAACGCCTACGACCAGCTTCGGCTGCAGGTAGCCATCGCGGGGCTGAACGTGAAGCTCCTGGGAAGCCACGCCGGCATCTCTACCGGGCGCGAGGGCCCGACGTCCATGAGCATCGAGGATCTCGCGCTGGTCGGCGGAATGCCCACCTTCTCCATCCTCGTGCCCAGCGACGAGCACGCGATGGCCGCCGCGGTGAAGGCCGCGGTCGCGCACGAGGGTCCGGTCTACATCCGGTCGAGCCGGGGCGAGTTCCCCCAGGTCTACGGCGTGGCCCCGGGAGGCCGTCCGTGCGCGGTCTCCGTAGGCGGATCAAACCTGCTCCGAGACGGCCCGGACGTCACGATCGCCGCGTGCGGCCTCATGACCGGCACGGCGCTGGACGCCGCGGCCATGCTCGCGGACGAGGGCATCCAGGCCCGGGTGCTGGACATGATCAGCGTGAAGCCCATCGACCGAGCCGCCGTGGTGGCAGCGGCGCAGGAAACGGGCGCCCTGGTTGCCGCGGAGGAGCACCTGGTGCGCGGCGGTCTCGGGGCGGCAATCGCGCAGGCCGTGGCCGAGACGCACCCGGTGCCGCTGCGCTTCATCGGGATCCGCGACACGTACCTGGAGTCCGCCGCGGTGGAAGAGCTGCTGGAACGCCATCACCTCACCGCGGCCGACATCGCGCAGGCCGCCCGAGAGGCGATCCGCGCGAAGGGGAGGTTGTGATGGTCTACCGCGAGCTCATGAAGAGGGAAGCAGAAGGCCGGCGGATCCGCGCTGCCGTGAGCGGCGCGGGCTGGATCGGCAGCGGGTTCGTCACGCAGGTGTCCGGCATGAAGGGAATGGAGGTGCCGCTGCTGGCGGATACCGACACCGCGCTTGCCCGCAGGGTCTTCGAGTCAACGGGCGTGTCGGCGGACGCCATCGTGGAAACGGACAAGGCATCGAAGGCCCAGGACTCGATCCGGGCGGGCAAGCGCGTGGTAACGGGCTGCTACGGCCTGGCCGCGCAGCTTGAAGCCGTGGACATCGTCGTGGACGTCACCCCGTCGCCGGCCATCGGGGCGGAGACGTCCTGGGCCTGCATCCAGAACCGCAAGGACGTGGTCCTCGTGAACATTGAGGCCGACGTCACCGTGGGCAGGATCCTCAAGCGGCACGCCGAGAAGGCGGGCATCCTCTACACCGTGTCCAACGGCGACGAGCCGGGCTGCCTGGTGGAGCTGTGGGAGTACGTGCAGACCCTCGGGTTCCAGGCCATCGCCATCGGCAAGGGAAAGAACAACGCGCTCGACATCGCGGCGACGCCCGAGACCGTGGCGGAGTCCGCGCGGCGTGACGCCAAGGATCCGTACCAGGTTGCCTCCTACGTGGACGGCACGAAGACCATGTTCGAGATGGCCAGCGTGGCCAACGCCACGGGCTGCCTCCCGATCCGGCGGGGCATGGTGGGCCCCGAGGCCAGCCGCCAGACCGTCAGCTCGATCTTTTCGCTGACGGAGGACGGCGGCATCTGCCCGTTCCCCGGGGTAGTGGATTTCGTGCAGGGCAGCGACATGTCCGGAGGCGTCTTCCTGACCGTCCGCGTGGAGAACGAGCGCATCGCCGCCGACCTGAAGTACCTGAAGACGGGCAACGGCCGCTACAGCACGTTCTTCCGGCCGTACCACCTGTGGTTCATCGAGGCGCCGATCTCGGTGGCGCGCGCGCACCTGTTCCGAGAGCCGTGGCTCGTGCCGCTGGACCGGCCCGTGGTGGACGTGATGACCGTTGCCAAAAAGGAACTCGCTCCCGGCGACACGCTGGATGAGTTCGGGGGATACACGTTCCACGGGGTCATGGACCGGGCCGAGGAAGCCAGGAAGCTGGACGCGCTGCCCGTCGGCCTGGCCCCGGGGGCGAAGGTGGTGAGGCGCGTGGCAAAGGGCGCCGTCATCGCGTGGGCGGACGTGAAGCTGGACGAGTCCAGCACCGTCGTGAAGCTGCGCCACGAGCAGGACGCGATGTAGGAGGAAGGATATGAAGATCGGCGTTTTCACCGTGCTCTTCCAGGACATGCCCTTTGAGAAGGCGCTCGACCGCGTCGTTTCAGCCGGGATCTCCGCCGTGGAGATCGGGGCCGGAGGGTACCCGGGTACCCATCACTGCCCCGTGGACGATCTGCTGGGCTCCGAGCAGAAGCGCAAGGCCTATCGATCCGCCATCGAGTCCCGGGGCCTGATCCTCAGCGCGCTGAGCTGTCACTACGAGCCGCTCAGCCCGGACCCGGCCCTCGCGAAGGAATCGGACACGATCTTTCGAAAGGCGGTCCGGTTGGCTGCCGCGCTCGGCGTGCCGGTCGTCAACGTGGCCTCGGGCCTTCCCGCGGGATGCGCCGGAGACAGGAGCCCGAGCTGGGTGACCTGCCCCTGGCCGCCGCACAACCTGGCCATGCTGGATTACCAGTGGAACCAGGTGGCCATTCCGTACTGGAAATCCGCGGGCGCGTTTGCGCAGGAGCATGGCGTGAAGATCGCCGTGGAGATGCACCCCGGGTTCCTCGTCTACAACGTGGACACGCTGCTTCGGCTGCGCGAGGCCGTGGGCCCCGTGCTCGGCTGCAACTTCGACCCCAGCCACCTGTTCTGGAACGGGGTTGACGTCCCCGCGGCCATCCGGGCCCTGCGCGGGGCGATCTTCCACGTGCACGGCAAGGACTGCCACGTGGACCCGCTGAACGTTTCGGTCAACGGCTGCAACGACGCCAGGTCTTACGACCAGATCGCCGCGAGGTCCTGGACGTTCCGCACCATCGGCTACGGCCACGACGAGAAGACATGGAAGGACATCATGAGCGCGCTGCGCCTCGCGGGCTACGACTACGTCGTCTCCATCGAGCACGAAGATGCCCTGATGTCCCGCGACGAGGGGCTGGCCAAGGGAGTGGCCATGCTCAAGAACGTGCTGATGGCCGAATCCGCGGGGAAGATGTACTGGGCCTAGCGCGCCAAAGGCGCGCGAATGGGGCCCCAGGCGGCAGCCGGCCCGCAGGGACGGCGAGAGCCTGGGGAGCAGGAAGAGAGGCACGTTATGGACGAGACGAAGCTGAGGGCGCAGCTGGCGTATTCTCTGAGCGGCAAAGGCGCGCACATGCCCTTCGACAAGGCCGTGAAGGGGTTCCCGGTCGAGCTGGTCGGCCGGCGCGCGGCGCACCTGGCCCACACCGCGTGGCAGCAGGTGTACCACCTTTGGATCGCGCAGTGGGATATCCTGGAGTTTTCGAGAAATCCCTCACACGAGTCGCCCGAGTGGCCGAAAGGCTACTGGCCGAAGGCCGAGCCGGATACCCCGTCCTCGTGGGACGAGACCGTCGCGAAGTTCCGCTCGGACCTCGCCGCCATGATCGAGCTGGTGACGGACGAGAAGAACGACCTGCTGGCCCCGTTCCCCCACGGGCAGGGGCAGACGCTGCTGCGCGAGGCGCTGCTCGTCATCGACCACAATTCCTACCACGTCGGGCAGCTCGTGGACCTGCGACGACTCCTGGGAGTCGAAACCTAGGCCGACCCTGACTCCACTTGTGCCGGGGGTCCCGCCCGGGGTACCCTGAGCCGCGTCACCCTGACAGTAGGAGGCGTTCGTATGGCTAAGATCGCGATGATCGGGGCGGGAAGCCTCGTGTTCGCCAAGACGCTCATGGAGGACTTCCTCGGCACTCCGGCCCTCGCCGGCAGCGAGTACCGCCTCATGGCGCTCACCCACAAGCGGCTGGACAAGATGAAGGGCTTCGTCGAGCGGATGATCAAGGACAATGGCATCCGCGCCACGGTCACCGCGACCACGGACCGCCGCGAAGCGCTTCGCGGCGCGGACTACGTGGTGATCATGATCCAGGTCGGCGGCGTGGACGCTTTCCAGGTCGACTACGAAGTGCCGATGAAGTACGGCGTGGACAACTGCATCGCGGACACCATGGGAGCCGGCGGGATCTTCCGCGCTCAGCGCCACATCCCTTCGCTTCTGGAGATCGCCGCGGAGATGCGCGAGCTGTGCCCGGGCGCCCTCCTCCTGAACTACGCCAACCCCATGGCCATGTGCTGCTGGGCCCTGGGCACCGTGAAGGGCCTGCGCTTCGTCGGCCTCTGCCATGGCGTGCAGACGACCATGGACCTCATCGCCTCCTACACCGGGCATCCGAAGGGGGAGATCGATTTCGTGGCGGCGGGGATCAACCACATGGCTTGGTTCCTCCGCCTGGAGAAGGACGGCAGGGACCTGTATCCGCTCCTGAAGGCCAACTTCGAGAAGCCCGGGTTCTACGCCAACGAGAAGGTCCGCGGGGAAGTGATGCGCCACTTCGGCTACTTCATGACGGAGAGCACCGGCCACCTCTCCGAGTACCTGCCCTATTTCCGCAAGAACAAGAAGGCCCTGGAGCTGTACTGCGACGAGCCCGGCTTCGGCGGGGAAACCGGCGCCTACTACCACTACTGCAGGATGATCGACGACAAGTTCCAGAAGATGGACCCGCTGTCCATCGAATCCACGAAGCTCGGAAAGCGCAGCGCCGAGTACTGCAGCCACATCATCGAGGCGGAGGTCACGGGGAACGTCTTCCGGCTGAACGGCAACATCCGAAACGACGGGTACATCACCAACCTGCCGGACGGCTGCTGCGTCGAGGTTCCCATCTACGTGGACCGCACCGGCCTGCACCCCACGCACATCGGCGCGCTGCCCAGCCCTCTCGCGGCGCTGAACATGACGAACGTGCTCGTGCAGGGGCTCTCGGTGGAAGCGGCGCTGAGCGGCGACCCCGAGTGCCTCGTGCAGGCCGTGGCGCTGGACCCGCTCACCGCGGCGGCGCTGACCCTGAAGGAGATCCGCGACATGACCTCCGAGATGCTGGAGGCCCAGCGCGCCTGGCTTCCCCAGTACGCGGGGAGGAAGGTGAAGCCCGTGCAGATCATTTCCATCCCGAAGGACGTGAAACGGCAGGCGGTCCCCGTGGATCCGGCGCTCGCCATCGCGAACCGCTTCGGGAAGCTCGCAGAGGTGAAGGCGTGACGGGAACCGCGGACATCATTCGAAAGGCGCGTCACCTCGGCCTGGGCATCCCCGCGTTCAACGTGGCGCATCTCCCCATGACCGAGCCCATCATCCGTGCCGTGCGGGACCAGGACTCGTTCGCGCTGGTGGAAGTGTCGCGCATCGACTGGCTGAAGTTCGGTGCGCAGAGCCCCGCTGCCGTCATGGCCGAGTACCGCAGGCACGACGATCCCCGCTACGTGCGGCTGCACCTGGACCACGTGCCGGTCGTGGACGAGGACCAGAAGCGGGTGGACTACCGCGCGGTCATCGAGGAGGCGATTGCGCTGGGCTACCAGTCCGTCATGATCGACGCCTCGCGCCTTTCCCTGGAAGACAACATCCGGGTCACCCGGGAAATCGCCGGGATCGCGCACCGCGCGCAAATCCCCGTGGAAGCGGAGCTGGGCGCGGTGCTCGGCCACGAGGCCGGGCCGCTCCCGCCGTACGAGGAATTGTTCAAGTCCGGCCGGGGCTTCACCCGGCCCGACGAGGCGGTGCGGTTCGTGAAGGAATCCGGCTGCGACTGGCTGTCCGTTGCCATCGGCAACATCCATGGGGCCGTGGGAGAGGCCACGAAGGATCAGAAGAAGGTGGAGGCGCACCTCGCCCTGGACCACCTCGGCAAGCTCGCCGAGGTCACCGGCGTCCCGCTGGTGCTCCACGGCGGATCGGGGATCCGCCAGGCGGACATGCTGGCTTCCATGAAGCGCGGGATCGCCAAGGTGAACGTCGGGACGGAGATCCGCCAGGCCTACGAGCAGGCCCTCAAGGCCGGGGGAAGCGTGAAGGACGCGCAGGAGGCCACCTACGCGTGCACCGCCTCCCTGATCAAGGACTGGTTCCAGCTCACCGGCATCCGCTCGCGGCTCATGTCCTGAGGCGCGCTACTTCCTGAGGTAGTCCCGCATCAGGGGCCACAACGCCCGGTACTTCTCGAATCTCTCGGCGTAGAGCCGCTGCCGCGCGGGCTCCGGTTCGAAGCGCTCGCCCAGGGAAACCATTGTGCGCACCCCCTCCTCGAGGGATCGAAAGGCGCCCGTTCCAGCGGCCGCAAGGAGCGCCACGCCCAGGCACCCGGCCTCGGACACCCGGGTGCGGACCAGGGGACGGCCGAGGATGTCCGCCGAGATCTGCAGCCACGCGTCCGACTTGCTTCCCCCGCCGACCGCGCGGAGCTCGCGCAGCGTGATGCCGCACTCGGCGCTGGCGTCCACCAGTGCCTTGTGATAGAAGACGACCCCCTCCATGACGCCCTTGAGGATGTCTCCGCGGGTGGTCTCCACCTTCAGGCCCGCGATCACGCCCGAGGAGTCCGTGATGAACTCGGGGGGGCCGGTGACGGTGAAGTGGGGGAGGACGACCACGCTGGAAGGGCCGGGGGGGATCTCGCGGATGAGCTCGGCATAGATGTCCCGGCCCTCCCGGACGGCGGCGTCACGCTCGGCCCGTGCGAAAGTGTCGCGGTACCACTTCAGGAGCAGGCCGCCCTGGTTGTAGATGAAGCTGACAAACCGGCCCGGCGCCGCATGGTGCTCGGTGTTCAGTCCCAGCCGCATCATGCGTTCGGGCGGCTTGCGCCCGGAGAACACCGGCACGATGGTGAGGTAGGTCCCCATGCCGCTCATGCCCAGCCCGTCTTCCGTCACCCCGCAGCCCACCGCGTTGGCGCACTGGTCATGGCAGCCGGCCACGATGGCCGTGCCCCGCCCCAGCCCCAGCTCGTCCGCGATCGGTCCCGAGACCGTCCCGATCCGCGCCCCGGCGGGAACGGGATCGGGCAGCTTGCCGAGGTCGATGCCGGCCGCGCCGGCGATCTCGGCGGACCACCCGCCGGCGTCCACGTCGAACAGCAGCGTGCGGTTGGCGAGGGAGTAGTCCACCACGGGGTCCGCCCCGAGCATGAACGAGACGAACCCGCTCCACAGCAGGAACTTCCACGCACCCGAGTAGACCTCGGGCGTGTGGTCCCGGATCCACATCAGCTTCGGGAGGCTGAATTGGATCCCCAGGACGTTCCCGTTGATCCGGTACAGTGCCTCCGCCCCAATGCGGGAGGACAACAGGGGAAGGTACTCTTCACCCCGCCGGTCGATCAGCAGGAGGGAGGTCCCCAGGATGCGCCGGTCCCGGGAGACCGCCACCATGGACTCTCCCATGGAGGAGACGGCCAGCGCCGTCACCGGGTTCTGCGGCGCCCCCTTCACGGCCCGGGCGATGGTCCGCTTGACCCGGGTCCACACCTCGGCCGGGTCCAGCTCCAGCCACCCGGGGCGCGGCTTGACCATGTCGTATTCGTCGTAGGCGAATGCCAGCGCCTCGCCGGTTTCCGAGAACACGCTCGCCTTGCAGCCGGATGTTCCGATGTCGATGCCGAGGAAGCTCATACCTGGTACCACAGGGAATGTCGGGACGGCCCGGTTGTCAAGGAGGGCGGCCGGTCGGTAGGATAGAGCCCGGGGACAAGGTCGGGGTGAGACCACGATGAAAAATCCGAAACGCATCGAAGTTGCACGGCTCGCCGGCGTGTCTGAATCCACGGTTTCCCGGTCCCTGAACGACTCCCCCCTCATCTCCCACCAGAGCAAGCAGAAAGTGAAGGAAGCGGCGAAACGCCTGGGCTACGTTCCCTCGAGGCAGGCGGCGCTCTTCGCCCGACGGCGCACCTACACCCTGGGGTTCGTCGTTCCGTCGTACCAGAAGTTCCCCCCCTTCTCCCGCGCCTACTTTCCCGCCCTGCTGGACGGCGCCGTTCTCGGCGCCGAGGAGCGCGGCTACTCGGTGGCCATTGTCCTGGACCGCGTGGAAGACCCGGGACGCGACTACGGGGCGCTGGTTCGCAACCGGACGTACGACGGCCTGCTCTTCGCTGTCACCCGGTCGGACTACGAGCGTTTCCGCTACTTCGGTGAGAACCGCATCCCCTTCGTCCTCGTGAACAACTACTCGGAAGGCCTGTACTCCGTGGACGCCCGGCCCGAGCCGGGCATGCGCGGGGCGTTCCAGCACGCGCAGGAGCTCGGCCATACCCGGATCGGGTACATCACCGGCGACATGTCCTACAAGAACGCGGTGGACCGCCTGGCCGTCTTCGAGCGCCTGGCCGAGGAGTTCCGCATGGAGACGGTTATCACCGAGGGGGATTTCTCCCGGACCTCGGGCTACCGGGGCACGCACCAGCTGCTCTCCGGCGGCAGGCAGCCCAGCCTCGTGATGACCAGCTCCGACCGGGCCGCGCTGGGAATCCTTCAGTACTGCGGTGAGAAGGATATCCGGGTGCCCCGGGATCTCAGCGTGATCGGCTACGACAACCTCGTGCCAGCCACCGACGTGTCGCCCCCGTTGTCCACCGTGGACAACCCGGTCGGCCGGGCGGGGTGGGAGGCGGTGCAGCTCCTCGTGGATATCATCGACGGCACCGTTTCCGAACCGGTCCAGCTATGGCTGGACACTTCCTTCGTGGCGCGCCAGTCCACCGCGCCGGTACCGGGGGGGCATGCCGCGTGAGCGGGAACCTCCGCGTCCCCGTGGCGAAATGGGCATGAGACCCTTCGCCATCGGGACGGTGATCAAGGGGCCGGATTTCGCGGGGCAGGTGCGTGCCCTGGCGTCCCTCGGCTTCGAGTCCTTCCAGGTCTTCTTCTGGCAGACCCTGGGATCGGTGAGCCTGCGCGAGCAGGGGCAGGCGGTGCGCCGCGCCGCGGAAGAGACGGGAACCACGATCAGCTCCCTGGGCATCTACGGCAACGTCCTGGGAGGGGACGCCATGGCCGGGGAGACCCTCCGGGGTTTTGAAACCCTGATCGATGAAGCCGGCACCTTCGGAGCCGGTATCGTGGGAGGCTTTGCCGGCCGCGTGCCGGACCGGCCCATCGAGGAATCCATCGGCCCATGGAAATCCGTGTTTGGACAGCTCGTGCGCCGGGCCGCGGACAAGGGCGTCCGCCTGGCGCTGGAAAACTGCCGTATGGGAGGAACCTGGAAACGGGGAAGCTGGAATATCGCTATCGGTCCGGATGCCTGGAAGCTCATCTTCGATGCGCTGCCCTCCGATATCCTGGGGCTGGAGTGGGAGCCCTGCCACCAGCTTCTCTGCCTCGCGGACCCGCTGCCGCAGCTCGAGGAATGGGCGCCCAGGGTCTTCCACGTCCACGGCAAGGACGCGAACATCGACTGGAAGGTCATTCGGGACCACGGGCTGTTCGGCACTGCGGAGTGGCACGTCCAGCGAACAGCCGGGTTCGGCGATTCAGACTGGAAGGCGATCATGCGGATCCTCCACCACGCGGGCTACACGGGGGCGATCGACATAGAGGGGTGGAACGACCCGGTCTATCGCGGTGATCGCGAGCTGGAAGGGCAGGTTGCGGGAATGAAGCATTTGAAAACCTGCCGACAGGCTGTACTCGGGGAGTCCTAGGGATTGGGCGGGAGCCCTACCCTAGGCAAATAGCAGGTAGATACAGTGGAAAGAAAAAAAACCTTGCATTCCGGTTCGCAGGGGTGTAGTATGCGGGCCTGTGAGTGCACGCGCGTGCATAGCAAATGCTGCATGGCTCGCTCACAATTTCACGTCTTCTGTCACTATCTCTCATTTCCGGAAGGAGGAAGGACCATGAAGCGTTTGGGCATCGTTCTGCTTACGCTTGTTCTTCTCCTCGCCGCCGCGACGGGGTTCGCGGCTCCGAAGGAGTTGAGCATCCTGTGGGCGCAGTGGGACCCTGCAGACTACCTGCAGCAGCTTGCCAAGGAGTACAGCGGCGCCACGGTGAAGGTCATCCAGGAGCCCTGGGGCTCCTTCGCCGACCGGTTCGGCACCGCCATGGCGGCACAGGGGACCGAGTGGGACATGGTTGTTGGTGACAGCCAGTGGCTGGGCACCTACGCCACCGGCGGGCAGTATGTCGAGCTGACGAAGTTCATGAACGACAACAAGCTCACGAACACCGTCACGCCTGCCACCCTGCAGTACTACGGCGAGTACCCCACGGGCTCCAAGAAGTACTGGGCGTTCCCGACCGAAGGCGACGCGTGCGGCTTCGCCTACCGGACGGACCTCTTCAACAATCCCACCGAGAAGGCCAACTTCAAGAAGAAGTACGGCTACGACCTGAAGCCTCCTGCCACTTGGAAGCAGTTCTATGACGCCGCCGAGTTCTTCACACGGCCAGCGCAGGGCATCTGGGGCGCGGCCATCTACACGCAGAAGGACTACGACGCCCTCACAATGGGCGTAGAGAGCGTACTGTTCTCCTACGGCGTGGACTGGTGGGACAAGAACCTCAACGCGAAGGGCATGGTGAACTCCAAGGCCGCCATCGACGCCGTCCAGCTCTACCATGACCTGTACCAGAAGTTCTCCCCTCCGGGCCTCTCCAACGCGTTCTTCCCCGAGATGAACGACGCCTACGTGAACGGCAAGGCGGCCATGGCGATGAACTACTTCGCCTTCCTCCCGGCCCTCACGAACCAGAAGCTGGACCCGAAGTACTGGGACAAGACCGGCTACTTCGTGAACCCGGCCGGCCCTACGGGCAAGCAGTTCGCGGCCCTCGGAGGCCAGGGGACATCGATCATCAGCTACGTGAGCAAGGACCGCCAGCAGGCGTCCATGGACTTCATCAAGTGGTTCGCCCAGGACAAGACCCAGGCCCGCTGGGCCGAGCTGGGCGGCTACACCTGCAACGTGAAGGCGCTGCAGAGTGATGCCTTCCTGAAGAGCCAGCCCTACAACCCGGCGTTTGCGAAGACCATGACCATGGTCAAGGACTTCTGGAACATCCCGGCCTACGGCCCGCTCCTGGCTGCTTCCCAGAAGTGGATGAGCCGCTTCATCGTGGAGAACGTGGGCACGGCGAAGGAAGCTGTGGACGGAATGGCAGAAGAACAGCAGAAGGTGCTCGAGGAAGGCGGCTACGTAAGGAAGTAGACGGTCCTCCGCGAAACGGATCGGGGAGGCGGGTCCGCCTGCCTCCCCTTTTTTTGACCGCTTGGAACGCCGCCGTGCGCCGGTACACCCGTTCCGCAGCGAGCGGATGAAAGAGGATAGGGAAATGCCCTCATCGATCGAACCGCAGGAGTTATCAGCCGTGCGGATCCAGCCGCGCCGGCACCTGAGCGACCGCGCGATCCAGAACCTGTTTATCTGGCCCACGCTCGCGCTGCTCATCGCGGTGAACGTGTTCCCGCTCGCCTACAGCCTTTACTTCAGCTTCACGAACTTCCTCGCCGTGCAGAACAAGCCGCCCGGGTGGGTGGGATTCGCCAACTTCGGTTCGATCCTCAACACCCCTGAGATGTGGCGCTATTTCGCCATCACGGGGCGCTATGCCCTGATGTCCGTCGGCCTGCAAACCGTCATCGGCTTCGGGCTGGCCATGCTGGTGCGGCGGAAGTTCTTCGGAAGCGGCCTGATCACGACCCTCATCCTCATCCCGATGATGCTTTCACCCGCGGTGGTGGGCATGTTCTGGAAGATGATCTACAACCCGAACTTCGGCTTCTTCAACTTCCTCGTGGGAGCCGGGGACGCCGCCCGGGGCGTGGACATGCTGGCCAGCAAGTGGTTCGGCACTTCCACGCCGGGACTCGCGCTGTTTGCCGTGGTGATCGTGGACGTGTGGATGTGGAGCCCCTTCGTCATGCTCCTGGTCCTCTCCGGCCTGAACGCGATACCGGAGTACCTCTACGAGGCCGCGGCCATCGACCGGGCGAGCCCCTGGTTCCAGTTCCGCAGGATCACGCTGCCACAGGTGGCGCCCCTCCTGCTCATCGCCGTGCTCTTCCGCACGATAGAAGCGTTCAAGGCATTCGACGTCATCATGCCAATGACGGGAGGCGGACCCGGGGACCAGACCGAGCTGATCGC
>Ga0153915_10002255_pt1 | contig 17658 bp, 22 predicted proteins | sample Opewatmetagenome_2_FD_107003 | JGI IMG/M metagenome (GOLD analysis project Ga0153915, IMG submission 107003) | Freshwater wetland microbial communities from Ohio, USA - Open water 3 Core 3 Depth 3 metaG | ecosystem: Environmental > Aquatic > Freshwater > Wetlands | place: USA: Ohio, Lake Erie...
GATGGTGAGTTCGCGGAGTTTACTTGGCATGCAAATCTGGTCTGCATGTGTTGCTTAAGAACCGTATGAAATGGATTCCTTTGACAGTATGCAACTAGTGCTTCTTTCGAGGTCAATTCCGTGTTTCGCAAGTATGCCACCGCTAACGTCTTATTCTCTCAGAACAGAGGAATATTCGAGGCGGATGTCATATGGAGATCGTGGAGCTAGCTGGCATGAACAGGCAGGAACTGCGAGCCTTTATCGATGAGGTCCCATCAATCTGGGAGAAGAAGAGCGGCGTTTTTGATCGGGGAATGAATCCTCTCTTGCGCAACTTTGGCGAAAAGGGTAACCTGCTATTCGGGGTTCACGTTTACAGTATCGGATCGCAGGGCGTCGCAGTCATTCTGACAGAACACGACAACGATACAAACAGAGCGACGATGAGAATCCACATGACAGCGCTCGTAGGACTCGGTGGTCCTTCGGAATGGGTGCATGGAGAGAAGAAACTTCGCGATGCCATTGACGAGTGCAAGGAAGAAACACTAGCTGTAGTGAGAGCACAGTACAGCGGAGACTTGGGCTGGCGCGGACTGAGTTTCAAGTGTCCCAGCTGCGGTGCCTCTTACTTCGTGTCTCGCCGGTTGGTTGACAGCGAAGGAAAGACCAGGTGTCAGAACTGCAACAGAATCGTGTCGGCTGTTGCAGAATGAAGTCCGAGAAATGGGACGCACCAGAAGAGGCAATTCAGGACAGTACGGATTCGAGTGGTTCTAGTAATGGCTGGCGTGGCATGGCTCTACTGCATCAAGCAGGTTTCTGAAATATGAGACAGTAGTGATGATGGACGTTTGAAACATACGTAGTCGGGTAGCCCCAACAGCCGAGCTTCTTGTTGTCCTGGCACCAGATCATCTCTTGGCGCAGGTCATAATCGTCAGACACTCTCCTTGCCAGGTCCCATGCAATAGGTTTCAATAGTCCGTCGACATTTCTCATGTTTTGAACAACAATCGTGAGATACGCCTTGTTTCTCAACAATGGTCTCAATCCACTGAACAATGAGCCCAGAGCCTCGATATACTCATAGTATGACGTGATGTTTCCAAGGTCCTTCTCAGAGTCGCTGTAGTACTGTTTCAGTCCCCGTCGGCCCCTTGCCCTTTGAGCCGAGTCATTTCCTCCACGGGACTTCCGAAGCATATCCCAATAGGGCGGGGAAGTGATCAGATAGTCAAAGGCAGGTGAAGATTCTCCGAATTGCTCAGCCATAATACTCATTGACTCTCTTGCATCTCCCATAAGGAAATGCTGCTCTCCAGACCCCTTTGTTTCCAGGAGCATTTTCAGTCCAGACTCCACGAATTCTCCATGTAGCTCAATGCCAACAGCATTTCGTGACAACTCCTTGCATGCAATGAGTGTACTCCCAACTCCCGCGAACGGGTCGAGAACCCAACTCCCTCTCTTGGTGAAAAAACTGATGAAGCGTTGCACAAGTTCCTCTGGATACTTGGCCGGGTGATCCATCTGCTCAGTTGTTCTTGAACGGGGATTTACAATGAACCACGACTTCGTGGATTTCACCCACTCTCTTGCTTCAAGGTCATTCAGAGTGTTCATCTGAGTACGTGCCAAAAACATCACCTGTAAACTAATGACTGTTCAGGAGTCATAAGTCTAGCTCTTAAAGATGTGACATAGTCATTCCTTTCATCCCGGCTTCAATCACATTGGCACAATTGGTGACGACCCTCCCGCGATGAATTGAAAGCTGGGTCCCCTATGACTCCTCATGATTTCCGATGAACTTAATTCAAGATACTTCATGGTGCTAATATATAATAAGGGAGCAATCGGCGATGATATCCATCTGGAAACAAAAGACTGCACTGATGACCGGATTGATACTAGGAATCGCTCTTGGTGCAGGAGGCCTGGTCTTCTTCAGTCCGCCATTTGAAGGAGGAATCACTGCGACCGTGACTACTGCAGGGTCCTCGACGGTCTATCCCCTTTCGCAGGTCTGGGCAACGTACTTCTCTACAGACAATCCTGGCCTGTCATTGAATCCAAGCTCTGGCGGAAGCGGCCTCGGACAGTCCCTCATCAGTCAGGGGCTCATAGATGTTGGTGCCTCAAGTTCCTATCCAAAACAGGACTACATTGACAAGAATCCTGCAGTTGAGATACTTCCCGTATCTGCAGACGCCCTTGCAGTCATTGTGAACGAGGGAGTAAATGGTTCCGAGTTCAGGATGGACTGTGATATGGCTGTTGCAGTGTTTCAAAGAAATGTAACAACTTGGGAGAGCTTTGCCGCGACCTTTGGCGTTGGCATTGTCCAGACGGGGATAATAAGTGTGTACGTTAGGTCCGACGCCAGTGGTACGACCGCTACTTTTGCCAAATGGCTTGAAACCGCAGATGAGAACATCAATGAAAACGGAGCAGAGTACGAATGGCGACTTGGACACGAAGAGGCTCTCTCATTTCCAGCTGGCGTAAACTCTGTTGATGGAAACCCGAGCGTGTCATCAGGAGTACTCTCTGATGACCATGCAATCGGGTACGTGAGTCTGGCTTTCATGGAGGAGGCTGTCATCGTCGACCTATACAATCCCGGAAACAATCAATGGGTGACGCCATCGGTCGCGAATGCCGTCAAGGCGATTCCAGCTAATCTCACAAGTCCTGGGCTGGATCTAATGAACGCAAACATAGATGGAGCATATCCAATTGCCCGGTTGCTCTTCTACCTGGTAAATCGTGACTATCTTCGAACCTATGCAGTCACATATCTGTCCTGGTGTCTCTTGCAGGGTCAAATTCATGTGTCGCAGGTGGGCTATGTGCCGATCAATGGAACATCTGTTCAGACTTACTCGCTCAGCGTTGTGACCGACCTTGCCCAGAACATATCATGAAATCATGAATCTAGAAGCGGCGATAGAACAATGGTAGAACAGAATGAGAGTGCTAATATAAAGGATGATGAAGCAAACAGGGCATTAATGACAAGTGTTAGAGGGGCATTCTTTAAGTCTATATCCGACTTCCGTAATGCAGATAGACCTGGCAAGATAGACCGCATTGGTCGCATCGGACTCCTTGTCCCTGCAGTCGCGAGCACACTCATCATCGTTCTCATCCTTGCTTTTCTTTGGTATGAATCTGTTCCAATATTCGTCAGTCCAATTGGAGGCCCTGGAATCATCGTCAGCCCGACGTGGGATCCTAATAGAGATCTCTACGGAATTGCCATATTCATAGTTGGTTCTCTGATGTGCACTGGGATTGCAGTTGGCCTGGCCGTACCTCTCGGAATTGGAGGAGCACTCTTCCTGAGCGAGTTCTGCCCCATTCGGCTTCGGCAGCCCATCAAGATGATCATTGAGATGATGGCTGCGATTCCCTCAATCGTCTACGGTCTATGGGCATACCTCGTCCTTGTGCCATTTGTCAAGAACAACATTGCACCCTTGGCACAGAGTACGTCCAACGGTCTCTCACTGTTGGCAGGCGGTCTAATCCTGGCAATTATGTTGCTTCCGACAGTGGTTACGATATCCGCTGATGCCCTTCAGACAGTGCCTATGAGCTTTCGTGAGGCCTCTCTTGCTCTCGGAGCAACTCAGAGTGAAACATCGCGGAAAGTAGTTCTCTCTGCAGCTCTTCCAGGTGTTGGGGCAGCAGTTGTGCTGTCACTTGGAAGAGCTGTTGGCGAAACCATGGCTGTGCTCATGGTGACGGGCAACTCGCTTCAGATTCCTTATTCCCTCTTTGATCCGACCTACGTAATGACAAGCATCATCACAAACCAGCTAGGGTATGCGTTTGTGTTCCCACTCTGGAGGTCCGCACTATTCGCTGTTGCTTTCATCCTGCTCATCATGTCAGTCTGCTTCACACTGACAGCCAAGCTCTTCATCAGATGGGGTATGAAGACACGGGGGTACATCTAGATGACAGCTAAACTTGATTCAGAGTCAAGTCTCCAAAGGCTTTATGGACGCATTGGACTTCGAGATGCGGCAAAATCCCGACGCCACCTCTCGGACTATCTGTTCAGGATTATCTTGGGCATATTAGTCGTCATCATTGTACTGCCCTTCTTCTTGATTCTGATTCAGGTTACGGGGGTTGGATTCTCACAAGTCTTTGGAACAGGACCTGGGCAGGGTCTTGAATTCCTGTCTACATTTCCGGGGGCAGGTCTCATGGGAGGGATACGAAATGCCTTTGTTGGCACTGTGGAGCTAATAATCTTGGCATCTATAGTCGGCATTCCTCTAAGTGTATGTGGGGCGGCGTATATCATTGAGTACACACGGCCTGGTCGCATTAGAGAGATAATCGAGTTCACCTCAGATGTGTTGGCAGGGATACCTTCCATTGTCTTGGGAGCCTTCGGTTTTGCCTTCCTTGTTGACTTCCTTCATCTAGGAATGGGTATTGTTGCTGGGAGTCTTACTCTTGCATTCATGATGATACCAACTATTCTCAGAACCACTGAGGAGGCTCTTCGCGCAGTACCGATGTCTCTGAGAGAAGCCTCACTCGCACTTGGAGCGACCAAGTGGTCCACAACTTGGAGTGTGACTCTTCGCGCCGCATTCCCTGGAGTCATCACAGGAGTGCTGCTAGCGGTCGGCAGGGTCATGGGTGAAACTGCCCCATTGATCTTCACGGCTGGAAATAGCCTCATCGTTCCAACGGAATTGACAGGTCCCGGCTCCTGGGTTGCTTCTATGCCCTACACAATCTGGGCTTATATCAGCGACCCTCGTGAGTACCTCCAAGTCAAGGCGCACGGAACTGCACTAGCGCTCATGATGATGGTGCTGGCAGTCGATCTGATTGCGAATCTCATCTCAAGAAAAGTAACAAGGAGGATCGTATAGATGTCAGAATATGAACATCATATAGAGATCAAAGGGCTTTCAACATGGTTTGGAAAGAAACACATCCTGAAGGATATCACATGCACCTTCAAAGACAATTCAGTGACTGCGATTATGGGTCCAAGCGGGTGCGGCAAATCAACGTTATTGAGGACGATCAATAGGTTGAATGACCTTGTGCCTAGTTTTCGCCATGAAGGAGTTGTCCTGTTTCGAGGAACAGACATCTATGGAACGGGCTCGAGTGTGTACGATTTGCGAAAACACATCGGGATGGTTTTTCAAAAACCAAACCCGTTTCCAATGAGTGTACATGATAACATTACCTATGGACCAAAGCTCCATGGTACAAAGGATGAGGATGAGCTGGAGAAGATTGTAGAGAATTCACTTCGCAAAGCGGCCCTCTGGGATGAAGTAAAAGATGAACTGCAGCATCCTGCTCCCAATCTATCCGGTGGTCAACAGCAAAGACTATGTATTGCGAGAGCATTATCTGTTGACCCGCCAGTCCTGTTGATGGACGAACCCGTGTCCGCATTGGATCCGATAAGCGCAGCCAAGATTGAGGAGTTAATTGTGGAACTGAAGAAGGACTATACAATCATTCTCGTGACTCACAATGTTCAACAAGCATTCCGAGTGTCAGATCAGGCTGCATTTCTGTATCTGGGCGAGTTGGTGGAGTTCGATGAAACAAAGAGAATCCTCGAGGCGCCGGCAGACGCGAGAACCGAGGCATTCATTACAGGACGCATAGGATAGGTGAATGTCATGTCTATACAACTACAAAAGCACATGAAATCAATCAATGACAAAGTGAGAGAACTGGCCGAAATGTCCACAGGCGCGTTCATGAATGCCATGAAAGCATTCGAGGCCCTCGACCAGAATCTTGCAGCTGAGGTACGCTCGACTTCAGAGATAATCGAGCAGAAGTCTCTGGGCATCGAGGACAACGTTTTTGAAACAATCGCAAGAAGACAGCCTGTCGCAAAGGACCTGCGTGAACTCGCAACTTATCTTTCAGTTGCACATCATCTCTACAGAATAGGACGTTATGCTTACAAGGTTTCCCACATCGTGCGACTCTGTGAGGGTATGGAGCACTTCAAAGAGCTTGTTTCACTTCCTTATCTCGCTGAATTGGCCAAGCAGACAATTGACATAGCAATGAGGGCTGTGTTGGATAGAGACCTCACCCACATAGGCGAGCTTGAGAAGCTCGAGGCAATTAGCGACAAGGAAACCTCCGATATGTTTGAGGAAATAGCAGACTACTTGCGAAAGAGAAATGACATCACCAAGATGGCTATGTTCTATGTCATAGTCGGTCGTTATTGCGAGCGTGCAGCGGACCATGCCTTCTCAATAGCTGAACGTGCTGTCTATATGGTAACGGGAAGACGAGTGAAACTCGGCCTTGCGTACAAAGGGCAATCAAGCCAAGCGCCACACTGATTCTGATGCTCAATCGCAATATCTTAATCTTATGAATACTCTGTTACTCAGGCCGGTGACATCCATATGGATTCAACTCTGGATGTTGTAAAGAAGGAAATCAAGGCTCTCTTGGAGAACCTCTACGAGACTGTTGCTACAGCCTTGGAGCGTTCCATGAAGGCGTTTGAGGACTTCGATAGCGATTTGGCTGATTCAATCACGAAGAAGGCTCGTTACATAGAGAAAAACCACCATGCCATAGAAGACAAGATCTTTGAAGCCATAACATCACACCAACCACGAGACAAAGAACTACGTCGTTTCATTGCATATCTGAACACTTCCAATGGTCTCCAAAGCGTGGGCCGTTTCGCTACGAAAATCGCAGAGATAGTGAAAATGAGCGAAGGCTTAGATCATTTCAAAGAGCTCATCACATTGCCCTACCTCGCTGAGCTTGCCACTGCTGCTCTAAGTATTAGCATGCGCGCGGTAATTGACGAGGACCTGAGTGAGATTGATGAACTTGAGAAACTGGATGCACAGAGTGACAGTGAGTCCGCTGACATGTTCCAAGAGATTGCAAACTATCTTGGTCATCTGCGAGGTATCAGCAATATCGCCATGTTATACGTCATTGTTGGGAGATACTTTGAACGTACCGCAGACCAAGCAATCTCCATCGCTGAGTACGCAGTCTTTCTGGTGACTGGCAAGAGAAGGAAGCTCGGTCTAGCCTACAAGGGAACCGATGATGTCAGCGATGTTGCTATAGATATCTAGTACTTGCCTCTCTCACGAATCTTCTTCACAAGCTCTTCAAACGCGACATCGACATTCTTGTTCTCAAGTGCACTCGTTTGAATGTGCTTAAGCCCTCGAGCCTCCAAGATGCCTCTTATCTGCGCGTCGGTAATCACCGACTCAAGGTCGATCTTGTTCTCGACTGCGACGACAGCTACTTTTCCAGCTGCTGCGTAGAGAGAGTTGAGCCATCTGTCGATATGTTCGAGCGACTTCAAATTCGTTCGGTCAAAGACGAAGAACGCCCCGGATGCATTTGCGCAATATTGCTCTCGAAGCTGCGCGAAGGATTCTTCTCCTCCAAGGTCCCAGATGATCTGTTTATGGAACTCGCCATCCAACTCCAATGTCTTGATATGCAGTACTGCACCAATCGTCCTCGTCATGTCTGGCGATAGAGTGTCATACACATAGCGCTGTATGAGTGATGTCTTGCCTACTTGTGAATCGCCTAGAAAAACTAGTTTATGCACAAAATCCGGATTCCTCGTAGACAATTTGAAACACCCTTGACATAGTTCTACTTTAGAGTCTTCATCCCCTTGCTACGCGCTTTCGTCAGTATCTTACGCGTCATCTCTTGAAAAGCATCTTCGACGTTTGTGTCTTCCTTCGCACTCGTCGGAATGATTTTGAGACCGTATTTCTTGATTATCTGGTCCTTCTGTTCTTTCGTAACTGCACTCTTCAAGTCTACCTTATTCTCAAGCATGACGAGAGGTATATCCCCGGCTACTGCATGAAGGGCCTTGAGCCATTCGTCTATTCGTCCAATGGTCTCAGGGCGTGAAGTGTCAAAGACGAAAAACGCACCGCTTGCATTCTGGTAGTACGCTCGGCGGAGTTGTGAGAAGTTGTCCTGACCTGCAATGTCCCAAATCACCAATTTGACCAACGTATCCTCAACTTGAACCATCTTTAGATGGATGTCGGTTCCAATGGTCGCGAGGTAGTCACCCTCAAATGAGTTGTATACAAATCTGCCAACAAGCGAAGTCTTGCCCACGGCCCCCTCACCGAGGAAGACTATCTTGAAGAGATACGCAGCACTATCCGCCAGAGCCAGCACACCCCACTTGAAGCGTTATATTTCGTTGTTTGAGCCAATCATCTAATAACACTATCGCCCTCAATGAGGCTGGCAGAGAGAATCCTCCAGTACTCATAACTCTCACCAAAAGCCAAAAAAGTGGAAGTGGCAGCCTAAATGGGCAGGTCGAGAAGATGCAGATTGGAACCTTTGCTCGCACCACTGAACAAGTCATCCGGGGTCTAGAAAGCAATCCTGATTTCGTTGATCTCAGGCTAGACTATGAACACACGTTTGATTTCTCTCTGGTGAAACCTGCCTTGAGCAAAGCAGGCGTTACCTGCACTCTGCATCTACCGAGCAATCCTGAGTGGGAGCCCATTGATATCAGCCGCGACATTGTCCCATACCTTGAACTAGGCGGAACAATTGAAGCTGAGTTAGTGACATTTCACTCTCCACTTTCGTCACTCTTCTATAGCGATGAGGTAATTGATGATTTTCTGGAATCTTTCCCTCTTGCCTACGATGCGGCTAGAGAATCGGGAGTTACCCTCGCTGTCGAAACTCTGTGCCACAGCTTCACAGAGCTAACGCTGTTCTTCGACCAATTCCCTGAGGTACGACTGGTTCTTGATATCGGACACGGGCAAATCCTCTCCATGCAGAATCGAGCTCTGGGACATATCGAGACTTTCCAGAATCACATTGAGATGGTGAATGTTCATGATAATAACGCGGGCGACAGATATAGAGAGGTACTGAGCAGTAGGTCGCTTGCCTCCATCTCCAGAGAGGAATTACGAGAATTGGGTCGGCAATGTGACGAACATATGCCCATAGGTGAGGGAAAACTCGACTTTGTCCATATCTTCGCATCTCTAAAAGAGTATCAGTATGATGCTCGCTTCCTGATGGGCTGCTCTGATCCCAGCGCATTTCTGGAAGAACGCAGGAAGTTCCTTGCCCTTTGGAAATCAGCCTAGACTCTCTTTGCGAGGGTGTCTATGAGCTTCCTGATTTCCTGAATACCTACTTTGTCTCCAGCTTTGTTATAGAGCGCATAGGCAATTTTGACAACACGGAGTGCCTCATCTCCCTTGCCCTGAACAATGAAGAATCTAGCCTGTTTCATGCGTGCAGCTGCCATGGCACTGTACACTTCTCGAGGGTACTCGAACATGTCGACATTGATGGTCTTGCCACAGTCCGGGCAAGTGATGACCAGGTCTACCGCCTCGTCGACTACCTGTTTAGAGGGTTTTGCAGATGCTGCCGGTTCCTCTGGCGAAGACCATGCAATCTCTCCGGCATCTTCAACGTTCTGGGATTTCTCTCCCTCTTGGTCATACCTTGACGAAGAGAAGTCAGCAGAAAGGCTCGGCGACACTCGGCTCTGTTCCTGGGGCGTGTCGGAAGACAAATGTTTCGTTCCATGACCCTGCTTCTCAACAAATGCAGACTTGGAACCAAGTATAGACTCCTCCAACTGCGACGATGTTGGAGCAGAGGGAGCCATCATGCCCTCTGCCTCAGGGGGTAAGGGTTCACTACCTTCCATCATGCGCGGCGCGGGGACTTCGTCACTGCCTGCCATCGCGCCTGGCCCTTCTAATAGTTCTCGTACCTCACTTGCTCGAAGCATTCGGGTTTCAACGATTCCTGATCCATCTGCTTCATCGATACCCACGGATTCTGCCTTTGCAAAGGCTTCTCGTGCTTTGTCGAGCTCTGACTTGTGTTTTGAAGCTCCCGCGGTTCGAACACGGTCCTTACTTACCTCGCTAGGCCTAATGAATCTATCCTGAGTTGCAGGAGGCGATGCCTCTCCTGAGCCAGCACTGGAACGCTCCCTGGATCCGATAGTTGTTCGTCCCGTTTCAGGGACTGCCGACTTCGCAGGGGCAGATGGAGTTCGAGGTTTTTCCGGCTTGATTAGAGATGCTCCACATCTAATGCAGAATTTTCGTGTAGGCTCATTAGCTTTCCCACACTTGTCGCAAGTACGCAATGACCTCACCTCAGGTATCATCAACATACTCTATATTACTGATTAAGCTTTGCTCAATATATGGCATTGGAATGAGGAATCGACTCTGTTCTCTCTTGATACTGGATGAGGAGATGCTCATCAGACCGCCATAAGGGCCGATGAACCTTCTGAGGCTCCTTTAGAATACCTGATAAGTTGTTTTGCACATCGGTGGAACGTGAAGAATCTCGCAGTAGAGAATAACATGAGCACCATGGAAACGTAATTATAGTTGCATTCTCAAGTCGGTTGTTTCAAGATGGAAGACAACGAAATTCACTTCGTGTATCCTATTTCCTGGATTACAGTTAGTCCTGCATTCACTGACTTCATGACGAAGTTGTTCAAAGAAGCGAAAAAGGATATCACTATAGCAGATTTCGCCTCAGGAGAGCATGATAGAGTCCCCTCGTTCTTCATTAGGCATCTCCCTAGACTCCTCGGGCTTCAAGATGAATCGATAGGTAAAGTCTATGTCTACAGTATAGATTTGCATAGTCTCCGATTGGATAGTCTGTTGGGGAAACATGAGGAATCTCATCTCTTGGACAGAGCAAGGGTTGTGCGTGCGAAGATAGAGTCAATGGATCAAGATGCAGCGATGAGACCTGCAATGACTGAGTTCATTCAAGAACACCCAGACACAGCGATATGGCTTGATGATTTCCTGATTGAAGAAAATCGCTTTCCTCCGGAATGTTTTGACCTGGGTGTACTCAATAACGACATAATTGGCTACATGCTGGAATACTACCAGACTCATAGTGATGTTATAGTTGGCCTTCAGAAGGTTCGCAGTTCGATACGCACAGGGGGTCTCTTGGCAGTGACTATGCCTTGTTCTCTCTATGTCTTGAACAACGTTGCAGCGCTGGAGAAATCCGGTTTTGAGTTTCTCGAGGGATTCGATGTTGATTTGTCTACAAAGGAAGTCACGTTCGTCGAGAAGGATGCAGAGCCAGGAACAATGAGTCGTCTGGGGCATTATACACTTCTCTTGTTCACAGCAAAGTGAAAAATGCGAAGTATCCGTCAGGCATGGCCTTCTTTCTAACAGTCCTGCTAGTTTAACCGCGCTAGATTTATCGGCAAAACTTTATAGTGTCCCTGCACTGTACAGACCTATCACGGTTCAGGCGATTCTATAATGTCTTCGGATAAGAAGCTCACCGACAAGGAAAAAGATGCTCTTCAAGAGGCCCTAAAGAGCGCGGCTCTCTCCGATGCTGAATTGGAGCGAATGGCTGTGGGAGTTGACGAATCTGGGGAAACTATTAGGTCCGTTGAAGACGGTGGAGAACTTATCGATGCTGCGGCCCTCGCCCTCAACTTTGTAGAAGGACTTGAAACCACCGCACCAGTTGAGCGACGTGGTGGCAGCGATGCAGTCGCAGGGTTCGATGCTCTTCTGGCGAAGTTGGAAACATTGCGTTCTGATATTTCCCAACTGCAAAGGGGTGTTGTAGGCGTCTTTGCAGCACAGCTACTCACATTCAGAGGAAAAGTTGTCGAGCTCAAATCACGCATCTCTGAAGAGATGGTTGAAAGGCTTAGAATGAAGTTCTTCAAGCAATTCATCGAAACAACTTTCGTCGATATCGTTGATAATGAATTCGCAGCGCTTGAGAAGGAACTAGTGGACAAGATTGTGGAGCAGACCCAAGAGCGCTTCAAAGAATTCGCCCAGAGGGTTCGGGAATCTGAAGTCGACCTTCGTAGTACCATTGTTGAACAACAAGACGTTGTTCGATCTTTTATGCAGAGCCTAGAAGAAGAAACTGCTGCTCAGAGGTTGGAGCTCGCCGAGAAGCAGGCAGAATTGACGAAAATGGACTTGGAAGTAAGAAATCTCCAGAGTAGAATCACCGAGGATCGACAAGCTAGTGCCACAACTGCGGAGTATGAGCGAAGGATTGCGGACCTCGATGGGCAAGTGAGATCTTTCAGAGATGACCTACTCATCAAAGATGCAATGGTTGACGCACGATCAAAGGATCTCGAGAATGCCAAGGGTGAGATTGAAGAACTGCGAATTCAGGTCGGGGAGTATGAAACTCAAGTTGGTCGATACAAGGCCGAAGCAGCGGTTGCAAAACCTCGGTCCGAGAAGTCAGTGGCTGAAAGCGAAGCCATGAAGTCCAAGGTAGTACTCCTTGAAAACACACTCGAAGAAAAGAGAAAGCAGGCCGATGCGTCAGTTGCAAGGATTAAGGAACTTGAACTGAAAGTCAAGGATGCGCTTGCTGAAAAGACTGCTGCTGAGAAGCAGGCAAAATCACACCTGAAAGAACTGGATTCCATGCAGGAAAGAATAACTGAGGTTAAGAGCCTCGATGAAAAGATACACTCTTTGGATAGGGAATTGAAGGAAACGAAAGAGAAGATTCCTATCATTGAAATGCAGAAGGAAGCCTTCGAGAAAGCCACGCGTCTTATGGAGAAGGAGCGTGACATTGCGCTTGAGCAGCGAGACATCTCTGATGAACGTACCCAGAGGTATATACAAGTCCTCGGAATGGAGAACAATACCAAAGTTCTTTTGCTTGTAGATGAAGTTGGCTCAATATCGTTTACAGAGCTCGGCAAGTCCTTGGGTACTCCCGTGGGATTGGCCACAAAGTATGCCCGCGAGCTCGAAAAACTGGGTGTCCTAAAGATACAAGGAGATAAGGTACTCTCAACACTTCGTAAGTTGAAGATCAAAGAGGGAGAAGTCAAGCTCGATTAGAATTGTATCCCTTTGTCCCCTTCCGTATGGGACTGCACAATCTGGGTCCAATATTCTGCTAGCTTTGTGACGGCATGCGAGAAATCCTCACAAATGCTGAAGTAGCCCATCTTCTTCTCCACCATGCCAACATCTCGTAGCTTTCTCATGACCTTGACATAGAGACCCCTGCTTGATAACACAAATCTTTCCCAATCAGTGTCGGGCATCTTCCCATCATTGGCGATTAGTGTATTCAGTATCTTGGCTGCTTGCTCAACTTGCATCTCCGTAAAAAAGACATAGCGCAAGAGATGCTTCGGACTTATCAAAGAGGGTCTGCGGACCAACTCAATCTTTGCCATACTCAGAACCTGTGTACTGGGTCGTCCAGACCAATAAGATAGTGGGTATTACTGAGACCTTCCCAAGGGCCGTATCAAAAGCATGAGGAGGGTAACGCCTATGAATACTCCCAGAGATATAATTGTCTGCAAAGCCAATGTAAAGGCTGCAAGGCTCAGAATCCCCGTGCTTGTGAGATACAAGAGTATACCTCCAGTCGCTAGGCTGGCGACGAACGGTATGACCTGCCATGGCGACCTCAGTTTCGACATTGCTGCAATCAGAATAAAGAAGCCGTAGCCAACAGCCGCAAAGGCAAGCGAGAGTGAAAAAAAGACTGCAAGGGTCTCATATAGACCGAACAAAAGCCACCCAGCATCAGGCAGAAGATACGCAATGGCGAGCCAGATAAGATTGAACAGGATAATGGCTTTCAATCCCGTAGAAGCGTTACGAATGTCAGCTCCTGAAGGAGCATTTGAGAACATTATTGTCATTGCTAGAAACGCTACAATCCAGAACACTGGATTGATTACTGTGAGTTCTGAGAAAGTGTAAAGGAACTGGTAGACAAAGCCACCAATCAAAGCGAATGGATAGAATGAGTCAGGATTGGCCTTAGCTCCGATTAGGTTAGTAATCAATTCTAGGGCATCGCCGCCAAGCCCGGGTGAAATTGGAACAAAATAGGTAGCACCAAGAGCAAAGACAATCAGAAGTAGAAGTGAAACCATGACTGGAGCAAGGTTGATGATCGCATTTTTGAGACTACTCGTGGGTTTGTGATACTTCACATAACCAAGAATGACCTGGTCTCCTTGAACTTCAATGTTGATGGGCTTGAATTCCACAACCTCTGTTCTTGTGACTTTGCATCCGAGAAAGTGCGATGTTTCGTGTAATGCAACACCAGGCCCTACCAACATGAACCATGATCGTGTTCCTGGTTCTTGTGTTGTTCTAAGTAGAGTATGTGAGAGTTTCTCGAGCAGCCATCCCAGTGCCCAGACCAGGAAGAAAAGACCTACACCTAATATCACAATCATGAAGTATGCGTTCAAAGCGTGCTCTCCCCTGTTTCTTGAAACCCTATTTGTCTAGTCCTAGTTCCCTACGCTTCTCTTCTTCAACGCGATCTATCTCGCGTGCCTTTTGCTCCTCCATCTCTCTGGCCTTATCTTTCTTGGCTCTCTCAACAAGCCTCTCTTTTTCCTTGTCGAGTTCACGGAAGCGTTTCTCCTTGACTTTCTCAGCGTCCTTGATGCGTGTTTTAAGAACCTCAATTGTTTTCTTCTTGTCCGATGCAGTCTTGTTTCTTCGCTTCAACTGCTCTTCGTATTTTCTCTCTGCATCTCGCCATTCTTGCTCAACAGATTTCAATCGACTTCTGAGAGACTCGTATGCCTCTCTCTTTGAGCTGACTGCCGCTGCATGTGGCGCTAGCTCAGCGTCAAGTTTCGACTCAAGTCCCTCTAGTTCCATCTCTTCCCTCTGAAGGTCCGTCTTGAACGTCCTGATATCGGCATCAACCTTCTCCACTTTCTTGTCGTGCGAATATTCTGAATCGACCATAGCAATCGTGCAACCATGAACACTGAGGTATTTCACTTTTACCTAAGTTTCACTCAGGCTTGTTAAGCCAGAGGAGAGAGCAAATTCCCCCATTATCGTCCTCTCAGCTCGTCTTAGGCGTTCCTGAAAGGCAACTCGTCTGATTCCAACATCATCAGCAAGTTGTTCGATCTCGCATTGGCGAGGCATCTCATAATACCCTCTCGTGTAGGCAATCCTGAACGCTTCCTCTTGCTTGCTCGTCAGCAGCCTGGTACTCATACCTCTCGGATGCCTGCCTATGCCCTCCAGTACAACTGAGGTGAACCTTCTTCGGAGATTGTCATACAATCTGGAGAACTCCTCTTGCGATGGAGCAAGAATTGTATGTGTCTGCTTTCCATCCGCAATGATGATGGGAAGTCGTGTCATACATCCGCTTTCCAACACGGTTTCGTGAATCGACTTGTTCTTCATATGATGAATCGCTCTCGTCCAGTACTCTGTTTCAGATCGATGAGAGATCTCAAACTCGCGAATGCTCTTTGAGCGCTTCATGAATTTGACATATTGCTTCAGAGGGGTCTCTGTACCATCAAGTGATTCTATGATACCAAATCCCTCTGGTCCGTTGATTGCGATGAGACTTACCCTGACTGGAATGGCTCGAGTAATCTCACATGAATAGTAGTTTTCTGATGCGATTTGGAGTATCGCTTCTATCATAATTAAGCACCCGTCTTACGACGGGTATAGGTATATCCCCACTTTAGGTTATCGATAGATCAAGATACTCCCGGAGCCACGAGTGTTGATTGAATCTGTGCCTGAATCGAAAGAAACGAATCCACGATCTCGACTGATTGCTGTCGTTGAGGCATGCTTTGTGGCTTTCCTTTGGTCCACCTCATGGGTAATCATAAAATACGGGCTTGTAGAAATACCCCCTCTGCTCTTTGCGGGACTTAGGTACTCCATCGCTTCCGTGTTTCTTCTGGCCGTGATTGGAGCTCGTTCTAGCACGCGAGTATCCTTGCGAGGAAGGCCAAGAAGATGGTGGTTTGCTTTGCTCCTCTACGGTGGGATCTACATTGCAGTAACTCAGGGAACGCAATTCGTTGCATTGAAGTATCTCCCTGCTATAACACTCGCACTTCTGTTGAACCTCACGCCTATCTTTGTGCTAGTGATGGCGATTGCGTGGCTCAGGGAAGTTCCGTCCCTGCTCGAGATTCTCTTTATCATCATCGGAATAGCTGGCGTTCTGATCTACTTCTACCCTCTAGATCTGGTTGGACTTTCCGTCATCGGACTCCTGATTGGGATTATTAGTCTCGCAGCAAATTCAGTTTCGGCCATCATAGGTCGAGCAGTCAATCGAGCACAGGACACGCCAGCCATCGTAGTCACCGGGATTAGTATGACCATAGGTTCGGTGATGCTTCTAGCATTCGGGTTCGCATCTGAAACGATCAATGTCATTTCTCCAACGTCTTGGTTGTCCATCCTTTGGTTGGCGGTCGTGAATACTGCAATAGCGTTTACGCTTTGGAACAGAGCAATGCGTGAACTGAGAGCGATTGATACCACCCTCATAAACAGCACAATGATGCCGCAGATTGTCCTCCTATCGATTATGTTCTTAGGAGAGTATCCCGATTTTACAGACTGGATAGGTCTCATTCTCTTGATGATAGGAATAACTGCCGTACAGATTCTTCAGGCAAGACGAAAAGGCGAAGGGCAGTGATTAGTGTTAATTGTGCGTTCCGGGTTGGAAGGGCATAGGAACTAAGATTGCCGGGAGTAGAGAATCATCGATGTTGGTCATACGCTGCTCCATCTTGCAGTCCAGACCATCGCAGAAATGCACCTTTCACGCTTGAGAAAGACTAAAGTGTCACTTTCCCATCCGTAATCTTGAAGGGACTATGCTCTTGGAGTACAGCAAGCTCAAAGAAACAGAGCTGTTTTCGTTCTTCAACTTCACAGAGATTGGACGTAGGGCTCAATCGAGTGGCATGATGGAGATCCATCTGAAACCCGGTGGTTTTCAGGAATTCATAGATGTTGCAATGAAGGTTGATAGATCAGAAGGAGTCCATGAAGGCACACTTGTTCTCGATCGGGATTGGATTGGCGGACCTATGACCATCAATCCCTTTGGCAAGGATTTGGCCAAGAGCTTTGTCGAAGCAGTGACGCATCCGGTTGACAAAGAGAAGGCAAGCTCAGTGATCTCTACGATTTGGGGTCTTTCGGGTTCGGCAGACAGAATCCTCTATCTGAGTGAGAAACCGGAGGCTGAGCAAAAGCAAATCGAAAAACTGGCCAACGTGTACTTTGGCGTGGAGAAGTGCTTTTCCTTAGAACTCGATAAGTGCAGGATTCTCATAGAGAATATTCGTGATGTCGGTCGTTCGCGACTTCGCATAGTGATTACTTCTCTGGATAAATGAAAGAAACAGCTAATTACTCATTGAAGCCTTTTCGATTGCTCTGGCAATATCAATGCTGGTCGCACCGATGAGAACTGCTTTGTGCTCATCAAGAACGCTCTGGATTCTCGAGGACAGAATCTGAACGTCTATGCTGCAGCCAACTATCTTGTCTTCTATTGCTTCAATGGTTGATTCCGGGTGGAGAAAGAAATCGCCTAGTATTGTTATCGACTTGATCATCCTGCCCTCTAGGCTCATCTTGACTCTCAACATCTTTCCTCCCTGGACTTTGTAGTCAGCGACCTTCATGGAAGTCTACCTCTTGAAGTTCCATTCTCGAGTTGAGTATTTCTCTGCAACCAGACGACCAGCTGTGTCCCGTTCGTTTTTGGTGAGATGTCCTCGAACCAGTTCTA
>Ga0153915_10002256_pt1 | contig 17654 bp, 15 predicted proteins | sample Opewatmetagenome_2_FD_107003 | JGI IMG/M metagenome (GOLD analysis project Ga0153915, IMG submission 107003) | Freshwater wetland microbial communities from Ohio, USA - Open water 3 Core 3 Depth 3 metaG | ecosystem: Environmental > Aquatic > Freshwater > Wetlands | place: USA: Ohio, Lake Erie...
AAGCCCGCGCTCGCGACGTACGACCACGCGAGCCCGGCGGCGAGGAAGCCGTTGTACAGACCCTGGTTCGCCGCGAGCACCTTCGTCGACTCTTGCTCCTCACGGGTGCGCTTGAACGTCTTCATCCCGTACGGCGTCGCCCACAGGAACATCTCGAGGACGAGGAAGTAGACGTGGAGGAGCAGGACGAGCCCGGTGAGCACCTGCGAGGCAGTCGCCATGGCTCAGCGTACTCCGATCCGGATCTCGTCGAGGAGGCGAGCGTGCGTGGCGATGAAGGATTCGCGTGGCAGTGACAGCGTCACATCACCGGGCTCCTCGGCGTAGGCACGGCCGGCGGGACTGTCATCGACGAGGTAGCCGAGCTTCTCGAACACGCGCCGCGACGCGGTGTTGTGCGGCACGACCGACGCGTAGATCCGGGCGAGCTCGAGCTGCAGGAATCCGAACGCATGGAGCATCGTCGCGAACCGCGTACCGAGCCCTTTGCCCTGCGCCGCCGGCGTCGCGATCATGAACGCGAACTCGGCGGAGGCGGACTTGAAGTTGCGCAGATCGCCGTCGCCCGCGAACGCATCACCGACGAAGAACAGGAACGCGCGCATGCCCTCGGCGATCGATTGCTCGTAGCTCTCCACGACCTCGCGCGGCGAGATCAGCGACGAGTGGCCCATCAGCTCGGCGTTCGCCGGATCGTTGTAGCCCTCGGAGAGGGCGGCGGAGCAGGCATACAGCTCCTCGCGCGTTGGCTCGATCGCGCGGAGGTCGCCCCACAGGATCTCGACGCGGCTCATTCCAGCGGTCCGACGGTGCTGAGCTTGCCGCGCTCGCGATACATGCGCTCGACGGTCGCACGCAGCAGATCCTCGTCGATCGGGACCCCGTTGGCGCCCGCGACGTACGCCGCGCGCTCGCACGCGACCTTGATGAAGCCGCCGGTCAGCTCGAACTTCTCGGCGAGCGCCTCGTAATCGATCGTGCCCGTCGTCGCGGGCAACGTCCGCCGCCAGAGCTCCGCGCGCATGTCGGGGCTGGGGAACGTGAAGTAGACGTCGTACGTGAAGCGGCGCTTGAATGCCTGATCGATCGCGCCGGTCAGGTTCGTCGTCAGGATCGTCAGGCCGTTGAACCGCTCGAGCCGCTGGAGCAGGTAGTTCGTCTCGAGGTTCGCGTAGCGATCGTTGCTGCTCTTCACGTCCGACGTGCGCTTGCCGAACAGCGAGTCGGCCTCGTTGAACAGCAGCACGACGTGACCCGGCTCGGCCGCATCGAACACGTCGCTGAGGTTCTTCTCGGTCTCGCCGAGCCACTTCGAGACGACCTGCGAGAGATCGATCTCGTAGATATCGAGGCCGAGCCTCTTCGCGAGGACGGTGCCGGACATCGTCTTGCCGACGCCCGGGTGACCCGAGAACAGCACCGAGATGCCCTGCGCGCCGCGCAGCTTGAACTGATCCCGGATCTTCCGGCGCTCGCGAGCCGCCGCCGCGATCTCCACGAGCGCCGCGCGCGTGTCGTCATCGACGATCAGATCCTCCAGATCGAACGGCGTCGGCAGCTTCTTGCCGAGCCTGGAGATCCGCTGGTGCAGCTGCGCCGCGACCGCGTGATCGAGATCCGTCGCCGTCGGCGGTGGCGCATCGGGCATGCGACCTGCCTCGGCGGCCTGCGCGGCGGCGACGATGATGCCGCCCGGGATCGCGAACCGTCCCGCGAGGCACTCGGCATCCAGCTGTGACAGAGCGGGGACGACCTGCTGCCACATCGCGGCGCGCACCTGCAGCGGCGGGACCTCGATGTTGAGGTGGACGAGCGGCCGCTGGTGAATGCGTGGCATGCGCTCGCGATTGATGGTGATCGCGACCGGGCCCGTCCACTCGTCGAGGAACATGTCGAAGAACGCGGGGAGTGCGTCGCGGTCCTGATCGACGACCGCTGCATCGTCGATGTCGACGAACGCCGGCAGCGCATCGAGCAGCATCAGCTCGCGCACGAGCGAACGCACGGTCGTCGGCTGGAGCGTCATGTGCAGCTGCGATAGCCGCTTCGAGTCGATCACGAGCAGCCGCTGTCCCCAGTGTGCAGCCGCGAGCTGGAGCAGCGTCCGCTTGCCGAGACCACGCTGACCCTGGACGGCGAGCACGACCTCGTTGCTGCGCATCGCCGATGTCGCGCGATCGACGATCACCGCCGGGAACGCGCCACTCACCGAACCTCCGCGCAGCTCCGCCACTTCGGCCAGCTCGGGATCGAGGTCGAACTGGTTGCCGTCGAGGAGATAGACGAGCCGCGTCGCCGCACGGATGCGGCGGAACATCAGAGAGTCGTTCGGATTGGCGCTCGTGACATCGAGCAGCCGGTAGCGGAGCAGGGGAGAGGTTGCGGACAGGTCGCGCGCCATCAGCGAGCGCGTCTGCGGCGTGTCGTAGACGAGCTGCGCGAGCAGCCGGCCGTCGAGGCCGCGCACGCTCGAGTCGCGCGCGAGGTAGCGATAGCCCTGCACGAGGTTCGGATCGACCTCGGGCATCAGGGCGAACACGAGCGCCGCCCACTGCCGCGCCGACAGGTTGTACGTGCGGATCACGTCGACGAGCGGCGAGCGAGTACGCGCATCAATCGTCGCGCGGATCCGAGCCTCGGTCTGCTCGTGCGCGGCGAGCCACTGCTCGAGCACCTGCTCCGTGCCGCTGTCGGCGCCCGTGGGCTGGGCACCACGCGCCGTCGCGAACAGCCGGCCCATGTCCTCGGGGCCGATCTGCTCGTCGCCCACCAGGCCGGTCTCTTTTCGCCAGCCGAGCCGGATCTGGTACTCGAGCCTGAGCCAGACGCGGCGCAGCTCGTCGCGCACGTGCGTGGTGACGTCAGTGTACGGCTCGGCCGCCATTCACCGACAATCTTACGGCACCGCGAGCTTCACGGGGGCGGTGGTGGCACCGTCGATCGTCAGCGGAACCTCATCCCCCGTCGGGGATTTCTGACTCCGCGTATGTTTTGCGCCGTCCAGGTCGACATCGGCGGCACCGCCGATCGCCGGATCCTTGTCGAACCAGGTCGCCATGGCCGCATCGCCGATCTTGACCTCGTTCGCGAGCGTGACATCGAACGTCAGCTCCTTCTCGGCATGCTCGCGCCACCACGACAGCTCCAGCTTGCGCAGCGTCACGCGTGCGCCCGGTGAGAGCTTGACCGCATAGGTCCCGCCGCGGCCGAGGAAGCGACCGACCGCAACCGTTGCGCTGCCCGCAGGCACGGTCAGCTGCTCGAGCTTGTCGACGCCTCCACCGGTGTCGACCGGCAGCTTCGTCGGGATCAGGACCCAGCGTGGCGCCGCATCATCGTTCTTGAGCTGGACATCGACGAGCACGCGATCGACCGGGGGACGACCGGGACGGCTGCCGACGACCGTGACCGTGACCGAAGCATTCATGGCGCCTCCTGAGCCCGCGGCCGAACCCGCGGCGGAGCTACCGGTCGCAGCGCTGCTGCCGGTGCTCGTGCGAGGTGATGGCTGGCGATCCGCGCAGGCCGCGATCGCAACCACCACAAAGAGCGCGACTCTCACGTCGCGAGGATAACTTAGTTCTCGTTGCGGGTCTTCTGCACGCGCTTCTCGTCGAGCTCCATGCCCGCGGTCGCGAGGAAGCCGCCCTTGCGGTCGGTGCCGCCGATCGAGAACGGCTGCGCCTTGAGGATCTCCTGCTTCGTCACCTTGTCGGGGAACATGCCCGACTGCGGATCGTAGAGCGGATCCTTGTACTTGCCGTCGGTGCCCTCGATGCCCTGCTCCTTCATCATCCGGTGATCGTAGTCGGTGCGCTCCGAGTTGTAGGCGCGCACCATCTCGTCGACCATCGCGTCCTCGGTCGCCGTCGCGCCGAGACCGGACCAGAGGCGCTCGCCCGCCTCGTTCTTGCCCATGTAGATCGAGTTCTCGCCCTGCCACGCACCACCCGGATGCTTCAGCAGGTACTTCGGGTGATTGTAGAAGTAGTACCACTGGCCCGGGACGAGGTCCTTGTCGAGCTGGGCATCGGGGACGCTGCCGAACTGGCCGCCGTTCTTCTGCGCTTCCTCGGCGACCTCGGTCGACTTCATGTAGTTCGCGACCGGTGTTCCGTCCATGCCCGCCTTGATGTGCATGCGGTTCTGCGCCGGGATCGCCTTGTCCTCTTTCGGATCGGCGGAGCCGAACATCTTGTCGAACTTGCGATCACCGATCGCTGCGCGCAGCGCATCGATCTCCATCGCGATCACCGACGACAGACACTCCGCGACGGTCGCGCCGGCGAGCCACTCCTTCACCGCCTGCGAGGCGCTGTGGCCCTTCTTGAGCTCCCAGTCCATCCACCGGTTCGCCTCGTACGGGTTGATGAACGACTTCGACTCGGTGTGGCCCGCGCGCATCTTGTCCTGCCACATCTCGGGCTTGCCGGCGTACTCGCACTGGCGCTGGTAGTTGTACCAGTAGTGAATTCCGTGATGGATGTCGTTCTGGCCGCCGGAGCCGGGCTCGACGTTGGCCTTCTTCATGTCGGTGACGACCTGCTGGCCCATCGCTTCCTTCGTCGCATCGATCTCGGGCCCGCCTTGCTGCGGACCGCCGAACGCGCGCTCGGAAGCAGTCGGACTCTGCGCGCCCGCCGACGCGACCTCCGGGATGTGGCCGTGACTCGAGAATGACGTGTCGCTCGCCGTCGACTCCGAGGTCGGCGCAGTCGCCGGCGCCATCTCGGTCTCGGAGGATGAGGAGCGGCGGCGGTCGGTATCGGTTTCGCGGGCCATTGAGCAATCTCCGGCGGTTAGGGCTTCCTTAGTACGGTGACGACAGACGGATCCTTCCGACCTAAATCGTGAGGGATTTCACTATCCTCCGAGGCGGATCTGGAGGCTCAGGCAGTCGGGCTCGCCGACGATGACGACATCGCCATCGCGCAGCTCCTGGCGGGTGATGCGGCCGCGGTTGACGTCGTTGACGAACGTGCCGTTCGTCGTCCCCTGATCGATCGCGACGAGGCGACCCTGATCGATGCCGATCCACACGTGCTTGCCCGACGCGCGGTGGTCGTTGATGAGCACGTGTGCGACGCCCGGCTGGCGGCCGATGATGATGCCGGTCGCGGTGAGTGCGAAGCGCTGGCCCATCAGCTGACCGCGCGTGCACGTCAGGCTGCCGATGCTGAGCGAGCCGAACGCGGTCGGCGCGATGCCGCCCGACTGATTCGGCGCCGCCTGGATCGCGACGGTCTTGGCGATCGGCTGCTGCATGCCCGGCTGCTGCATGCCCGGTTGCGGCACCCCCGAGGCCATCTGTCCCGGCTGCACGCGGCCGTACATCATCGGCTGCTGGGGCGGCATGCCATACGGCTGTCCGGGCATCGCGGGTGGCATCCCCGGCGGCTGTCCCATCTGCGGAGGCATCCCGGGCTGCTGCATCGACATGCCTGCCTGTGGTCCGTACGGGTTCGGTGTGCCGGGCTGCATCGGCGCACCGGGCTGCATCGGTCGCGGTTGCGCGGGTCCCTTCTTTCCACGTCGAGCGAGCACGAGCCCGAGGCCGCCGACGACCACGAGCCCACCGATGACGAGACCGATGATGAGCCCGTTGTTGCTCTCGGGCTTCTTCTCCTTGCCGTCCTTCTTCGCGAGGTTCGACTGCCGGATCATGTCCTGCGCCTCGTCGTGCTCCGGGAACAGCGTCTCGACCTCCTCGAACTGCTTGATCGCGGCGGTGTACTCGTCGGCCCAGTAGTGCTCGAGGCCCTTCTTCCACGCCTTCGACGTCTCGCTCTCCTTCGGCTCGACCTTCGCGTCCTTGACGAGCTCCATCAGCGTCGACGACGCGACGAGGAAGTTGAAGCCCTGGACCTCGCTCTCGTTACCGAACGTCGCGAGCCCGACGACGTCGCCCTTCATGTCGAGCGCGGGACCGCCCGAGTTGCCGTGCGTGATCGGCGCACTGATCTGGAGGATCTGCTCGCCGCTCGAAGCGCGCTTGAGCGACGAGATCGCGCCATCGGTCACGGACGCCTGCAGCTGCGACTTCTCGTCGAGGAGGACCTTCATGTCCGCGACGCCCGGATAGCCGATCACGACGATCGGATCCGCGACCTGGGTCTTCGCCGAGTCCGCGATCGGCAGCGTCGGCGCGTTCTCGGTCTTCACCTTGATGATCGCCGCGTCGCGGCCGCTGCCCGGCTTGCCATACGACTTGATCTCGTACGGAAGCTTGTCGCCATTCGGCAGCACGACATACGCGCGCTTGTCGAAGTCGACGAGCTTGATCGCCTTCAGGAGCGCGTGGATCTGGTCGTCGCTCATCTGAGCGATCTCCTTCGCGTACGCCTTGTCGAGCTCCTTGAGGAGCATGTTGTAGAGGGTGTCCTTCGCGGCGTCATCGCCGTTGTGGATGTCCTCGACGACGTGCGCGTTCGTCGCGATGTAGCCATCGGGCGTCATGAACCAGCCCGTGCCGGTCCCGCCGATCGCCTCCTGGACCTTCTCGCCACCGAGCTCGTAGGTCGCGATGTACGCGCCCCACACGCGCACGACCGATGGCTTCGCGGTCATCGCGACCTTCTGCTGCGGAGTGGGCTGCGCATGCGCCGTCGCGACGAGCACGAGCACGAAGAGGCACGCCAGGCGCGTGACCGGTCCCATCACGCAGCATCGTACCGCAGCTGGGGCCACGGGATCTCGGGCTCGGGTATCCTCGACATCGTGGGGTTTGGATTCGAGCTACGCGCGCGCAGCCGCAAAGGGCGCGGGCTGTTCCGCAAAGCTCCGGACCCCCGCGAGGTCGGTGACCGGTTCGGGCGCCTGCTGAAGCGGATGCACAAGGAGGCAGTCCGCGCCGCGTGGAAGGGCGACCGCTACCTCGCCGAGCTCACGCTGAATCCGCTCGCGCCACCGGTCTCGCTCGTCGTCGGCCCCGACGCGGAGATCCACATCACCGGTGACGCCTGGCTCGGACCGGGCCTCGTCGCCGAGGTCGTCGATCGCGTAGCGCCGGTGCTCGAGGAGCTCGACTTCGTGTGGGCCGAGAAGTTCGACCTCGCGGCGACGCAGGCCCAGATGTGCGCCCGGCTCGCCGACGAGCTGCGAGGTCCGACCCCGGTCCGCATCGCGGTGCCGAAGAAACGAAAATTTCGGATCGATGCGCCCGTGCTGACGGCGCTCGGGCCGCGCGACGCCGCCTGGCGCGATGCCGTGCTCGCCGATCCGATGCGCGGTGCCGATGCATTCGCGTGGTGGCAGTCCGGGCCCGGCCAGCTCGCGCGCGCACGTGCGCTCGTCACGATGTGGCACGAGGTGCCGTGGCGCGAGCCGCTCGATGCCGACGAACGCGAGACGATGAAGAAGGTCGACGAGGATCTACGCGTCGTCCGCCAGGCGAAGCTCGATCTGCCGTGGGCCGCGTGGAAGGAGCTGCTCGCACACCTCGGCATCGAGGACGAGGAGGTCGACGAGCACGCCGGCCCCGAGATGGAGGCGGCCTCGACGATCGGCTATCGTCGCTTCCCGCTCGAAGTGGAGCTGTCGGGCGGCTGGTTCGTCGATCTGCCGGGCGCGATGGTCGGCCACTGGGAAGACGAAGGCGCGCGTTACTGGGCGACCGATGGTGATCGCGTCGTCGAGTTCACGAGCCTGACCGCAGCGGGCGAGGACAGCACCGACAAGCTGCTGTCGATCGCACCGGAGGCGCATCCCGTCGTCGCGCGGATCGACGAGGCCACGCGCAAGGGGCGCGCCGAGGCGTTCGACGAGGGCGACGTGCACATCGTCGTCGGTCTCACGGCCCGCGCACCGCACGTCGGCATCCTGACGTGCAAGGGCGGCACGGAGGACTGGGCGCTGTCGACGTGGCGCAGCCTACGGATCGAAGACGGTGATTGAGCTTGCCGTCGCCGGAGCATTCGGGATCGAGAGCGAGAGATCCCAGATCGCCTCGACGATGCAGCGCTGGATCGCTTCGTCGTCGGGTTTCACAGCGACGGTGACATCGACGATCTCCTGAAGCGTCGTCTCGAGCTCGATCGTGACCTTCGAGCGGGTCGCGTGACACGCCGCCACGGCCGGCGCGAGCTGCTTCTTCAGGTCGAGCTTCACGTGACCCGACAGCATGCCGATGGTGTCGCCGACGCCGTCGTGGCTGGACGATCCGAAGCGGCCGAAGCCGAACGTGTCGGATCCCTCGAGATCCGCGTAGCCGCCGGTGCCGCCCCATGTCGCGAGCATCGACCACGCGTTGTTGATCGCGAACGCAGCGCGATCGATCCGCTTCTTCAGATCGTCGTCGGAGATGCTGTCGGACGTGGTCAGCTCGCGCGCGAGATGGCGGGCCTGGCTCGGGTCCGCGCGCAGCACGCGCGTGATGCGCTGGCCCCACAGGAAGCCCTCGAACGTGATCGGTCCCGACACGGCATCGCCGCGGCCCCACCACGTGCAGGACGATCCTTCCGCGAGCAGATCGTCCTCCATGCGATCGATCGGGCAGGTGCCGACCTCCTCGATGTCGTGCCAGCCCGGGCCCGTCACCTTGATCCGGTCGATGCCGAGCGGGTGAACGAGCATCGTCGCGTCGAGCCGGTGATCGTCGGGCATGCCTGCGCCCACCGCGATGCCGCCGGTCGATGCCGCGAGCTCGCCGAACGTCAGATCGTCCATCCGCACCAGCCCGGCGCGGCCAAACGACACGTCGACGACATGAACCAGCGTGTGATCGGGCAGCAGGTGTGCGAGCTCGGCCGCCGACAGCTCGCTGATGCGGTAGGCGAACCTGCCGTCGTCGATCACGATCAGACGGCGCGTGCCCTTCGCGCGCGCGAGCCACGCACCGGCCTCGGCGATCGCCTCGTCGACGTTCGAACCATTGCGAGGGGCCAGCGCGCGGATCTCGCGATCGATGCGCGGTGCGGTCGTCGCGGCCGGCATCCAGCTCGCGAGCAGCGGCCTGGCATGACGCGAGTACGCGATCACCTGAACGCGACTCTGCGGTGGTGTGTGCTGCAGGTACGAGGCGACGATCGCGCGCTGCGTCTCGATCTCGTCGGCGGACATGGACCGCGAGCTGTCGATCACGATCGCGGTGTGCAGATCCGCCGGCACCTGGGTCAGCTTGCTCGAGAGATCGATCTCGACGCGCGCGAGGTGATCCTCGCCCAGTCCGAGACGCCCGGCGGCCGCGCCGATCCTCGCCTCGCCGAACGGCCTCGTCGCGAGCTCGCGGACCGGGAAGCGCACCCACTCCGTCGGGAACACCTCGTTCGACACGTCGCTCGAGACGTTGCAAGTGCCATCGAGATCATCGTCATGCTTCACGCGATCGCGAATGGCGTCGAGGTGCGAGTACCAGGAGGCTGGGAGCTCCGCGTAGCGTGCGTCGCGGTAGAAGCAGCCGGGGATCTCGACCGACAGCTCCACGACCACGTGGCCGCGTGCGGCCGCGGCGAGGTCGATATCGATGCCGGACGTGTTCTTCATGATGCGCACGGCCCAGGTGCGCTTGCCGGCCCCCACGTCCTGCGCGAACGCGCTGAACACGCTGTCGATGTGCTCGGCGTCATCGAGGGCGAGGCGATGTGACGAGCCGTTGACCGTGGCGACCGCGCTCGTCACGACGGCGGTCGGAGGCAACGTCACGGGATGCGCGCCGACGTCGAACGTCGGACCGTCGACATCGAAGGCGAACCGGGCGGTCAGCTCGACCGTCGTCCCGGCGAGGCGGGCGTGGACGCTCGTCGGCGCGAGGCCCGCGTCGGTCTCGGTGTCGCCGGCGTCACCCTGTGCGGAGGCCGGCCCGGCGGCGAGCAGGAGCAGGACGGCCAGCCGGCGCATGCAGCTGTGACAGCACGATCATCTGTTAGGTTCCCGGGATGGAGAACCGCTATGGGGTCTCGCCGATGATGATGCTGCAACTGCTCGAACCGATGATCGTCATCGTCCCGATCATGCTCTGGATGCTCGTGATCGGGCCGATGTTCATCTACCCGTTCGCGCGGTGGAAGGCGCACCGTGAGCCACATCAGGACACCCAGCTCGGTCTCAAGGTCGCGCTCCACTACTTCCGCATGATCGCGTTCCAGCTGCTCCTGCTCGGCGCGCTGATCCTGCTGTGGACCATCATTCGCAGGGCCTCCGACGACAAGGGCGACTTCTACCGCGTGGGCCTCGCTCTCGTGCTCCCCGCGGGCCTCGTGTTCGGTGTCCACACCGTGCTGCTCGACCGGACGAACGACAAGGTGATGGTCAACGTGCGCCGGCTGTTCTTTGGCTACAACCTGCTCGTCACGGGGCTGATCGGCTTCACCGCGCTGGTGCTGGCGTTCCAGGCGCTGTTCGCCAAGGGCAGCAGCGGCGATGAAGGTCGGCTGTTCTTCGCCGGGCTGCTCGTCTACGTCACGGCGTGGGTCGCGTGCGGTGCGCGGTTCGCCAGTCTGGTCGGGACCGACTTCTCGGCCTCCGCGGGACCACCGCAGAACGTCGTGCCTCCGTCGCCGGCGGCGATGGCAGCGCAGGGCGGTGGCGCGAGCCTGCCCTCGCTCGGCGGTGGATCGTTCCCGCCGATCGATCGGAAGTAGCGAGCCCCAGGTCGGCGAATGCCATCGTTACCCGGCCAGCAAATCGCGGACTTGCCGAATAGCTGACATGAGGCTGACAACCGCGAGGCGTAGAAACCTCGACCATGCAGCTCGCCATCCCGACCGCCCAGCCGTTCTCGTTCGACCAGACCCTGGCGTTCATCCGGCGATTCCCCGCGTTCCAGGGGCAGTACATCGTCACCGACGACAGCCTGACCGCGGCGCTGAGCGTCGATGGAAGGCCGCACGCCTTCACGCTGAGGGAAGGTCTTCGCCTCGACCTCGCCGATGGCGTGAGTCCCGCGGTTCGACGCGCGATCGCCGCACGGGCGGCGGCGTTTGTCGGGGCCGACGATGATGTCGGTGCGCTCTACGATGCGGCGAGAGGGGACAAGGCGTTCTCGCGGTTGATCCCGCTCCTCCACGGCCTCCACCACGTTCGGTTCCTGACGCTGCAGGAGATCGCCGTCTACTCGGTGCTGATGCAGCGCGCGCCGGCGCCGGCGGCGGCCGCGCTCAACCGTCGCTTCATCACCGCGTTCGGTACGCCGATCGAGATCGATGGACACACGTTGCGCGCGATGCCCGAGCTCGCGGAGCTCTGTCAGCTCTCGGTCGACGAGATCGCGGACGCGATCCGGCACCGAGGCAAGGCCGAGCGGATCGTCGATGTCGTCCGCGGCGTGCACGCGCTCGGCGAGCACCATCTGCGCGAGGCGCCGTACGGAGAGGCGCGAGATGCGCTCCTCGCGATTCGCGGCGTCGGTCCGTTCTCGGCCGCGGCGATCCTCTTGCGCGGTCTCTGCCGGATGGACGAGTTACCGTGGATGCCGCAGTTCGAGAGTCAGGCGCGGTCGCTTTACGGGGCCAGCGTCGATCACCACACGATCGCTCGGCGGTACGGCCGGCTGATCGGCTACTGGTCGTTCTACGTGATGACCGGCGTGCCCCGCCTGAACGGAGAGGATCACTCCGGACGGCAGCGCACGACCGCCTCTGTTACCGTCCGCGCATGAAGAAAGTCGCCGTCCTCGGTTCAGGTGCAGTGGGTGATGCGCTGTCCAACGGGTTTCTGCAGCATGGCTTCTCGGTGATGCGTGGGACACGCGATCCGCAGAAGCTGCAAGCGTGGAAGGCCGGCGCGAAGGGCGACGCCGCGATCGGCTCGTATCAGGAGGCCGCGAAGTGGGCGGACACGATCGTTCTCTCGGTGAAGGGCTCGGTCGCCGAGGAGGTCCTCGACCACTGTGGCGCCGCGAACCTCGCGGGCAAGACGATCATCGATACGACGAACCCGATCGGCAACGAGCCGCCCGACAACGGCGTGATCCGCTACTTCACCGGTGCCAACGAGTCGCTGATGGAGCGTCTGCAGAAGAAGGTTCCCGGTGCGAAGTTCGTCAAGGCGTTCAACTCGGTCGGTTCCGTGTTCATGGTGAACCCGAAGTTCGAGAGCACGCCGACGATGTTCTTCTGCGGCAATGACGCCGGTGCAAAGCAGGAGGTCGCCGACCTCCTGACCACGTTCGGCTGGCAGCCGTTTGACTGTGGTGGCGTCGAGGGGGCGCGGCCGATCGAGCAGCTCTGCATCCTCTGGTGCATTCCGGGCTTCCTGCGTAACGACTGGGCCAACGCGTTCAAGATGATCAAACCCGCGAAATAGCGCGGGCTTGGGTCTCCGTGGCGGCGGTCACACGCCGACAGAAGTTTGGGGGTGGAAAAACGCCGCTCCTTCTATACAGTGCGCGGCCTCGAACTCACGGAGACCCCCATGCGCACATCTGTTTGCTTTGCCTTGTTGTTCGCGGCCGTTGCCGGCTGCGGAACCGACTCGACCGTCAGCGGCGTGTTCCCCGCTGAAGGCTTCACCGGCCGCGCTCTGCGCGTCGAGATCAGCGGTGACGCGACCGAATGGTCCGGCACGCCGGGCGTCAACTTCGGCCAGGGCGTGACGGTCAGCAACGTGACCGTCGCGAGCCCGACGACGCTGTTCGCCGACATCACGATCGACGCCGGCGCGGCGCTCGGTACGCGCGACGTCACCGTCACCAACGACGGCACGTTCACGCTCAAGCAGGCGTTCAAGCTCGAGTCGCCGATCGAGCTTTCGTTCCAGGGGATGGCGGCGCAGGGTGGCGCTCCGTACTTCACGATCACGAACCATGACTTCGACACCCCGTTCGACCTGACGCAGGACGCCAGCGGCGCCAACGCGAACCTCGACATCCAGGCTCCTCCCGGTGTGACGCTCTCGGTCTCGTCGGCGACGCCGTACGCGCTCACGGGCTTCGCGCTCATCGATGCGGATGCGACCCCAGGTCCGCTCACGATCGTCAGCGGCCCGATGGGTGGCACGACCGTCACGTCGAATCTCGGCGTGAACGTCGACATCACCGCCCGCACGCCGACCCCGCTGACCGACAGCGCGACGGGCACCCTCGCCGCGATCGGCGACTCGGCTCTCTACTCGGTCAACGTCGCGAGCGCACCGGCGCTCCTGCGCGTCCTCGCGACGACCTCGGACCAGAACGGCCAGCCGATCGCGGCTCTCCTGCCGGGTGGCAAGTGGGCCGATGCGTCGAACGCCGCGCTCTCCGTCCAGCCATCGTCGGGAACCTTCGACGTCGTCGTGTTCGATGGTGGTACGGCGTCTGGCTACAACTACTCGTTGTCCAGCAAGGTCGAGATGCTCGCGTCGGCGGCAGAGCCCGCGACGGCCAACGACACCCCGGCGGCAGCACTCGCCGCGCCGTCGCTTCCCTTCGCGCAGACGGGCGGCACGCTCTCGGCGGCCACCGACAAGGACGTCATCAAGATCGTCCTGTCCGCACCCGCGGTCGTTCACGTGTCGGCGCACTCCGGCGACGATCTGACGGATACGGCGGTCGACATCCTTGCCAACGGCCCGGGCAATCCAACGGTGCTCACCGGCACCACGCCAGTCGATGCCGCAGGCTGCTTCCCGCTGTTCGGCCTCGGCTGCGGCGAGAGCGTCACGAGCCCGATGCTGGCGGCCGGTACGTACTACGTCGAGATCAGCGCGGGCGCGGCGTACGACACGACCGCGAAGTCGTATACGGCGCTGATCTATCTGAACTGATCGAGGCGAGCGCCGTCGACGCACGAGCGCCGACGCGCGATGGACAAGAAAGCCGCCGGCGGGTGAGCGCCGGCGGCCCGACTCACGCCCATGCGGCACGCTGCGTGAGTCCGAGAATCGCTTGCGATCGTCGCTCGGCGTGCGCGAGACGATCGAGGCGAACACGTACATCACCGTGCTGCGCGATCACGTTGGGCGACGCAGCACCTGCGCGCACAGGACGAAAACGCGCGTCCTCGGGTACTTGAGTGCTGGTATGTCGCTTGCTGAACCCTCGGCCAGCGGCAAGCGGCAACGCTCCTCCGCCGCCTGCGCAACAACACCCGCAGATATGCGGAGAGGGAGTTTGTTTATGCGTTTCGTGAAAGCACTTCTCACCACGATCGTCATGATCACGCCGGTAGTCGCGACCGCACAGGGCGCGACCACGACGAACACGGATCCAAACCAGCCGGCGCCCACGTCCACGCAGGCGCCCGCAGTCGATGATGCGACCGGCACGCCGGGCAAGACGGCTCCGCCGACACCGACGGGCCAGCTGCCGCCCGCGAAGTCCGACCACGACGTGGCGCCGCCGGTTCCGACACCGACGGTTCCGGGAATCAACGGCCAGGTCGTCGAGCAGGCCGGTGTCGGTGGCGAGGTTGGCTACGGCCGCGCGGGCGTCCTCGAGCTCGGTGGTGCCGCCGGTCTGACGCTCGCGCAGGACATGCGAGCGATCAACTTCTCGCCGTCGATCGGCTGGTTCCTCGTCGACAACTTCGAGCTGTCGGCGATCCTCGACGTCAGCAACCTGAAGGCGGGCAACGAGTCGGCGACCCTGTGGTCGGCGCTCGCCGAGCCGTCGTTCCACCTGCCGTTCAACCGCGGCATGTTCGGCTTCGTCGGTATGGGTATCGGTGCGGCGTACCAGAACGTGCTCGGCGCCGGTCTGGCGGTTGCGCCGCGCGTCGGTATGGACTTCCTCGTCGGTCGCTCGGGCATCCTTCGCCCATCGCTCTCGTACGAGTACACCACGCACGATTCGATGGCGGCGGTTGGACCGGACGGCACGACGAGCGTCACCCTCGTGGCGATCTCGAGCGCGCTCCGCTTCAACATCGGCTACTCGACGATGTGGTGAGCTGATCTCAGTTTCCCCAGGCCATGCCGAAGCCACCGAGCATGCCGATGCCCTCGGGCACCGCGATGGCGCGAACCAGGAGCTCCGCCTCGAACGTGCGCGACGGCGAGTCGTCGCTGCTCGAGTAGATGTCGTAACCGGCGCGCAGGCCTGTGAACAGCGTCGGCAGCATCTCGACACCGCGGACGTTGTCGTTCGTGAGCGCGAGCCCGGCACCGAGCTCGCCGTCGAGGAACGCGCGCATCGAGCGGCGTCCCTTGCCGAACAGCTCGCGGCGAAGACCGAGCACCGCGCGATGACCACTGCCGTGGCGATCGGGCCGCGGTGTGGTCGACATCAGGTCACGTTCGTCGGGACGCTGGTCGAGCCACATCCACTCGTACTCGCCGAACACGCGCGTCTTCTTGAACACCGGGTGCTCGACCCCGAGCCCCAGGGACATGGTGAGCGTGTTCGCGTGGCGGATGGGCAAGGCTCCGATCGCGAAGCGGACGCCGAGCATGTTGAACGCCGGATTGTCGTCTGCCGTTCCGTCCGTGTCGGTGGACTCGGTCGTCTGCGTCGGCGGTTGGCGGTCCTCGTCATCCGGAGGTGGTGGTGGATGCGCGTCCGCGACGGCCGTCAGCACGAGGAGCGTGAGCAGCGACGTCTTCACCATGACAGCCCGAATCCCGTCATGAAGCCCGTGCTCGCGCCCTCCTCCATCGAGCAGCTGCCGCGGCACGCGACGAGCGAGCTCTCCGCGTCGTTCGGCGTGAACACGATCCGTGCATCGAGGTGGAACGCGAGACGCGGCTTCTTGTACGTACGCACCTGGAATCCCCAGCCGATCGCGAGCTCGGGCCGGGACAGGCGGCCGCCATCGTCGAAGTAGAAGCGCTGGTAGCCGAGCATCGACAGCAGGAACAGCTCGATGCCACCGTCGTTGTCGATCCGGAACTGGCGTGCGAGCCAGCGGACGCCGGCTGCTGCGTGGAGCATCTTGCCGCTTGTCTTCATGTCGAGGGCACTCGTCGTCCACTCGCTCATGCTGGTCGAGGACAGCAGCGCCTCGCCGACGTACTGCCAGCGGTCGCGCCCGATCGCGAATTCGAGCGACGGGCCGAAGCCGCCCTCGGACTGGCCACCGATCCGGGTGCCGTGGCCGATGAAGCCGATGCCCAAGCTGCGCTTCGGCAGGCCGACAAAGTCGCCGTCCTCGTCCTCGGAGGCATCGGCGCGTGCGACCCCACCAGCGACGGCCAGGGTCGCGAGAACGCAAGGGAGTACCCGCACGGTGAAGGGTCAAACGCACGACACCAGGGCCCGATCTACGCTTTGGTCGATTTTCGTTCTCGGGGCGTCCGGCACGCGTCCGGATCGTCGGCGCGCGTGACCGTGGCGGGCAGCTCGAGCCCGAAGCTCCTCGCAAGGCGCCGTGCGGCGCCGACAAACATCTCGCGCATCGTCGCGGCCAGCTTCTCGCTCGCTGCCTCGCCATACGTGAAGTTGAGGACGCGAAACGCGAGCAGTGGCTCGGCGATCCGGTACACGGCGATGCCGGTGACGGTGACGCCGACGCGCTCGCGCGTCACCTGATCGGCGGTGAACTCGATGCGCTCCAGCGTCGTCGGAACGATCGAGACCGACAGCCAGGGCCACTTGAAGATCCGCATGCCCTGGCCAGAGCGCCTCCGGTCGACCTGGCCCCGGTGCGTACACACGAGGTACTCGCTGGGTTTCGCGCCGACATATCCCCACCGCTTGAGCTTCTCCGGATCCTCGACGGGCTTTCCCGTCCTCCAGCCCTCCTGGTACCGCTCGATGGTGGAAGTACCCGTCGCAGGTGGTGGTTCTGACAGCTTCAGTTCTTTCGTCACGGCTCCCCCGAGTGCAGTGGTCGTGCCGCCGACAAGTCAGCGATGCTCCGTCGGAGCACTGCTCTGTGATGAAGCAGCAGCTCCACATCGATGCAGCGAAAAAACGGCTGGCATGATCACCACGCGGTGATCATGCTGAACGGCATGAGCGCACCATTCGGGGTGGAGGCGCGCTGCGAGCGCGCGAGCATTTCATCGGGCACGTCCACGCTGTGGGCGACGGTCCGCGTCGATCCCAAGGGCAAGGCACTCGAGGCCGAGCGCGCACCCCTCGCGGTCGCGCTCGTGATCGACACGTCGGGATCGATGGGCGGAGATCCGATCGCGCACGTGCTCGCGAGCTGCGAGATCGTGGCGTCGCTGCTCGATGCGCGAGACAAGCTCGCGATCGTCACGTTCAGCAACCACGCCGGCGTTCGCTGCGGTCTGACGACGTGTGACGACGACGGCCGCAAGCTGATCGCCGATGCGCTGCGCGACGTCCAGGCGAACGGCGGCACGAACATGCACGCCGGCATGGAAGCAGGTGCGGGCGTCCTCATGAGTGCGCCGGCAGGCCTGCGCCGCACGATGGTCGTCCTCAGCGACGGCCAGCCGAACGTCGGCATGTCCGCGCCGGATCAGCTCGCACAGTACACCGCGGGCTTGCGGCCGATCGGCGTGTCGACGCTCGGCTTCGGTCTGCATCACGACGAGAAGGTGCTGCAGGCGATCTCGATCGCCGGCTCCGGCCGCTACGCGTACGTCCCCGATCCGATGATCGCGCGCGTCGATCTCGCCCGCGCTGCGCTCACCCACGGCGGCATCGTCGCCGAGAGCATCCAGCTCGAGCTGCGGCCGGCCGAGGGCGTGGAGCTGCTGCGCGTGTTGCCGGCGGCGCAGCTGCGGCACGGCGGGCACGGCGTGCGCGCGACGATCGGCGATGTGTTCGTCGACGAGTTCCGGATCCTCGCACTCGAGCTCGCGCTCGACGTCGCGCCGTCGTTCCGCGGCCA
>Ga0153915_10002257_pt1 | contig 17652 bp, 17 predicted proteins | sample Opewatmetagenome_2_FD_107003 | JGI IMG/M metagenome (GOLD analysis project Ga0153915, IMG submission 107003) | Freshwater wetland microbial communities from Ohio, USA - Open water 3 Core 3 Depth 3 metaG | ecosystem: Environmental > Aquatic > Freshwater > Wetlands | place: USA: Ohio, Lake Erie...
CGCCCAGCTGTCGGGCAGCGACTGAAACACCGAGAAATTGCAGAAGTAGGTGTCGGAGAGCTGCGCTTCCAGGCCTTCGAGCTCCTCCGGCACTTCGTCGAGCTTGCGGCAGATGTCCCGCACTTTCGCGCAGGTGGCCCAGTAGAGCCGCTCCGCGAGGCCGCGGAACTCGAGGCTGAGATAGCCGAGGTTGAACATCTGCAGCGCCTGCTCGCGCGCTTGCAGGGCGTCGTGATAGCACTCGACGAGCCGCCGCTCGCTCACGGAGCGGTAGGAATCGAAGAGGTCCTGCACCGGCTGCGGAATGTCCTCGTTGCCGCTGTAGTCCTGCTCTACGCGGCCGGCGACGCGGAACTTGTCGAGCGCGGAGGAGCCGAGCGCGTTGAAGATGAGCACGCTGTGGTGGGCCGCGATCGCGCGGCCGGACTCGCTGATGATCTTCGGATGCGGGATCTCGCGCGCGTTGCAGACGCTCGCGATGCGGTACACGACGTCGCTCGCATACTCGTTCAGCGTGTAATTCATCGACGAAGGGAAGTTCGTGCCGCTGCCGTCGTAGTCGATGCCGAGCCCGCCGCCGATGTCGATGTACTCGAGGCCCGCACCGAGCGCCTTGAGCTCGCCGTACACGTGCGCGAGCTCGTTGATGGCTTCCTTCACGCGCCGGATGTCCTGCAGCTGGCTGCCCGGATGGCAGTGCACGAGCTTCAGGCAATCGAGCATGTCGCGGCTCTTGAGCGTCTGGAAGAGCTCGAGGATTTCGGTGATGAAGAGGCCGAACTTCGACTTCTCGCCGGCGGATTCGCGCCAGCGGCCGGCGCCCTCGCTCGCGAGCTTCACGCGCACGCCGATCTGCGGCCGCACCTCGTACTTCTCGGCGTGCTTCAGAATGAGGGCGAGCTCGCTGAAATTCTCGACCACCGGGATGATCGAGCGGCCGAGCTTCGTGGCGAGGATCACCGCCTCGATGTAGCTGTCGTCCTTGAAGCCGTTGCAGATGATGAGCCGGTCCGGCGCGTCCTCGGTGATCGCCATGACGGCGAGGAGCTCGGGCTTGGAGCCGACTTCGAGTCCGAAGCCGAATTGCTTGCCGCAGCGGTAGACCTCTTCGACGACCGTGCGCTGCTGATTTACCTTGATCGGAAAGACCGCCGCGTAGCGGTTCTGGTAGTCGTTCTCCGCGATCGCGCTCGCGAATGCATCGTTCAGATGCTTCAGGCGATGGGCGATGATGTCGGAGAAACGCACGACGACGGGCGCGGTGAGATCGCGGGCCCTCAAGCCCTCGACGAGCTCGTAGAGATCGATCGCGCGCTCCGGCTTCATGTCCGGGCATACGATGACGTGGCCGTCGGCGTTGATTCCGAAGTAGCCCTTGCCCCAGGCGCGGACCTGGTAGAGCTCGAGCGAGTCCTCGACATTCCAGCTCGGGCCGGGGCTCAGCTTCTTGGCTGTGCTATCCACTGCGTGCGTGCGTCGACTCGCTGCGGCGGGCGGCGAAAGTGCGCGCACGATAGCAAATTCACGCCGCAAGTAAATGCGATGTTCGGCTGGTGGGCGGGCCGGGGAGACTTCCGGTGCTCATTGCAAACGCCGCAGCACGGTCGTTGGCGAGCCGACGGCGCACAGACTTCACCGCGACCTGACGCTGTCCGCTCGCCCGGCGGCGCAAGGCTCGCAAGAAACAAAAAGGGGTCAGATCTATTTCCCTCGAGCGGTGGCGGGAAAATAGATCTGACCCCTTTTTGTTTCTTATGCGCGTTTGCGCCATGAGCACCGGAAGTCTCCCCGGCCCGCCCATCAGCCGCCCGCGGCGCTCAGGCAGCCGGCCCGGGGCTCGCGCTCGTGGCGATCGGGCGCGCGCGGTCGCGGATCCATTCGCTCCAGGAGCCGACGTAGAGCTTGCCGCCGCTCAAGCCCGCGATTTCGAGGGCAAGGAGGTTATGGCAGGCCGACACGCCCGAGCCGCACATCGCGATGACCTCGGACGCAGCGCGGCCGGCGAGCGTTCGCTGCCACCGCGTGCGCAGCTCGTCGGCCGGCAGGAATCGCGCGGCGCTGTCGAGATTGAGCGTGAAAGGATGGTTGATCGCGCCCGGTACGTGGCCGGCAACGACGTCGATCGGCTCGTTGCGGCCGGCGAACCGGTCCGCACCGCGGGCGTCAACGAGCAGCAGCCCCGGCCTGCCGACGCGGGCCGCGACTTCGTCAGTGGAAACCCACTGCGTGCGGTCGGCGCGGGGCCGAAACGTTCCGGCCGCCGGCGCGGGAACGTCCGCACTCTGCGGACCGCCGTGCGCGAGCCACTGCTTCCAGCCGCCATTTAACAGTGCGACGCGCGAGTGACCGACCCACCGCAGCATCCACCAGAGACGCGCCGCCGTCGCGCCGTTTGAGTCGTCATAGACGGCGACTTCGGAGTCGGGATCGACGCCCCAGCGTCTGAGCGTCGCCCCGAAGGCGTCAACCGAGGGCAGTGGATGCCGGCCGCTGGACGCGCTGATCGGGCTTGCGAGATCGCGGTCTGCATGCGCATGGAGCGCGCCGGGAATGTGGCTGCGTGCATAAGCGGCGGCGCCCGCATCCGGAGCGAAAAGGTCATAGCGGCAGTCGATGACGATGGGCCCTTGAGCCCCCAGACGGCGTTCGAGCTCGGCCGGTTCGATGAGTGGCGTGCGGTCCACGGCTTTCTGGCTGTTCCTTAGAAGTGCTGCTTGTCGCTAGAATCGCGAGGGCATTCTAAGGTCTTCCCGGGCGGGATCGGCAGAAACACGCGGGCGCACATGGCACTCGAAGTCTTTTGGGGTAGTGGCAGTCCGTATTCCTGGCGCGTGCTGCTCGCACTCGAATACAAGCGTCTGCCCTACGTGTCGCACCTGCTGCAGTTTTCCAAGCAGGAGCACAAGTCGCCGCAGATGCTGAAGATGAATTTCCGCGGCCAGGTGCCGGTGATCAAGGACGGCGACTACGTCTGCTTCGAGTCCCTGGCGATTCTCTACTACCTCGACCTCAAGTATCCCGAGCCGCCGATCTTCGGTCACAACCCGGAGGAAGCCGGCACGATCATGCGCGTGATCTGCGAGTACCAGTCGTACGCTGAGGTCGAGATCAACAAGATCGTCCGCGCGATCTTCGACAGCGGCGTCGACCCGCGCAGCGAGGAAATCACGCACGCGATGCACCTCGTTGGCGGCGAGGCGCGCACGATCGAGGCGCGGCTCGCGAAATCCGATTGGGTCGTCGGCGAGCGGTTTTCCGCCGCCGACATGGTGATCTTTCCGGGCATCCAGCTTCTGCTGCGTGCTCTCGCGAAACCTGTCGCTGCCGGGTTGCGCTCGCGCTTTCTGCCGCTCGACGTGAACTATCCGTCCATCGCGCGCTGGATCCATCGCGTGGAAGCGCTGCCAGGCTACGAGCGCACGTATCCGCCGCACTGGCGCGAGAGCGCCACGACCGAAGCCGCGATCGCTCCGACGGCCGGACATTGATCTTCGATGTCGGGCTAGCCGCTCGCGGCGCGGCTGTGTAACCTGCACAACTTCGCACGAGGACGGCCACGAGACCGTCCGCCAACAGAAAGACACAGGGTCATGAGCAATCACAAGATTCACGTGCAGTTTCCGGGGCGCCTGATCTTCATCGGCTTCGGCAGCATCGGCCAGGGCGTACTGCCGCTCATACTGAGACACGTCGGCATCAAGCCCGAGCGCATCACGATCGTGACGGCCGACGACAAGGGACTCAAGGCGGCGGACCAGTACGGCATCAAGCACATCATCGAGCCGCTGACGCGCGACAACTACCGCCGCGTGCTGGACCCGCTGGTCGGCCGCGGGGATTTCGTGCTCAACGTGTCGGTCGACGTGTCCAGCATCGCGCTCATCAAGCTGTGCATCGACAAGGGCGCGCTCTATCTCGATACCTGCATCGAGCCCTGGCCGGGCGGTTACACCGATCCGGCGATTCCGCTGTCGAAGCGCTCGAACTATGCACTGCGCGAGGAAGCGCTGGCGCTGCGCGCTGCGAATCCGCGCGCCCCGACCGCCATCCTCACGCACGGCGCGAATCCGGGCCTCGTGCAGCACTTCGTCAAACAGGCGCTGCTCAATATCGCGCAGGACACGGGCGCCGACTCGGGCAATCCGCAGACGCGCCAGGAATGGGCGAAGCTCGCGCAAAAGCTCGGCATCAAGGCAATCCACATCGCCGAGCGCGACACGCAGACCACGAACGTTCCGAAGGAGCCGGGCGAATTCGTCAACACCTGGTCGGTGGATGGCTTCGTGAGCGAGGGCTCGCAGCCCTCCGAGCTCGGCTGGGGCACGCACGAGCGGAATTTTCCGCGCGACGGGCGCCGCCACGATTTCGGAACGCAATGCGCCATCTATCTGAACGCACCGGGCGCCGGCACGCGCGTGCGCACCTGGACGCCGCTCGCGGGACATTTCCACGGTTTCCTGGTGACGCACGGCGAGTCGATCACGATGGCGGACTTCTACTCGGTGAGGGAGGGCAACAACGTCGTCTACCGGCCGACGGTGCACTACGCCTACCACCCGTCGGATTCGGCCATCGTCTCCCTGCATGAGTTCGCGGGCCGCAACTGGCGGCTGCAGAGCCGGCAGCGCATTCTCATGGATGAGATCACCAGGGGCATCGACGAGCTCGGCGTGCTGCTCGCCGGACACAAGAAGAATGCCTACTGGTACGGCTCGCAACTCTCGATCGAGGAGGCGCGGCGCCTCGTGCCCTTCAACAACGCGACGAGCCTCCAGGTCACGGTCGCGTGCCTCTCGGGCCTCGTGTGGGCGATCGAGAATCCGAGCATGGGAATCATGGAGCCGGACGAATTGGATTTCCGGCGCCACCTCGAGATCTGCATGCCGTATCTCGGGCCGGTCGTCGGGCAGTACACGGACTGGAATCCGCTCTTCGACCGCGGGCGGCTCTTCGCCGAGGATCTCGACGAAACCGACCCCTGGCAGTTCAAGAACGTCCGCGTGATGTAAGGCGGCCGGCGCAAGCGGGCGATCGGGGGGCTCTTCGCGCTCATCGCGCAAACGCGCATAAGAAACAAGAAGGGGACAGATCTTTTTTCCTGGAGCAAGGAAGGAAAATAGATCTGTCCCCTTCTTGTTTCCGCCAACGACCGCGCTGCGGCGTTTGCAATGAGCGCGAAGAGCCCCCCGATCGCCCGCTTCCTAAGGCGCTTCGTTCAGCAGCTGCGCGATGGCTGCCTCGATTCGTGCGGCCTGAGCGTCGCCCGCGTGGGTTTCGCCGACGTACGTTGCGCGGATCCGTCGGTGCCGGTCGATGAGGTAGAAAGCCGGCCAGTACTGGTTGTCTAGAGCCTTCCAGTAGCGAAAGTCGTTGTCGATCATCACCGGGTGGTGCAGCTCGAATTTCACGACGGCGGCGCGAACGTTCGCGCGTTCGCGCTCTGCGGGCAGTTCCGGGCTATGGATACCGATGACCGACAGGCCACGCGCCGCGAAGCGTTCCTCAACGGAGCGAAGCCACGGGAAGCTGCGGTAGCAGTTCCAGCACTCGAAGGTCCACACGTCGAGAAGCACTACGCGATTCGCGAGGTCCGACCAGTGCAGCGGCGTGGAGTTGATCCAGTCGCGCGGGTCGGCGGAAGTGAACTCCGGCGCGAGCGGTGATGCGGAAGCCAGCGCGGCGGCAGCGGCCGGCAGCGCGGGCAGGGCGCAGAGGAGTTGGCGGCGGTTCATGCGCATTTCCTTCAGGAGACCCGCGGCCCATCCGCGTTATCACCGCAAGAGGAGTCAGGTTTGCAAAGTTGCAAACTTCTCCTCGGTGCACTCGTCAGGTCTGTCGCAATCTAGGCCCCTGCAAAGTTTGCAACTTTGCAAACCTGACTCCTCTGTAGCGACTCCTCTTTAGCGGTTGGCGTAGCGGATCGCGGTGATCACATAGGTCCTGGGACCGGCGGGCAGGGGCACCGTGACCTCGGCATCGAGGGATTTGCCAAGCAGGGCGCGGCCGAGCGGCGAGTCCATGCTGATGTAGTCGCGCTCCATGTCGAACTCGTCGGGCCCGACGATGCGATACGTCGTTAGCGCGCCTGCGGCGTCTTCGATGCTGACCCAGGCGCCGAAGAACACCTTGTTCGGATCAGCCGGCGGCTGGTCCACGACGACCATCCCGTCGAGCCGCTTGCGCAGGTGCCGCACCCTGCTGTCGATCTCGCGCAGTCGACGCTTGCCGTAGATGTATTCGGCGTTTTCGCTGCGATCGCCGAGCGCGGCCGCTTCGCTCACGGCCTGAGTGACGGCGGGGCGCTCCACGCTCCAGAGCTGATCGAGCTCGGCACGCAGCCGCGCTGCACCCTGCGCGGTGATGTATTTCGAGCCTGGTCGATCGGGGAGGCGAAAGCGGGACATCGCTCTTTCCTGGAGCCTTTTTCGGCGTCTTATGTTCGCGGCTGCGCCCGCTTCGTGACCTGCTTCACAGGGGTCCGCGGTGATGTGGGCGGGTAGTCACAGATTGGCCGCACGCCCGTCTTTAATCTGCGCTTCCATGGGCGTCAAGTACTACACCCACTTCCTCATGAGCGAGGCGCCGCAGGCCTCGCCGAGCGAATTCAGCGGTGTCGTCGAGTTGAACCGCGTACCGCAGGCGCCGAGCGACCTGCAGGAGATCGCGATCATTCTGGCGCGCAGCCTCGATATCGGGCTTGACGACATCCGGATCCTGCACTGGTCGCGGCTGCACTAGCCACCACGCTTCGAATCCCCTAGCGGACTTTCCATCCCTTCGTAAAGTCCGCTTTTTCCGACCCCGAACGAAAGTTCGGGGTTTTTTTTATCATTGGGGGCATGGCCTTCAAGGATCACTTCTCCCGCCAGTCCGCCGCCTACCGGCAATTTCGGCCGAGCTATCCGCCGGAGCTCTACGACTATCTTGCGACGCTCGGTCCGTCGCGCGCCCTCGCCTGGGATTGCGCCACCGGCAACGGCCAGGCCGCGGTCGGACTCGCGCGGCACTTCGCGCTGGTCGTCGCGACCGACGCGAGTGCCGCACAGCTCGCCGTGCGGCAGAAGCACGAGCGGATCGTCTACGCCTGCGGCACGGCCGAGCGTGCGCCCATACGGTCGCAGTGCTGTGATCTCGTGACTGTCGCGCAAGCGGCGCACTGGCTCGACATGCCTGCGTTCTGCGCTGAGGTTTCGCGGGTCGGCCGGCCGGGCGCCGCGGTGGCGCTGTGGACCTATGACCACTGCACGGTCGATCCCGAGGTCGATTCCACCGTCGCGCAGTTCAATGCCGAGCTCGTGGGTCCGTACTGGCCGCCCGAGCGGCATTTCGTGGCTGCCGGCTATCGCACCCTCCCGTTTCCGTTCCCGCGCATCGCGACGCCGCAATTCGCTCTGGCACGCGACTGGACCGCGGATGAGCTCGTGAGTTACATCGGCACCTGGTCTGCGGTAGCCCGTTACAAGGATGCGGTCGGCAGCGACCCACTGCCCGTGCTGCGCGAGCGTTTGGCGCTATCTTGGGCGGATGACAAGACAAGACGCGTGACTTGGCCGCTGCACATCATCGTCGGCCGCGTCGCGTAGTCGATATAGCTTCGGCCACAGGCCGATTCCCTACTCAAGAAGGAGCATTCGAAATGACACGAGTCCGGGTCCCTTGCGTTGCGGCTGTGACCGCTGCCTTCAGCGCCACCCTCCTGCTTTCTGCTGCGACCACCAGTGCCGCGCCCACGCTCGGGTCGGGCATCGATACGAGCGGCTTCGACACCTCGATCCGCGCGCAGGACGATTTCTTCCGCTACGTGAACGGCGGCTGGATCGCGAAGACCGAGATTCCCGCCGACAAGTCGAACTACGGCTCGTTTACAGTTCTCGCGGACAATGCCGAGCGCGATCTGCGCGCGATCATCGAGGAGGCAGCGGCCGACAAGACCCATCCGCAGGGCTCGGATGCACAGAAGATCGGCGACATGTACGCGAGCTTCATGGACAGCGCCCGCATCGAGAAGCTCGGCGCGAGGCCCCTCAAGCCCGAGTTTCGCCGCATCGACGCCATCCGCGATCGGGCGGGGCTCGTGCGCTATCTCGGCTACGCGCAGCGGGTGAACTACAACGTGCCGCTCGGGTTCTTCGTCAATCAGGACGCCAAGGACACGACGCGCTACGTGAGCTACTGGAATCAGGGCGGCCTCGGACTGCCGGATCGGGACTACTACCTCAAGACCGACGAGAAATTCGTCGGCTACCGGGATGCGTACCTCAAGTACGTCGAGCGCGTGCTGTCGCTGGCGGGCCTGAAGAACGCGCACGAATCGGCGGCGACGATCCTGAAGCTCGAGACGGGCCTCGCCGAAGCGCAGTGGCCGCGCGAGGAGAATCGCGATCCGGTGAAGACCTACAACCGCTACCTCGTCGCCGATGCGAGCAAGCTGATGCCCGGATTCGACTGGGCGACGTTCCTCGAGGCCGTGCATGCCCGGACGGACGCGGTCGTGATCCAGCAGCCGACCTACTTTACGGCACTCTCCAAGGTTCTCGACGACGTTCCGCTCGCCGACTGGAAGGTTTATCTCAAGTTTCACGCGATCGATGCGATGGCGCCGAACCTGAGCGATGCCTTCGTCGAGGCGAACTTCGACATGTATTCGAAGACGCTGCGCGGCATTCAGGAAATCCGTCCGCGCTGGAAGCGCGGTGTGGCGCAGGTCGAGAACGGCATGGGCGAGATGGCAGGCAAGCTCTACGTCGCGCGCCATTTCAAGCCTGAGGCGAAGGCGCGCATGGACGAGCTCGTGAAGAACATCCTCGGCGCCATGAACGTGGGCATCGACCAGCTCGAGTGGATGGGGCCGGACACGAAGAAGCGCGCGCACGAGAAGCTCGCGAAGTACACCGTCAAGATCGGCTACCCGGACAAGTGGCGCGACTATTCGAAGCTCGAGATCCGCGCCGGTGATCATTTCGGCAACTACATTCGCGCCGTCGAATTCGAGAACAACCGCCAGCTCGCGAAGCTCGGCGCGCCGATCGATCGCACCGAGTGGGGCATGACGCCGCAGACCGTGAACGCCTACTACAATCCGGTCGCCAACGAGATCGTCTTCCCGGCGGCGATCCTGCAGCCCCCGTTCTTCAACGTCGAGGCGGACGACGCGGCGAACTACGGCGGCATCGGCGCCGTCATCGGCCACGAGATCAGCCACGGCTTCGACGACGAGGGCCGGCAGTTCGACGGCGACGGGCTTCTGAAGAACTGGTGGACCGACGACGACAACAAGGAATTCACCAAGCGCGCCGATCGCCTGGTCGCCGAGTACGAGGGCTTCAGCCCGGTGCCCGGCCACCATCTGAACGGGCGCCTGACGCTCGGCGAGAACATCGGCGATCTGTCCGGCATGGCGATTGCGTATGCGGCGTACCAGCGATCGCTCGGCGGCGCGCCAGCGCCTGTGATCGACGGGCTGACCGGCGATCAGCGCTTCTTCCTCGGTTTTGCCCAGATCTGGCAGCGCAAGTACCGCGACGCCGACCTGATCCAGCGCATCTCGACCGATCCGCACAGCCCGGCGGAATTCAGGGTGAACGGCATCGTCGCCAATCTGGAGCCGTTCTACCGCGCCTTCGACGTCAAGCCCGGCGACAGGATGTACCGGCCGCCCGAGCAGCGCGTCAAAATCTGGTAGGACTATTGAAGTCTGCGTCATCGCCGCCACAATGCCGCGGCGGTGACGCAGACATTTCCCTCAAGGAGTCCTTCCATGCGCAAGCTCATCTGGCTCGCCCCGTTCGCGGCGGCGCTGCTCTCCGGCTGCGGTTACAACACGCTCAACAGCCAGGATGAGACCATCAAGTCCCAATGGTCGCAGGTGCTGAGCGAGTACCAGCGGCGGGCGGATCTCGTGCCGAACCTCGTCAATGTCGTGAAGGGCTACACGCAGTACGAGGAGAAGGTGCTGAAGGAAGTCACCGAGGCGCGCAGCCACGTCGGCGCCATCCAGGCGACCCCTGAGCTCGTGAACGACCCGGAGGCATTCCAGAAATTCCAGGCGGCGCAGAGTGAGCTTTCGGGCGCGCTGTCGCGGCTCCTCGTCGTGGTCGAGCGTTACCCCGACCTCAAGGCGAGTGCGCAGTTCCAGGATCTGCAGGCGCAGCTCGAGGGCACGGAGAATCGCATCACCGTGGCCCGCGGCCGGTACATCGACGCGGTGCGCCAGTACAACACCACCGTGCGCGTCTTCCCGAGCAATCTCACGGCGATGATGTTCGGCTTCAAGACCAAGGCGAACTTCTCCGTGGAGAACGAGGCCGCGATCTCGAAGCCGCCGACCGTCGACTTCACGACGCCCGCGCCGGCGCCGCAGCCCGCCGGCAACTGATGTGATGGGCGGCTGCCCGCCCTGCCGATCGTGAAGCGCATTCTCTGTCTCCTGGTCGCGCTCGCCGGCGTCCTGCCGGCGCGCGCCGATCAGCCCGTGCCCGCGCTTCACTCGCCGGTTACGGATACCGTGGGCTTGCTCACGACCGAACAAACCTCGGCCCTCGAGGCGAAGTTGCGCGCCTATGAAGCGCGCAAGGGCGCGCAGATTGCCCTCCTCATCGTCAAGACGACGGAGCCGGAAACCATCGAGCAATACGCGCGGCGCGTGCTCGATGTCTGGAAGCTCGGGCGCAAGGGCATCGACGATGGCGCGCTGCTCGTCGTAGCCGTCGACGACCATGCGCTTCGCATCGAAACGCAATACGGCCTCGAGGGCATCCTGCCGGACGTCATCGCAAGCCGGATCATTCGTGAAACGATCGTTCCGCAGTTCAAGGCGGGCAACTACTTCAACGGCATCAACGCCGGGCTCGATCGGATGCTGAGTGTCATCGACGGTGAGCCGCTGCCGGCCCCCGAGCCCGAGTGGCAGAAACCCGGCTGGGACTCGGCCCTGCCGGTCCTGCTCATCGTTGCATTTGTCGCGGCCACCATATTGAGAGCGATCTTTGGGCGCGTGATGGGCTCCGTGCTCGCGGGCGCCGGAACCGGCTTCGTGGCCTGGCTCATCGCGCGCTTTATTCCGATCGCGATCGGCGCCGGCGTCATCGCGTTTTTCATTTCGCTCCTTGGGATGTCGAGGCCTGGCCGCTGGACAAGCGGCCGCGGGGGCGGCTGGGGAGGGTGGAGCGGCGGCGGCGGGGGTTGGGGCGGCGGCGGCTGGGGCGGCGGTGGCGGCTGGAGCGGCGGCGGTGGAATGGGTGGAGGCGGTGGCGCTTCCGGACGGTGGTAGATGAATTGGCGACGGTTCTTCAGACACTTGTTCGCGACTCGTCGCGGCCTGCGCGCCGCTTTCGACAATCGAGTCCTTGGCGGCATCGAGCAGGCGGTGCGCGCGAGCGAAGCCAGCCACCGCGGCGAGATCCGATTCGTGATCGAAGGGTCCCTGCATCCGGCCGCGCTGTGGCGCGGCGTTTCGGCGACGGAGCGCGCGAAGCGCGTATTTTCCGAGTTGGACGTTTGGGACACCGAACACAATAACGGCGTCCTCGTCTACGTGCTGTTTGCCGATCACGCGGTCGAAATCGTGGCCGATCGAGGCTTCGCGGGCCGGGTAGCCGCCGACGAATGGCGATCGGCCTGTCGCGCGATGGAGACGCAATTTGCCGAGGGGCGTTATCTGGAGGGGTCGGTCGCCGGCATCGAGCTGATCGGACGCATCCTTGCCCGGCACTATCCGGCGGCGGGCGGTGGTCCCAACGAGCTTGCCGATCGCCCTGCAGTTCTGTGATTTTCGCGGGCAGATGATGCAATAATTCGGCCATGAGCCCCGGATTTCAGCTGCAGCGCATCGCCCGCCTTGGCGGCGGGATACTGCTCGGCGGCGTGCTCGCGGCATGCTCGCTGATCAATGGCCCATGGACCAAGCACGAGGCGCCGCCGGCACCCGCTCCAGCTCCCGCTCCCGAGGCGCCGAAGAATCCGCCGACGGCGACACATAAGTTCCAGTTCGACCCGGCCAAGGACGACGTCGTCGGCTACGTGCAGACGACCACGGCGACGGCGGACGACACGCTCCCCGATATCGCTCGTCGCTTCGATCTCGGCTACGAGGAAGTCGTGCGGGCGAATCCTGGCGTCGATCCCTGGCTGCCGGGCGCGGGACGAACCATCATTCTGCCGACCCGGTTCATCCTTCCGGAGGCGCCCCGCGAAGGCATCGTGATCAACGTGGCGGCGATGCGTCTCTACTACTTCCCGCCGCACAAGCCGGGCGAACTGCAAACCGTCTACACGCACCCGGTCGGCATCGGCAAGATCGGTTGGAACACGCCCGAGGGGACGACGAAGGTCATCGCGAAGGAGAAGGATCCGGTCTGGCGCGTGCCCGATTCAGTGCGCAAGGAGCACCTCGAGAACGGCGAGGAGCTGCCGGCCGTCGTGCCGCCGGGGCCGGACAATCCGCTCGGCAATCGCAAGTTCACGCTCGCCTGGCCCACGTACCTCATTCATGGGACCAACAAGGCGTACGGCGTCGGCATGCGCTCGAGCCATGGCTGCATGCGCCTGTATCCGGAGGATGTCGAGCCGATCTACGACATGGTGCCGATCGGCACGAAAGTGACCGTGGTCAATCAGCCGTTCCTCTTCGGCTGGCACGAGACCGCGATGTATTTCCAGGCTTACGGCGTTTCCCAGGACGACACGAGGAGCTGGAAGCAGGCGGAGAAGAAGTTGCTGAGCCGCACGATGGACGCGCGCCAGCGCAAGCGCCTCAAGGACCATTCGACGCAGGTTCGTTGGGACGTCGTGAATGCGATGGGCCACGATCCGCGCGCAGTCGCCGTTCCGGTCACGACGGCCGACGCGTCGGTGGACACGGTCCTGGCCGCGGCGAAGACGGTCGACAACATGCTGCCCATCGGCTCGAACTGGAGCGGCAAGGACGAGCTTCTCGTGAGCGAGCAGCAATTCGAACAGATGCTCTCCGATCGCGAGCCCGGCTCGGAAGCCGCGGCGCCCGCCGCGCCGCCATCGGCTTCGAACCACTGAACCGTGGCGCGCCGGCCGCCGACTGGATTCTCGGGCCGGAACCCCCATGACGGGGGCGAGTCAGACGAGAACCGAATGAGCAGCAAGTTCTACACGTCTTTCGTAGTCGATGCGGCGGACCGCAGCGGGCCGGAGCGCCAGTTCACGGGCGTCGTCGAGCTGCGCGGCCACGGCGAGGAGCCGCCCGACGCCGACGAAATCGGGCAGCTGCTCGCGCGCAAGCTCAATCTCGAGGCGAACCAGGTGCGCGTGCTCACTTGGTCGCGTTTGCACTGACCGCAAGTGACCGAACCCATTACTGAGTGGCTGCGCGTGATGCTCGATGAGATTGCGCGCAAGCGCCAGGATGCGGAACGCGCAGCCGCCGAGGCGCGGGCACGGGCCGAAGAGGCTCGAACCCCCGGTCGCGAGCGCGAACGCGAGATGGGGCAGCAACCGGAATCCTGATCGGCTCGTGATCCCGCTGCGTGACGAAAATCCGATCCGCGGCGTGCCGCTCGTCAACTACGCGCTGATCGGCCTCTGCACCGTCGTCTTCTTCTGGCAATTGACGCTTGGTGAAGCCGGCCAACGCGCCATCTATGCGCTCGGCGTGATTCCGGCTGTCCTCCTCGGCGGGCAGGAGCTTCCGCCAGAGATCGCCGCCGTCCCTCCGGTGCTTTCGGTCCTGACATCGATGTTCCTGCACGCTGGGTTCATGCATCTCATCGGCAACATGCTCTATCTCTGGATCTTCGGCGACAACATCGAAGAGGCCATGGGCCATGTCCGCTATGCGATCTTCTATGTCCTTTGCGGAGCGATCGCGGCCCTGTCGCAGGCGCTGCCGAACCCCGATTCAGTGGTGCCAATGATCGGCGCGAGCGGGGCGATCTCGGGTGTGCTGGGCGCCTATCTCATGCTCTTCCCCCACGCCCGCGTCGTCACCTTGATTCCGCTCGGCCTTGCAAGCCATGTCGCCAGAATTCCGGCGGTCTGGGTGCTGCTGCTCTGGTTCGTCCTGCAGCTCGTGAGTAACGCTGCCGGCGCGCAGACGGGCGTCGCGTTCTCCGCGCACATCGGCGGATTCGTCGCCGGTGTCGCGCTCATCGGAGTATTCAAGCACCGCTGGGTGCCGTTCGGATTCTCCCGCCGAGCGCGCTGACAATCGAGCCGGCGACGACGGCCAGCGCTCCGACGAACGCGAGTCCGTTCAGGTGCTCCGGGCGCAGGAGCCCTGGCCACATCCGCTCCGCCAGCCACATCGAGGCGAGCGTGAAGATTGGCGAAGTCGCCAGCACGGCGCTCACGCGCGACACCTCCCAGTGCTCCATGGCAGCGGCGAACGCTCCGTAGCCCGCGAGCGTATTGAAACAGCAGTAGGCGATCGCGACCGCTTGTGGCAGCGAGACGTGGACGATGACCGACGGGTTGGCGATCGGCGACAGCGCAAGCACCGATCCGGCGTACAGGATCCAGAGCAGCTGTTGCGCTCCCAGGGAGCGGAGCAGCAGCTTCTGTCCAATGCCGTAGAAGGACCAGATGACCGATGCAAAGACGAGCAGCGCAACGCCGATGAAGTAATTCCCGCCCATCGCCCTGAGCTCGCCGAGACGCTGATTCGAGAACAGGACGAGTCCGATCGCGAGCACGACGAATCCCACGCGCTGGCCGGCGCCGAACTGTTCGCGCAGGAAGACCACGCCGCCGAGCAGGAGGAACATCGGCGCGAGCTGGATGACGGTCTGGTTGACGGTCGGTGAGACATATTTGAGCGCGTGTGCGTATGTCAGGTAATTCCCGATCAGGCCCGCCAGGGAAATCGCAACGATGAGCCAGCCGCGAGGGGTGAGGCTCGAAGGCCCCGGCAATTGCCCGCGCAGCGCGAGCCACGTGCCGAGGATGAGAGCCGACACCAGGAAACGCAGCCAAGTCACGGTTTCCGGATCGACTTGCTTGAGCGCGATCTCGAGGCCGATCGGCAGCGTGCTCCAGACGATCGAGGTCGCGAGCGCCAGCGCAAACCCGAGCTGCCAACGACCCGACACCTTATGCACCACACACCTCCGGCGGTCTCCGGGTGCATATGCTAGAGTCGCGCGCGACTGATTTATCTCTTTTTTTGGCCCCGCCGGGACACGCATGGCCGAATTGCTCACTCCGGGCATACAGGTCGCAGAACAACCAGGGCCCGAACACGCGATCGCTCGCGCGAGCACTGCCGTCACCGCTTTCATCGGCCGCTCGCTGCGCGGCCCATGCCATCAGCCGGTCGCGGTTACGACTTTCGGCGACTTCCAGCACACCTTCGGCGGCTTGTGGCAGCCGTCGATGCTCGGCTATGCGATCGAGCAATTCTTCGAGAACGGCGGGCGGCAGGCCATCGTCGTGCGAGTCGCCAACGGCGCGCAGCCGAAGACGCTGACCCTGCGCGCGCAACGCTCGACGCTCACGCTCGAGGCGCTCTGCCCGGGTACGCGCGAGTACCTGCGTGCCTCGGTCGATTACGACAGCATCGGCGAGAACGAGGCCGATCGCTTCAACCTCGTCGTTCAGCGCATCCGCACGCCCGGGTCGGAGTACATCGAGGACCAGGAAATCTATCGGCGCCTGTCCGTCGATCCGGTCAACGGGCGCAGCTACGTGCCGCTGGCGCTCGCCGAATCGCGGCTCGTCCGCATGATCGGCGAGGTGCCACCGGAGCGCCCGGACCGCACGCTCCATCCGCACGGCGGCCTGATCGGGTACGTGGCATCGAATCCGGACGGAGATGACGGCGATGTTCCGAGCGACTACGACATCATCGGATCGGCAACCGAAAGCACCGGGCTGCATGCGCTGCGCAGCGTCGATCTGTTCAATTTTCTGTGCATTCCCCCGCTCGCGCGCGATACCGATGTCGGGCCGAGCGCGCTCATGGTCGCGGCGCGGCTCTGCCGCGAGCGGCGCGCGATGCTCATCGTCGACCCGCCTGCGGCCTGGACGACGGCGGGCGAAGCGCTCGAGGCGATGCGCGACTGGTACTTCGCGAGCCCCAACGCGCTAATGTACTTCCCGCGCGTGATCGCCTACGACCGGCTGCGCGGTCGACATGAAACCTTTGCGCCGGGCGGCGCCGTCGCCGGAATGCTCGCGCGCCTCGATGAAGTCTGGCCGGTGTGGTCGCCCGCGGAAGGGGAGGATGCACTGCTCAGGGCAGGCTATCGGCCCGTCTGCCCGGTGAGCGAGCAGGAGCGCGCGCGCCTGACACAGGCGGGCGTCAATACGCTGCAGACTGTGCGCTCGAGCGTGCGCCTGGGCCTGAGTCCGCGGACTCTTGCGGGACCGGGCTCGGAATCGCCGGACTGGAAATACCTCTCAGCGCGGCGCCTCGCTCTCTTCATCGTCAACAGCATCGAACGCGGGACGCGCTGGGTCCTGTTCGAGCACAACGGTCCGGAGCTCTGGCGGCGCGTGCGCGCTCGTGTCGAGGAATTCTTTGCGGGTCTCGAGGCGGGCGGTGCGTTCCTCGGCAGCGATCCCAACGAATCGTACTTCGTGGTCTGCGACGAGCGGCTGAACGACGAGGGACCGGACTCCGTGGGTCGCGTGCGCCTGCTGATCGGTTTCGCGGCAGCGCGTCCCGGCGAGTACCACTCCTATCTCATCACGCACAATGCCGCCGGCAGCCGCTCCGAGCGCGTGAGCTATAACCGGCTCCTGTCGGCGAACTACCGGCTCGATCCCGCCGAGCCTGCGGAGCCCGCTGCCATCGACGATTCCGTCGTTCGTAAGCCCGCCGTCGGCGGCTAGCTGCCTGCGACCGGCGAGCCGTTCAAGGACCGCCGCGACACGTACATCGTGATCACGGCGCGCACGACTTCCTTGCCTTCCGCGTCCACCGCCGTCACCGGCACGCCGACGTTTTCTCCGTCCTTCCAGTCCGACTTGTCGAGACGCGCGATTGCCGTCACGTCGCTGCGTGCCTTGTTGAGGTACTCGATGGTCATGCCGCGGGGAATCCAGCGCAGCTCCTGCGGCAGAGTCGCCTCCATCATCATCCCGGCCGCAAGCTCACAGAGGTTGCCGATCGCGAGCGCGTGCACCGTCTTGATGTGATTGAGGACGCCGCGGCGCTTGCGCATGGTGACCTGGCAGAATCCGGGACGCAGCTCCTGAAAGCGCGGCTCGATGGTCGAGAAGTAGGGCGCGTTGAGACAGATGATTTCCGCGAACAGCCACTTGCCGAGCGGGCGGCGGGACAAGCGTTCGTAGAGACTCAACGCGCGACTTGCCATGACTTGGCGCCTCAGTCGATCGGATCCGGGCGGCGTAATTCTACATAGCCGCGCGATTTGCGGATCGCTCATCGAGCCGGCCGCCGGCAGACTTCGGGCCCGTGAGATTTCTGAGAGCTCTATTGGCGCAGCCCGCGCTGCGCGGATACCCGTCGCGTCGGCCGCTGTCCCGCCGGCGCGCGGAGGCGATCGACTGTCTCTGGACGCTGCTGCGGTCCGGCGATTTTCGCGACTGGCGCTTCCGCCGCCAGCACCCGCTCGGGCCTTTCGTGGTGGATTTCGCCTGTATCGAGCAGGCGCTTGTCATCGAGGTGGCCGCCGAGTCACCTGGGCTTCCCTCCGACGATCGACGCATCCTCCTCGAGCG
>Ga0153915_10002259_pt1 | contig 17643 bp, 14 predicted proteins | sample Opewatmetagenome_2_FD_107003 | JGI IMG/M metagenome (GOLD analysis project Ga0153915, IMG submission 107003) | Freshwater wetland microbial communities from Ohio, USA - Open water 3 Core 3 Depth 3 metaG | ecosystem: Environmental > Aquatic > Freshwater > Wetlands | place: USA: Ohio, Lake Erie...
GCTCCCCGCATCGCGTCGCTCCGCATCAGTGGGCCTGCTGCTGGCGGAGCCGCTCGACCGCGACGTCATGGTGATCGCCGGCCAGCTCGTCCTGCAGGCTGCCGAGCGCCGCAGCCACGACGTCCCGGTGGTGGACCTGCGGGCCGACGATCTTCACGGCCTCGACCCACAGCAGGTGAATCCGCTCGACGTCCTGCGGAGACAGATCCGGCGCATGCGCGCCAAGGGAGAACCGCTTGACGGCGCCGTCCGGGGCGTGCACAACGAGCTCCGTCACCAGCCCGCGGTCATGCGGAATACGATCCCAGATCTGCCCGAACTGCAGGGCCTGTGCGTCGGCCGACATCTTGGCGGATCCGCCGAGCACGATCTCCCGCGCCTGGAGCCGCACGGCGGTTCGCGCCAGCGCATCGAAGATGTTGGTTCCTGGCACGACCAGCAGTTTGACGGCACGACCGTGGCGCTCGGCAATCGACACGACGCGAGTGAACAGCAACTGCTCGTAATCGGTGAACAGCTCGTCCCCCTCGATGTCGCTCACGCCGGCATCCGGCCCCTTCAGCAGCCTGATCGTCATGACCACGATGTCGCGCTGCCCGGTGTCGGTCTCGACGAGGGCGGAATCGAGATGCTTCAGCGTGTTGTAGTCGCGCACCGGCACGAGCACGCACCCCGGACGCGCGTGCAGCTGGTCGAGCCCCACGTCGGCTTCGCGCATCAACTGGAACTGATCTTTGTGCTCTTCATGCGCCATCGCATGACGCTTGAGCGTCATCCGCTCCGACACGACGAAGATGGCGTAGAACATCAGCGTGAAGAGAATCCCCGAGATCGTCGCGGTCTGTTTCGTGAAGAGGTTGATGATCGCCGCGCCGAACAGCGACACCGTGATCAGACCGAGCCCGAGCGGGAACTCGCGGCCGCCGATCTTCGGATTGAGCGGCACCTTCCATTCTCGCGTGGGCGCGTCAGGCTCCGTGTAGCGAAGCACGAACATCGCCAGCGACTTGAACGCGAAGCTCCAGACCACGCCGAACGCGTATGCCTCGCCCAGGACGTACACATCGCCCCGGCTCACGATGATGGTGAAGAGCTGCAGGACGGTGATCAGGTTGATCAGCCGATAGGTCGTGCCGAACCGTCGATGCGGCTTCCGGAACCAGTCGGTCATCACGCCGTCTTCGGACACGCGATTGAGCACGCCGTTGCTGCCGACGATGGCCGTATTCACGGCGCCCGCCAGCATCAGGAAGCCGACGATCACGACGAACGCCTGAAACGAGAGCCGCGCCCACGACGGTCCCGCCACGTGCATCGCCAGGCCGGAGATGAGGTTGTTATAGAACTGCGGGCGGACGCTATCTGGAATCAGCGACGTCGCGAAGAAGCTGACGAGCGACGTGAACAGCAGGCTGTAGATGACGATGACGAAGCCCGCGCGTTTCAGGTTCTTCACCTTCGGGTGCTCGATCTCGCGATAGACCTGGGCCAGCGACTCTTCCCCGCTCATCGCGAGAATTGAATGCCCGAAGCCCATCAGGATCGCCACGGCCGTGAACGTCGGCCAGATCGTGCCCTTCAGCCACCCGAGCGCATCGTCGGAGAACTGCAGGTTCTTCAGCGTCGGCGCCGGCGGCAGGGGTCCGCCGCCGTGCATCAGCAGCGTCGCGCCGCACCAGACGATCATCAGCACGACCATCACGGTCACAACCTGCATGATCTTCAGCGCGTCGTCGCTCGACTCGTGCAAGCCCTGTGTGTTCCGCCACCAGAAGTAAACGGTGATGAGAATCGCGACCACGGCCGCGGTCGCGTTGACCGGCAGCGAGAGGCTGCTGCCGAAACGGTGCAGCAGATCGTTCAGCAGGCCGACGATGTACTGCCCGGCCGACACGCCACTGATGGGTCCGGTGAGCACGTAGTCGAACAGCAGCGCCGACACCGACAGCTTGGCCAGCGTGCCGCCCATCGCTTCCTTGACCACGCGATAGACGCCGCCGCGGACGAACATCGCGGAGCTCTCGATGTACACCGCGCGAACGATGTACGAGAACACCATGATGCCGAGGATGAACCAGGGCGCCGACTTGCCCAGCGCCTGTTCGACGATGCCGCCGATGTAGAACGCGGTCGAGCCCATGTCGTTGAGCACGATCGCCGCGGCCCGCCAGAACGAGATGAACGTGAGAAGGACAGTAGTGGCGACAACCACGCGTACGCGTGTGTCGCCCGAGCGAGGAGTAGTCTCCACAGGCGCTTCCGTTAAATGCCGACGGGGTTAGCTGACGGGCTCGGACTCGGAAGTGTCCGCCGGCGGCAAGCGCCGGTACGCCCCAGGAGCCTGGGTCCCCCGCGTTCTGCGAGTGGCGCAGAACTTAGGCCATCCTTAGGTTACTCCTCTTTTTTCTTTCTTGCTGCAGTTCTGTCGCCTTTTCTCTTTTGAGCCCGGCGGCGCACCTGGACGCGGATGGGCGTCCCGACGAAGCCGAACTCTTCGCGCAACTTATTGACGAGGAAGCGCTCGTAGGAGAAATGGAAGGTCGTCGCGACGTTCGTGAAGAAGACGAACGACGGCGGCGCGACGCCAATCTGCGCGGCGTACAGAATACGGACGTGCTTCCGCCCTGGGCTGATCGGCGGATTCGCGGCCGTCGCCTCGAGGAGAAACTTGTTGAGCGCGGGCGTCGGCACGCGCTTCCGCCGCGTCTCGCCGATCTTGTCGATGGTCTCGAGAATCTTCGGCGCGCGCTCGCCGGTCTTGGCCGAAATATGCAGGATGGGCGCGTAGTCGAGAAACCGCATCCGGTGACGTGTCTCCTCGTCGAAGACCTGCGAGTACTTCGGTCCCCGGTCTTTCACGAGATCCCACTTGTTCGCGATGATGACCACGCCGCGGCCCGCGCGGTCGGCCTGCCCGCCGATGGCGGCGTCCTGCTCGGTGGCGCCGGTGCTCGCGTCGATGACGAGCGCCACGACGTCGGCGTCGCCGATCGCTTCCTTGGCGCCGGCGACGCTGACCAACTCCACCAGCCCTCCGCTCGCGACGCGACCGGGCCGGCGCATACCCGCCGTGTCGACGATGCGGAAGCGCCGGCGGTGCCAGGTCATCACCGCGTCAATCGCATCGCGCGTCGTCCCCGGCATCTCGCTGACGAGCACGCGCTCCTCGTGGAGGAGCCGGTTCACGAGCGACGACTTTCCCACATTGGGGCGACCGACGATGGCGACGGTGGTTTCAGGGGCTAGAGGTTCCTCCTCCCTGGCCGCAGGCCCCAAGGCTGCAGCCCCCAGGCGATCCACGATCGCATCGAGCAGCTCAGCCACCCCAGTGCCGTGTTCCGCCGAGATCTCGAAGATCGGATCAAACCCGAGACCATAGAAGTCGGCCGCCGCGTCGCGGGCGCGCTTGTCGTCGGTCTTGTTAATCGCCAGGAGCACCGGCTTTCCCGTTTCGCGGAGCTCCTGTGCGATCGTCTGGTCGCCGCTGACCAGGCCCTCGCGCGCGTCAGCGATAAACACGACCAGATCCGCGCCGGCAATCGCCCGCTGCCCCTGCTTCACCACGAGCTCGTGAAGCGGATCCTTGCTGGCCCCGTACAAGCCGCCCGTATCAAAGAGTTGAAAGGACGCACCCCGCCATGTGACCGGCCGGGCCAGGGAATCGCGCGTGGTTCCAGCAATGGGAGCCACAATGGCCCGGCGCGACCCGGTCATTCGGTTAAATAAGGTCGATTTCCCTACGTTCGGGCGTCCGACCAGCACAACGGATGGGCTTTTACGATTTGACACTTAGCCTTTGTGTTGACAGTGTAAGTCTAGGTATTTATAGTATTTATCGCCAGTCAGGAGACCCTAAGCATGATCAAGGTCGACATCGTGAATGAAGTGTCGAAGATTGCCGACATCACCAAGGTCAAGGCCGAGGTGGCAGTCGATGCGGTGTTCGATGCGATGCGGACCTCCATGCAGCGCGGCGAACGCATCGAGCTGCGCGGGTTCGGCGTCTTTCAGGTGAAGCCGCGCAAACGCGGCATTGGCCGCAACCCTCGAACCGGCAAGGAAGTGCGCATCCCGCCTGGCCGCACCATCCGTTTCAAACCGGGTAAAGACCTGCAAAATATCGGGTAAGTGGATCCCGCCGTCTGGCAACCGCCGCAGAAATTTCAGGATCGACGCTGGCTGCACGCGCTGCTGTTCGTGCTCACGATCGGCAGCACGGTGCTGGTCGGCGGATGGGCCTATAGCGCGACGATTCTCGCGATTCTCGGGTGTCATGAACTCGGGCATTACGTGGCCTGCCGCTATTATGACGTCGATGCGAGTCTTCCCTTCTTTCTTCCGGTTCCGATCACGCTGACCGGCACGCTCGGCGCGTTCATCCGCATTCGCGAGCCAATCCCGTACAAACGCTGGCTCTTCGACATCGGCATCGCCGGGCCCATAGCCGGGTTCCTCGTCGCCGTGCCCGCGCTGTTCATCGGCATCTCGTTGTCGCACGTCACGCCGCTTCACGCCGAAGACGGGTTGTTCCTTGGCGAGCCCCTCCTGCTGAAGCTCGCATCGTGGATCTTCTGGGGCTCGTTACCCGACACGCAGACGCTGGTCCTGCACCCGGTGGCGTTCGCGGCGTGGTTCGGCCTGCTGGCGACGGCGCTGAATCTTTTCCCGGTCGGCCAGCTCGACGGCGGCCACATCTCGTACGCCGTCCTCGGGAAGCGGTCGACCTACGTGACCGTCGCGATGATCGGCGTCGCGATTGTTCTGTCCTACCGCTCGGCGAGCTGGATCGTCTGGACGATCGTCGTCACGGCCATGCTGTTCGCGTTCGGCGTGCGCCATCCCCCGGTCCTCGACGAGGACGTCCCGCTCGACACCACCCGCAAAGTGCTCGCCGTCGTGGCCGCCGTGATCTTCGCGCTGTGCTTCACGCCGGCGCCGATTCAGGAGCTCTTCACAGGACGCTGACCGGGTCGACGTCGACCACGACGCGGCGCTCGAGATCCGGCCGTGACGCGATCGCGCCGAGCAGCGCTTCGCGCATCTTCCTGCGGTTCGCCCCCTTCACCAGCACCTGCGTTCGATACTCGCCCCGCAACCGTCCGAGGGGCGCCGGCGCGGGTCCAAGTATCCGCAGGCCGGCCTGCTCCGCGCCCGCCCGAAGCCGCTGCACCAGATCTCCGGCGTCGTCCATCGCGCCCGCGAACGTGCGTGAGCGCACGACGGTGTTGATCATCGACACCATCGGCGGATACCGCATCGTCTTTCGGAACTCGATCTCCTTGTCGAAGAACGCGCGGTAGTCCTGCTGCCGCGCGAGCTGGATGCTGTAGTGATCCGGATAGATCGTCTGCACGATCGCTTCCCCGGGCTCGTCGCCGCGGCCCGCGCGGCCCACGACCTGCGTGAGCAGCTGGAACGTCCGCTCGGACGCGCGGAAGTCCGCAAGGCCCAGGCCGACATCGGCCGAGACGACGCCGACGAGCGTCACGCGCGGGAAGTCGTGACCTTTCGCGATCATCTGCGTCCCGACGAGGACATCGATCTCGCCGGCACGGAATTTCGCCAGAATCGTCGTCAGCGCGCCCTTGCGCCTGATGGCGTCGCGATCGAGCCGCGCGACGCGCGCGCCGGGACAAATGCGCTTCACCTCGGCCTCGACACGCTCGGTCCCGAAGCCGGCCTGCTCGAGATACGGACCGGCGCACTTCGGACAGGCCGACGGCACGCGCATCGTGTAGTTGCAGTAATGACACCGCGCACGACGCGACGGCCCTTCGCCGTGCACGACAAGCGACACACTGCAATTCGGACAGTCCATCGTCCCCGCACATTGCCGGCAGAAGATCGCCGTCGCGAAGCCGCGGCGATTCAGCAGCACGAGCGCCTGCTCTTTTTTTTCAACGCGCGCGCTCAACGCGTCGGCAAGCGCCCGGCTGAGCACGGCATCTGGACCGCGCTCCGCGTACTCTTCGCGCATGTCGACGACGGTGACGGCAGCGAGCGGACGGTCGAGCACGCGGCGTTCGAGGACGATGCGCTCGTACCGGCCGGACATCGCGTTCTGATAGCTCTCCAGCGACGGCGTCGCCGAGCCAAGCACGACCAGCGCATCGGCGCGCTGGCCCCGGACGATCGCGACATCCCGTCCGTGATAGCGAGGGCTCTCCTCCTGCTTATAGGAGCCGTCGTGCTCTTCGTCGACGATGATCAGGCCGACGCGCTCGAGCGGCGCAAAGACGGCCGAACGCGTGCCGATGACGACGTCGACGTCGCCGCGGCGGATGCGCTGCCACTGGTCGTGGCGCTCGCCGTCGGAGAGGCCGCTGTGCTGAATCGCCACGCGATCGCCGAAGGCGTCGCGAAAGATCGACGTCACGACCGGCGTGAGCGCGATTTCCGGGACGAGCACGAGCGTCCGCCGGCCCGCGTCGCGGACGGCGATAGCGAGGCGCAGGTACAGCTCGGTCTTGCCGCTGCCGGTGACGCCGTGCAGCAGCGCGACCTGAAACTTCGCGGCGTCGGCGAGCGCGCGAAGCCTGGCGAACGCGGCGTCCTGCTCGAGCGTGAGGCGTCTCGACGGGTCGACGGCGATGTCTTTCGCCGCCGCCGAGTCGAACGGGTCGCGGTCGACGCGATCGGCGCGAAGGCTGATGAGTCCCCGCTTCGCCAGCCGCGCGACGGCGTCAGCGGCGATGCCTCGCGACGCGAGCTCCGGCGTCGGTATGCCGGCAGGTGTGCCGGCGAGCAGTTGCAGCGCCTCCAACTGACTCGTACGCAGGACGACCCTTTCATCCCTCGACAAGCTCGGGATGGCCTGAGCTTGTCGAAGGCCAGGGTCGCCGACGAGTTCCAGCCCCGCTGCCGTGATCGCGGCGACGCGGATCGTCTTGTGCGCATCCGACCTGCCGCCGCGGGCCATCGGCGGCAGCACGGCCGTGATCGTGTCGCCAGGCCCGGCGGCGTAATACTCCGCCGTCCATCGCGCGAGCTCGACAACGTCGGCCGGCACAAACGCATCGGCGTCGAGCACTTCCTTCACCGGCTTGATCGCCGCATCTTCCACCGCCGACTCGGACACATCGTCCATGACGATGCCCGTCACGATGCGGGCGCCAAGCGGCACGACGACGCGGGCGCCCACGACGGGGCGCGACAGGTTGTCGGGAACGCGGTATGTCAGAAGGCCGAGGCCAGGAACTGGAACAGCGACGTGAACTATCAAGTTAGAAGTAAGAAGTTAGAACTGAGAAGTGACAGACGAGGTCACGACTCGGGCAGCCGCGTGCAACTGTTACTTTCGTCCCGACCATGAATGCCAGCCTTGATTGATCACGGTCTCGGTCGACCGTCCCAGACTGGATCGTCCTGACAGTAGTCATGCACATTGACGCGAATATCCGTCACCGCTTCCTTCCCGACATTGCGGATGGCAAAAGACACGCGGCCTTCCATGTCGGGCGGTTGTGCCGTCAAGTACACAAACGAACGATCAACCGTTGGCCAATTGATCCACGCTAAGGATCCGATTCCAGTGACTACAGCAAACACACCGGCTGCTTTCCATCTACGCTGCCAGGATTGACGCAACACCACGTCAATGAGTAAGACTGCGACTCCCGCCCAAGTAATGCCTCTCCATGTCGTCGACATGGGCACTACTCTCAATAGCAACCCCAGCGCGAGCGAAACGACCGCTTGAACTGTCCAGGAGTTCTTACTTCTAAGTTCTAACTTTCGGTAAGGAGCTTTCGCACCAGCTTCATGTCCTCCCACACCTCTCGCTTCGACGAAGGATTCCGAAGCAGATAGGCGGGATGAAAGGTTGGAATCAGCTTCGACCCGCGGTACTCGAAGACGCGGCCGCGGAGCTTGGAAATGGGCTCGAGCGTCCGGAGCAGCGTCTGCGCGCCGAACTTGCCCAGCGCCACAATGACCTTCGGCCTGATGATGTCGATCTGCTGGAACAGGAACGGCTCGCACGTCGACACTTCATCCGGCTCGGGATTGCGGTTCTGCGGCGGGCGGCACTTGATGACGTTGGCGATATAGACGTCTTCGCGCGTGAGGCCGATGGCCTCGACGATCTTCGTCAGCAACTGGCCGGCGCGACCGACAAACGGCACGCCCTGCACATCTTCGTCGGCGCCCGGCGCCTCCCCGACAAACATCAGGCCGGCGGCGGGGTTTCCGACACCGAAGACGACCTGCGTTCGCCCGAGCGTGTGGAGCTTGCAGCGGGTGCAGTCGCCGATGTCCGCGCGCACCGCCGCGAGCGCGTCCACGGGCGTCAGCGAGATTGTTGGTGAACTTTTGCTCATAACTTCAGCAGCCACGTCGGCAGGCGCCTGGTAATCGCTCCCGGCTGAGTCTTCGCGCTGGCGCCAGGCAGGATCCGTACTGACGCCCGACACGCCGAGTTCCTTCGCGAACTTCAGATGTTCGATGAGGTCGTCGCGGTCCACGTGATGAGTCGTTCGACGTGATTGAGGATGGCGGCGGCGACGCCGGACTTGCTTTGCAGCGGCACCGGTTCCGCGCCGTCGGCGCTGACGATCGTAACGGCATTCGCGTCCACCTCGAAGCCGGCGTCCGCACGCGACACGTCGTTGGCGACGATGACGTCGACGTGCTTGCGCTCGCGCTTGGCTGACGCGCTGGCGACGACGTTTTCGGTCTCCGCGGCAAAGCCGACGAGCACCGGACCGTGGCCGGCGGCAAGACGGCGCCGCCCCAGGTCGGCGAGGATGTCGGGATTCTTCTTGAGCGTGAGCGTGATGGTGTCGCCCTGCTTCGCCATCTTCTGCGCGGCTCGCCGCTCAGGCGCGTAGTCGGCGACGGCGGCGGCCATGACGACGACGGCCATCTGATCGGCGCGGCCGAGCACCGCCTCGTGCATCTCCACGGCGCTGCGGACGCGCACGAGCTCGCGCACGGCCGGCGGCTCGACCGGCGTCGGACCGGCAATGAGCGTCACGTCGGCGCCGCGGCGCATGGCTTCGGCCGCAATCGCAAATCCCATGCGGCCGCTCGAACGGTTGCCGAGATAGCGGACCGGGTCCACGTCTTCGTACGTCGGCCCGGCGGTGACGAGGACGCGTTTGCCGCGGAGCGGTCCCTCGGGCCGCAGCATGGCTTCCGCCGCGGCGACGATCTCGTCCGGTTCCGCGAGACGTCCTTTGCCGATCCAGCCGCACGCGAGGTACCCCTCGCCCGGCTCGACGAAACGAACGCCGCGCGCCGTCAGCGTGTCGAGGTTGGCGCGGACGGCGGCGTTGGAAAACATCTGGGTGTTCATGGCCGGGGCGACGAGCACCGGTGCGCGAGTCGCGATGAACAGCGTGGACAGGAAGTCGTCGGCGATGCCGTTGGCGAACTTGCCGAGGATGTTCGCGGTGGCCGGCGCGACGAGCAGCAGATCGATCGTCGACGCGAGGGCGATGTGCTCGATGTCGGCGTTGGCGCCCGGCTCGAACTGATCGGTGATGACCGGCCGGCGCGTAATGGCTTCGAAGGTGACGGGGCCGACGAACTTCGTCGCGGTCGCGGTCATGATGGCCACGACGTCGTGCCCGCGCTTCTGCAGGCCGCGGACGACTTCCACGGCCTTGTAGGCACCGATGCCGCCCGTGACTCCAAGCGCGATGAGCGCCACGGTCTATTCCTTGGTTTCGGGCTCGATCTTCTCGACGTGTCTCTCGGCGACTTCCTCAAGAGCGACGGTGGTCTTCTTGTGGTCGCCGACCTCGACGCGCGGCGTCGAGCCCGCGAGCAGCTGGCGCGCCCGCGCGCCGGCGGTCACGACGAACTCGAACCGGTTCGGAACCTTGCTTCTGTCAATCATGGGTTGCTTCCATCTTACTCGACATTCTGGACTTGCTCGCGCATCTTCTCGAGTTCCGCCTTCGCCGCGATGATGAGCTCCGAGACACGCAGGCCGTCGGCTTTGCTGCCCATCGTGTTCACCTCGCGGTTCATTTCCTGGAGCAGAAAATCCAGTTTGCGGCCGCACGGCTCGGCGCTGTCGGCGAGCGTCACCCAGTGCGACACGTGTGCACGAAACCGCGCGATCTCCTCGCTGATGTCAGACCGTGCAGCGGCGCGCACGATTTCCTGGGCGACGGCGGTCTCGTCCGCCTGCAGTTCTTCGCGAAGCTGACGCACACGCTCGCGCAGCCGCTCTTCGACGCCGGCGCGTCCTTCGTCGGCGGCGACAGCGACCCGCTCCACGAGATTGGCCACGAGCGTCCGGCGTTCGTCCAGATCGGCGCGGAGATGATCGCCCTCGCGCGAGCGCATGGTGTCGAGCTCGCCGAGCGCGCGCTCGATGGCGGCCCGCGCCCGCGCGGCCACCTCCGCCTGCGCCGCTTCGTCGGCCTCGACCGGCCGCTCCCGGATCGTCAGGGCCTGCGGCAGCCGCAGGATGTCGCCCGGCGTGAGCGTGCCCGTCACCAGCCCGCGGCTCCGCGCCTGATCCAGCGCCTTCTCGAGCGCGGCGCCGAACGCGTCGTTGAATTCCACTTCGACGCCCGGCGCCTGGCGGAGCTGCAGCGACAGCCCCAGCTCGATGCGCCCCCGCGCGACGACCCTTGCCACGAGGGCCCGCACGTCGCTCTCGATCGCCGCAAGCGACTGCGGAATCCGCAGCTGCAGATCGAGGTGGCGATGATTGAGCGCCCGGATCGTGACGTTGATCGTGGCGCGATCGTCTTCGCTGTTGACGGACGCAAACCCTGTCATCGATCGGATCATGACGGCACCACCCTCCGCTCCGGCTTCCGGCCTTCAAGACGCTGCATCTGATAAAGCGCCGCGTACGTGCCGTCAGGGCGCGTCACCAGCTCGTCATGCCTGCCGACCTCGGCGATGCGGCCGTGGTCGAGCACGACGATCGCATCGGCCCGCCGGATCGTCGACAGGCGATGCGCGATCACGAACGACGTGCGGTTCATCATGAGATTCGTCAGCGCGTCCTGCACGAGCTGCTCCGACTCGCTGTCGAGCGCCGACGTCGCTTCGTCGAGCACGAGAATGGGCGCATTCTTGAGCAGCGCGCGGGCAATCGCCAGCCGCTGCCGCTGCCCTCCCGACAGCCGCTGCCCGCGCTCGCCGATCATCGTCGCGTAGCCGCCGGGAAGCGCCGACACGAAATCGTGGGCATTGGCCGCCCGTGCCGCGGCCTCGATCGCCTGGGGCGTCGCATGCGGCGACCCGTACGCGATGTTACTGGCAATCGTGTCGTCGAACAGCACGGTTTCCTGCGTGACGATGCCGATCTGCGCCCGCAGCGACGCGAGCGTGACGTTCCGGATGTCGACGCCGTCGATCAGAATCTCGCCGCTCGTCACGTCGTAAAACCGCGGCAGCAGATTCACCATCGTCGTCTTGCCGGCGCCGCTTCGTCCGACGATGGCGATCATCTGTCCGGCGGAGACTTTCAGGGAGACGCCGCGCAGGATCGTGTTCTGGCCGTCGTCGTACCCGAAGCCGACATCGCGAAATTCGATCGTCGACCGGAACGGCGAGAGCGCCGGCGCCCCGGGCTGCTCCTTGACCTCCGTGTGCGTGTCGAGCATGTCGAAAATGCGCTCGGACGCCGCCATCGTCTGCTGCAGGTTGGCGTTCACGCGGCTGAGTTTCTTGGCCGGGCCGTACATCAGCAGCAGCGCCGCCATGAACGAATAGAACGACCCGGGCGTCATCTGGTGCGACGACACCTGGCGCGCGCCGTACACGAGCGCCAGCGCCATGCCCGCGCCGCCGATCAGCTCCATCAGCGGAGGCAGGCTCGACAACGCCGCCGTCACTTTCATGTTCGTGCGGAACAGTCCGTAGGCGGCGCGGCGGAACTTGTCGGTTTCGTGCGCTTCTGTGCCGAACGCCTTGACAATGCGATGTCCCGTAAACGCTTCGGCGCTGAGATGGGACAGATGCTCGAGCGCTTCCTGGCTTCGCCGCGTCGAACGGCGCACGCGCCAGCCGAGCCGGACGAGCGCATACACGATGAGCGGCGCGACAAAGAGACAGAACACCGTCAGGTGCGCGTCGAGATAAAAGAGGTAACCGGCGAGGACCAGTGCGGTCAGCGATTCACGCGCAAGGTCGCCAATCGTCTCCGACACCGCCTGCTGCACCTGCGACACGTCGTTGCCGATGCGCGACATCAGCTGGCCATGAGAGCGCTGCGCGAAGAAGGCCGCGGACTGCCCGAGGATGTGGCCGTACAGCGCGTTGCGGATGTCCATGACGACGCGCTGGCCGACGCCCGTCATCAGATAGGACGAGATGTAGGAGCCGACGCCTTTGATCAGATACACGCCGACGATGCCCCATGCCATCAGGGTCAGGTCGGTACCGAGCGGCAGCGTCTGGTCGACGATGGGCTTGACGAGGAAGGCCTGGCCGGCGTCGCCTGCCGCGTAGACGACCATCGCGACCACAGCGGCAATCACCCGCCCGCGATAAGGGCGCGCATACCCGAAGAGCCGTTTGAGGAGATGTGGCCTCACTCGGTGAACCGATATTTGATCAGCGTCCAGATCGCGACGATCCCGTCGCGCCAGGTGATCTTCTTGCCGTCCTCATAGCCGCGGCCGTCGTAGGTGATCGGAATTTCGTACACACGATAGCCGCGCTTGAAGATCTTCGCCGTGAGTTCCGGCTCGATGCCGAATCGATTTGATTTCAGCGTCATCGACCGGAGGACGTCGACATGCATCGCCTTGAAGCACGTTTCCATGTCGGTGAGCATCGTGTTGTACAACACATTCGCCAGCAGCGTCAGCAGCCGGTTGCCCATGTAGTGCACGAACAGAAACACGCGATGACGACCCAGAAATCGCGAGCCGTAGACGACGTCCGCGCGCCCGGAGCAGATCAGCTCGATCAGGTCCGGGTACTCCTCCGGCGAGTACTCGAGATCCGCGTCCTGGACGACGGCGATGTCGCCTCGCACGTGCGCGAACCCGGCGCGCAGCGCGGCGCCCTTGCCGGCATTCTCCGGCTGCAGCAGCAGCGTGAACCCGAGCTCCCTCTGCAGCTGCTGGAGATGCTCCCGCGTGCCGTCGGTCGAACAATCGTCGACGACGATCAGCTCGAGCTTCACCGGCACCGCGAGCACGCGCCGGACAATCTCGTCGATGGTCTGCCGCTCGTTGTACGCCGGCATGACGACCGACACCATCGGATCGCGGAGCGGCGGCCGGGGACGGCGCGTCATCCGCCGTAACCACGCGGATGCGTCTGCCGCCATGCCCAGGCGGTGCGCACGATGTCGTCGAGCGACGGAAGCTTCGGCGTCCATCCGAGCGCGGCGCGGGCCTTGTCGGCCGATGCGTACAGAATCGCCGGATCACCCGCACGCCGAGGCGCAAGCGTCCACGGCACCGTTCGACCTGTCACGCGCTCGACAGCGCTGATCACGTCGCGAACCGACTGCGGCTGACCGGTGCCCAGGTTGTACGCGCCGGACGCCCCTCCCTGCGACAGCATGTCGAGCGCACGCACGTGCGCGTCGGCGAGATCGGAGACGTGGATGTAGTCGCGCAGGCACGTGCCGTCCGGCGTCGGGTAGTCGTCGCCGAACACCTGCAGGCCGGGACCGCCCGTCGCGGCGTCCAGCGCGCGGGGAATGATGTGAATCTCAGGCGAGTGGTCTTCGCCCAGCTCGCCGTCAGGATCCGCGCCCGCGGCGTTGAAATAGCGAAGCGCGATCGCGCGAATGCCGTACGCCCGCTCGTAATGTGGAAACGCGCGCTCGACCACCAGCTTCGATTCGCCGTAGCTGTTGATGGGCCGCTGCGGATGCGCCTCGGTAATCGGCGTCTCGGCCGGCTCGCCGTAGGTCGCGCACGTCGACGAGAACACAAGCGTCCGGACGTTCTGCGCCGCCATCGCGTCGAGGACCATGAGCGCCCCGCCGACGTTGTTCCTGTAGTACTTCGCCGGATCGCGCACCGACTCGCCGACATCGAGAAATGCCGCGAAGTGCATGACGGCATCCACGCCGTGCGTCTGCATCGTCGAGCGCAGTGCGCCGGGATCGAGGATGTCGCCCTGGACCAGCTCGCCGTACTTCACGGCCTCGCGATGTCCGGCCACGAGGCTGTCGTAGACGACAACCCGGTGCCCGGCTTTCGAGAGAGCTTTCGCCGCGTGGCTGCCGATGTAGCCGGCGCCGCCGGTGACCAGCACCGTGCGCGGCTTACCGGCCAATGGAGAAGTACGTGAAGCCGAGCGCGCGCATCTGCTCGGGGGAATAGAGGTTGCGGCCGTCGAAGACGACAGGCGATCGCAGCAGCGTGCGCATCTTCTCGAAATCAGGCTCGCGGAAGGTGTTCCACTCGGTCACGAGCACGAGCGCGTCGGCGCCGGCCAGCGCGTCGTAGCTTTTGTCGCAGAGCGTAATGCGATTGTCGAACAGGCAGCGCGCGGTCTCGTTCGCTTCGGGATCGTACGCGCGCACCTTCGCGCCCATGGCGAGCAGCCGCTCGATGATCGCGATCGCCGGCGCTTCACGCATGTCGTCGGTCCTGGGCTTGAACGCGAGCCCCCAGATGGCGAGCGTCCGGCCGGCGACGTTCTGTTCGCCGCCAAAGTGCGAGACGATCTTGTCGACGAGTCGCAGCTTCTGCGCGTTGTTGACGGCCTCGACGGCGCCGAGGATCTTGAAATCGTAGCCGCGATCTTCGGCCGACTTCAGCATCGCTTTCACGTCTTTCGGAAAGCAGCTCCCGCCGTAGCCGACGCCGGGAAACAGGAACGACATGCCAATCCGGCGGTCCGCGCCGATCGCGCGCCGCACGTCATCGACATTCGCGCCGACGAGCTCGCACATGTTGGCGATCTCGTTCATGAACGAAATGCGCGTCGCCAGAATGGAATTTGCCGCGTACTTGCAGAGCTCCGCGCTGGCCGTGTCGGTGATCATGATCGGCGCGCCCGTGCGCGTGAACGGCGCGTACAGCTCGCGCATCATGCGTTCAGCGCGCTCGTCGCCCGGCTCCACGCCGACAACGACGCGATCGGGCTTCATGAAGTCTTCGACGGCCGCGCCCTGCTTCAGAAATTCCGGATTACTCACCACGCTGAACGGCTGCCCGGTCTCGGCCGCGATCGTCGCTTTGACCCTCGCGGCCGTGCCGACTGGGACCGTGCTCTTGTCGACGATGACGGTGTACCTGTTGATGGATCGGCCGATGAGGCGCGCGACGTCGAGGACGTGCCGGAGATCGGCCGAGCCGTCTTCGCCCTGGGGCGTGCCGACGGCGATGAAGACGATGTCCGACCCCTTCACCGACGCCTGGAGATCGGTGGTGAACCTCAGCCGCTCTTCAGCGACGTTCCGGCGGACGATTTCTTCGAGCCCGGGCTCGTAGATGGTCATCCTGCCGGCTGTCAGGGTGGCGACCTTGCTGGCGTCCTTGTCGACGCAGGCCACCGTGTTGCCGTTCTCGGACAGGCACGCGCCCAGCACGAGTCCGACGTACCCTGTCCCGACCACAGCGATTTTCATTGGGATATAAGATACTGAGGCGGAAAGACTTAAACAAGTGCGCGCGCTGATCGACTATCGCCCTGCCCTGCGCGAGCGGAGCGGCATTGGCGAATATACGCACGAGCTCGTTCGGGCCTTGTCGGCCCTGTCGGCCTCCGTCGGCGCTCCGGCGCTCGACCTCGCCGTGTTCTCGAGCTCATGGAAAGACCGTCTCGAGATCCGGGAGCCCGGCTTCGAGCGCGTGCGCCGGATCGATCGGCGCTGGCCGGTTCGCGTCCTCAACTTCGCGTGGCATCGTACCGGATGGCCGCCGGTCGAGACCGTCGCCGGGGAGCGTTTCGACGTCGTGCATTCGATGACGCCGCTGCTCATCCCGTCGCGATCGGCCGCACAGGTCATCACGATCGCCGACTTGAGCTTCCTGACGGACTCCACCTGGACCCGTGCCGAGATCCGGCGCGACTACGCCGATCTCATCCATGCGCACGCGCAGCGCGCCGACGCGATCGTCGTCATGTCCGAGCACGTGGGCGCCGAAGTCCGCCGCGTCCTCGGTGTCGACGCGAAGAAGATGGCCGTCATTCCCGCGGGCGCACCGGCCTGGACGCCGCGCGCGACGGCTCCTGACGGGCCTGCGAACGGCTATGTGCTGTTTGTCGGGACGCTCGAGCCGCGCAAGAATGTCGGCGTGCTGCTCGATGCGTACGAGCGTCTCACCGATCGAGGGGCGCCCGAACTGGTCCTCGCCGGCAAGGCGACGGATGCCGCCCGCCCCTGGCTCGATCGGATCGCCCATCCTCCGCTCGCCGGCCACGTGCGGCATCTTGGCTACGTCGACGCGGCGGACCGCCGCGCGCTCTACGAAGGCGCCAGCGTCCTCGTGTTGCCGTCGCTTGACGAAGGCTTCGGCCTGCCGGTGCTCGAAGCGATGACGCTCGGCGTTCCGGTCGTCGCATCACGCCGGGGCTCGCTTCCGGAAGTCCTCGGAGACGCGGGGCAACTCGTCGAGCCCGACGACTCGCACGGCCTTGCCGGCGCGATCGATCGCGTCCTGCGCGACGCCGACTTTGCCGCCTCGTGCGCGTCGAAAGGCCTCGCACGCTCGCGGCAGTACCGGTGGGACCGTGCGGCGCAGCAGACCTGCGATCTTTACGAACGGGCGATCGCCCATCGACGATGCGCATCGGCATAGACGCGCGAGAGATCGTCGGCCAGGTCACCGGCGTCGGCCGGTACCTTGCGGGGCTGCTCACCGAGTGGGCATCGACCGGCGCGGCCGCGCGGCACGAGTTCGTGCTCTACGGCCATGCGCCGATGCCGTCAGCGCCGCCGCAATGTGAAACGCGCGTGCTTCCTGGCGCGTCGGGCACGTGGTGGCAGCAGGTGACGCTTCCCGCCGCGGCGCGCCGCGACAAGCTCGACGTCTTCTTCGCCCCTCATTACACCGCGCCGCTCACGCTGAAGATTCCCACCGTCATCGTCATCCACGACGTCTCGTTTGCCGCGCATCCCGAGTGGTTCCGCACCCGGGAGGGGATGCGTCTGCGGGCGCTCGCGCGCCTCTCGGCGCGCCGCGCGCGGGCGGTCATCACCATCTCGCAGTTCTCACGCCGTGAAATCGGAGAGCATCTTGGCGTTCCCGACCGGCGCATTCACGTGATTCCGCCGGGCATCCCGGTGCGCGCGACCACGGCCGCATTCGAGCGCGACGCCCGCCTGCTGTACGTCGGATCGATCTTCAACAGGCGGCACGTGCTCGATCTGATTCGCGCGTTCGCCGCCGTGGCGCGGATGCATCCAGGGGCGTCGCTCGATCTCGTCGGCGACAACCGCAGCTATCCGTACGAAGACGTCACCGCCGCCATCGATCGCGAAGACCTGGGCGAGCGCATCCGCTGGCATCGCTTTGCGGCCGACGACGAGTTGAGCGGCCTGTACGGCAGGGCCCGCGCGTTCGCGTTTCTCTCCGAGTACGAAGGCCTTGGCCTGACTCCGCTCGAAGCCCTCTCGGCCGGCGCGCCTCCGGTGCTGTACGACACGGAGATCGCGCGGGAAAGCTGCGGCGACGCCGCCCTGTACGTCCAACGCGGCGACCTGAGCGCCGTGTCGCGCGCGCTCGAGCGGGTGCTGTTTGACGACTCGACACGCGA
>Ga0153915_10002260_pt1 | contig 17638 bp, 20 predicted proteins | sample Opewatmetagenome_2_FD_107003 | JGI IMG/M metagenome (GOLD analysis project Ga0153915, IMG submission 107003) | Freshwater wetland microbial communities from Ohio, USA - Open water 3 Core 3 Depth 3 metaG | ecosystem: Environmental > Aquatic > Freshwater > Wetlands | place: USA: Ohio, Lake Erie...
CAGGAGCTGGTGATGTCCGAGGAGGTCCGGCGGAGCTATCTGGGAGAAGAATTCCGGCTGTAAGACGGGGCGGCTTGGCCGCCCGGGGCTTTACCGATGGTGATGAAGCAGCGACTTGACCAAAGGCAGGTTCAGAAGTTGATCTTGGCCCCTGCCCTCCAGCAGGCGATCAAGCTCCTGCCTTTGACCAACCTGGAGCTGATTGAAGTGATCGATGAAGAGCTTTCCGAGAACCCTCTCCTGGAGCTTGAAGAAGAAACCGACGAAAAAAAGCCCGAGGAGGCCCCCAAAGAAGCGGAAAAAGAAGAGGAAAAAAGCGAACCTGCCGAGGAACCCGCTCCGGGCGAGTTGGGAAGCGAGGATGTTCCCGAGACAGCCGAGAATCACGAAGAGCTGGAGTTTGAGTCCTATTTTCAGGAATACATCGATGACGGTTTTCGTTCTCTTTCCCACGAACGCAGAGAAATCCCCTCTCTCGAGAATACGCTCTCCAAGAGCGCTTCCCTCTGGGATCACTTGAACTGGCAGGCTAATCTAACGTTCTTTGAGGCGGCCGATCAGGAAATTGCCCAGCTCATCATCGGCAACATCAACGAAGACGGGTATTTGACATCCACCATCCAGGAGCTCGCCCAAGCCGCCCAGGTGACGGAAGAGAAAATCGAGGACATCCGGAAAAAAATAAAGATGTTCGACCCGGTCGGCGTCGGCAGCCTGGACTTGAAAGAGTGCCTGCTTGCCCAAATGGATTATCTTCAGATCAAAGACGACGTGACCCGGGCGATCGTCCACGAGCATCTCGGGCTCCTGGAAAAATCCGATTTTGCCCAGGTGGCCAGGGTTTTGAACATCCCCATGGCCACCGTCAAGTACCATATCGAGGTCATCAAACGCCTGGACCCGGCGCCGGGACGGAAATACAGCGAAGACCGAACGAGCTATGCCGTGCCGGATATCGTCGTCAGCAAAGAAGGAGCGGACCTCAAAATCAGCCTGAACGACGAAGGACTGCCCAGACTGCGCATCAACAGCTACTACAGGACCCTCTTGGCCAAAGCCCTCAAAGAAAACCCGGAGGCCTACCGCTTTCTCAAGGACAAGATGAAAAAAGCGCTCTGGTTCCTGCGCAGTCTCGACCAGAGAGACCGGACCATTTACAAAGTCGCCAAATACATTATCGACCGGCAGCGGGAATTTATCGAAAAAGGAATGGATTATATCCGGCCCTTGACCTTGATGGAGATTGCCCAGGAGGTCGGCGTCCATGAATCCACCGTGGGACGGGTCGTCGCCAATAAATATATCGTGACGCCCCGGGGCGTATTTTCCTTAAAGTACTTCTTCCATAAGTCGCTCCATGATGATTTCGGCGAGGAAGTCTCTTCCCTGCGGGTCAAGGAAAAGATCCGGAAACTCGTCGAAAATGAGGATAAGAACAGCCCTCTCAGCGATATCGAGATCGGAGAGATCCTGGCCCGGGAGAACTTCAAGATCGCCCGGAGGACGGTGGCCAAGTACCGAAAACAGCTAAAAATTTTGCCGTCCCATATCAGAAAACGCAAATTTGTTATGGAGGGATCTTCATGAATGTCCATTACACGGCCCGCCAGATGCAGTTCACTCCGGATCTCCGGGAGTACTGCGAGAAACGGTTCAAGGCGCTGGAGAAACTCTTGAATTTCGCCACCGGCGTGGACGTGATCTTGTCGTCCGGGAAAAACAGGCAGCAGGCCGAGATCCATGTCAAAGCCAAGGGCGCCGGGCTGGTCGTCATCGAGGAGAGCCACGTTATGCTCAACTCGCTCAACCTGGCCTTCGACAGTTTGGAAAAAAAGGTCAAAAAAGAACGGGAGAAGTATCGCGAGAAAAAGCGGCGGGGCAGCCGGGAGCGAAAGGCCTTCGTTCTTCCGGTCGAGGCCGTCGAGAGAGAGGTGCGGATCGTGAGGGCCGACTATTTTACGGCCAAGCCCTTGACCCTGGAAGAAGCCCTCATCGAGTTCAACCTGACCAAGAAGGAAGTCTTGATGTTCCGGCGGGCGGGAGAAGAGAACTGGGCCGTGCTGTTCCGCCGCAGGGACGGACGCTACGGGCTGGTGGAACCGGAATGAAGAACGAAGAGCCGGGCCTGGCCCTCAAAGTCCATCAACTCCTGACAGAGGACCTGGTCCTGCCGGAGCTCCAATCTCAGAATAGAGAGGGTGTTCTTCAAGAGCTGGCCCGCTTCATCAAGGGCAAGCGGACGGAGGTCTCCGACGAGGACCTGTATGAAAAGTTTCTCCAGCGGGAGATGAGGGGGAGCACGGCCGTCGGAGAGGGCTACGCCATCCCTCACTGCAAGATCCAGGGCTTCGAATCACCGGTCGTCAGCTTGGGCATCTCCAAGAAAGGCATCGGCTTTGATGCCGCGGACGGGAAACCCTCGTTCGTTTTTTTCGCGTTTGTGACTCCCCTGGATCATCCCAGCCTGAACCTTCAGATCCTGGCTGTCGTCGCCCACCTCATCCGCCGTTCCCGGCATCTTTCCAAAAAATTGACCCGGGCCCGAACGAGTCGGGAGATCCTGGACATCATTCGAAAGGAAGAAGAGAAATTCTCTTGAGCAAGAAGGCCGGCCAAGAGGCCATCATCCCAGGAGGACTCCTCAAGATCTTCGGCCTGGGCGTGTTGATCATCGGCGATAGCGGCATCGGGAAGAGCGAGAGCGCCCTGGAGCTTGTTTCCCGGGGCCACCGTTTTGTTTCCGATGATGTGGTCTTTGTCAGAAAGACCACCCCCGGCCGGCTTGTGGCTAAAGCGCCTTCCCTCAGCCGCTTTTTTATGGAAATCCGCGGGCTGGGGATCATTAACATCAGGGAGATTTTCGGCTCCGCGTCGATCTGCCGGCAATCCCCGATTGACTTGATTATCAGGCTGAAAAAATGGCACCGCAAAAAGGAATATGACAGGCTCGGCCTCCGCTTTCCGGAGGATTGTGAGGTCCTGGGAGAACGGATCCCGCAGCTCAACATTCCGGTCGCGCCCGGAAGAAACATAGCCACCCTGATCGAGGTTGCCTGCAAAGTCCACATTTTGCGGAAAAAGGGATACCAGGCCTCCCAGGAAATCGTCGAACGCCTGGACCGGGCCCTGGCCTCGAGAAACGAGCGGGCTAAAAAGGGAAAACCATGAAGGACGACAGGTTCCTGATTATCACCGGTTTATCGGGGTCGGGCAAGACCGTCGTCAGCCATTTTTTAGAGGACTTGGGCTACTATTGCGTGGACAACCTCCCGGCCAAGCTGATCCCCATTTTTCTCGAACTCTGGATGCGCAAGGAAGTCGAGATCGAAAAAGTGGCGCTCGTCGTGGATATCCGGGAGCACGGCTTTTCAAGCGACTTTCCCCAGGTCTGGGATGGGATCCGGAAGAAGGCCTCGCCCAAGCTGATCTTCCTGGACGCATCGGACGCGGCCCTCGTCAAGAGGTTCAGCGAAAGCCGGCGGCCCCATCCTCTGGCCCACCGCAAGCCGATCCTGGAGGGCGTCCGGCTCGAGCGCAAGAAGCTCGCTCCGGTCAAAAAGATGGCCGATGAAGTCATCGACACGACCGACTTGAGCATCTCCCAGCTCAAAGACATCTTTTCCCGGAGGTTTTTGAAGAAACGCAGCGAACGGCTGAGGGTGGTGATCGTCAGCTTCGGCTACAAGTACGGGATCCCTCTGGATTCCGACCTCATTTTTGATACCCGGTTTTTGCCGAATCCGTTCTACATCGAAAGCTTCCGGGACAAGACCGGACGGACGAAGAGCGTCCGGGACTTCATCCTGGATTCCTCCGATACTCGGGCCTATCTGGCCGAGCTCTTCCGGTTCATCGATTTTCATATGCCCATGTTCCTGGATGAAGGGAAGAGTCACCTGGTGATTTCCATCGGCTGCACGGGCGGGCGGCACAGGTCCGTGGTCATCGCCGAGGAGCTCCGGGATTACCTCCGGGGCTTAAAGTATGATATAAAGGTTTATCACCGGGATATTTTTAAATGATCGGCGGCATCATCGTCTCGCATGGAAAACTGGGCGAGGAGCTGCTCAACGCCCTGACCATTATCCTGGGCGAGGCCCTCAACATCGAAGCGATTTCGATCGGCTGGTACGACGACGTCGAAGACTCCAAGAAAAAGATCAACCAGAGCTTGAAACGGGTCGACCAGAAAAGCGGCGTCGTGATTTTCACCGACATGTTCGGAGGGACGCCGTCCAACCTCAGCTTCAGTTTTCAGAAGGATGACCACGTCGAGATCATCACCGGAGTCAACCTGCCCATGCTCATCAAGTTCGTCTCGCTGCAGCGGAGCAACAATCTCAAGGAGGTCGCTCGGAAGGTCATCGAGCAGGGAAAAAAGAACATCCACCTGGCCAGCGCGCTGCTCGGCTCCAAGCAATCGTAAAGGGGCATCATGCTCGAGGCAGCGATCGTCATCAAAAACAAGCTGGGGCTCCATGCCCGGGCGGCCGTGAAATTCGTCAACACGGCCAACCGTTTCAGCGCCGAGGTCAAGATCGAAAAAGACGGCAACGTGATCGATGGAAAAAGCATCCTCGGCATCCTGACTCTGGCTGCCACCCAGGGTACGGAGGTTGTCCTCAAGGTCGACGGCGCGGACGACGAGGCGGCTTTCAAAGCCCTGGTCGCCCTCATCGACAGTAAATTTGACGAGAAAGAGTAATCGACTATGGAATTCATCCGCCTGAGGGGAATCGGCGTGTCTCCGGGCATCGCCATGGGCGAGGCCGTTCTCAGCGAGCGGATCGTCTTCACCTCGAGGAAAGAGAGCATCTTTCCCCAGCAGGTGGAGGCGGAGATCCAGAGGCTTCATTCCGCCGTCGCCTTGACCAAAGCCGAACTCATGGGCGTCAAAGAAAAAATCCGGGAGAAAGTCGGCGCCGAGCATGCCTATATTTTCGAAGCCCACCTCTTGATTCTTGAGGATCGCGCTTTAGCCGCCGGCCTGGAGCAGATCATCAAAGAGGAAAAAGTTAAAGCCGAGTGGGCGCTCTCCGAGATTCATGACCGGTACCAAAAGATTTTTGACTCGATCAGCGATGAGTATTTCCGGCAGAGAAAATCCGACGTGTCGGACGTCCTGGCCAAAATCTACAGGCACCTGGAAACCAAGAAGGTCGAAGAGAAGGAGGACGACGGTGAGAAGATCCTCGTCGCCCACGACCTTCTGCCTTCGGAAGCGGCGACGCGGCTCAGCCAGGGAAACATCCTGGCCGTCGCCCTTGATATGGGGGGACAGACGTCTCACGCCGCCATCCTGGCCCGGTCGCTGAATATCCCCACCGTTGTCGGACTCCACAACGGCACCCAGAGGATAAAGAGCGGAGACATCCTGATCGTCGATGGGACCGACGGCGAAATCATCATCAACCCTCCTCCGGCCGTCCAAAAAGAGTTCCTCAGCAAAAAGGACAAATATGACAGCTACCGGCGGGAACTCAAAAAGATAGCCAAGTTGAAATCGGTCACCATGGATGACGTCCGGTTCTACCTGATGGCCAACATCGAGCTTCCGGAGGAGATCAGTCACGCCTTTTCCTACGGCGCCGAGGGTATCGGCTTGTTCCGTTCGGAATTCATCTATCTCCAAAGGACCTCGCTGCCGACGGAAGAGGATCATTTTGAGATTTATTCCCGCTTGGCCAAGGAGGCCTATCCCTCTCCCGTCTATATCCGGACGATCGACATCGGGGGCGAAAAAAATCTTCCCCAACTGAAGATCGAATTGGAGCCCAACCCGGCCCTCGGCCTGAGGGCCATCCGCTTCTCGTTGAAGAACAGGGACCTGTTCAAGATCCAGATCCGGGCCATCCTCAGGGCCAGCGTCATGAAGAACCTCCGCATCCTGATCCCGATGATCACCGAAGTGGAGGAAGTCGGCGAGGTGAAACACCTCTACGGCGAGGTCAGGAAGGAGCTCGAGGCTGAGAAAACGAAGTTCGACCGGAACATCCCGCTGGGCGTGATGATCGAGGTCCCGGCGGCGGCGGCCATGACCGATATCCTGGTCAAGGAAGTGGACTATCTCAGCATCGGGACGAACGACCTCATCCAGTATTACTTGGCCGTCGACCGGTCAAACGAATACGTCTCCTATCTCTACAAACCGCTCCATCCGTCCGTGCTCCGGCTGATCAAGTTCATCATCGACGCCGCCGCCAAAGAAGGAAAAGAAGTGGCCATCTGCGGAGAGATGGCGGCCGATCCGCTCTCGGCCATCGTCCTGCTCGGGTTCGGCCTGAAGAAATTCAGCATGAACCCGATCTTCATCCCCCGGGTCAAGAAGGCGTTGAGGGCCGTCGAATATAAGACCGTTCGGCGCATCGTCCATCAGGCTCTAGCCTTAAAGACGGCCCAGGAGATCGAGGAATACCTGATCGAGAAGTTGCTGGTGAAGCACCCCGATGTGTTCCTGATGGGGCAGCAGAAGTAAGTTATTTTCGGCCGTAGAAATCTTTGAGGCGGATGATGTCGGACTCTGCGGAACGGCCGAGCCAGATCTCCATCACCCGGGCGGGCGATTTTCCGATGCACCGCAGCCGATGGGGGGCTTTTTTAGGGATAAAAATTTCCTCGCCTTTTTTGGGCCGCCAGGCTTTTCGGCCGACCGTGATCTCCAGGCCGGGATCGAGGACGACCCAGAACTCACTCCGGCGAAGGTGAAATTGAAGCGAGAGCGAAGCGTCCGGCTTGACGGTGATGATCTTGAGGCTTCCGGCATTGTGATGGGGATAGGCCCGGAATTTTCCCCAGGGCCGGATGTCTTCGACGATTTTTTTCCGGAAGCTCCGTTCTTCGTCAGAAGGGGACTTCGTCATCGCCCTCGCCCTCTCCCGGGGTCTGGCTCTCCTCTTCGCCGGGAAAATCCTGGACGTGGGCTTGGGCGGCAGGCTCGTAGGACGGCTCCGCTTCCGGGCCGCCTTCGCGCCGGCCGAGGAGGACGATGCTTTGGGCTTCGATTTCGGTCGTCGTCCGCTTGTTCCCGTCCCTGTCCTGCCAACTACGGGTGCGAAGCTTCCCCTCGACCAGGATCTGTTTCCCCTGGTCGAGATACCGCTCGCAAAATTCCGCGAGCTTGCCCCAGGAAACGATTTTGTGCCATTCGGTGCGGACGGAGCTTTCGTTCGTGCTGGGGTTAAATACTCTCTCGTTCGTGGCCAGGCTGAATCGGGCTACGGATCTGTCTTTTTGGGGGAGGACCCGCAGCTCCGGCTTCTGGCCGAGCCGGCCGATCAGGATGACTTTGTTCAGGCTGTTGACGTCTCTCATTTGATTCCCTGGAGCTCCTTGAGTTTTTCCTGAGCGTTTTTGGCTTCCTCTTCCAGCGGGTACTTCATGATCAGAAGCTTGAGCACGGCGATGGCTTCATCTTTCCTTTTCAGCTCGGCGAGGCTGAAACCTTTTTTGAGATAGGCCGTGGCGATCTTATTGCTCAGGGGGTAGCCGATGATCAGGTCATTGAATTGCTCGATGGCCTTGTCGTATTTTTTCTGGCTGAAATAGCACTCCCCGATCCAGTAAAGGGCATCGTCGGCGTACGGGCTGGATGGAAATTGCTCCCGGTAGATCATCAAGCCGTCGATGGCCAGGTCGTAGTTGCCTTTTTCATAATCGGAATAAGCGGCGTTGTAGAGCTCTTGGGCGGACAGGTTGGTCCTGGGAGGAACCGGCGGGGCGGCCTTATTGTCTTTGACCGGTTCCTCTTTTTTTGTCACTTTCGGGGTTTCTTTGGTCTTTTTCGTGACGGGAGCTTTTTCGTCCTTCTTCAGCGGTTCCTTCTCTTGGGGAGCGGGGAGAGTCGGCTGGTTCTTCAGGGCCATCAGCTCTTCAACGATCTTCAACATCTGGCCGTCGATCTGTTGGAATTTTTCAAGAAGCGCCTGCGTTTGGGCAGGGATGGCATTCAGGGAATCCTGGGATCTGGCCTGCTGGGATTGGAGGAGCTTGAGCTGGCCGGCCAGGTCTTTGAGCTGGTCTTTGATCAGCCGGAGGTCTTCGGCGGCGTCGTCAAGCCTTTTTTGCAGCTTGAGAAACTCCTGCTTCAGTTGCTGGACATCCTGATAGATGAGCTCGTAGGTTTTTTTGCTCTTGTCCTGGCCGAAGGAAACCATCGACACAAAGACGATGAGCAAAACCCCCAGGGCTCTTTTTCCCATGGCCGGAATTATTTTTCGATGACCGTGAACTGCGCTCTCCGATTTTTCTGCCAGGCGCCCTCGTCGTGGCCCATGTCCAGCGGCTGGCTCTTGCCGTAGGATATGGTTTTCAGGCGGTCCTGAGTGATGCCGAGCGAGAGGAAATAGTCCTGCGTGCTCTTGGCCCGTTTTTCACCCAGGGCCAGGTTGTAGTCCTCCGTGCCGCGCTCGTCGCAGTGGCCTTCGATCAGGATCTTGGCCGTCTTGAATTTCCTGAGCCATGCGGCGTTGGCTTCGAGGGAGGGCTTGGCATCTTCCCGGATGAAGTACTTGTCATAGTCGAAATGGATCATCCTGAGCGGCTGTTGTCTGTTGATCTCTTCGAGCGATTTGGCCATGTAGATCTCTTCCTCGGAGAGCTCGGGTTTTTTCACCGCGGTCGCTGGCTCCACCTTTTCCACTTTAGGTTGCTCTTGGACCTGGGGCGGCGGAGGGGGAGGGGTCTGCTTGGCCTTCGGTTTGCAGGATATGGTGAAGGCAAAGACCAGCAGGCAGACCATAGATAGGATGACGACTTTTTTCATAAAGCCTCCTCTTTAGTTGGTATGTGTGTTGAGGTTATGGACATCACTCAACCGCCCATTTTATACATCGAAAATCCTATCCTGTCAATAAAAAGAGACACTCCTTTCATAAATAAAAACGCGGGAATTTTCGTTTTTTCTCAGACGAGGCATTAATATTAACCAATGATTAAAATGATATCCCCTTTAGGGCGACGCTTAGGCCGACCTGAAGCCCCCGTAGCGGAGGGGGGGCCCGTCGGCTTTTCCGACGGGGGGAACCGACGGGACTGGTTCCCCGGGGCGCGGGGGCTACGGGCGGCCTAAGCGCCGCCCTTACACTATCATTTTATCTATTGGGTTTGTATTAGTTCGACCAGTCGGCGAGCTTGTTCTGGCCCTTGGTCGTCAGCTGTCTGAGGTTTTGGCCGTCGGCATCGATCGAAAAAATCTGAAGGCCGCCCTTCATGTCGGAGGTGAAGATGATGTGGCGGCCGTCCGGCGACCAGCTCGGCGATTCGTTGCGGGCGTTCGACTCGGTCAGCTTGGCGATTTGGTTGGTCCGGATGTTCAGGACATAGAGGTCGAAGACACTTTCGACGCGGGCGACGAAGACGATCTTGTCTCCGACGGGCGACCAGGCCGGAGAGTCAAGGTATGTCGAGCCGCCGAAGCTGACGCGCCGGACGTTGGAACCTTCGGCGTCCATGACATAAATCTGCGGCGTGCCTCCCCGGTCCGAGGTAAAGACGATTTCCCGGCCGGTCGGTGACCAGGAGGGGGCCGTGTCGATGCCGGGGTTGAACGTCAAGCGCTTGATGGCGAAGCTCTTGCGCCGGATATTGTCGTCGCTCGCCTCGGCCGTGTAGATTTCCGCGTTGCCGTCCATGGTGGACGAGAACGCCAGCTTTTTTCCGTCGGCTGACCAGGAGGGAGAGAAATTGTTGCCTTTGATGGAAACGGCCGTCCTTGCCCCCTCGTAGATACTCAAGATATACAGTCCCGGGACCAAATTCTGAAAGGATGTATAGGCGATCTTTTTGGCGTCGGGAGACCAGGCCGGCGAATAGTCGACGACCTTGTTGAAGGTGAGCCGCGTCGCGTTAACGCCGTCGTAATCCATCATGTACAGCTCGTCGTTGCCGTCCCGGTTGGAAACGAAGGCGATCTTCGAGGTGAAGATGGGTTTTTCGCCGTAGGTTTTCATGATTTCATCGGCCATCCTGTGGGCCAAATAGCGGACGTCGGTCTTTTTAGCCTGGTAACGTTTGCCGGGGAGGATCTGCCTCTGGGACTTGACGTCGTAGAAGTATCGCTCAAAAACGAGGTCTCCTCCCGGCGCTTCCGCGGCGTCGCCGACGAAGAGAACGTTGGCCTGGATGGATTCCCAGTCCTTAAAAAAGATGTTCTTCGGGTCGAGGGGCCGGATATAGCTGTAATAACTTTTAGGGACCAGCTGAAAAATCCGGGTGTATTTGATGTCGTCGGACAGGACTTGGTAGACCTCTTCGGAAGCGGCCTGGATTTGGGCCGACGGAGAGCTCGCCACAAACTTCGGGAGGGCGAACGAGATGGCCGGCATGCCGCTGGTGATGGTCATCACGACGTCCTGCTGGGAAAAAACAAGCCAGGCCGCAGCCAGGACCAGAATTCCACAGGCGATGATTTTTGTTGTTTTCATTTGGAATGCTCGAAAATAAGGATGATGCCCAGATACTTCTCGTCATAATCGGCCGGAAGAGGAGGGAACGGCGCCGAGTTCATGATGGCCCGGACGGCCGAAGAATCGAAGGTTCTGACATTGCTCGATTCTCTGACCTCGACATTGGAGATCGTGCCGTCCCTGAAGATGCGAAAATACACCGCCGTTTGGAGCGTTCCTTCGACTCCGGGATCGACCAAGGCGGTGAACCAATTCGACGAGATGCGGTCTCTGATGATTTGAAGATAATATTGATAAGGAAAATTAGACAGCCCGATCTGTCCGGCCAAGCCCGATCCCGTCCCTTCGCCGAACCCCGGCCCTCCGGCGCCGATGGTCAAGCCTGAGCCCTGGCCTGTCCCCCCTTTCGTCCCGGCCGCCCCGGCCGATTCCGATTCTTTGGCGGCGGCGGTTTTCGCGTTGGCATCCGGCTTGGAGATGACGGCCTGCTTATCGAGTTTTTTCTTCGGCTCTTTTTTCGGCTTATCCACGGGATAGCGCAAGGACGTTTTCGGAGTTTCCTGGAGCTTTTGGGCGGTCGTCAGGTCTCGCAGGGTCTGTTTTTTGAGCTTCGTCTCGGCCAAGGAGGCTTTTGGCGCCGCCTTCGCCCCACCCCCGCCGCCGCCGCCGCCCGGCGAGCCGATGAAGTTGAGCGGGATGTAGTGGATGACGCCTTTGCTCGACGGCTTGGGAAGTTGCGGCGAGGCGATGATGACGGCGAAGAGGACGGCGTGGGCGGCTACGGAAAAAATCATGGCCCTTTGGAAGGCCTTGGGATTGATACTCTGCCAGGCGGTCATCTCTTTTTTTCCGGCGCCTCTTTCGGCTGGGTCTGCTGGGTCATCAGGCCGAGGAGCTCGATGCCGGCTTTCTTGATGATGTCCATGATCTGGACCACATATCCGTAGGGAAGAGATTCGTCGGCCTGGAGATAGATAACCTTTTTTTGCTTCCCGTAGTAATATTCCTGGATGCGCCGTTCCAGGAGGTTGATGTTGATCACGGAATTTCCGATATGGATGAATTTATCCGGAGTCACGGTCAGGCGGAGCCCCTCTTCGGCCGGCGCCGTGTCGGTTTCGGCCTGGGGGAGCCTGACGCCGATTCCCGACTGCATCATCGGCGTCGTGACCATGAAAATGACCAGCAACACCAGCATGACATCGACAAAAGGGGTGACGTTGATTTCCGAAAGAGACGTGCCGATCTCTCTCCGGGCTCGGCTGGACGGAAGTTTAGGAAGAACCATACAATCTATCTGCGATGCTTAAGAGTTCCAGGGAAAAATCCTCCATCTCGGTAATCTGGTCTTTGATGCGGTGGAGGAACGTGTTATAGGCGATGACGGCGGGGATGGCCGCGAACAGCCCGAAAGCCGTCGCGATCAGGGCCTCGGCGATGCCAGGCGCCACCGAGATCAAGCTGGCCGATCGAGTCGCTTCGATTTTCATGAAGGCGTCCATGATGCCCCAGACCGTTCCGAAGAGGCCGATGAACGGCGTGACGCTTCCCGTCGTGGCCAGGAACGACATCATTCTCTCCATCCGGGAGACTTCGGCGTTCGAAGCCTTGGTCAGGGCTCGGTTCAGGTTTTCCAGCCGGGTCAGATTTTGATTGTTGGGCGGGCTGGACTTGGCCAGGAGGGACATTTCCTTAAACCCGGCCTGAAAGATGGCGGCGAGTGGGCTGGCCTCATATTTTTTAGTCGCCTCTTGGACGTCGATCAGGTTCCGGCTCTTTTTGTAGTAGGATAAAAACCTTTGGGATTGGACGGACGCGGACTTGAGAGATTTTCTCTTGAAGATGATGATCGTCCAGGAGAAAACGGAAAAAAAGAGGAGGACGAGCAAAATGACCTGGACGACCAGGCTGGCCTGGGTGATGAGCCTGAAAATATTCATAATTCACTTGCATCAAAATTAGCATAGCCAGGGAGGATTGTCAAATTAGGGGCTCGGGGTATGCCCTGCCAAGAGATTTATTTATTTTAGGCCAGGAGGCGGGACAAAATGTCGACGGCCACTTCTTTGGCCATCTCCCCGCTCTCCGCCGTCGGCCCGACGCAGGATGGGCAGCCGTCCTGGCAGGGGCAGGCCGCGATCGTCTTCAGGCAGGTCTCGAGCAGCCGTTTTTCCAGGTCGAAGAGCGACGGGCTGAGGCCGATGCCGCCCGGATAGTTGTCGTAGATAAAAATGTTCGGCTCAAAATCCATTTCGAAGTAGAACGGCGTGCCGTGGAGGGGCTCGATTTTAGCCAGCATGTCTTTGGGCGGTACGGATTCTCCGGTCGAGTTGTCGCCGATCGAAGCGCCGATATCATGGAGGTCGCACATGAGGAACAGCGGCGAGACGTGGTGAAGGATGTAGGCCAGGCCGTAGAGCCCGTTGATTTTTTGCTCCGAGGAAAAGGGCAGGGCCTGGAGGATCGAGGCGGGAACGGTCAGCCAGTAAGACGTCGTGTGCATCTCGTTTTGGGGAAGGCTGAGGTCGCCGGCCCCGACATTTTCCATGGTGTGGAACTTGATCTTCTTGAAGCCCACAACCTGTGTGGCGACGTGGACCTCGCCGTGGGCGGTATCGAAGCGGTCCAGCCGCTTTTTGTCAAAGATGTCCAGGATCTTGATCTTGGTATAGTCGATGGCGTCCGTGTAGTAATCGACGTCCGTTTTTTTGACGTAGGCTTTGCGCTGCTCGTAATCGAGCTCCTCGACGAAATATTGCTCGCCCTCGCAGATATAGATGGCCTTGGGATGGAGGGTGGTCAGGGCCGAGGTGAAATCGACCTCGGCGATCGCCTTCGCCCTGTCCGTGGCGTCGACGACGACGAAATTGTCGGAGCTGATGCTGCGCAGGCTGATGCCATCGGCGGGATAGGCCTCCGACGTATAGTACCACTTGTCCTTGGAATGGTGGACGAGTTGGTCCTCTTCGAGATACTTCAGGATCTCGCCGATCTCGACCGTGCCGAATTTTTCGCCGTCCTTGAAAGGAAGCTCGAACGCCGCGCATTCGACATGGTTGATCAGTATGGACAGGTTGTCGGGATTGATCAGGGCTTTTTCCGGGCTCTTGGAGAAAAAGTAATCCGGATGGTTGACGATGAACTGGTCGAGCGGAGAGCTCGAGGCCACGAGCACTGCCGCGGACGTCCCCGTCTTGCGGCCGGCCCGGCCGCTGCGCTGCCAGGTGCTGGCGATCGTTCCCGGATAGCCGGCCAGGACGGCGACGTCAAGGGTGCCGATATCGATCCCGAGCTCGAGGGCGTTCGTGGAAACGACGCCGAGAATCTTTCCCTCGCGCAGGCCTTTCTCGATTTCCCTTCGCTTAAGGGGAAGGTAGCCTCCCCTGTAGCCGCGGATGAGACCCTCGTCCTTGATCGTCTTTTCGATGTCTTCCTTGAGATAGGTGACGAGCACTTCCGTGATCAGGCGGCTCTGGGCGAAGACGATGGTCTGGAGGTTATTTTTAAGGAAGAGGGAGGCCACGCGTCGCGACTCGTTGACATAAGAGCGGCGGATCCCCAGGAACCTGTTGACGACGGGCGGGGTGTAAAAGAGGATGTATTTATCGCCGCGGGGCGCGCCGTTGTTATCGATCAGGGCCACCGGTGCCTCGATCATTTTTTCGGCTATCTCCAGAGGATTGGCGATGGTGGCCGTGCAGAGGACAAACTGAGGAGACGAGCCGTAGAATTGGGCGATCCGCTTAAGCCGCCTGAGAACATTGGCCAGATGGCTGCCGAAGATGCCGCGGTAGTTGTGCAGCTCGTCGATGACAATGTATTTCAAGTTTTCAAAGAGTTTGATCCATTTCGTGTGGTGGGGCAGGATGCCGGCGTGGAGCATATCCGGGTTGGTCAGGACGATGTGGCCGCGGGCCCGGATGGCCTTCCGGGCGTCCTGGGGCGTATCGCCGTCGTAGGTGAAAATACGAATCTCTTCCGGAAGGAGCTTGATGGTCTCGTCGAGCTCCGCCCGCTGGTCGTTGGCCAGGGCTTTGGTCGGAAACAGGTAAAGCGCTCGGGCCGACGGATTCTTGAGCATAGAATCCAGGACGGGCAGGTTGTAGCAGAGGGTTTTCCCCGAGGCGGTCGGCGTGACGACCACGACATTCTTTCCCTGCTGAAGGGCTTCCCAGGACGAATATTGGTGGGTGTAAAGCCTTTCGAAGCCCTTTTCCCGGAAAGCTTTGACTAGCCCGGGGTGGATGTCCTTGGGGTAGTCCTGGTAGTTTCCTTCCTGGGCGGGGAGATGCTTGATCGCCCGGAGCGAATCATTCTTGAGGCTGATCTCCTGGAGCATCTCCAGGGATTTGATGAGGTTCTCTTCGCGGCCCATATCTTCGGCAATAATCCTAGCCGATTGACGAAGGGTGGTCAATAAGAAAGAAAAAAGAGGAAAGCTCCATTTTGTAAGTCCGATTCTATGTCTGTCCTGAGCATACGAGTGCCCCTTCTTTTGCTAAACATATTTTTGATACGCGGCGTATAATATCGGTGAGCAGTGAAAATGGAGACGCCCGGGAGGTTCGGATGAAGGGATTCCATCGAATTGGCCAGATCCTGACTTTGATCAGCTTCCAATTTTTGGCATCCGGATCTGGCGCCCAGAAGGTGACCATAACCACGGAATTCGGATCATCCCGCGAAAAGCTCGAGCAGAAATTGTTAAAGCTTCAACCGCCGCGCGGTGCGATCGAGCTGGAGAAGATCCGCTCTTTCCCTGAAAATGAAAAGCCAGAGGAACAATTGCTATGGATGCCACAAGCCATGGCCTTTGATTTGACCGGGAATGTCTATGTTCTAGACTACAAAGCCAATTGTGTCGTGAAATATGACCCTTCAGGCAAATTCATAAAGAAATTCGGCCGGAGCGGCCAGGGGCCTGGGGATATCTCGAGACCAGTTGATCTAAAAATCTTAAAAAATACGGTCATGATCGTGGAGGCGGGAAATCGCCGTTTTCAGTTCTTCGATCTCGATGGAAACCCAAGGAAATCCGTCAAAATATTAAGATCCGCTTTTTCATGTGATCTGGGCGAAAATGGAAATATCTATCAGGCCATGATGATATTCAAAAATCAAAAAACCTTGATAGAAATCCTATCTCCCGAGGGGGATCTCATAAATTCTTTCGGGACTCCCTTTGAATATCAATGGGACCAGGAGATCCTGAACGCCTGTTTGTTATTCATTAACAACGAGGGAGAAATCATTGCCGTTTTTTGTAATTTGCCGATCGTGAGGAGATATTCGCCAAAGGGGATCATGCTCGGGGAGTATCGCCTTGAAACGGACATGTTCAAAATCAAAGAAAACTTCAACAAGGAGTCCCATTCGAAACGATTGAAAGGCGGAGCAGCCATGTATTCTCCAATCGTCCAATGCGCCGATCTCTTCGAGGATCGAATTTATATTTTAGCTTATGTGCCGCCAAGGATATGGATCAGGGAAATCGATAGGATGGGAAATATTTTCAAGACATACTGGGCGTTCGTGGAAAGCGGATTCAGTGCGAGTGATATCCTTCTCAAAAAAGACGATCATCGAACGGATTTTTACGTGTTGCAAAGAGGCCCGGAGGCGAAAGTCTGCATTTTCGCAGCCAAGAAATAGGCAACGCAGAGGAGTTTGCCCGCTCAATCTTTCTGCTGTCGGGTACCCGCCCGCGACAAAGATCAGAAGGATGCTTTAACCTTTCCCGCGGCGTATTGGTGCAGAATTGAGCCGACCAACGTCTGATAAGGAATTCCCAGTTCGAGGGCCTTCGCCCTCAATTTCAGCAAATCCTTTTCCGAAAGGCGAATGCTGATGTGCCGCGTCTTGGCCATAGTCGCGCGGGCTGCCTGAACGAGCTTTTTCTTCCACTCCTCTTCATCAGCGGAGCGCCCGAGCGCATTCTTCTCCAACGCTTCGCCGATTTCCCTCTCTTCTTCATCAAAAGGCTCAAATCTTTTTGTCTTGTCAGTCGCCTTCGTCACGCCTTCTCCTCTTTTTTTCGAAATTCACCTGTCGCTTTGCGGCTCGGATAAATCGTCTTCAGAAAGATCGTATCCTCTTTTGGGACAAAAGGGACGAGATAAACATAGCCTCTCATCCCGACAGAAAAAATCTTCTGCCCAGGATATTTGCTTTGATTGGGATGATCATGGATACGAAGAGGTCCATCCCTAGCTAGAATCTGGATGACCTGTTCGAACGAGATGCCCCGTTTTCTCTTGAGTTCTTCGTTTTTCTCTCTGTCCCAATCAAATATCTTCATTTTAGATAATATTACAAAGTGTATACATTGTCAATTTTTTTAATCGCATTTTTTTGGAAAGAATGCCGGCAACCGAAAGACGAAATGAGCATATGATGAGTTGTTGTTTGCATTAGACGCCTGTCGGCCGATATATTCTCGGTCACATTTGTTGGTTTCAAAGTCCCTAAATAAAAAAACGTATACGGCGGCTCGGATTTCCATGGGTCCGGTGGGTGCTTGCAAATTGATCAAGGACAAGGTGTTGTCTCCCCCCACTTGTTGTCTGAGCATAATAAATAAGCTAAAATAAAAGGTTATGCTCGAAGAAATCGTCGTCAAGAAGGCGGCCCAGCACAATTTGAAGCAGATTGATGTCCGCCTGCCGCGCAACCGCCTGATCGTCGTGACCGGGCCGAGCGGATCCGGGAAATCTTCGCTGGCCTTTGATACGCTGTTTGCCGAAGGGCAGCGCCGCTACATCGAATGCATGTCGGCCTATGCCCGCCAATATATGGAGATGATGGAGAAGCCCGAAGTCGAGTCGATCGAGGGAATCTCTCCGGCGATCTCCATCGACCAGAAGACGATTTCCTCAAACCCCCGCTCGACAGTCGGCACAGTCACGGAGGTCTACGACTTGCTCAGGCTGCTCTATGCCCGTGTCGGGACACCCCATTGCCCGGGCTGCGGCCGGCAGGTCAGCCCCCAGACCCCCGACCAGATCGTCCGGAGGATACTGGATTCCGGCTCCGGGGAAAAAGCGAAAATTCTGGCGCCCGTCATCCGGGGCCGCAAAGGAGAATACCACAGGCTTTTCGAGAGGCTCAGGAAAAAAGGCTTCCTCCGCATCCGCGTCGACGGCCGATTCCGGGACCTCGAGGACAATATCATCCTGGAAAAAACGAAGAAGCATACCGCGGAAGTCCTGGTGGATGACATCCGCTTGTCCGCCGCG
>Ga0153915_10002261_pt1 | contig 17636 bp, 9 predicted proteins | sample Opewatmetagenome_2_FD_107003 | JGI IMG/M metagenome (GOLD analysis project Ga0153915, IMG submission 107003) | Freshwater wetland microbial communities from Ohio, USA - Open water 3 Core 3 Depth 3 metaG | ecosystem: Environmental > Aquatic > Freshwater > Wetlands | place: USA: Ohio, Lake Erie...
CTTCTCGTTTTGCGGCTCCTCGCCGAAGATATTCCAGGGATACCATCCCATGGGCGGGGTCAGGGCCAGGCCGTCCTCAAGGGCACGGACAGCGGGCTCAGGTTGAGGAGCTCTCAGAGAGGCCGGGGCAAGAAATGGGCAGACCTCCCCGGACGGGCCGAAGGTCTTAAACAAGAGCAGCCCGCCCATCGCCGCGACAATGACCAGGCCCATTTTTTTCATGATCTTTCTCCCGAAAACCGTTCAGGATGCTTTTCGCCGATACGGCACTCCGTAAGGGCCCTCCCGGATAACGGCTGTGGACGGGGGCCCGCTTTTTTTAAGGCGACGCGAGAAAAAATAGAGCAAAGCATTCTGGACCATCGCCCGGGCCGCCTCCCGGCCGGACAGCGCTTCACTCTCCTCGATGAATTCGTGCCCGGACCTCCCCGGCAGCCGGGAGAACTCCCCCGGCGGAATTTGAGGAGAACAATAGACGAGCCCCGTCTCTCCGACCTTCCTCAGGACGCGGCCCCAGACCTCGGGCTCCCATTGGTCCTTGGTGAACGACCAGGCGGGGTCCGTGATCATCTTGATATAGCCATCGACTCCAAGGGCTTTGAGCCGTCCGCTGAGGTCGCGATAGACGGTGCTCCCGATGGGCTCCTGGTCGCGATTGTCGGCGGCGATGATGACCGTCCCTCCGCTCTTGACGGCGGGAACGGCCGAACAGCCGGCCTTGGCCGTCTGGTAGTGGTTCCGCCCGGAATATCCGCCGTGGGTCAGGACGATGTCGAAATCCCGGTCCAGGGGGATCGCCGTGTATGCCTTCATGAAGCGGAAGGCCTCTGTATGGGACGCCTCCAGGTCCCCGGCGAAAACGCCGGTCAGCCTCATATCCTTGTCCAGGGTGACGTTCACCGCGAAGTCCACGCCAATCGTCTTGGCTACGTCCACGGCCTCCTCGTGACAGGGATTCCCGTCCAGGATGAGGTTGTCGGCGCCAGGCGATTCCAGAAAATCCGGACCGTGGAACTTTTCGATTGTCCTCCAGTCCACCAGGGCGGGGCAGACCGCCTTCCGTCCGCCCGAGACGCCGGCCATGAAGTGGCTTTCCACCAGCCCGGTGACGATGCGGACGTCCGCCGAAAAGAAGGCCGTGTTGACATAGACATCGGTCTGCTTCCGGGTCTTTCCCATATAGGTCATACACCCCGAATCCCCGCAGTCGTGGTCAAGAAGGCGGTATTCACGGACTACGGATTCTCCGAACATCTCCATTTTTTCCGCCGGCGCGCTCGGCCGGTGGGTGCCGGTCCCGACGACGAGGGTGATGTTCGGTTTCTGAACACCCGCGTCCGCCAGCCGCTTCAACAGGGGAAGCAGGATGCCCGTTTCGCCTTTGTACGGGACCGGCCGGGTGATATCGGAAACGGCCACGGCCACGGTGACCCGTGAGGCCGGCTGCGGTTTTTCCCTGATGATGTCCTCGATCGAAGGTCCGCTGAGCGGCCGGGAGAGAGCCGCTTCTATGGAGCTTAGTGGATCGGCAAGAACGGGAACGTCTTTCATGCTCAGGACAACGCAATCCGGGGGAACAGAGAGTTCCAGGAAGCCTTCCCCGAATTCCAGGTGGACTTTTTTCCAGCGCTTGATATCGACCTTCTGGACAGCCCTTTTGATCTCGGGTTTCATCTCAGAAATCCGTTTCCCGTCGCTGCCGGGAAGCATAGATTACGGCAGCGAACAAAGTCAAGAAAGGCTAAGAACTTATCCGGAGCTATCTCATTTCCGGGAGCTGCATGCGCCCTACCAGATCCTGGAACCGGGGGTCTGGGCGCAAGGGCGCGTAAGCGGGGTTCTGCCTCATCCATGGGATGAAGGTCATGCGTTCCTTGACCGCTGCTTCCAGCCAGCGGAAAGCCTCATCCTTGTTCCCCAGGGCCGCATAGATCTCGCCCAAGAACCATCCTTCCCAACGTCCTCTGGGCTGGCGTTGCCCCAAGTCCTCGGTCAGCAACTTCATCGCCTCATCCTTGCGGCCGGCCTGCGCGTACGTGCGCACGAGAGCCCACCTCCAGGGGGGGCTGATGGCGGCAAGCTTCTGATGGGCCGCGATAGCCTCCATAAACATCCCCTTCTCTGGATACAGGAATCCCAGCCAGCAAAGCGCCTGGTCAAAATTGGGATCGAGCTCCAGCGACTTCGTGACGGCGTCCATCGCTTCTTGATTTCGCCCCAAAGCCCAGAATTGCCAGGCCAGGTCCGAGCACCAGTAGGGATTGAGCGGATCCACCTCAACCGCCCTTTTCATGGCCGCAATGGCTTCGTTGCCATGCCCGATCAGCAATAGATACCAGGCGTACATGCGTTGAGCCTCTGGCAGACTCGGGTTGAGGGCGATGGCATGTTGAAAGGACTTTTCTGCGCCGGCCCAGTCCCACTCTTCGAACAGCTTGATCTGCCCCAAGGCCGCCTCGGTTTCGGCCAGTGTCCCGCCCAGCTCCTCCGCCTTGAATGCCGCGGCCTTGGCCCGGACGAAAGCGTCCGGGGGTGGGTTCGTGCCGTGACCGATGAGGCAATAGCCGAGCGCTAATGCGGCGTAAGGCAAGGGATTCGTCGGGTCCATATCGATGGCCTGCTGCATATAGGCCAGCCCTTTTGCATATTCTTCGGGCGTCGGCTTGTTGAGATAGAACCTGCCCTTGGTATAGGCCACGTAGGCCTCGGGGTTGACCGGGCGAGCGCTCGCCAGGCGCGACTTCTCCTGTGGCGTCAGCTTTAGATTGACTTCGCGCGCGATCGCCGCGACGATCTCGTTTTCGAGCGACACCACATCGCGCACGTCGCGCTCGTAGCCGTGAGCCCACACTTGAGCTCCGGTTGCCGGGTCGATCAGCTGGGCCGTGACGCGCACGCGCTCCCCCGCAAGCCGCAAGGCGCCGGTTATCAAGCCGTTGACGTTCAACTCCTGTGCGACCTTCTGCGGCGGCGTATTTTTTCCCTTGTAGGTCATCACCGTGCTCCGGGCGATCACCGTTTTCAGGCTGCTCAGCCCGGCGAGATTGGTGATCAGTTCGTCGTGGATCGATTCGGCGAGACTGTCCTGCTCGGGATCCCCCGACAGATTCTCCAGGGGCATCACGGCGATGGAATCGTAGGCCTGCACGTGTTTTCGGAAAGGGCCGATGACGGCCAGAACGGTGAGGATGGCCAAGCCGGCAACCCCGGCATAGGCGTGAGTCTTCCTGATGCCGAATATTCGTCCTCGGAACGGACGGGCCTTCGCTTTGAGGGGCCGCAGCCCCTCGGCGACGGCCTCGAGATCCGCTGAAAACTCCTCCATGCCCTGATAGCGATGGGAGGCCCTCTTTTCCAGAGCTTTTCCCAGGACTTGGTCGAGATCCCTGGGAGTATCTTTCCGGATCCTCATGATGGGGTCCGGGTCGTGATTGAGGATCGAATGGATCAGGGACTGCTCATATTCGCCCTTGAACGGCAGGCGTCCGGACAACATCTCATACAAGACGACGCCCAACGACCAAATATCCGTGCGCTGATCGACGGCCTCACCTTTGGCTTGCTCCGGAGACATGTAGGCCACGGTGCCTATCGTGGTGCCTTCCCTCGTCAGCTTGACCTGGCCGGCCAGTTTCGCCAGTCCGAAGTCGACGACCTTGGCCACGCCTTCGCCGGTCACCAAGATATTGGCCGGCTTGAGATCACGGTGAATGATCCCCTTCTGATGGGCCTTGGACATGCCCCCGACGGCCTGGAGGATGATGTCGAGCGCCTCTTCCTTCTTGAGCGGGCCGCGCTTGATCTTGTCCCGAAGGCTTTCGCCTTCATAGTAGGCCATGACGATATACATCCGGCCGTCTTCCGTCTCTTCGATCTCGTGAATGTTGCAGATATTGGGATGGTCGAGAGCGGAGGCAGCCCGGGCTTCCTGGACGAACCTCTCCCTCGCATCGGGGTCAGAGGTCCACTGGTGCGGCAGGAATTTCAGGGCCACGGTGCGCTTGAGCTTAATATCCTCGGCTTTGTAGACGACGCCCATCCCGCCGCGGCCAATTTCCTCGACGACCCGGTATTTCCCGGCGACGATACTTCCACTTGCCAACCCGTGGACGGGCGTCTCAAGGGTTTGGGTGAGCGAAACGGAGGGTTGTCCTTCCGGGGCGAACGGCGCTGCGCAACGGCCGCAAAACCTGGACGAATCGGGGTTATCGCTATGACACTTTGGACATTTCATGACCCGATGGTCCTATCCCCGGCTGCCAGAAGGATAACGCCGTCGGGCAGGGAAGTCAAAAGAATCTGCTTTTTGGCTGTGCGGGAGAACGATTCCTCCGAGGAAAAGAGGAGGATCATGAAGAATATTCGCCGCGGGGGTTAGCGGCCTTCAAGAGCTCTTGAGATATAACCCAAGTATCTTGTCAAGCCCTCTTCCTCCAGTCTCAAAGACGATCCGATTGGGGCGATTGTCTCGGGGAAATGAGCCAATTTAGAATTAAGAAGTCAGAGTCTGGCGACCGGCTCTATTTGACGACCAGCCGAGTGAAAGGAAAGACGTAGGCCTGCAGGGTTACCATCAGTCCAACCAGCGCGGCCAAGGCCAGGCTGTGGAAAAAAACGTAGCGGAGGATCTCGCCTTCGTGCCCGTACCACCGCGTAGCGGTGCTGGCCACGACGATGCTCTGGGCGTCGATCATCTTACCCATCACCCCGCCGCAGCTGTTGGCCGAGGCCATGAGCGTGGGGCTGAGGCCGATCTGCTCGGCCGAGATCCGCTGCAGGCTGCCGAAGAGGACGTTGGAGGAGGTGTCCGAGCCCGTAAGCGCGACCCCCAGCCAGCCCAGGAGGGTGCCGAAAAACGGATAGAGCACCCCCGTCCGGGCGAACATCAGTCCCATGGCCGCATCGAGTCCGGAATAGCGGGTGATGAATCCCAGAGAAAGCATCGCGGATACGGTGAGGAGCGAAAACCGGACGCGCCGCAACGTCGCCCACCAAGCTCGCGCGATCTCGCCAAGCCGGCATCCCATGACGAAAGCCGAGAGGAGGGCGGCGACCAGGATCCCCGTTCCGGTAAATGACAGCCAGTTGAAGCTGAAAACGGCGGCTTCCGCCGTCGGGGTGGCCACAACCGGAGGCATTCGCTCGATGAGCTGATGGACGAGAGGCACGGATACCCTGAACGAGGAAAGCCCGTCCAGGAATACCTTGACCTGAGGTATGCCCCAAATAAAGACGACGACACTGAGTATGGCCCACGGCGTCCAGGCCCGTATGATCTCAGACCGGCGGAAGCGATGGGAGGACCGGGCGGGAGCGCCGGCCTCATGTCCGTTCAGTCCCCATATCCGCTTAGGATGCCAGATGAGCAGGAAAACGACGAGCCCGAGGATCGAGGTGACGGCGGCGATGATGTCCACAAGCCAGGGACCGTGAAGGTTGGAGACAAGGAATTGGGGGACGGCGAAGCAAATTCCCGCGACAAGAAGCGCGGGCCAGATCTCGAGCATCCCGCCGAACCCCGCGTATGCCCAAACGAGCCAGAACGGGACGATGACCGAGAAGAAGGGCAGGATGCGCCCGGCCTGGGCGCTCAAGTCATGGAGCGAAAGCCCGGTCACCCCCTGAAGGGCGATGATGGGTGTCCCCAGCGCTCCAAAAGCCACGGGGGCGGTATTGGCGATGAGCGAAAGGCCCGAGGCGGCAAGAGGCGTGAATCCAAGGCCGATAAGGATGGCCGCGGTCACCGCGACCGGCGTGCCGAACCCGGCCGCGCCTTCGAAGAAGGCCCCAAAACAGAAGGCGATGAGCAGGAGCTGGAGACGGCTGTCGCGGGTGATCCCCGTCAGGCTTTCCTGAAGGACTTTGAAATGGCCCCTCTCGTTGACCAGGGTATATAGGAAAATGACATTGAGGATGATCCAGCCGATGGGGAAAAGCCCGTAGGCGGCGCCGAAGACGGTGACCGCTCCGGCCTTATCAGCCGGCATTCTAAAAACACCGATGGCGATGACCAGTGCGGCCGCCAGACCGAAGAGGGCGGCCCGATGGGCTTTGAGTTTCAGGAAGGCCAGAGTCCCGAGGAGGACGATGATCGGGATGCCAGCGACGAGGGCCGAGAGCAGCCAGCTGCTTAGGGGATCATAAGCCTGCTGCCAGGACATTTCCCCCGCTTATACCACACCGAATAAAGACGGTCAAAGATTCATCATTTCGGCCCGGCCGGAAAGCGCGGGAGCCAGACCCGCATCTCACCGGGACCGCGATTGGCCCAGGCGAAATAGGGAACGGCCATGAGCGGATGGGCCTTCTGGCCCAGGATCTTCCCGTCGGGGCTACGTTCCACGGCCACAGCTTTCGCCGTGATGATGGCGACACCGCCGAGAAGGTCGGGCCGGAACCAGTATTCGAGCTCCGCGTCGTCCGGGAGGACAACGTTCAAAGCCCGGCCCCCGTTATCGATGCCCTCGGCGCAAAAGACGATCGGCCCCCTCTGGATGGCTACCCTCGCGGCATCCTCTTTGACCAGGTCGTTGGCGACGACCCGCCGGCTAGGCATGGGCAGGATGAGCTCGATGAGGTCGTTCCGCCGCCACTTCCGTCGCAGCAGGGCGTATCCTTTCTCTATTTTAAGATTGACCGGCTTGCGGTTGACCCAGAGCCGCACCGGCTGCTCGTTCCGGTCCAGGAAACGGTAGAGGCCGGTTGGCACGGGCCGGTTCTGCGTCCATCCCGGAATCCGGAGCCGGATGGTGAAAGTCCCTCCGGGCCGGGCATTGACTAGGATCTTGACCGTTCCCTCCCAGGGATACTTTGTCTCCTGGATGAGCTCGACCGACCGGCCGCCGAGGTCGACCTTGGCGGAGCCGGCGGCGAACAGGTTGATGTAAAGGCTGTCCCCGTCCGAAGCATAAACATATCCCGGCAAAGTCGGCAAAAACCGGGCCATATTGGCCGGGCAGCAGGCGACCTCGAACCAGGCGCTGCGTTCGTATTTGCCGGGGGACTCGAGCGGGTTCTGGTAGAAGAACCGGTCGCCGCTCAGCGAGACCCCTGAGATGAGGCCGTTATAGATGATCCTCTCCAGCACGTCGACGTACTTGCCGTCCCCATGGAGCTCGAACATCCGCTGGTTCCAGAGAGCATTGCCGATCGAGGCGCAGGTCTCAGCGTACGCCTGGGCGTTCGGAAGTTCATAATCGGCGCCGAAGGCTTCATACTCTCCGGTCGAACCGATGCCTCCCGTTAGATAGAGTTTCTTGGCGACGACGTTCTCCCAGAGCCGGTCGATGGCGGCCGCATATTCCGGCCACCCACCGAGCGCCGCAACGTCGGCCATCCCGGAATACATGTAGGTGGCCCGGACCGCGTGCCCGACCGCCTCGGCCTGCTCGAGAACGGGCTTGTGATTTTGAAGATATTCCTCGGAGTTGTAGATGACAAACGGCGACTCTGCCGGATAGGGCTCTCCCCCATGATATCGCCCGCGCTCGTCGAGGAAGAACTTGGCCAGGTCGAGGTACTGCCGGTTTCCGGTGACACGAAAGAGCTTGGCCAGCCCGATCTCGATCTCCTGGTGCCCGGGGAAGGCTCGCCTCTTTCCCGGCCCAAAGGTCCGGACAAGGAGGTCGGCGTTCTCGAGGGCGATGTCGAGGAAGCTCCGCTCGCCGGTGGTGACATAGTGGGCGACGGCCGCTTCATACATGTGGCCGACGTTGTAGAGCTCGTGGCTGACCCGCAGGTTCGACCAGCGCTCGGGACCCGCGCCCGGCGCCGGGCTTTTGGGGTCGATGGTGCGCGTCGTGAAGAGGTACCCATCCGGTTCTTGGGCCTGGCCGACAACGGCGACAAGGTCATCCAGCTTCTTCCGGAGCTCCGTATCAGGATAGACTCGGAGCGAGTAGGCCGCCGCTTCCATCGCTTTGAAGACGTCGCTGTCGTTATAGCGTTTTCCCGTATGCTTGCCTTTCTTAAGCCCGGCCGCGATCCGGAAGTTGTCCGTACGGCCCGTTTCCTCGTCCAGCTTGAATAGGTAAGGGATCGTCACGGTCCGGTTGATCTTGAGGCGTGGCGCCCAGAACTCGTCTTCCAGCTTGACCTGGGTGAAATCCGCCCGCTGGATGGGATAGTCGGGTTTCAGCTTCCGAAGCTGTCCGCCCAGCGCGAGCAAAGGAAGAACGCCCAAGACAAGGAATCTGGCCAATCGCCGCTTCGACATCTGGCCCTCTGATCCTTTCCTCATTTCCGCTATATCCGGGGCACTCAGCTCACCCGGCCTCTTCCTCTATTTTAACACTATCGGCGCAAAGAAAGCGTCCTATTTAGCCAATCGGACAGGAGCTTGAGGTAACCGTCGGCCAGCCGCATCGGGGAAGCGGGCTGCGTCGGCTTGGCCGGGTCGATTTCCAGGACTCCGTGTCCGGCGTTGGGAAGGACGACAACTTGACAGCGCTCGTTCGCCGCCTCTTTGAGGGCTGCTTCGATCCGCCCGACGCTCTCTTCGACGGGCACCGTGTAGTCGTGCTTCCCGAAGATGAACAGGCCCGGGCAGCGGACTCGCTTTACGGCGGGGATGGGGTCGTAATCGACGTCGAGATGGAAGAACCAGCCGGGATCGCCCATTTCTTGCTTTTCGTAGAGGGCCTCCCGCTGGACCTCTTTGGAAGGCGGCGGAAGGAAATCCGCCAACTTGGGATTTTGCTTTAGCTTCTCTAGGAGCTCGTCCAGCTCCTCCCCGTTTTTCCCGGTCTTTCCATACTCATAGAGCAGGCCCATCGCCTGAAGGACGCCGGCGATGTCCTCTTTGGAGAATCCCGACATCGTCATGATGCTCGTCAGCATGGTGAATTCCTGCTTCCGGGGACTGACGCCGGGGCCGGAATGGGAGATAAAGAAGGCCACATCGGTGGAGCGGGAAGCGGCCAAGGAGACCACCCAGCCGCCCTGGCTGATTCCGTAGAGGCCGACCTTGTTCGGGTCGATATCCGGACGACCCCGGAGGAAACTGACCGCCGCCAGGGCGTCGGAAGCGAGCTCGGGAAAGTCGATTCGCCTCCAATCGCCGGTTGAGCCGCCGACTCCCCGCTTGTCATAGCCCAGAACCGCGAACCCGCGATGGAGAAAGAAATGGGCCAGGAGGGAGATCTGGTTCCGGGTGCCCGGGCCCGAGCCGTGGGCATAGACGACAGCGGGATGGGGTCCCGGTGAAACGGGGACGCGCAGGCTTCCGGCGAGGGTGACGTCGCCGCTTGGAAAAGTCACCTGCTCTTCGGTGAAGACCTTGGCCCTTTTCCCCTCGATGTCAGGCCGGCCGTCTCTTTTTAGGATAAGCCGCTCGGTTTCTCCGGCATTGTTCTTGAGGAATATGATGCGGGTTTCGCCGGCCTGTTTGTCCGTCCCGGCACCGGCACCTCCGGCGATGAATTCTGTCTCAGAAACGGGCTTCAGCGGACCCGCACGGCCGGTCTCCGAATCGAAAAAGAACAGGCTCCCCTCCTCCCCCTGCTGAGAGAACTTGAAAACCGAAACATACTGATCCGCCCCGAACAGGTATTCACCAAGATACCGCTGCCAAACTTCAGGCTTCAGTTCGAAACCCTTGGCCGGCGGCTCCTGTGCAAATGGGAGCACGTTCATAACGGCGAGAAAAAATGAAAAGATGAAATGGATAACCAACCTAGCCCATCCTTCTCATCATAAGTTCCTCTCTGTCTATTACGGAAGTCCTGGCCACTGGTTTTCCACCCCCTTGAATTCCGGACTTGCCGGCATCGAGCCGATCTAACCCGCGCCTGCAGATGAGAAGCTCAAGATGTTTTTGTTGATCCTATTTCTTGGCGGATTCCAGCACATAGATCGAGACGCTGAGCGGGGGGATGGTCAGCTTCCCGGAGAACGGCGCCGCGGCGGCCTCTTCGATCTTGACGACGGGCTCCTTCCCCGGCTCGTTGTAGGCCATGGGGTCCGTGCCGGCAAGGCGATAGAGCTTCGCTATCTTGGGAATGCCCAGACCTTTGAAGCTGAGGGCCAGATCTTGAGCCTCTGCCATCGGGTTGACGACCGAGATCGTCAACGCTTTCTTCCCTTCAGTCCAGGCGACCATCACATCCAGCGGCTCCGGCGCGCCCGTTACCCTGACGGGCAGCGTGCCGAACTGCGCCCGGTAGAGCTTGAGCACCAGGCCTGTCGTGTCAAAAGCGGCCGCGGTCTTGGTTGTCTTGATTGCCCCGATCACATTCACGGTTTGGGCATAGTTGGCCATGAAGATGATGTCGCTCTGGCGGGCGTATTCGTTGATCCCGGCGGCCACGCCCAGAGCGTCTTTAAGGAAATAACGGGTCCCGATCTCTCCGTAAAGCTCCGGCCCGTACCAATAGTTCCATTCGTCGAGGGCCACAGGGATTCCTTTCCCCTTAAGAGCAGGGATCGTCTTCCGGTAGCCGCGGTGGGCCTGAGCGATGCGCCTGACCTCGCGCGGGACCTGGGAAACATGGCTGAGCAGGCCGGGCATCTCGCCGACATAGAAGTGCTCGCTGATGAGGTCCATATGGCCCGCCGACCCGGCGAGCATGCCCTCGCTCCATGGTCCGACCGCGCCGACACCGATGATCCGAATCCCAGGGTCCTCGGCCCGCATCACCTCGGCGAAGCGGTTGTGCTTGTTGATATAATCCTCGAGCGGCATGTGACCGAGCTGCCAGTCGCCGTACATCTCGTTCCCAACGGACCACCACTTCACTCCCCAGGGCTCGAGACGGCCGTTCTCGGCCCGCCACCGGCCCATGGTGGTGGAGGAAGCTCCGTTGACGTATTCCACTTCTTCGGCGGCCAGGCTTTCCGACCCCTGTCCGCTGTTCACCGTGATGTAAGGTTCGGTGTTGATAAGACGGCACAGATCCAGGAACTCGTGGAGGCCGACGTCGTTGTGTTCGATCCCAAGCCAGGCCGGATTCTTGCGAGGCGGGCGACGGTCCGGCTCGCCGATACCGTCCTTCCAGTTGTAGCCGCTGACAAAATTGCCGCCGGGCCAGCGATAGACCGGCGCATCGAGCTCCTTAAGCAGGGCCAGGACATCTGGACGGAAGCCCTCAATATTGTCCGCCGGCATGAGTGAGACCGCGCCCACCCGGAAAGATTCGCTCCCGCCCGACCGGATTTCCAGACGGGCGTTCTCGGTCGTGGCTCCGGCCGTGAAAGAAAGGGGAAAGGTGCGATAATCATTGGCCATGTCCTCGAGCCTCAACGTCTGCCTGTCTTGAGGGCCCTCGCCCCAGATGAGGCTCACCTCAACGGGCGAAGCGCCCGGGTCGGCCGTCAGGACAATGCGGCCAGTATAGGATTTATCTTTAATGAGTGCCAAATCCCCCTGGGATATCCCGCCGGGTCGGCCGACCCCTTTCAACCGGACTTCGACGGCATGAACGCCAACGTAGGGAACGACAGGGTTCATCCAAACGCTGTGCGGTTCACCGACCGACTTCCAGGCGGAATCCGGCGTGTTCACAGGGTAGTAGAACTTGCGGTCCTCGAGCATCTCCGCCCAGATGCCCTGGTAGATGCAACGGCCCAGATGCTCGATGAATTGGCCGTAGATGTACTTGGACATCGGCGGAAGCGTCTTCATCGTTTCGATCGTTACCTGAGGTTTCAAAGCGCGCGCCGAGAGGAGCTCGATCTCGACGTCATCGAACCAGACGGTCCCCGTGGCCTTCCCCCAGCCGCCGAACAGGCAGTTGAGGGAGAGGGCATCGTTGGCCCCGCTGTCGAAGACGAGCTCCAGCCGGGTCCAATCCTGAGTTCCGGTCACCGCCTTGGTCCGGATATCGGTGCCGCGGAGGCTGAACAAAGCCCCCCGGCCGGTCCCCGGCTCAAGGCCTTGGGTTTTGACCCAGCCGCTCAGCCGGTACCTGGAAAACGGCTTCGCCGGGATGACGATCATCCAGGCGGCGTCAGCGCCTTCTGTCGAAGAGATGCGGACGCTATTTTTCCCGGAGTGGGCGATCGAAGGGTCCAAAGCGAACTCGGCTTTCGGACTCCAAGTCATGGTCGTCCAGCCCTTCGGCATGTTCCCTTCGACCTCTTCAAAAGAGGAATTACCGACCGGCGGCTGGCCCTGGACCGAAGACACGGCCTCAGTCGAGTCGCCCTCGGCGACGGCGGTAAGAGAAGCGATCAGAATAAGGGCGAAAAAAACACGGGCATAAATAGCTCTCCTGTCTCGCATATTCCCTCCATTCCCTACTCTAACGATTCTCGCCTGCTGAGGCAAACATCCAAGATCGTCCTGCTTCATTTGATGATCGCCGGGAAGGGGCCGATGGACCAGCCCAGCCGCTTGCGGACAACGGCCTTTTGGGTCAGCTTCCTGCCTCCGGCTTCGAGGACGACGATGTATTCACCCGGGTCGACAAGCCGGCTCTGGGGACCGTATTCATAAGACTCGGGCTGAGCCTCCCCTTCCCTTTTCGGCCGCATGTCCCACATGGCCGTGTTGAACCCGGCCTTGCCCTTGCCCTCGATCTCCCGGATCACCTTGCCGGAAAGATCGGTAATCGTGACTTTGACCTTGTCCTTGGCTTTCTCCCTCAGGTAGTAGCGGATGACGAAGTCGTCTGGTTCATTGGGCGTTATGATGTGGCTGTCTCCCTGGAGCTGATAATTGCCGTAGACTGCCGGGGACCTCTGGACTCGGGGCTCCAGCGCAAAGAGGTGGAGTTCCTCCCCGACGATCCCGTCGTTCCACTCCTGGAGCAGCGTGATGTCGCCGACCCAGAGCCCGCGCCCGTAGGTGGCCACGATAAGATCGTTTTCCCTGGGATGGATGACCAGGTCGGTCACCTTGGCCGAGGGAATGCTGGGCTTGAAGGGAAGCCAATTCCGGCCGCCGCTGAGGGAAACATAGAGCCCGCTGTCCGTGCCGGCAAAAAGCAGGTCAGCGCTCTTCCGGTCCTGGAGGACGACGTTGATATTCTTATCGGGTAGATCGCCGGCGACCGCTGTCCAGGTCGCTCCGAAGTCGGTCGTCTTGAAAAGAAACGGCTTGATGATGTCCTGGCGGAATCCTGTCTTGGAGACGAAGGCCGTTCCGGCATCGTGCGGGGAGGCGAAAACCCGGCTCACCCAGAGCTCGGCCGGCCCTCCCGCGGCGGCGATCTTGGAGGTGCAGTCCGTCCAGGTGGCCCCGTTATCCCGAGTCAACTGGATCTTGCCGTCGTCGGTCCCCGCCCAGATGACGCCGGCTTTGAGCGGCGACTCGGACACCGTGGTAATCGTACAAAAACTGATGTGGCCGGCGCCGTGCTGCTTGGAGTCGTCGTTTGTCGTGAGGTCGGGACTGACCTCCTCCCAATGGTCACCGCGGTCGGGCGACCTCAGGAGAACCTGGGTCCCTGTGTAGACGACAGCGCTGTCGTGCGGCGACAACATGATTGGCGGCGTCCAGTTGAAGCGGTAGGGGGGTTTTCCCTTTTCCCGTTGCGGCATGATCGGGGTTTGAAGTCCGGTCTTCTGGTCGAGCCGCCACATCATGCCAAACTCCCGATTGTTGTAGACCCAACGGCTTTCTCCGGGATCGACGGCGTTGTACATCCCGTCGCCTCCGCCGACGGTCACCCAGTCCGCAAGGGCGATCTCGCCGGCCGACCCGTTCGATGGGCCCTTCCAGGAATCGTGGTCCTGGAGGCCGCAGTAGATATTGTAGGGATCTTCCATGTCTACCCCGGCTGCGTAGAGCTCGCCGAGAGGGATATTGTAGTAATGATGGCAGGTCTTGCCGCCGTCGTAGGACACATAGACCCCGCCGTCGCTTCCGAAGATCAAGCGGTCGCCGTCCAGGGAATCTACCCACAGCGTCCGGAAATCGCCGAAGGCCTTCTGGAAGACGCCGTCGGGCGGCCAGGTCAGGCCGGTCCAGGTCTTCCCGCCATCCATCGTGCTCACCAGCGACTGGCCGGTGCAGTAGACTTTGTCCGGGTCGCGCTGGTTGATGCGCAGCTGGTTGAAAGAGTAAGGGGCTTTGTCGAAGGCCGATTCCTTGCCGGCGTTGATCTTCCGCCAGCTTGAGCCCGCATCATCCGTGCGAAACACCTCCACGCCGTATGTCCGTTCGCCGGGCTCGCGTCCCTGCTTTTTGTCCAGCTCCGCCTCCTCCTTGGTCGGGGGGCGCTTGTTGACGTTCTCAACGATGGCATAGAGGATACCGGGATCTTTCTGGAAGATGTCGAGCCCAATCCGGCCGACACGGCCCGAGGGAAGACCTCCCTCGAGGCGGGTCCAGGTCTTCCCGGCATCCGTAGTCTTGTAGATGGCGCTCTCGGGGCCTCCGGCTTCGTAGTGCCAGGGAAGGCGGGTCTTTTCGTGCATCGCCGCGTAGAGAGTATCAGGAGAAGCGAGGTTCATCGCCAGGTCGATGGCGCCGACCTTATCGTTTATATAAAGGACCTTCTGCCAGGTTGCACCGCCGTCGGCCGTCTTGAAGACGCCTCGCTCCGGGTTGGTCGAAAAGAGATGCCCCATCGAAGCGACATAGACGATGTCGGGGTTTAGCGGGTGGATGACGATCCGGGCGATGTGATGGGAATCGGGAAGGCCCATGTGCTTCCAGGTTTTTCCGCCGTCGCTGGACTTGTAGATGCCGTCGCCGCTGCTGGAACTCCTGGCGCAGTAGGCCTCTCCTGTCCCAACCCAAAGGATGTTCTCGTCCGCCGGCGCCACGGCGACATCGCCGATCGAGAGCGCCTCCTGGCTGTCAAAAATGGGCTCGAAGGTCGTGCCGTTGTTGACCGTCTTCCAGACGCCCCCGTTCCTGGTGCCGACATAAAGGGTGTAAAGGTGGGCACGAGGCGGGCTCTCAGGAACGGCGAAGCTCGTCACCCAGGACCCGGCCCGAAAAGGCCCGAGGTTCCGGAAAGTGAACTGCTTGAGCAGCGCCTGCCCGGGTTTCTCTTGGGCCGATATCGCCAACGCTAAGAAGAAGAGCGATATCAGGAGCATCGTAAAGGCCGTTCGTTCAGGCCGCAAGATTTTCATGTCGCCTCCTTTCTCGGGAGCGAAATTGACCTCATGATACACCCTTTCCATATCGGGAGATATTTATTTCCCAAGGAGGCTTTCCTGGTCCTAATCATCGACTGGAAGTCCGGCCGGGTCCAGATCAAGGCCTGGCTGCGCTGGAGATGACCGCAAGAAGTGGAGAGGCTAAAACCCACTCGCTTGAGCCGGGATCTTCTCGGCCCGCTCTTCCGTCCCATTCTTCTTGATAGTCAGGAAGATATGCCCTTTCTCATCTTTCTGGAAGATGATCGCCGTCGCGATGAGCGGAGAGAAGAACTCGTCTTGGGATCTTGGCTCGAACTCCCGCTCGAGGCTTTCTGATTCTCGCATCTCCTGCAACCGCCCCTTCTCTTTATCCCAAATATAAGTAAAGAACTGGGAGCTCTTGGCGAAATCCACCCGGACATAGGTCAGGAGGTTGCGCGGCCTGGCGACAGTTCCTAACACTTCGAGCCCCTTGACCTCGCCCAGATCCTTTTTCTTGGCCTCCCAAAAGGCGGAGGCCCGGGCCTTGACGGCATCCACCGGCTCTCCCCAGGCATCGGCCAACGCCTTGAAATTCCCGGCCAGGACTCCGCTCAGCATCTCCTTGACCATCCGGTCGTAGTGTTCCCCTTCGTTTTTGTCTTCCTTGCCGGATGCCGCGAGAAGCCGGACCAACTCTCCGGCTTGATATGTTGCCGTCAGGTTGTCATTCTCGTCAAAACGGACCTCGATCTCCGCGCCCGAGGGGAAGCGATAGGTGCCGCTGTATTCCGCCAGCACTCGTTCATCCAGCTCCTTGTAGTCGCCGCTCACGATCTGGCCGATCTTCTCCGCATAGTTATCGGAGATCTTGCCGGCGATGTTGCTCGAGGCGATGATCACCAGGTCGTTCTCGGGCTCGAACCCCATGAAGGCGTTATAGATCCCGTTGCCTCCGTTGTGCCAGATCAAGGTGGCGCCGCGCCCCGTCTTCTGGGTGACCCAGCCATAGCCGTAATAGGAATGGCCATCCTCATATTCCTTGACATGCGGGGCGAAGTATTTCTCTTTGGCCGACTTCGATAGGATCGTGTCCTTCTTCAGCGCCAGGTACCAGCGGTGCATATCTCCCACGGTCGAGAGGATCCCGCCGTTGGCCCGCAGATGCCAGCCTGGCCCCTCAGGCAGCCACGGCCGGTCAAGCGCCGTTCCCCATCGTTCTCCGCCTCGGTAGCCGACGGCCAGCTGGTTCTTGGTAAACAGCGGCCGCAGATATCCGGTCTTCTCCATTCCCGCCGGCTTGAAGAGCTCTTCGTAAAGGAAGTCCTCGTAATTCTTTCCGGAAACGAGCTCGACGATGATCCCGAGGAGACTGAACCCGACATTGGAATATTCATACTTTTCGCCCGGTTTAAAGAGAAGCTTCGAACCCAAGGCGAGCTTGATAAACTCCTCCCGGCCGATAGGGTCGTAGTCGTCTCCCAGAGCTCCCGCAAACCCCGCGGTGTGAGTCAACAGATGATGAAGGGTGATCTCTTTTTTGTCGGCCGGGACGTCCTCGAAGTATTGGCTGATCGGGTCCGTAACCTTCAGCTTCCCCTGCATCTCCAGCTTGAGGATGGCGGCACCGGTGAATTGCTTGGTGATGGAGCCGATTGAGAAGACCGTCTCCGCCGTCTCCTTGACCTTATTCTCGCGGTCGGCCAGGCCGTAGCCCTTGGCCAGCATGATGTTCTCCCCGCGGGCGGCCAGCACGGACCCCGCATAGCCGTTGGCTTCGGCCTTCCGCATATAGCGGTCCATCTTTTGTCCGAGCTCTCCGTTCACGACCTCGCTAACGCGCGATGCCTCTGCAGCATGACTCCACATCCAAAAGCCGAAAATCGCAATCAAGCAATAGGACTTTCTCACGGAGCCTCCTCCTCGAAATCGGTCTGGCGCATTATATCGGAGTTCAACCCCATGCGAATGATATATAATGCTCCTTCAAGTATACCATTTCAGGGAGGAAGGCCGTGAATCGACGTTTAATAAGCGCCCTGGCAAAATGGCTTCCCCTGGGGATGGCTTATCTGACAGCCGCCGTCTTCGCTAAGCCTACCCTACAAGACGGCCAAAGCTTGGATGAGTTCATCCGGGAAAAAATGAAGGCCGACAACGCTCCCGGCCTGGCCGCTTGTATCGTCAAGAAGGATAAGCTGGTCTGGAGTGGGAATTTCGGCTGGGCGGATATCGAGAACAAGATACCGATGACCGACAAGACGATCCAGAACATCGGCTCGATCTCGAAGACCCTGACCGCTACAGCGGTCATGCAGCTCTGGGAGAAGGGCAAGTTCAAACTGGATGATGATGTGAATGCCTATCTGCCGTTCCAAGTGCGGAATCCCCGCTTCCCGGATGATCCCATCACCTTCCGGCAGCTGCTCACGCACAAATCATCCATCAAAGACGGACCCGCGTATGAACAAAGCTATGCCTGCGGAGACCCGACTGTTTCCCTGAAGGATTGGATAAAGGGATACCTCGTCCCCGGGGGGAAGTTTTACAGCGAAGAAGGGAATTTTCACACCTGGAAGCCCGGAACGATGGAGATCCCGAAGGGTCCCCGGGCTTATACCAAC
>Ga0153915_10002262_pt1 | contig 17631 bp, 15 predicted proteins | sample Opewatmetagenome_2_FD_107003 | JGI IMG/M metagenome (GOLD analysis project Ga0153915, IMG submission 107003) | Freshwater wetland microbial communities from Ohio, USA - Open water 3 Core 3 Depth 3 metaG | ecosystem: Environmental > Aquatic > Freshwater > Wetlands | place: USA: Ohio, Lake Erie...
CGCGCGGCCGGCGCCCTGGCAGGTACGCACCATGCCCCGCCGCTCGCGCGTCCCCGACCTTGCGTCCCGCTGCGGCCGCTGCCTCTTCCCGCCCGCGTTCTGCCTCTGCGCCGAGATCCGGCCCGTCGAGACCCGAACGCGGCTCGTCCTCCTCCGACACGCCAGCGAGATCGGCCGCCCCACCAACACCGTCCGCTGGGCGGCGCTCGCCCTGAGCGGCGCCGAGGTCGTCGAGTACGGCCTGCCCGGCGCGCGCCTCGACGACCGGGCGCTGCGCGGAGCGGGCACCTGGGTCCTCTTCCCCTCCCCGCGGCCCTCGCAGCCGCCGGCCGAGCCGCCGCGGCGGCTCGTGGTCCTGGACGGCAGCTGGGCCCAGGCCCGGCGCATGCTCCAGCGCGTCCCGGCCCTGCGAGCGCTCCCCCGGCTCTCCCTGCCCGCGCCCGCGCCCGGGGCGCGCCTGCGCCGCCCGACGGTTGCGGGGGGCATGTCCACGCTCGAGGCCCTCGCGGGGGCGCTCGCCCTCCTCGGAGAGACGCAGGCCGCCCGCCGCCTCGAGGCCCTGCACGCCGCGGCCCTCGACCGGGCCACGCGGCTGCGCTACGGGAAGGGCGCGTGAGCTACGCGCCCGCTCGCTGGCTGCCGACGGCCCACCTCATGACCGTCTTCGCCAACGTGGCCCGGCTGTTCCCGCGGCCGCGCGGCGCACGAGAGCGGTGGGACCTCCCCGACGGCGACTTCGTCGACGTGGACCGCTTCGCCGGGGCGGGACGGGAGGCGCCGGTGCTGGTGGTGTGCCACGGCCTCGAGGGAAGCTCCCGCGCCCCCTACGTGCGGGGGCTCGTCGCGGCCGCGCGCACCCGCGGCCTCGATGTCCTGGCGCTGAACTTCCGCGGATGCTCCGGGGCCACGAACCGGCTGCCACGCCTCTACCACTCCGGCGAGACGGGCGACCTGTCGGAGGTGGTGAGGCGCCTCGCCGCCGAGCGGCCCGGCCGGCCCGTCCTGCTCGCCGGCTTCTCGCTCGGTGGCAACGTCGTCGCGAAGTACCTCGGCGAGCGGGGCGACGACCTCCCGCCGGAGGTGCGCGCCGCGGCCGTGATCTCCGTCCCCTTCGACCTCGCCGCCTGCGCCCGCACGCTCGACGGCCCCGGCTTCTGGTTGCGCCTCTACCGCGAGCGCTTCCTGCGCCGCCTGCGCAAGAAGGCGCTCGCCAAGGCCCGGCGCTTCCCGCGGGCGATCGACGCCACGGCCGCCCGGGCGGCGCGCACCTTCGCCGCCTTCGACGACCGCGTGACGGCGCCGCTCCACGGCTTCGCCGGGGCGGAGGACTACTGGGCCCGGTCGTCCTCCGGCCGCTTCCTCGGCGGCGTGCGGCGTCCGCTGCTCGCGCTCTCCGCCGCCGACGACCCCATGGTGCCCGCCGGCTCGCTGCCGATCGAGGCGGCGCGCGCGAACCCGCGAGTGACCCTGGAGGTCCACCCCGCCGGCGGCCACGTCGCCTTCGTGTCGGGCCCTCCGTGGCGACCGACCTACTGGGCCGAGGGGCGGGTCCTCGACTTCCTCGTCGCCGCGGCCGTCTAGCAGCTGTTTCCCGTGCGGCGCCCTCGCAGGCCCCGGTTCACCGCGAGCGGCTCGGACAGGTCGGCGGAGAGGACGCGCCCCTCCTACGGGGCGAGGAGGACCTTGCCCACGTTCTTGCGTTCCTGGATGCGGCGGTGGGCCTCGGCGGCGCGGTCGAAGGGGAAGACCCGGTCCACCTGCGGCCGGATGGCTCCCTTGCGATACAGGTCCAGCAGCGCGGCCACCTCCTCCATCATCATCTCCCGCTCGCCCCAGAGGTGGCCGATGTTCACGCCGGCGACGGATCGGTTGTCGCTCATGAGCGCGAGGGGCGAGAAGCGCGGGATGGAGAGGGCCTCCCGGGCGACGTGGAGCAGGTTGCGGCGCTCGCCCGGAGCCATGTTGGCGAAGCCGTAGGCGACGAGCCGTCCGCCCGGGCGCAGGAGCCCGTACCCCTTCTTCCAGTCGGCGCCCCCGAGCGCGTCGAGCACCACGTCCACGCCCTTGCCCCCGGTGATCCGCCTCACCTCGGCGGCGTAGTCCGCCTTCCGGTAGTCGATGGGGTGGGCGCAGCCCTGGGCGCGGATCGCCTCGTGCTTGCCGGCCGAGGCGGTCCCGAAGGCCACCACCCCGGGCACCGTGCGGCAGAGCTGGAGGGCGGCGATTCCCACCCCGCCCGCCGCCATGTGGACGAGCACCTTCTCGCCGGGGCGGAGCGCCGCCACCCGGAAGAGCATGTGGTATGCCGTGATGTAGTTCACCGGGAGCGCCGCCCCCTCCTCGAAGCTCATGCCCTCGGGCAGCGGGATCGCCTGCCCGGCCTGGACGCAGACCGCCTCGGCGTGGCCGCCGAAGCGCGTCAGCGCGAGGACGCGCGTGTCCACCGCCGGCGCCGCCACGCCGCTGCCGAGCGCGTCCACGACGCCCGCCACCTCGTAGCCGACGACGCACGGCAGCTTCGGCGCATCCGGGTAGAGCCCCATCCTCGCCATGACCTCGGCGAAGTTGAGGCCGGCGGCGCGGACGCGGACGCGGACCTCGCCTGGCCCCGGGATCGGCTCCGGCGTCTCCCGAACTTCGAGGACCTCGGGCCCGCCGGCCCGCGCAATCCAGACGGCTCGCATGGGATCCCTCCTCCCTCGTTTCTACCAGCGCCCGGACGGAGCGGCGAAGCCCTGGAGGGGCGGTCGGAATCGGCTTAAGATCCGGTCGAACGCGAACGGAACACGGAGGAGGACGAACGAGATGCCGGTCTCCAAGAAGCGCAAGAAGGAAGGGAAGAAGGTGAAGCGAAGCGCGCCCACCGCGGCGCCGCACGAGGGCGAGGGGCACCCGCCGTCCGAGGCGCCGAACCCCCTGCAGCAGCGGATGGGCAAGCCCTCGAACCCCTTCCTGACGCACCAGCCGAACCGGCCGATGGGGTCGCAGCGCGGCCGGTAGGCGCCGTGATCGATCCGCATCCCGTCCACCGCGACGTCGTCGCCAACGACCTGCGCCACCACGTCCTGGAGTGGGACGGCGGCGGGCGGACGACGGTCCTCTGCCTCCACGGCTTCCTGGACCTCGCCTGGGGCTTCGCCCCGATCGCGCCGGCGCTGGCCGCGGCCGGCTACCACGTCGTGGCCCCGGACCTGCGCGGCCACGGCGACAGCGATCGCGTGGGCGCCGGCGGCTACTACTACTTCATGGACTACCTCCACGACGTCGCCGACCTCGTGGACCTCCTCTCGCGCGAGCGGCTCGCGATCGTGGGCCACTCCATGGGCGGCTCCATCGCCGCGCTCTACGCCGGCGCCTTTCCCGACCGGCCGGATCGGGCGGTGGTGATGGAGGGGATCCGCGTCGAGGAGCGGCCCGGGGAGAGCCTTCCCCGGCGCGCGGCCGACTGGGTGCACGCGGTCCGCAAGGCGCGGCTGCGCGGCCCCCGGGCGCTCCCTTCCATCGAGGCCTGCGCCGAGCGGCTGCGCCAGTTCGACCCGCGCTGCCCGCCCGACCTCGCGCTCTTCCTCGCCGAGCGCGGGACGGCCCCGGTGCCGGGCGGCCGGGCCTACAAGCACGACCCGGTGCACGTGACGCGCGGGCCGTACCCGTTCCGGCTCGATCAGTCGAAGGCCTATTGGTCCGCGGTCCGCTGCCCGGTGCTCTTCGTCGAGGCGGAGGAGAGCGAGCAGCCCGCCCCGCCGGACATGGACGAGCGGATCGCCTGCTTCCGGGACGCGCGCCGGGCCGTCGTCGCCAGCGCGGGCCACATGATGATCCGCCACCAGCCCGAGGCCGTGGCGCGCCTGCTCCTCGAGTTCCTGCGACCGAGCTGAGCGATCCGCTACCTCCGGCGGCCCCGCGCTCCCCTGGCCCGGAAGGCGTCCAGCCGCTCGTCCAGTACCGGGAGGAGCGCCTGGTAGCTCTCCCAGGAGTCCGGTACCTCGAAGAGGGTCTTCCGGCCGGCGCCCAGGACCGCCTCGTAGTCCGCGAGGAACCGGCCGGAGTCGAGGTCGTAGTACGCCTCGGTGAACGCCCGCCCCTCGGCCGAGAGCATCTCGCTCGTGAGGGCGCGGCCGGCGAGCGCGTACAGGCGGGGCCCCGTGATCTGCCGCCCGCGGAACGCCTCGATCTCGACCTGGAATTCCCGCTCGAGCTCCTCGGAGAGGAGGCGGCGCTCGGCGAGCCATCCCAGGTAGAGGCCGGCGTGCACGCAGGCCTGCTCCCGGGGCAGGCCCCGCGGCCAGTCGTTCGCGAGGTGCCACGCCGCCTCGTCATAGACGCGGATCTTCCCACCCACGGTTCCTCCCGGGCGCCGCCCCGGCGGCCCGCAGGCGACCTCCCCGAACCCGGTGCAGCCGCAGGCCGGGAGCAGCAGTCCATCGTGAGCGGTCTCGCCGTGGCCCTTCGCCACGGGCTTTACTTTCCCGCCTGGATTCATTAAATCCTCTGTCGTCCCGCTCCACAAATGGAATTGGGTCCCGGCGGCAAATGGATGCTGCCGGAATACGAAAGCAGAGTAGAGTCGAATGGCGACTGGCACAGTGAAGTGGTTCAACGATGCAAAGGGCTTTGGCTTCATCAAGCAGGATGACGGTGGCGAGGACGTGTTCTGCCACCACACCGCGATCGTGGCCGAGGGCTTCCGCAGCCTGGCCGAGGGTCAGAAGGTGGAGTTCGAGGTGAAGCAGGGGCCGAAGGGGTTGCAGGCAGCGAACGTCCGCGCCGTCTGAAGCAAGGTCGCCCGCGAGGCGAATGAGAAGCCCGGCCCCCAGGCCGGGCTTTTTCGTTCAAGGTCGGCGCGCGGCGAGCCACGCCGCGAGGATCTCGTGCCGCTTCCACTGGCCGGTGGCGCGGCCGCTCGAGGCGAGCCGCTCGAGCCGGAGGCGCGTCTCCCGATCCAGCCGGCCCGGTGGCTTCCCGCTCCACGGCGTCCCCGGAAGCGGCAGGAAGGCGTGGCCGTGGAGATCCGCCCCCAGCCCCGCCAGATCCTCCATGAGCCGCCGCGTCAGCGCCGCGTCCTCGGGCGTCTCGCCGGGCAGGCCGAAGATGAGGTCCACCCGGGGGCGGAAGCCCGCCTCGACCGCGAGCCGGACCGCCCGCAGCGCGTCCTCGGCGAGGTGCCCCCGGTGACAGGCCGCGAGCATCCGGTCGGACCCGGACTGCGCGCCGATGACCAGGGCCCCGTTGGCCACGAACCGGCGCAGGAGCCGCAGCGCCTCCGGCGTCACGTGCTCCGGCCGGACCTCCGACGGGAAGGACCCGAGGAAGATCCGCCCGGACGGCCCGCCGGCCTCCCGCACGGCGACGAGGAGCGCCTCCACCCGATCCAGCCGCGGCGAGCCGTCGTCGGATCCGTACCCGAGGGCGCTGGGAGTCACGAACCGGACGTCCCGGGCGCCCCGGCGCGCCATGACGCGCACCGCCTCGGCAACGCGCTCGACCGAGCGATGGCGCGGCCGCGCCCCGAAGAGGAACGAGGCCTGGCAGAAGCGGCAGGCGTGGACGCAGCCGCGGGTGATCTCGATGCTCCCGAGGCGCCGCAGGCCGGGCGGAAATGGCGGGTAGGCGTCGAGGTCCACGGGCTCCGCCGGCCCGCCGCGGAGGAGGGACCCGCCCTCCAGCCAGGCGAGCCCGCGGCCGCGGGGGTCCTCGCCGCGGCCGCGCCGGGCGAGGAGCGCGACGAGCGTCCGCTCCCCCTCTCCCACCGCGGCGAGGTCGAAGCCGGCCCGGAGCGTCTCCTCCGGCTCGGCGGTGGCGTGAGGCCCGCCGACGACGTGGAGGAGGGCGGGGCCGGGGGCCCGCTCCCGAAGCCAGGCCAGGTCCAGGGCGGCCTCCCGGAACCCCGCCGAGTAGAAGGACCAGGCCACGGTCGCCGGCCGCCGCGATCGCAGGGCGTGCCGGCAGGCGTCGAGCAGCGCCTCCCGCCCCTCCGCGCCGCGGACGGCCACGTCCCGCGTCTCCGGGTCGGCCAGCACGGCCCCCGCGAGGACGGTGAGCGCCGCCCGGCCGGGCCGGCGGTCGGCGAGGATCAGGGTCGCGGCGGGCGACGCCATGCTCCCCGCCATATCCCATGCGGAGCCAGGGAGGGAAGCGCGGGTGCCGCGGGCCTCGTGTCCGCCGCACGACGCTCCCGTGGCGGCGCGGACACGCCGGACGGCGGCGCGCGGAAACGCGGGGGAATCGGTCGCGGCACGGCGGTTGCTCTGCGTCCTTCCAGCGGAGGTCCAAGCCATGCGATCGCCTTCCTCGCCCCGCTTCCCGCCCACGCCGATCCTCGCTTCCCTGCTCGCCGGGTCCCTGCTGCTCGCCGCCTGCGGCCGGGCCGGAGCCCGGGAGGCGGTGCCGCCGGGCGCTCCCCCGGCCGGTTCCGGCGGGGCGCCCGACGACGATCGCGTTCCGGTGAACGTGGGCCCTCGCCTCTCCGCGCTCCTCGAGGCCGCCCGCGGGAGGGCGACCGTGGAGCCGCGGCCCTCCATCCCCGTCCCGCGCGGCGGCGAGCCGGCGGGCGCCTCCGGCCCGGGCGCCGGTCCACCGCCCGGCCTATCGGCGCGGAGCGCGGATGGCGGGATGGTGGTCGAGTTCCCGCTCGCCCACACCCGCGTCTACGCGCAGGTCTCGGGCAACGTGGCCCGCGTCGAGGTGACGCAGCTCTACCGGAACCCCACCGGCTCCCGGCTCGAGGCGGTGTACGCCTTCCCCCTCCCCGCCAACGCCGCCGTCACCGACATGTCCTTCCGCATCGGGAAGCGCATCGTCCTCTCCGAGGTGCGCCGCCGCGAGGAGGCGAGGAAGGTCTACGAGACCGCCAGGCGCGAGGGAAAGGCGGCCGCCCTCACCGAGCAGGAGCGGCCGAACCTCTTCACGCAGTCCGTGGCCAACATCCCGCCGGGCGAGACCGTGGCGGTGGTGCTGCGCTACGTCCACGAGGTCCCCTTCGACGACGGCCGCTACCTCTTCGTCTTCCCCACCACCATCGGTCCCCGTTACATCCCGGGAGCCCCTGCCGGGTCCCAGGCCGACGGCTGGTCGCCCGACACCGACCGCGTTCCGGACGCCTCCCGCATCACCCCGCCCGTCCTGCCGCCCGGCCTCCACTCAGCCGCCGACGTGGACGTCATGGTGCGCCTCACTCCGGGCGCCGCCTTCGCCGACGTGGCGGCGAGGAGCCACCGCATCGTCACCGGCCTCGACGGCGACGGCGGGCGCCTCGTCGCGCTCGCGGAGGACGATCGCCTCCCGGACAAGGACCTCGTCCTCTCCTGGCGGCCGGCCTCGCCCGAGCCCGAGGCCCGCATCCTCGTCCAGCGCGAGCGGGGCGAGGACTGGCTCATGCTCTTCGTCCAGCCGCCGGTGGACGTGGAGCCTTCCATGGTCCGGCCGAAGGAGGTCGTGTTCCTGCTCGACAAGTCGGGCTCGATGATGGGGGCGCCCATCGAGACCGCCAAGGCCGTCATCTCGAGGGCCCTGCACGGGCTCGGCCCGGACGACACCTTCCAGCTCATCGCCTTCGCGAGCGGCACCGAGGCCATGACCGACCGGCCCCTCCCGTCCTCGCCGGAGGCCGTCGCCGCGGCGGAGCGCTGGCTCCACTCCCTCTCCGGCTCCGGTGGGACCGAGATGCTCTCCGGCATCCTCGCCGCCCTCCACCCCTCCGCCGACCCGCGGCGGTTGCGCATGGTGGTCTTCTGCACCGACGGCTTCATCGGCAACGAAGAGGAGATCGTCCGCGCGGTGGAGCGGACCCGCGGCGAGGCCCGCGTCTTCGGCTTCGGCATCGGCTCGTCGGTGAACCGGTTCCTCGTCGAGGGCGTGGCCCGGGCCGGCCGCGGCGCCGCCGAGATCGTGAACGTGCGGGAGCGGCCCGACGAGGCGGTGGCGCGGCTCTTCAGGCGGCTCGACCGCCCGGTGCTCACCGACCTCGCTCTGCGCTTCGAGGGGGGCACCGCGCGCGACCTCGAGCCCGAGCGACTGCCCGACCTCTTCGCCGGCCAGCCCCTGGTGGTCGTCGGCCGCGCCGGCCCCACCGCGCCGACCCACGCCGTGCTGGACGGCCGGCTCGGCTCGCGTCCGTGGCGACGCCGCCTCGCCGTCGAGCCCGCCCCGGCCGCTCCCGAGGTCGCGGTGCTCGGGACGCTCTGGGCCCGCCGCCGCGTCGAGGGCCTCACGAACGCCACGCCCCATGGCATCGACCCCCGCGCCGCCGCGGAGGAGGTGGTCTCCCTGGCGCTCCGCTTCAAGCTCGTCACCCACTACACCTCGTTCGTGGCCGTGGAGCGGGAGCTGCTCCTCGACCCCGGCCTGCCGCTCGCCCGCATCCTGGTTCCGAGCGAGCTGCCGGACGGGGTCGCCTACGAGGGCATCTTCGGCCCGGCCGCCGACGTGAAGGTCACCCCCGGCCGGGTGAAGCCGGGCGATCCGGAGATCCGCGTGGCCGGCTCGCCCTCGCTCCGCGCGGTGCGCGTCTCGCTCCCATTCGAGCCCGCGCCGCGCGACGCCCTCCTCGACCCGACGAGCGGCGACTTCGTCCTGCGCTTCCTCGTCCCCTCCGGGCTCGCGGACGGCAGCTACGATGCGCGCCTGACGCTCCTCCACGAGGGCGGCCGCATCGAGGAGCGCACCGCGCCCATCCGGGTGGACACGACGCCCGCGGCGGTGGCGGTGCTCTCCGCGCCCGCCTTCGTCGAGCCGGGCGGGCGGATCGCGCTCGGGCTGAAGCCCGCCCTCTCCCTCGCCCGCGCTGCCGGCGCGGCCTTCGGCCCCGGCGGCGCCGGGAGCGCGCTGAAGGCGGCCATGGAGGTCAAGGAGATCCTGGTGCGCGCGCCGTGGGGCGAGGTGGCGCGGGGCCGGATGGAGGGGCCCCTGGGGACCTGGACCGCCGAGCTCAGGGTGCCCGAGGGCTTCCGCACCGGGCCGGCCCGGCTCGAGATCGTGGCCTCCGACGCGGCCGGCAACGTGAGCCGCAGGACCCTGGACGTCGCGGTGGGCGCCCCGCCCGCGGCGGCAGGTGGCTTCGCCGCCACGTTCGCGGCCGTCCTCCTCGGCGGCCTCGGGCTGGCGCTGCGCCGGCGCGCGCGACGGGGTCCGGCCCCGGCTGCCTGAGCTCCGCCGCCGTCCCGTTCCCCGAAGGGCGCCCGCGCGGGCGCCCCTTCGCTTCCGGCAGCCCGCCGACACGCCCGCGGCGTGGCTGGGCGGACACGCGCCACGCGAATCGGCCCGCATGGCCCGCCCGCGGCGCCGGGCATGGCTGTTGCTTCACCCGTGGAGAACAGGAGGTCCACACATGCCGCGCTCGTCGTTCCGCCTCGTCGTCGCCTTCTCCCTCGCCATCGGTGCCCTCGCCGCCGTGCTCCTCTCCACCCGCGATGGAGGCGGCGGCGAAGGCGCCGCACTCGCCTCGCCCCCGGACGCCGGCTCTTCCCCGCCGCCCGTCGAGGTCCGTCCGGCCCGGGTGAAGCCCGGCGACCCCGAGCTTCGCGTCGCCGCCGAGCCGTCGCTCGCCTCGGTCCGGGTCGAGCTGCCGTTCGAGTCCGGCCCGCGCGAGGCCGTGCTCGACGCGGAGAGCCGGAGCTTCGTCCTGCGCTTCCTCGTCCCTCCCGGCTGGCCCGACGGCGCCTGGCAGGCCCGGGTCCTGCTCGCGTACCAGGACGGGCGTACCGAGGAGCGCACGGCCTCCATCCGCGTGGACACCCAGCCCGCCGCCGTGGCGGTGCTCTCGGCCACCGAGCACGTCCGCCCGGGCGACCCCCTCGTCGTCCGGATGAAGCCGGCGGTGCCGGTCCGGGTGCTGGCGCGCGCCGCCAGCGCGCCCGGCGGGGCCGCGAGCGCCGCCCGATCGGCCATGGAGGTGAAGGAGATCCTGGTGCGCGCCCCGTGGGGCGAGATCGCCCGGGCGACGATGGAGGGTCCCCTCGGTGCCTGGGAGGCCGAGCTGCACGTGCCCCGCTGGTCGCACGCCGGCCCGGTCCGCCTCGAGATCGTCGCCTCCGACGCCGCCGGCAACGTGAGCCGCCGCACCTGCGACGTGACGCTCGGCGCCCCGCCGCTCGCGGGCTGGTCCACCGCCGCCGGGGCCGGCCTTCTCGCCGGGGCACTCGCCGGGATGGCGGTGGCGCTCCAGCGGCGCCCGCTTCCTCGGCTCGCCCCCGTCCGGCCCTCGTAGAGGCCTCCGTGCGCCCGCTCCGCGCCGCCCTCGCCGTCCTCCTCGCCCTCGCCGCCGCCCTCGGCGTGGCGCTGTGGAGCGCGGGCGATCGGGCCCGCCACCTCGCCGTCCCGGTGCTCCGCGACCCGTCGTCCCCGCGCGGCGCGCCGGCCGCGCTCGAGGATCTCGCGCCGTGCCGCGCCCGGGAGCGGGCGCGCGCCGGCTCGCGCGTCACCGCCCTCCTCCCCGCCTCGGACGGCGCGCTCTGGATCGGCACCTTCGACGCGGGCCTCTACCGCCTCGGGCGGGCGGGGCCACCGCGGGAGGTCGGCGGTGCGCTGGGCCGCGAGCGCTTCGCCAACGATCTCGCCGAGCACCGGGAGCGGGTCTTCGCCGCGACCCAGGGCGGCCTGCTCGTCCTCGCGCCCGACGGACGGCGGACGAGCCTCCTCGTCCCGGGGACGGCGGTGACCGCGCTCGTCCGGTCGGGCGATCGCCTCTACGCCGGCACGGCCCGGGGCCTCCTGCGCGTGGCGCCTGACGGAGCCGAGGTCGTGCCCGTTCAGGACCCGGAGGGCCGGGCCATCCGCGTCGCGGCGCTGGCGGCGAGCGGGCCGCTCCTCTGGATCGGCACCTCGGACGGCGCCTTCTCCGTCCCCGTCGCCGATCTCGAGGGCGGCGGCCCCTTCACCGCCCGCTGGCGGCCGCTCGTCTTCGGCGACCCCCCGGCCGACACCGACGTCGTCACGGCCCTCGCCCCGTTCGAGGGCGGGGTCCTCGCCGGCACCGACGACGGCGGCCTGGTGCGGCTCTCGCCGGAGGGGGGCGTCTCGGCGGTGCGCTTCGCCGACCCGCGCGCCAACGAGGTGAACCCGCTCGCCGCCGCGCCGTGGGGCGCGGGCGCGCTCTTCGGGACGCAAGGGGGCGGGCTCCTCCACGCCACCTTCGACGCGGGCCTCCTGAAGGTGGGGCGGCCGCGGGGCTGGACCGCCCCGCAGATCTCGGCGCTGCGGGCCCGCCCGGGCGGTCTCCTCGCCGGCACGGCCGACGGCCGCGTGCTCGAGGTCGAGTGCGATCCGGGCGACCGCGCGCCGGTCGCGGCGGGCGGGCCCTGACGCGCTCGCGCGGCACGGGAGGGCGGGTGCCATGCTCCGGGCGGCGGTCGCGGTCCTCCTCGCGCTCGCGCCTGCACCGCGCAGACCCGACCCGGACCCCTGCCCGCGCAGCGGGGCGGAGGTGGTGGTGGACACCCGCCGGCGAGGGCTGTGGCTCTGCGAGTCCGGCCGCGCCGTGGACCGGTTCCCCGTCGCCATCGGGCGGGCCGGCCCGGGCAAGCGGCAGCGCGGAGATCTCCGCACGCCGCTCGGCGAGTACCCGCTCGGCCCTCCCCGCCCCTCGCGCCGCTACGGCCTCTTCATCCCGGTCGGCTACCCGACGCCGGAGCAGCTGCGCCTCGGCTACACCGGCACCGCGGTCGGGATCCACGGCCCGGCGCGGCTGGCCCGCTGGCTCGGCGGCCTCAACACGTTCTGGGACTGGACCGCCGGCTGCGTCGTGGTGGGCTCCGACGCCGAGATCCAGCGCATCGCCGGCTGGGTCGCGTCGCGCGCCCCGGCGAAGGTCCGGATCCAGTGACGCGAATCGCGGCGGCGCGAGGGTCGGAGCCGGGCGCCCTACCCCTGCGGCGGCGATGCCGCCGGCGCGGGGGCTGGGCCGCGGCGGGTCACCGACACCATGGCGAGCAGCACCGCGATCCCCGCCGCCGTGAGAACGACGTCGGCCGCGAGCGAGCCGCGCGTGCCCCATCCGCGGACCTCCGAGGCCCATCCGTCGAGCGCCGTGACGTAGTTGGAGGCGACGTTGGCGACCGAGATGAAGAGCGTGTACTTGGTCGCGGCGGCGACGGAGTGGCCCACCATCTCCAAGATGAGGGCCGCGAGCGCGGCGAAGGCGATCCCGTTCGAGAAGCTGTAGAGGAGCGTGCCCCAGGCGTAGGTGAGCGGCGTCATCGGCGCCGCCAGCATGAGCAGGGCGGAGAAGGCCGTCAGCCCGCCCGCCAGGGCGTAGGCGAGACGGCGGTTCATCCAGTCCGCGAGCCGTCCGCCCGCGAGCGACCCGAGCGCGCCGACGAGCCCGCCGCCGAGGCCGCTCACGAGAGCCACCACCTTCTCCGAGGCCCGGTAGTCGACGGCCATGGCCGAGAAGAGGTTGGTGAGCGCCCCCGCGCCCACCGGCACGGCGCAGATGACGAGGCCCGTCCAGCCCTCCCGGCTCACCATCGCCGACCACAGGTCCCTCGCGACGGCGGCGAGCCGCGCCCAGAGGGCGCGGGCGAGCCCTCCCGCCCGCTCCACCGCCTCGTCGTGCAGCGGACGGGCCTCCGAGATGAAGAGCGCGCCGGCCGCGCTCGCGAGGACGACGGCGCCCATGGCGAGGCCCGCCACCGCGGGCGAGGTCCGCGAGGCGAGCCAGAGGGCGAGCGCACCCAGGAGGCCGGTGCCGCCCACGTTGCCCGCCATGCGCCAGCCGCCCGCCTTGCCCTTGTCCTCGGGGCGCGTCGTCGCGGCCATGAGGCCGTCCGCCGCGGCGGCCGCGGTGGTGCCGGCGATCTGCGCCAAGGTGGCGAGGAGGGTGAAGAGGCCGAGGTGGCGGGTGATGCCCGGGATGACCGCGAGCGCCGCCAGGAGCGCGGCGGTGGCGGCGGTCATGGAGACGAGCCAGGCCTTGCGGTGAGAGCCGATGTCGATGAGCGGCGCCCACAGCACCTTGATGGCGTGCGGCGTCATGGCCGTCGCCTCCATGGTCCCGATGAGCGCCAGCGAGACGCCGTCGCGCGCCAGCCAGAAGGGGGCGGCGATGCTCACGTACCCCACCGCCGCCGCGAAGGGCAGGATGGTGACGACGAAGACGGCGGGCGGGGACGGGCGGTGGCGCACGCGCGGCACTCTACCGCGCGGCGAGCCACGTCCCGATGGCGGGCCGGATGCGCTCGTGGAGATCGACGTCCTGGCGCATGCGCTCCAGCGTCTGGGCAGCGGCCTGCCTCGCGGCCTCGACCGGATGGGCGGCGAGGAGCGCCTCCGCCTCCTCGAGGTGGCGGCGCTCCGGGAGCTGGCCCATCGCCTCGACGACGCGCCTCAGCAGCATGGGGGCGCCGGCGACGCGGGCGACGACCGCGTCCCAGCGCTCCCGCATCGTCCTCCAGAAGGGGTCGCGGGCGGTCCGGTTCGCAAGGAGCGTCGCGACGAAGAAGGCCGAGTCCTGGAGCGGCACCTCCTCGGAGAGCGCCATCCCGCGCGCGCGTCCGGCCAGCTCCGGGTCCTCGAAGGCCGCGAGGGCGAGCAGGTAGCGCCGCTGGAAGGTCGGGTCGGTCTCGGCGTGGAAGCGCTCCCGGAAGGTCTCGAAGCGGCGGGCGTCGCCGGCGCGGGCCACCATCGCCACCGCCGCCTCTTGAAGATTGGCCTCGAGCGCGGCCGCCTCTCCGCCCAGCCAGCGATCGAGCCGCCGCGACGCCTCGGCCACCACCTCCGGCGACCGCGCGATGAGCCCGAGCGCCCGGACGAGGGCCGCGCGACGCAGGCGCGTCCCGTCCGGCTCGCCGTCGCCCGCGTCCCATCCGACGCGAGGGAGCTGCGGTCCGAGCAGCCGCGCCACGAAGGCCTGGAAGCGGTCGCGGGTCTCGCCGTCGGGAAGGCGGTGCTCGATCCCGCCGAGGCGGGCGACCAGCTCGTCGAGGACGGCATGGTCCTCCTCGCCCCCGAAAGCGGCGCAGAGATCGAGGAAGGCCGGGACGTCCCGCTCCCCCGACCGAACCAGCGCCCACGCGTCGGCGAGGAGCCCGATGCGCTCGGCGGGCGCGAGCTCGCCCACGCCCCGCGTCAGCGCGGCGAGGAGGGCGTCGTCGGGCGCCACGCGGTAGAAGCCGGTGGATCCGGCGTTGGCGCAGAGCCACGCCACCTCACCCGCCGCGGCCAGATCCACCGTCGACGACGCGTTCCGGAGGAGCACCCGCTGCTCCTTCACGCCTTCGGCGTCGCGGAAGCGGAGCACCATCGGGACCGGCCAGAGCGATGGGCTCCCCTCCTCCCTCGCGCCGGGCTCGGAGAAGAAGCGGTGCTGCGAGAGCTCGAGCTTCCGGCCGCGGAGCGACGCGCGCACGAGCGGGTAGCCGGGCTGGCGGATCCAGGCGTTGGCGAGCTCGACCACCGGCTGCCTCGACGAGTTGGCGAGCGCGCCCCACAGGTCGTCGGCCACGGCGTTCGCGCGGGCGTGGCGCTTCATGTAGAGGCGGATGCCGTCGCGGAAGGGCCCCTCGCCCAGGTACCCCTCGATCATCCGGAGCACGGCGCCGCCCTTCTCGTAGGTGATGAGGTCGAAGGCCTCGGTGGCCTCGGCGGCGTTGTGGACCTCGGAGCGGATCGGGTGCGTGGAGCGGAGGGCGTCGAGGTGAAGGGCGCCCGCCTTGCCGACATCAACCCCCAGCCACACCCGCCACTCCGGCCTCCAGCCGTCCACGATCTTGAAGGCCATCCAGGTGGCGAAGGCCTCGTTCAGCCAGAGGTCGTCCCACCAGGCCATGGTGACCCAGTTGCCGAACCACTGGTGCGCCAGCTCGTGGGTGACCACCTCGGCCACCCGCTTCTTCTGGGCGAGCGAGGCGGTGGCCGGATCGAGCAGCAGCGCCACCTCCCGGTAGGTGACGAGGCCGGCGTTCTCCATCGCCCCGGCCTCGAAGTCGGGGACGCCCACCTGGTCGAGCTTGCCGAAGGCGTAGGGCAGCCCGAAGTAGTCCTCGAGCCGCGGCAGCACCGCCACCGCCACCTCCTGGCCGAAGCCGGCGAGCCCCACCTTCTCCTTCACCGCCCAGGTGCGGACCGGCACGCCGCCCACCGTCTCCGGGGGCGTGGCCTCGAGCGGCCCGACCGCGAGCGCCACGAGGTAGGTCGGCAACGGCGGCGTCTCCCGGTACGCCACCCGCACGCGGTCGCCCAGGTCCTCGCCGGCCTCCGGCCTGCCGTTGGACAGCGCCGCCACGCCCTTCGGGACCTCCAGCGTCAGGGCCCACGGCGCCTTGAAGCCCGGCTCGTCGAAGCAGGGGAAGAGCCGGCGGGCATCCGCCGCCTCGAACTGCGTCACCGCGATCGGGCCCGCCCGGTAGAGCCCGCGCAGCCCGGGGCTGAACCTGCCGCTCCACTCGATCTCCAGCGTGGCCGCCCCGGCCGGGAGGGTTTCCGGGAACCGGAGGAGCAGGGTCTCGCTCGGCTCGACGCGCTCCACCGACGCGGGGACGGCGGGCCGGGTGCCGGCGCGGAAGGCGGCGCGGCCGACCTCGAGGTCCACGCCGTGCAGCGCGATCTCGTCCGAGGCCCTGGCGAGGTGCAGGTCGATGGACGCGCGCCCCGCGAAGCGTCCACCCGCGAGGTCGATGGAGAGGAACGCCTCGTAACGCATGGGGCGGACGTGCGGCGGGAGGCGGAAGTTGCGGTCCGAGGTGGGGTGGGCCATGGCGGCCTAAGATGGTCGGAGGCGGGCGCGGCGGCAACGGAAAACCGCGCCCGGAGGTATCCTCTCCCGCATGGCGGCGATGCGCGCCATGATCCTCGACGCGCCGGGGCGCCCGCTCCGGTGGGGCGAGATGGCCAGGCCCGAGCCCGGGCCGGGACAGGTGCTCCTCGCGGTGAAGGCCTGCGGCGTGTGCCGCACCGACCTCCACGTCGTGGACGGCGACCTCGCGGACCCGAAGCGCCCCGTCGTTCCCGGCCACGAGATCGTGGGGCGGGTCGCGGCGCTGGGCGCGGGGGTCGCGTGGCCCGCGGTGGGCGACCGCGTGGGCGTGCCGTGGCTCGGCTGGACGTGCGGGACCTGCCGCTTCTGCGCGTCGGGGCGCGAGAACCTGTGCGACCGCGCCCGCTTCACCGGCTACCAGATCGACGGCGGCTACGCCGAGTGGACCGTCGCCGACGCCCGTTACGTCTTCCCCCTCCCCGACGGCTACGGCGACGCGGAGGCGGCCCCGCTCCTGTGCGCCGGGCTCGTCGGCTACCGGTCGTGGGCGAAGGTCGAGGGCGCGCGCCGCCTGGGGCTGTACGGGTTCGGCGCCGCCGCCCACATCGTCGCCCAGCTGGCGCGGCACCGGGGGCAGGAGGTCTTCGCCTTCACGCGGCCGGGCGACGCCGAGGCGCAAGCCTTCGCACGGGAGCTCGGGGCCGCCTGGGCGGGCGACTCCGGGGAGGTTCCGCCCGCCGAGCTGGACGCCGCCATCCTCTTCGCGCCGGTCGGCGCGCTCGTGCCCGCGGCCCTGCGCGCGGTGGCGAAGGGCGGCACCGTGATGTGCGCCGGGATCCACATGAGCGACGTGCCGTCCTTCCCCTACGCCATCCTGTGGGGCGAGCGAACGGTGGCCTCGGTCGCGAACCTGACCCGGCGCGACGGCGAGCTGTTCCTGGCGCTCGCGCCCCAGGTCCCGGTGCGGACCACGGTGGAGATCTTCCCGCTCGCCGAGGCCAACGAGGCCCTGGCCCGGCTGCGGGGCGGCAGGATCCGCGGCGCTGCGGTGCTCGTCCCCTGAACGCTGCGCCGGGCCTCGCGGAATTCGCCTGCTTCGGCCCATCCGGGGCGGGCGCGAAGGCCTCCCCGCGACAAGGTTCCCGAACCGGGAGGGAGCAAAGGGGCGAACCATGCTTGCTGGCAGCCGCGTCACCACCATGCTCCCGGTCGTCGACATGGGCCGGGCGAGGGCGTTCTACGAGAAGAAGCTGGGGCTCCGCCCCGGAACGCAGAGGCCGAACGGCGAGGTGGTCTACGCGCTCGAGGGCACGACCGTGGCGCTCTACCCGCGCGGCCAGCCCACGCGCGCGGACCACACCGCCCTGTCCTTCGAGGTGAAGGACCTGGCGGCGGAGGTCCAGCAGCTCACCGGCCGTGGCGTGACCTTCGAGGAATACGATCTCCCGGGCCTCAAGACGGTGAACAAGGTCTGCGTGCTGGGCTCGGAGAAGGCCGCCTGGTTCAAGGACACCGAGGGGAACATCCTCTGCCTGCACGAAGACCTGAAGTAGCGGGCCCGGCTCGGGCCCCTCGCCGCGGGCCGCGGCTCCGGCCCGGCGCGCAGCTCGTGCTCCAGTCTCGCGGCGATCAGCGCCGCGAGGCGCTATGACTTGCCCCTCTTCCCGTACTCTTTGTCGAGGTAGAGCGCGGCGCTCGACTTGTCGCCGACCATCCGCAGCTTGTCGGCGATCTCCGAGACGTTCGACTCCTCCTCGACCTGCTCGGTCACGAACCACTGGAGGAAGACGTGGGAGGCGGAATCCTTCTCGGCCTCGGCGAGGGCGTAGAAGCGGTTCAGCGACTCGGTCACCTTGCGCTCGTGCGCCAGGACGGCCTCGAAGAGCTGGAGCATGCTCCCGAACTCCTTCGGCGGGGCGGGTACGGCGCCGACGGCGACCTGGCCG
>Ga0153915_10002263_pt1 | contig 17623 bp, 17 predicted proteins | sample Opewatmetagenome_2_FD_107003 | JGI IMG/M metagenome (GOLD analysis project Ga0153915, IMG submission 107003) | Freshwater wetland microbial communities from Ohio, USA - Open water 3 Core 3 Depth 3 metaG | ecosystem: Environmental > Aquatic > Freshwater > Wetlands | place: USA: Ohio, Lake Erie...
AAGAAGCGCAGGTAGTACCGGGCCCGGTGCTTGCCCTCGTAGAGCCCGCCCAGGGCGGCGAGAAGGCCGATGCTGAGAAACGAGTTCAGGGAGAGCACCGGGACGCGCCAGTCGAGCAGCCCGAGCGGGAGCACCAGCAGGCTTCCCACGAGGTAGATCAGCACCACGAGGACGTAGGAGAGGCTCGTCACGAGGTCCGGCGAAAACAGTGCGCCGGCGTTCCATCGCGTATGCTGGTCGAGATAGCCGCGCCAGGAAGCCTGGGGACGCGTCCGACAGGCTCCCCGCTGCGACACGCAGGCGCGAACCTTCCACCCGCCCTTGCGGCATACCGCGTCCAGAAGCATGGCGTCCTCGGTGACGGAGTACCCCAGGGAGCGGAACCCTCCGATCTCCTTCACGGCGCGCGCGCGGATGGCCATGTTGTTCCCGAAGCACCCGGTCGGCAGCCCGATGCCCGCGGACCCGAAATTGTACTGGTTGAGCAGGGGCTGCTCGAAGGCCTGGAACCGGCGGAGAAACCCCGGTGCCTCCGGCAGCTCGATGCGCCCCAGCACGACACCCACGCGCGCATCATCGAAATGGGCGAGCATCTCCTCCGCCCACGTCGGCGGGACTACGCAGTCCCCGTCCGTGAACAGCAGCACGTCTCCCCGCGCCCGGTCGAACGCGAGGTCCAGGGCCGCCTGCTTGCCCGTGAGCTCCCGCGGCTCGCCCTGGTTGTGGATCACCCGGGCCCGATCCCCGACCTCCGCGCAGAACTCGTCCAGCAGACGCGCCGTCCCGTCCCGCGAGCGGTCATCCACGAAAAGGAAGAGCACGTCGTCCGCGCTCTGCGCGCGCAGCGATTCCAGGAGAGGAGCGAGCGTCTGCTCTTCGTTCCTGACCGCCACCACGACTTCGGCGCGCGCCCCTGCCTCCTGCCCGCCGGCCTCCTGCCCGCCGGCCTCCTGCCCGCCGGCCTCCTGCCCGCCGGCTGCCCGCCCGCCCGACGCGTCCAGGGCACGGCGCCGGCGGGACCGCTCCTCCGCCATGTTCGCCACCAGGCCGACGGACAACGCGACGTGGAGGGCCAGGATGAAGGCGCTGAGGCAGGCAAAGACGGCGAGAAACACGGCCATGGCGGGCAGAGCGTAGAGCAATCCCATCCTTTCCACAAGCGCGTGGAACAGGTACAATCCACTCATCATGCAGATACGCGGCAGCTCATGGCAGAAGGGAGCGGTGCTCGTCGCGGACGGCGCCTGGGGCACGGAGTTCTTCAAGCGGGGACTCATGCAGGGCTCCCCGCCGGACGAATGGAACCTCACGCACCCCGAAATGGTCCGGGAAGTGACGCGGGAGTACGTCGAGGCGGGGGCGGACATCGTGCTGACCAACACCTTCGGGGCGAACCGCTTCCGCCTGGAGCCGCATGGCCTTTCCCGCCAGGTACGGGAAGTCAACGCCGCCGCCGTGGCCATCGCGCACGAGGTGACGGCCGGCCGGGCGGTCGTGGCGGGGGACATCGGGCCGAGCGCCAAGTTCCTTGCCATGGGGGAAGTGACCATTGAGGAGCTGTACGACGTGTTCGCCGAGCAGGCGCGGGCCCTTGCCGGCGTGGACTGGATCGTCGTGGAGTCCATGACGGACATGGAAGAGATGGCGGTGGCGGTGCGCGCCGCCGTGGAGACGGCGCGTGTGCCGGTCGTCGCCAGCGTGACGTACAACCGGACCCCCAAGGGGTACCGCACCATGATGGGAAACACGCCCGAAGCGTGCGTGAAGCGCGCGGAGGAGGCGGGGGCGTCCCTGATCGGCGCCAACTGCGGATCCGGCATCGAGGACTACGTTCCCCTGGCCCCGCTGCTTCGCGGCATGACGGCCCTGCCCCTGTGGGTGAAGGCCAACGCGGGCATTCCGCAGATCGTCGGCGGCAAGGTCACCTACCCCCTTACCGCGCAGGAGTACGCCTCCTTCGTGCCGGCCCTGTTGTCCGCGGGCGTGGATGTGATCGGCGGGTGCTGCGGCACGGATCCCGGGTTCATCCGCGAGATCGCCGCCCGGGTGGCGGGGCGGAGGCAGCCGTGATGCCCGACCCCGGCGCGGGGACGACGTAGGCATGGGATCGGTTTTCTTCCTGCTCAGCCTGCTGGGGCTCTTTATGAGAGGGGGGCTTGTCCTGATTTCCGCTGCCCGGCGGGGCCGGGCAGCGCTGATGGCCGAGGTTTCCGACGGGCAGCGCGCCCTTGCCCGGAAGCTCTTCTACCTGGCAGGGTTGCTCGCCGGGCTTCGCACCGATTTCCGCCGTTTCACCGGCGCGCTGCCGCGGGCGTTCATGATCGTTTCCAACCACCAGAGCCTGGCCGACATCCCGGCCATCGCGACGGTCTTTCCCCGGCACGGCGTGCGGTTCGTGGCGAAACTGGAGCTCGGCCGGGGCATCCCGTACGTTTCCCGCAACCTGCGGCTCGGCGGAAGCGCGCTGGTTTCCCGGACAAAGGACTTTGGCCAGGGACAGCGGACGCTGCGCAAGTTCGCGGCCCTGTCGGACGAGGGCATCTGCCCCGTGATCTTTCCCGAGGGCACGAGGTCCAGGTCCGGACGAGTGCAGGACTTCTACGCCGGCGCCGTCCGCGTGGTCCTGGAGCGGCATCCCATGCCGGTGCTCTCGGTGGCGGTGGACGGCGGCCACAAGATCGCGACGATCACCCGGGTCCTCCTGCACGCTCGCGGAACGACCTTCCGCGTGAAGCCCCTCACCCTCTACCCGGCGCCGCACGGCAAGAAGGAAATCATGGAGCTGCTGGGGAAGCTGAAGGCGGAAATCTCCGGCCAGGTCGACCGGTGGCACCGGGGCGAAGAGAGCTGAGCGCGGGGCGGCGGCCTGTCCCCCCCTCAAAAAAACGCCCTTCCCCTGGGGTGGTGACCCCCGAGGAAGGGCTCTTCCCGGTATTCCCGGGAATGACGCCCGGTCCCTGTCTACGCCTTGAAATCGCTGGGCTTGCGCTCCTGCCGGTGGCACTTCTCGCACTCTGCCGTGTTGCGCAGCTTGCCCTTGTTGAACACCAGCTTCATCTTGACCTCACCGCCGCAGTTGCAGAAGAACTTCTGGGTGACGATCCCAACCCTCGCGTTTTTGCTCAGTACCTCAGCCATGTCTTTCCAACCTCCTTTCGTCAGGATTTGAGCCGCCGATCCATTTTGGGGGAAAAGCGAGCGTGTAAAATCTACCCATTATGGAAGAAAAGTCAATAGCGGGGGGTCGACTGGAAATGTCCAGGGAGCCCTCCAGTCCGCTTCCCGGTGGAGACTCGGGGCGGTCCCAGGCCCTTGCCGGTGGCGCAATTTGCCAGCATCTTTTGTACCTCCATGGCAAAGTACCGGGGCGTCCTTCTCGACGCGGACAACACGCTCTTCGACTACGACCGGGCAGAATCCGAAGCGCTGGAGGAGACCCTCGCGGAGGTTGCCCCCGGCGCACCGCGCGCCCGGGCAGTGGACGCCTACCGAGCCATCAACTCCCGCTATTGGAAGCGCTTCGAGGCTGGTGAGATCGATGCCGCCGGCCTCCAGTCGGGCCGGTGGAAGGACCTGTTCGCCGCCCTGGAGGTCCCGGGCGACCCGGTGCGCGCGGCGAGCGGCTACGTGACAGCCCTCTCCGAAAAGGCTCACCTTCTCCCCGGCGCGGCGCAAGCCGTTCGCGCCCTCGCCCGGGAGGCCTCGCTGTGCCTCGTCACCAACGGGCTCTCCCTGGTGCAGCGCGGCCGGCTGGGCCGCTCGGGACTCGCGGACTTCTTCTCCGCGGTGCTGATCTCGGAAGAGATCGGGATCGCCAAGCCCGATCCCCGGTTCTTCCGTGCCGCCGGCGACGCCCTGGGGCTGGCTCCCGACGACCTGCTGTGCGTCGGGGACAACCCCGTTGCGGACGTCGCCGGCGCCCGCGCCGCCGGTATCGAGGCGTGGTGGTTTTCGCCGAGTGGCGCCTCGTGGCCCGGGCCCGGGGAGACGCCGCGCGTGGTCAAGGCGCTGTGGGAAATCCTGCCCGCGGTGCGAGACCCGTAGGGACACGGCGGGAGGTTTCTGCTATACTGCGGCGCCACCAAACACGCAGATGACAGCCGCACGCATCCTGAGAGAAAGGAGAATGCCTTGATACAGGTCGACAAAGTCTCGAAGAAGTACGGACAGCGCCTGGCGGTGGATCACCTCGACTTCACGGTGAACCGCGGCGAGATCCTCGGCTTCCTCGGGCCCAACGGGGCGGGCAAGTCCACGACGATGAACATCATCACCGGCTACCTCTCGGCCACGGAAGGCTCCGTAAAGCTGGACGGGCACGACATCCTGGAGGAGCCGCAGGAGGTGAAGAAGCAGATCGGGTACATGCCGGAACTGCCTCCCCTCTACGTGGACATGACCGTCCGCGACTACCTCTCCTTCGTCTGCGACATCAAGGGCGTTCCCCGGTCCAGCCGAAGGCAGAACATGGAGCGGGCCATGGAGATGCTCATGATCTCCGACGTGCGCGGGCGGCTGATCAAGAACCTCTCCAAAGGGTACAAGCAGCGCGTGGGCATCGCCCAGGCGCTCATCGGCACCCCCCCGGTCCTCATCCTGGACGAGCCCACCATCGGGCTGGATCCACAGCAGATCATCGAGACGCGCAGCCTCATCCGCAACCTTGGCAAGGAGCACACGATCATCCTGAGCTCCCACATCCTGCCCGAGGTGCAGGCCGTCTGCAGCCGGGTTCTCATCATCAACAAGGGGAAGATCGTGGCGAGCGACACCCCGGAAAACCTCGCGCGCGGGATGACGGGGGACAACCGGCTCACCGTCCGGGTCGCCGGAGGAGAGAAAGAGGCCCTGGCCGCGGCGCGCAGCGTCGGACAGGTCGTGAAGGTGGAAAGCGTCGGGAGCAAGGAGCCCGGGACCGTGGACCTCGTGCTGGAGGCCCGCAAGGACCAGGACGTGCGCCGCGAGGTCTTCCTTGCCTTTGCCCGCGCCTCCCTGCCGCTCCTTCAGATGAAGTCCATGGACCTCACCCTGGAGGAGATCTTCCTCAACCTTATCACCGAAGAAAGGGAGGTATCCTGACATGCTCGCGGTATTCCGCCGGGAACTCCGGGCGTACTTCGCGTCCCCCATCGGGTTCGTCTTCGTGGGGTTCTTCATCCTGATCGCGGGCGTGTTCTTCGCCATCTCCAACCTGCTGTCGGGCAACCCCAACTTCACGGGCGTCCTCAGCAGCCTCACGTTCGTCTTCCTGTTCCTCGTTCCGATCCTCACGATGCGCCTGCTCACCGAGGAAATGCGCCAGAAGACGGACCAGCTGCTCATCACCAGTCCCCTGAGCATCACGGGGATCGTCATGGGCAAGTACCTCGCCGCGGTCGGGGTCTTCGTCATCACGCTCCTCATCACCGTGCTGTTCCCCGTCATCATGAGCTTCTACGCCCTGCTGGGGCTGGGCTGGTGGGAGATCCTCGGCGGCTACATCGGGTTCCTCCTGATGGGATGCGCCTTCATCTCCGTGGGGCTGTTCTTCTCCTCCCTGACCGACAACCAGCTCATCGCGGCCATGTACACGTTCGCCGCCCTCCTGGTGATCTGGATCCTGGACTTCATCGCGCAGAGCGTGCCCGCGGACGCGGTCTCGGGCCTCGTGTTCCTCGCCCTCCTCGGCGCCTGCCTCGTGGCGCTGGTGTACTTCAGCACCCGGAACGTCGCTGCCGCCGCCGTCACGTTCGTCCTGGCCGCGGCCGCGGTGGTGCTGCTGTTCGTCTTCGCGCGGCCGTTCTTCAGCGGGCTGATCGCGAAGATCCTCGGCTGGTTCTCGCTGGTGAAGCGCTACGGGGACTTCAGCCTGGGGCTGCTGTCCCTGAGCCCGATCGTGTACTACATCTCGTTCTCCGGCGCGTTCGTCTTCCTCACGATCCGCATGATCGAAAAAAGGCGCTGGGTGTAAGGGAGGAACGCCGTGAAGAAGAACCCGATCCTGGAATCCCTCTCCAGCAAGAAGCTCCGCTACGGGGGCTACGCCACGCTGCTCGTGGTAGGCGCCCTCGCGGTGATCATCGCGGTCAACGTGCTCGTGGACCAGATTCCCGGGAAGCTGGACCTGACGAAGAACAAGATCTACACGCTGGCCCCGGAGACCTACAAGCTCCTGGACTCCCTGAAGTCGGACGTGACGGTCACCGCAATCGGAAAGCAGGGGTCGGAAGACCCCACGGTGAAAACCATCCTGGCCAAGTACGCGGCGCACAGCGGCCGCGTGAAGCTCGCCACGGTGGATCCGGACCTGAACCCCGGCTGGGCAAAGCAGTACGACACGACGGGCCAGGGACTCGGCTCCGGCAGCCTCGTCGTGGTCTCCGGGAAGAAGTTCAAGACGATCGGGGTGTACGACATGTACAACTACGACACGTCCAACTACGACCCGACCAACCCCAACTCCCAGCCGCGTCTCACCTCGCTGTCCATCGAGCAGCGCGTGACTTCCGCCATCCAGTACGTGACCGCGGCGAAGAACCTCACGATCTACGTGCTGTCCGGCCACGGGGAGCAGACTCTCGGCACGCTCGGGCTGTCCAACGCGGTGGGCAACGAGAACTACGAGGTCAAGGACCTCAGCCTCCTCACCGAGAAGGCGGTGCCCCCGGACGCGGACATCGTGCTGCTGATGGCGCCGAAGAAGGATCTCTCGGCGGAAGACGCGGACAAGCTGCGCGCCTGGCTGGCCGGCGGGGGGCGGATGGTGGTCCTCATGGACGTCATCACCTCGGCGAACCCCACCCCCAACCTGGCCGGGCTGCTGGCCTCCTACGGGGTGGAAGTGCAGAACGTCGTGGTCGCGGAGGGGGACAAGAACAGGATCGCGGCGCAGAACCCGCTGTTCATCATCCCGTCGCTGGAATACCACGACATCGTCTCGCCGCTTCGAACGAACAACTATGACATGGTCCTCATAGGGGCGCAGGCCGTGCGGACGCTGGATTTGAAAAAGCGGACGCTGAAGATCGAGCCGCTGCTCACCTCCTCGGCCAAGTCCTACGGCAAGACGGACATCGCCAACGCGAAGTCCGCCGAGAAGGAAGCCCGCGACATAGGCGGCCCCTTCAACCTCGCGGTGGCCGTCACGGACCCGGCCCAGGACCCCGGGAAGCAGGACACGAAGCTCGTGGTGGTGGGAGACGTGAAGTTCCTGCAGGCCGGCATGCCGGCCCAGGTCCCCGGCAACGGTGACTTCTTCATGAACAGCATCGGCTGGCTCAAGGGTCAGAAGGAAAGCCTCACCATCCGGCCCAAGGACGTGTCGCAGATGCGGCTCAGCATGAGCAACCTGGAGGCGCTCCTCCTCTCCGCGGCGGTGGTGATCCTGCTGCCGCTCCTCATCCTGGGGTCCGGCTTTGCCGTCTGGCTGAGGAGGCGCCACCTATGAGCCGCCGTTCCTGGACCCTCGTGGGGGTCCTCGCGGTCCTCGTCCTGCTGATCGGCGGCTACTTCCTTCTCGCGCGCTCGAAGCCATCGCCCGCGGCCAATGCACCCGCGCCGATCGAGCTTTCCAAGGGAGACAAGGAGAAGATCGTCCGGGTGGCGCTCGCCGACCGCGCCGAGGGCCCCCTGGTGCTGGCCAAGAAGGCGGGCAAGTGGGGCACCGTGCCACCGGTCACCGCGGTCCTGGATGACAGCTCCATAGACAACCTCCTGTACGACTTCTCGGGGCTGACGGCCCAGCGCGTCATCGAGGAGCATCCGTCGAACCTCGCCCAGTACGGCCTGGCCCCTCCTCGAGCCGCCGCCACGGGCACCTGGGAGGATGGCACCTCGCGCACGCTCCTGCTGGGAGACAAGGCCCCGAGCGGGGCCTCCTTCTACATCCAGGTAAAGGGCGACCCGCGGGTGTACTCCGTGGAATCGTACAATGCGCAGCATTTCCTCTGGACCTTGAAGGACATCCGTTCCCGCGCGATCACCCCGGCGATCAACTGGGACGAGGTGGCGTACGTGAAGATCCTGGAGGCCAGCGGCACGGTGATCGAAGTGAGGCGCAAGCTGGACTCCGAGAGCAAGAGCTTCCAGCTCGGCTTCGGGCAGTACCTCCTGACCCGCCCCTACCGGGCGCCGCGAGGCCTGGACTCCCAGAAGCAGGACACCGTGATCAAGGGCGCCCAGGCCGTCACCATCTCCGATTTCGCTGACGAGCCGCCGAAAAGCCTGTCCGCCTACGGCCTGGATCGGCCAGCTGCGGAGGTCATCGTTCGGGACAAGTCCAATACGCTGGACCTCATCTTCGGCGCGCAGAAGGACACGCAGACCTGGTTTGCCGTCCGGGGCCGGCCCGGGGTGTACCTCACCGACACCTCCAGCCTCGACTTCCTGAAGACGAAGCCCTTCGACGTGATGGACAAGTTCACATTCATCCCCAACATAGAAGACGTGGACCGCATCGACATCACTTCGGGCGGGAAGACCCATGCGCTGGTGATCTCCCGCACGGTGAAGAAAGCGGCGAACGCCGGGGAGCAGGACGAGGTCACCGCCGCCTATACCGCGGACGGCAAGAGCGTGGAGGAAGACAGCTTCAAGAAGTTCTACCAGGAGCTGATCGGGCTGCAGATCGAGGGGGAGATGGCCCGCCGCGTTCCGAACACGCCGGAGGTGAGCACGACTTTCAACCTCAACAAGGGGGATGCCCGGAAAGTGAAGGTGGAGTACGCACCTTACGACCGGGATTTCGACGCCATCTTCGTCAACGGCGTGGGCGAGTTCGCGCTCACCAAGGGACAGCTCACCAAGATGCTGGGGAAGCTCGACCTGCTGGCCACGGGCCAGAAAGTCACGGACTGACCCCTCGGGGCTGGAAACGAAGGAGCGGCGCCGCGCGACGCGGCGCCGTTCCCTTGCCGGTTCCCGCCTATTTGCCGGCCGCGCGGGCGCGGATTTCCCAGGCCTGCGTGGACGGATCGCGCCAGATTGAATCGTACCCCATGTCCAGGACGCGTCCGGACTCGCTCTGGAACCGCACGCGGCGGGCGAGCACGTTCAGGTCGGTCACCCGGAACTCCTCGCCCTCGAAGCGCACGCGCGTGCCCATGGCCGGAAGGGCATGCCGTGCGTCCTTGTACGCGTCGAACTCGTAGGAGAGGCAGCACAGGAGGCGACCGCAGTGCCCGGAGATCTTCATGGAGTTGAGCGTGAGGTTCTGCTCCTTGGCCATCTTGATGGAAACCGGGCGCAGGCGGTCGGTAACGGCGTTGCAGCACAGCGCCCGCCCGCAGATGCCCAGGCCGCCCACCACGCGGGCCTCGTCCCGCACGCCGATCTGCCGAAGCTCGATCCGCATCTTGAACGCGGACACGAGGTCCTTCACCAGCTCGCGGAAATCCACTCGGTTTTCCGCGGTGAACAGGAACAGGATCTTCTGCTCGTCCAGGAGGTAGTGGGCGCTCACGAGCTTCATTTCCAGCCCCCGGGCCTCGATCTTCTCCCGGCACGACGTGAAGGCCCTCTCTTCCCGCGTCTCGTTCTCGTCCAGCCGGGACAGGTCCGAGGGGCCGGCGATCCGAAGGATCGCGCGCAGCTCCTGGCCCGGTGGCGGTGCATCCGCCTCGCGGCCGAGCACCTTGCCCAGCTCGTTGCCGTAGCGCGTGGGCACGACCACGGAGGCGCCCGGGGCCAGCTCCATCCCGGCCGGGGCCTCGCAGCACTCGGTGGCGCTGGAGTACAGTACCTTCACGCGCCAGATCGCCCGCGCCGTGCCCGGCTCCGCGGGGGCTGCCGGCGCCGTTGACGTCCCGGTCCCGGCGGGGCTCACCGTCCCGTCCGCGCCGGCCGCGGGCGGCGCCTCTTCGGAATCACCCGGCTCGGCCTCGTCCTCGAGGGAAAGCTCCTCCTGGTCGATGGCCAGGTCCTTGTCCTCGTCGCTCATCCGAAACTCCTTGCCCAGGGCCTCATGACACGAGGTTCACGAGCATCCCGTTGATTTCGTCGATCTGTGCCAGGATCGCCAGCTGGTCCTTCTGGGCCGAGAGCACCGAGACGGCCAGCGCCTCCAGCTTCTCGTCGATCACTTTCACCATGGTAAATCTCTTGCGCCGGAGGATGTTCGCCCCGGAAGTCTTCTCCTCCACCGCGTAGCTGTGCTCCACGGCGAACTTGATGAACTCCTTCACCTGGCGGCGGTACGCCTTGACCGCTTCCATGGTGTGCGACTTCTTCAGCCTTTCACCGGTGGAGAAGACGGAGTCCAGGAGCTCCTCGATACTCCGACGGCGCTCCTCGTCCCCGAAGTCCTCGGCGGACACTTCCCCTTCCTCCGCGGCGGACTCCACGAGGTGGGAGAACTCGCGGGAATGGGTCTTGTCGCGCCGGCTCGCCTTTTTCTTCTCCGGTACCGGATACTGGTAGGACTCGCCAAGCGAATCGATGCGCGCCATTTCCGCGCGGAGAACCGGGTCAGCGCCTCTGGCCCGGGGCCGCCACGGGAGGTGGCGCCTTGGCCGTCACGGTCTCCCTGAGGATGGAAGGAGTCGCGGCTCTCTGCCCGTTGCCGGACGCCGCCTTGGGCGCCTCCGGCGGCTGCGGGGTGGTGACCTTGCAGGAGCCGTTGAAGATTACCCCCTCCTCTATGATCAGCCGAGGGGTGGTGATGGCGCCGAGCACGAGACCGGTGGAGAGAATGATGACCTTCTCCGTGGAGTAGATCTCCCCCCGGATGACGCCCCCGACCACGACGGTTCCCGCATGCAGCGTGCATTCCGCCCGGCCGTTCTTCCCGATGAGAACCTTTCCCTTGGTCCGGATGACCCCGGTGAAGTCCCCGTCTATCCGCAGCAGGCCGTTGAGGTCGAACTCCCCCTTGAACTTCGTGCCTTCCCCGATGATCGAATTGATGAAGGCATCGTCGGTGATGTGGGAATCGCTCAATCGCTGCTCCTCAGGTTCACCGCGATGGTGGAAGCGTTCTCGGGGGTGATGGAAAGGAACTGCATGGGGTTCACGTACGAGGAGCCCAGGCGGACTTCGTAGTGCAGGTGCGGTCCCGTGGTCAGACCCGTGATGCCGATGTAGCCGATCACGTCTCCGCGGTTCACGTGGTCGCCCTTGTGCTTGCCGGCGAAGCCGCTCATGTGCGCGTAGCGGGTGTAGAAGCCGTACTTGTGCTGGATCGTGACGAAATTGCCCAGGTCATCGGTGTACGCCGTCTGGATGACCGTCCCATCCGCGGTAGCCACGATGGGCGTCCCCACCCCCCAGGCGATGTCCACGCCGGTGTGCATGTACCCGACCTTGGTGAACGGGTTGGTGGTCCAGCCGAACCGGGTGGTGATGATGCCCGTGGCGCCCTTCAGCGGCCAGGTGGTGGGCGTGTTTGCCATGAGGTCGCGGAAAGCAGTGAGGACCTTGGTCACCTTGTCCAGAGAGCCGGTGGAGTTGCCCAGGAGGTTGGTGAGGGTCTTCAGGTCGCTGAGCTCCCGGGTGCTGTCGGCGCCCGTGGAAACGTCATCTGGATAGGAGGGGAAGCTCGCCGCCACGAGGCTCGGCCCGGCGGCCGGGTTCGTGTCCAGCCTCTCGATGGCGGACAGCACGCCGTCGATGCTGCTCTTGAAGTGCTTCCCCGCGGTCCGGATGGAGGCGATCTCGTCCTTCAGGCTCGTGAGAGTCTTCTCGTTGGCGTCCCGTTCCTGGGTGAGGCGCACGTTCTGCTCATTGGTGTAGGTGAAATGAGTGGCCAGGAGGAAGAAGCCAATGATGATGATACCGAGCGTGGTAGTGACGAAGATGAGCGTGAAGAAGGAGATCTGGAAGTTGAAAATCTTCTTCTCGGAGTGGGGGATGAGCATGACGGTGAACCGCTGCTTCCCCTTCACCATGATATATCTGAAGAAGTTGCCTATGGAGATCCAGACCCGGCGGAACCAGGACGCGATCCTGTCGGCGAATTCCTTTTCAGCCTTCTTGTATTCCGTGACAGGCAACGCGTTTTCCTTCTCTAAAAGTATATATAAACAGCGGTAAAATACCATAGTACATGGACTTTGTCAAACCGCGGCGTCCCGAATCCCGCGTTTTCCTGCGGTGGAAAGCGTAATGGCGGGTGCCGAGCCGCGCAACGCCGTAGGAAAAAAAGTTTGACTTGCCTCCCGGGGCATGCTATCCTTACGAAAATCGAGAGATGCCAAGCCGACTCTTTCGAATGCACGACTAAATGGAGATGTATGCGCTATTTCGACACTCATGCACACATAGGTCTCATAACGGAAGACCCGATAGACCAGCTCATCGTCGTGCAGGAAGCCCGTCAGGAGGGGGTTCAGCATCTCGTCACCGTCTCAAATAACCTGATCGACTTCTCCCAGCTGTACGAGAACCTGAAGACCGAATCGCACATTTACCACAGCATCGGGATCTCCCCCTCTTCGGTGGAACAGCCGGGGGAGGATTGGGAGGCGAAGATCGCGGAGGGCACGAAGCGGGAGCGCGTCGTGGCCATCGGCGAGATCGGGCTCGACTACTACCGCAAGTTCGGGGACCGGGACTCCCAGGTGGAGTTGTTCATCCGGCAGCTCGAGCTCGCGGAGAAGCTCTCCCTTCCGGTCATCATCCACAACCGCGACGCCGGCTCCGACGTCCTGGAGATCCTCCGGGAGCGCCTGCCGAAGCGCGGCGGGATCCTGCACTGCTATTCGGAGGACTACGAGTACGCCAAGAAGGCGCTCGACCTCAATCTCTGGATCTCCTTCGCCGGGAACGTCACCTACCGCAATGCGCGAAACCTCCAGGACACCGCGAAGAAGATCCCCGTGGAGCGGATGCTCATAGAGAGCGAGGCGCCGTTCATGGTCCCGGCCATCCACCGCGGCAAGCGCAACAAGCCCTCGTACATCAACGAGACGGCCATGTTCATCGCCCAGCTGCGGGAGCTTCCGGTGGAGGACCTGACGGAGGTCCTCTACGCGAACAGCCTCACCGTCTTTGGCGTCTCCTGAGCCCGGACGGCTTCCCGCCGCCGTAGAGGGACCGGGCCTCTTCCATCCCGTCGCCATCTCCTCGCTCGCCGTCCCCGGCAACGTGTGGCTGGCGCCGATGGCAGGGTACACCGACGCCGCCTTCCGCGCCGTGTGCTCGGGCCACGGGGCTGCCCTGTGCTTCACGGAGATGGTCTCCGCGGACGCCCTCGCGAGGGGCAACGCGGTCACGCTGAAGCTGCTGGAGAAGTTCCCGGAAGAGAAGCTCACCGGGTTCCAGATCTTCGGCTCCCGCCCCTCGGCGGCCGCCGAGGCGGTGCGGCGCATCGCCGGCCGCGGTCCGGCCATCATCGACCTCAACTGCGGGTGCTCGGTTCCCAAGGTCCTCAGGGCGGACTGCGGCGCCGTCCTGCTGCGGAACCCCGCCCTGGTCGGCTCCATGGTCGCCGCGATGCGATCAGAGACGGACATCCCGGTCTCCGTGAAGCTCCGGCTGGGATGGGACGAGTCCAGCCTCACCTACCTTGCCTGCGCCGAGGCCGCCCTGAAGGCCGGCGCCGCGCTGGTGACGCTGCACCCCCGGACGCGCGCCCAGGGCTTCCGGGGAACCGCCCGCTGGGAGCACATCCGCACGCTCAAATCGTCGTGCCCGGTCCCGGTCATCGGCTCGGGGGATCTCTTCAGCGCCCAGGACTGCGCGCGGATGCTGCAGACCACGGGCTGCGACGGAGTGATGATCGCCCGCGGCAGCCTGGGCAATCCCTTCATCTTCCGCCAGGCGGTGGCGCTCCTGCAGGGCGATGCCGACAAGGGCCGGATCGCGGCCGGGATGCGCCTCGCCACCGCGATGGAGCACCTGAGGCTCCTCGCCTGCCAGGTCGGCGAGGCCAAGGCCTGCCGGGACATGCGCAAGCATTTCGTGGCCTACACGCGCGGCCTCGAGGGGGGATCCGTGGTTCGGGAAAGCGTGGTGCGCGCCGAGCGCATCGACGAGTACGTCGAGATCGTGGAGAGCTACCTCCGGGACTGACCTTCGGAGCCGCCGGCGGCCCGCCCGTGCCCTGGGCTCGCTTTCGGCCATGCGCGCTTCGCGCGCTCGCCACAAGGAATCGATTGTCGTGTGCGCCAGAGGCGCACACGGCGTCCCCGGGCGCGCTCGCCCTCGCCGTCCGTGGCTACGGATTGACGCTCCCGGGGCTTTCGGCTTTCATTCTTGCGTGGAAGCCGACAGCGACACACTCCGTCACCACTGCGGAGTCGTGGGCATCTCCTCCGACCGCGAGGTCAACATCCCCGAGCTCCTTTTCTACGGCCTGTTCTCCCTGCAGCACCGGGGACAGGAATCCGCGGGCCTCGCGTACCACCGGCAGGGCCGGATCAAGTCCTATCGCAGCGTCGGCATGGTGGCAAATGCGCTCTCCCACTACCTTTCGGACGAGCACCCCTCTCGCGTCGGCATCGGGCACGTGCGCTATTCCACGCAGGGCACGAACAAGCTGGAAAACGCGCAGCCCATCGTGGTCTCCTGCAGCAAGGGAGAGATCGCCCTCGCCCACAATGGCAACATCTCCAACTCCACGGAGCTGCAGAAGAAGCTCGTGGACGAAGGCTCGATCTTCCAGAGCACCTCCGACACCGAGCTGCTGCTGCACCTGGTGGCCCGCTCGCGCCAGCCCACTTTTCGCGAGGCGCTCATCGAGTGCCTCGGGGTCATCGAGGGAGCGTACTGTTTCCTGCTGGTGCACGACGAGAAGCTGTACGCCGTGCGGGACCCGCACGGATTCCGGCCCCTGGTCATGGGCACCCGGGAGGGCCAGGTGCTCATCGCCTCGGAAACCTGCGCGCTGGAGATGTTCGAGGCCCGGGACATCCGGGAGATCGAGCCGGGGGAGATGGTCATCGTCCAGGGAACCCGCGTGACCTCCGAGCGGCTTCCCCTCCCCTCGCCGCCTCACAAGGCGCACTGCATCTTCGAGCTGATCTATTTTGCCCGGCCGGACTCCACGGTCTATGCCCGCTCGGTCCACATGGCGCGCAAGAAGATGGGCGAGATGCTCGCGCGGGCGGACCGGGTGAAAGCGGACATCGTCATCGCGGTGCCGGACTCGGGCAACAGCGCGGCCCTGGGCTACTCCGCCGCTTCCGGCATTCCCCTGGAGCAGGGGCTGACGAGAAACCACTACATGGGCCGAACGTTCATTCAGCCCACCGCCGCGATGCGGGAGAGCGGGGTGCGGATGAAGCTGCACCCGGTGCGCGAGGCCATCGCGGGCAAGCGCGTCATCGTGGTGGACGATTCCCTCGTGCGCGGCACGACCTCCCGGCAGATCGTGCGCCTCCTGCGCGAGGCCGGAGCCCGTGAGGTGCACTTGCGCCTGTCCTCCCCTCCCCTGCGCGATCCCTGCTACTACGGCATCGACATCCCCACCCGGGAAGAGCTCATCTCCAATCACCTCGACCCGGTGGGAATCGCGAAGGAGATCGACGCGGACTCGGTGAGATTCCTCTCCCTGGACGATTTGCTGCGCTGCGTCGAGACTCCCGAGCATTTCTGCCACGCCTGCTTCAGCGGCCGCTATCCCGTGGCGGTGCGCGACGCGCCGGCGGGCAGGAAAGAATGAGGCCGAAGATGAAAACGTACAGCGAGGCGGGCGTCGATATCGACCGCGGGGAGCGGTTCGTGCAGTTCATCAAGAGCATCCGCTCCCCGGCGGTGGACCCCGGGATCGGGGGGTTCTCCGCGGCGCTGCCGGTGGAGTCCCTGGGCTTTCGAAACCCGGTGCTGATGACCACGACGGACGGCACCGGCACGAAGCTCCTTGTGGCCAAGAAGCTCGGCAGGTTCGACACCATCGGCATCGACCTGGTGGCGATGAACGTGAACGACCTCCTGGTCTGCGGGGCCCGGCCGGTGGTGTTCCTGGACTACATCGCCTGCGGCAGGATCGACGAGACGCGGCTGCACGAGGTCATGCGCGGCATCGTGCGCGGCTGCGAGCTGGCCGGCTGCAGCCTGGGCGGAGGAGAGACCGCCGAGATGCCCGACCTCTACGGCGCGGATGATTTCGACCTGGCCGGCTTCGCCGTGGGCCTCGCGGAGAAGGATTCCCTTCTTCCCCGCAAGGCCGAGATTCGCGCGGGGGATCTCGTTCTCGGCATCCCCTCTTCCGGCATCCATTCGAACGGGCTCTCCCTGGCCCGGAAAGTCATCCCGGAATCGGAAACGGGAGCGTGGGAGCAGATGCTCATCCCGACCCGGATCTACGCCGGGGAGATGAAGGCGCTGGTGCAGTCCGGCCGGGTGCTCGCGGCGGCGCACATCACCGGCGGCGGGCTGTTCGGCAACCTGCAGCGCGTCATACCGGCGGCGCTGAGGCCGCGGTTCACCTTCGACTGGACCGTCCCGCCGATTTTCTCCCGGATCCAGTCCGCCGGCGGGGTGACGGACGAGGAAATGCGCGCGGTGTTCAACCTGGGGATCGGGATCACGCTGGTCGCCCATCCATCGGATGCGCCGGTGCTGAGAGACGCCGCCGCTCGGGAGGGCTTCCCGCTCCTGGACGTCGGAGTGCTGGAGGCATCGACGGGCACCGGGGCCGGCTGATGGCGAAGCTTGCCGTATTCGCATCGGGAACCGGCAGCAACTTCGTGGCCATCGCCGCGGCCCTGAAGGCGGCCCGCCGGCACTCGATCGAGTTTCTCCTCTGCGACGTGGCGGGAGCCGCGGTGCTCCAGCGGTCCGAGGAGCTCGGGATCCCTTCCGTGCTCATGACGTACGGTCCCGGGCAGCCTCGGGAAGCGCTGGAGAAGAAGATGGTCCGGCACCTCGAGAGACGCGGGGTCGACCTCGTTGCGCTCGCCGGCTTCATGAAGCTCCTGACTCCGTGGTTCCTGGATGCATTCAAGGGACCGATCATCAACCTCCACCCCAGCCTGCTGCCGAAGTATCCCGGCGCGCATGCGATCGAAGAGAGCTTCCGGTCGGACGATGCCGAGCTGGGGATCTCGGTGATCCGGGTCGACGAGGGCGTGGACACGGGGCCGATCCTGCTGCAGAGGTCGTTTGCACGCAGCGGCACCGAGACCCTGGCCCAGGTGGAGGCGAAGATCCACTCCCTGGAGCACGAGTGGTTTCCGAAAGTGATCCTGCAGATGCTGGACGAGATCGACGGCCTGGCGGGAAAGCGTGTCACCGGAGGCGCGCGATGAGAGTCCTTGTCCTGGGCTCCGGGGCGCGCGAGCATGCCCTGGTATGGAAGCTGGCCGCGAGCCCCGCGGTGTCCCGGGTGTTTGCGGGGCCGGGAAATGCAGGCACCGGGGAGGCGGGGACCAACATCCCGGAGATGAAGCCGCTGGCCTTCGACACGATTGCGGAAGGCTGTCGGGCGCACCGGATCGATTGCGTGTTCGTCGGCCCGGAGGCGCCGCTGGCCGAAGGGGTCGTGGATTTCCTTGCCTCCCGAGGGATCCCCGCCATCGGCCCTCCGCGATTGGCGGCGCAGCTGGAATCCAGCAAGACGTTCTCCAAGGCGTTCCTCGTTCGCAACGACCTGCCAACCGCAGCCGCGGAAGAGTTCTCGGAAGCGGCGCCCTTCGAGCGCTGGGTGCGGGCACAGGGAGGCCGCCGCCTCGTCGTGAAGAAAAGCGGGCTTGCCGCGGGAAAAGGC
>Ga0153915_10002264_pt1 | contig 17621 bp, 15 predicted proteins | sample Opewatmetagenome_2_FD_107003 | JGI IMG/M metagenome (GOLD analysis project Ga0153915, IMG submission 107003) | Freshwater wetland microbial communities from Ohio, USA - Open water 3 Core 3 Depth 3 metaG | ecosystem: Environmental > Aquatic > Freshwater > Wetlands | place: USA: Ohio, Lake Erie...
GGAAATCTTCACGACGCTCTTTGAGGCCCAGGTGCTGATCGAGAACTGGAGGAAGGACTACAACCAGAACAGACCTCACAGTGCCTTGGGTTATCGACCTCCTGCACCTGAGGCTACGATGCCGGGCTACGGTTCAACAAGTCTAACTCTGAGTGTGGTACAATGATTGGGGGCCGGTCACCTTACGAAAGCCGGGTTATGAAGAGAAGATACGCATACAGTTCTTACGGACAAGAGACAAGTTTCACGGATCACGAAACTAACCGCCGGAAAGTGGGAGCATAAAGATAAGTGAGTCTCCTTCGTTCAAGGGAGTGTTGTGCTTATCAGAGGGGATGAAAGTTTTTCCATTAAGAGCAATCTGAATCATGGGATCAAAATCTCCTTGTGCATCGCAAAAGGCCTCTCCTACTTTTTTACCATAACGCTTAATCAATTCACCGATTACATCCTTTACCGTCTCTCCAGAAAGTTCCAATTGCAATTTCTTCTTCCCAACGACATCGGAGATCATCGGGAGGCCCAAAAATTCAACATTGATTTTCATAAATCAAATTTTAATCTATCTTGTATTTAATTTCAAATGAAAAAGCCTATGTCATTTCATATTTAGTTTGTCCCAACCCTCAAGTCTCGTTACATTCTGATATTCTCGCTTCAAGATCTCATAACGAGCAGTCCTTTCACACGGACACTCAATACCCGATGTCCTCCTTTTCAGCTTCGTCCTTACCCTGCACCCACAATCAAGCCATATAAAAACCATCCCATGATGCGCCCCTTTCAATTATTCATTCAAACTGTGTCCCTTTCGTCGTTTCAATGCCGCCATACGGAGGCAAATTAAGATTCCACCATCCCTCAATATCCTTAGGCGTCTCATATCCCATGACCGTATGCATCTTAGTAAAAAAACGATTCAGAAGGGGCGTGACGGATACGGTTGCGGCCACGACCTTGTGCATGAAAGACCTGTTTTTCATGCTGAAAGGACACACGGCAAAACATCTTGCACAGCCGACCGTTGACACTGACCAGTAGCTCCTACATCTTGGAGAATCCTCGAAGTAAGCACGATGGCCCGGGTTATTCCATGCTCCGACCACTTCCCACGAAGGCTCTGTCTCCATGCTGAGGACCGATACCGGACATGCTTCAGCACACTTCTTGCAGGTCCTGCAAAAGCGCATGATGCCTGCATTGATCGGCCTGGTCGGAGCAAGGGGGAGGTCCGTAATGACACGAAATATCCGTTGCATGGGGCCATATTCGGGACTGATCATTCGATTGAGGCGGCTGAGTTCCCCCAGGCCCGCCATGACACCAAAGGCCGGAGCAATACCGAGCCCGTTGAACCAGGTCCCCATCAAAGCCTGGTATCCGAGGATGTGGAGGAACGTTTGCAGCCGATCGATGATGTTTCTGGCCCGTCCATACGCCAGGCCTGTGGCTGCACTGGATAGTGCCGTCGGTGCTGATCCGGATGTTCGCTTGATCAGCTCTTGTGAAAGTTGGACCGTAAAAACGATCACCCATTCTGCCCGGTAAGGAATCACCCTTTTCTCGTTCGTCTCGTAGGCCTTCTCAATATTCTCGAACACAAGAGGCTTGCCATCCCGGGCATCATAGGAGTATATGAACTTCCGGGTCTTCTCGTTTAGCTCCACAAAACCCACCTGGTCCGCCCCGAAGAATCTCAGGGCTGCCCGGATCATGCGTGAATTCTCTTCAGGGCTTCCCTTCCAGTCAGGCACTTGCAGCTCCTCAGGACTGAAGATGGCTTGTCGGAATGGGTCCTTCTTCTCTGTCGATTCTTTCCAGGAACCCAGAAAATTCGTGCCCACTGACCCTGACTGGCTACCCGCGATGTCCAGGGCCCGGTCCCGTAAGGTGTAGCCTGCCTTCTCTTTCAGAATCCATTCCTTCGTCCTTTTCTCCCTGAGCTTGTTTAAGCGTCGGGCTCTATCTTCACCGACATATTTGACCCAAGAGACCTGCTGCATGCGACGCCCGTCGAAGCGCTGCATCAGGTCCCAGTCTATCTCCACCGTCGGTTTATCCACCCAGCGCACCCACCATGGCCGTTTCCAATCCGCCAAAGGCGAACCCATGGCCTCATCAATATCATGAAATAAAAGCCCCATAATTTTATCAGGAAGAGGTGTCAGGCCCTGAAAATTGATTCAGGTTCATGAAACCATCCTCGCCAATTTCCCGCTTCCTCTCTGGCTGTATTCCACCTATTCCTCCCTTTCAGAATCATCTCTAAAGTTCGATTTCCTTAAAGTCACTGGCGACAAGCAATTCAGCCTCAGTGAGGGCTTGAACCTCTGCTACTGTCCAGCCAGGTGCAACCTCCTTCAAGAGCAAGCCATCCTTCGTTACTTCAATAACTGCAATATCAGTGACAATAAGATTCACACACTCCTTGCAAGTAAGGGGATAGGTGCATTTGTTCAGTATTTTTGGCTTATCATCCTTTGTCGTATGCTCCATCGTTACGATTACTCTCTTGGCACCTGCTGCCAGGTCCATTGATCCCCCAATGATTTGAACAGTTCTCTCAGGAGAAGTCCAGTTGGCAAGGTCGCCCCTTTTTGATACCTGAAAGGCGCCTAGTATCGTGACATCAAGATGCCCTCCTCGAATCATGCCAAAAGAAGTAGCGTGGTCAAAGAAAGACATCCCCGGCCGGGGTGTTATGAATTGGGCTCCTGCATTAATAAGGTTATAGTCCTTATGCTCTAATTCGCCCTCGCTTAGAGGAGGACCAAAGCCAAGGGCTCCGTTCTCGGTATGAAAGATTATCGTTTTTCCCTCGGGTATATACTTTGGAGCCAAAGTGGGTATCCCCACACCCAGGTTAACCACCCAGCCATCCTGGAGTTCCTTGGCGGCCCTTAGGGCGATCGCTTCTCTATCGAGACGCGCTTTCATTTCCCCTCCTGTGATATCTTCACAATGCGCTTGACAAATATCCCTGGAGTAACAATGACTTCAGGGGCAAGCCTACCAGGTTCAACGATCTCATCAACCTCAGCGATCGTAATCCGAGCGGCAGGCGCCATCACAGGATTAAAATTTCTGGCGGTCCCGCGATAGATTAAGTTGCCCATCCTGTCAGCCTTGTAGGCTCGGATGAGGGCGTAGTCTGCAGTGAGGGGCAGCTCCAGGATATATTCTTTGCCGTTAATCATTTTCTTTTCTTTTTCCTTCTCAACAGGGGTACCGACACCGGTGCTTGTGTAGAATCCGCCAATGCCAAATCCACCGGCACGTATTCTTTCTGCCAGTGTCCCTTGGGGTACCAGTTCCATCTCGGTTTCTCCTGCACGATATTGCACTTCAAACGCGGTAGATCTAAGCGGGTTAGGGTCCGCCATTACAGAGACGATGGCCTTCTTGATCTGCCTGTTCTCAGCCAGAATACTGACATCGATGTATTCGCGCGCCTTTCCAGCACCCCATGTGCTATTGGCTATGATGGTTAGCTTCCTTGCCCCTTGATTGCGCAAGGCCAGAATGAGGTTCTGAGGTAAACCGCCAGGCCCGGTGAAACCACCTACCATGACCGTAGCTCCATCCGGAATATCAGCCACGGCTTCCGCAAAACTGTTGCACACCTTTTCTGGAACCATTAGATTACGATTTCCCAGTTATTTTGACTAAGCAAACCTCACAGCAACAAAAAGTCCATTTCCCTCTCAGCCCTGTCAGGGCCTTCAATCTTCTTGGGGATTTTTCGTTGCCCACGAAGCACATGCTCGCCACAGAGGTGCCTGGCCCGTTCCCTAAATTTTGAGTCGAACGTATGGGGGCTACTTAGTCACGCAACCGTCGGAGTTCGAAGACTGTGGGATTGGCTGGATCTGGACATGCAGTAGTATTCATATCAGGTTCGTCCCTCCAGGGAAGTGAGCCACCAAAGCCCAGTACTCGAAGAATAGGATACATGGTGTGGAAGGCTGAGAGACATATCCCTCCAGGGGTATACCTGCTATCGCAGACCCATCGGTCACCAATTTTGTGGCCCTGAGCGCAGTTGCCTTTCTGACTTATTACAGTGATACTAACATTGTAGCGGTTTACCATTTTTTTAACTCCTTTCAAGCCAGTGGGTTGCCCTTATTCATTCTCCAGACAGACAACCTTCCTATCCTCAATTTGACCTCGAGATACAAAGCGCCAAATTTGTCCGCCGCAATACTATCGATTCATTACTTCCTTCCAGAAGTCATAGATGCCCTTTTTCCCCGGGCCACCGGTATAGCCCGCTCTCACCATTATCTTTACTAAAGGATGCAGACGGCCCTTCTCACCGAGTTCCCTTATTCGATCAGCCTCTGAGTCCGCTTTTAGTTTCCATCCACCCACCATATCGTCGAGCTCCAGAGGCCCCATGGGAAGGTTATAGCCTAGCTTCAACGCTTTATCTATATCTTCAGGAGAAGCGACTCGCTCCCATACCATTTCCAGCGCTTCTCTATTCATCGCTCCGTATGCCCGGTTGGCTAAAAATCCGTAGCTATAGTCTTTGCAGACTACCGGCTCTTTGCCAAGCTTCCGGGCAAGGTCGGAAATCACAGCCACGGTTTCATCGGAGGTAAACGCCCCCCTCACGACCTCCACCAGTTTCATCACCGCCACCGGATTAAAGAAATGCATGCCTACTGCCTTGTCCTTTCTTTTGGCATCACTGGATATCTCCGTAATACTTAGTGTAGACGAATTTGAGGCTATGATCGCGTGTGGCGGAGCGTTTCCATCAATTTGCCTAAAGGCTTCCTTCTTTATATCTAACTTTTCAAAAACAGACTCTACTACTAAATCAGCCTGTTTTACTGCTTCGGCTATCTTCGTTGTACCAGTGATTCTGGCGATCGCTTTATCCATCTCCTCTTTCGTCATCTTACCCTTATCGACAAAAAATCGTTGCAACCTGGATCGAATTCCCTCGCGTCCAAGATTTACCAGTTCATCACTCACGTCCATCAGCATGACCTCATATCTGCCCACGTGCACAAACTGCTGGGCTATCTGGCCGCCCATGTTTCCAGCACCGACCACCGCAACTCGTTGGATATTCTCGATCTTCATGAAATGCCTCCTCCTTTTAAGTTCTCAGAAAGTGGTTAGTACATTTTGGGGGACTCTTCATTTCCAACGATGCAAATGCTAACCACCGCAGTGCCTGGTCCACCCCCCAAATTATGAGCCATCCCCAAATCTAAATTTTTTACCTGGCGCGGCCCAGCCTTGCCCTGAAACTGCTTGTACAATTCGTACATCATCCTTAACCCGGTAGCGCCCAAAGGATGGCCAAAGCATTTTAGGCCGCCATCCGTATTCACTGGCAACTCACCATCCAGGTTGAATACACCTGCGTCAATGTATTCCTTTGCTTTACCTTTTGGGCACCAGCCCAGGTCCTCATAAGTCACAGCCTCAGTGATCGTAAAACAGTCGTGGACCTCAGCGATACTTATTTCCTTCAGCGGGTCTGTTATTCCAACTTCACGATAAGCCCTCTTAGCCGCCTGGACAGTCTCTTCGAAATGGAGGTAATCGTAATCGGTTCTGATTCGTCCTTCACGGGGGCCAGCACACATGGTTAGCGATTTTATATAAATCGGATCCTGTCTAAAATCTCTTGCCATATCCGCCCGGGTAACAATCGCTGCAGCAGCGCCATCAGCCGAAGTGCAGGCGTCGTAAACTCCCAATGGAAAGGCGATGATCGGGGCATTCACAACTTCCTCAATGGTCACCTCACGGTGAAATTCCGCCTTGGGAGCCATATTGCCGTTGTGATGATTCTTCACCGCAATTTTTGCCAGCATTCTCTTGCCTTCTTCATAACCCAAACCATAGTGATGGAAATATCGGTTGGCAATGAGGGAAAAATTGCCTGGCGGAAGCATGTACTCCTTCACAGCCATTGGGGTGACAACGACCTCTTCCGGCCCCCGGATATTTCTATCCCTCATTTTTTCAAAGCCTAATGCCAGCGCAATATCGCATACGCCTGCGGCCACAGCATAAGAAGCAGCCCTGAGAGCCTCTGAGCCGGTGATGCATAAATTTTCCACCCGGGTGACTGGAATGTAGTTTAATTTCAGTGGGCGACTCAAACTTAATCCCATTTCGCCTGACATCACAGTCCCTACCCATGCCATCTGAATATCCTCGGGATCTATCCCCGCATCCTCAAGGGCTTCGTAAGCAGCTTCCACAATGAGGTCTTCATGGCTCTTGTCACGGAGTCCCCCAAACTGGGTACATCCCATACCAACGATAGCCACTCTGTCCTTAATACTTTCCATTCGCATCACCTTCTTATTGGTCTTGCTTTCCAAAAGTAGTTCGTGATCCCTTTGCTCTCATAAAGCTTTCTGAATGTCATCTCCACAGGCATGCCAATTTTAATCTCCCCCTCGTCGCAATCGGTCAATGCGCACACCATTCTTCCTCCGCCCTGGAAATCGATGACCACCTCCAGTGTGGGCGGATCAGGCGTCAGGCTAATGTAGTCCTTAGTAAATGTAAAGACCGTAGCAATCTTGTCAGAAAACCTGTAACCTTCCATCTTATCTTTCGCTCGACAGGATACACAAACCCTGGCTGGAGGATACTGTACAGTGCGACACTCCCTACACCTGCTGCCGTAAAGTGCAATGACAGCCTGCCGCTCCCTCAGTAAAAGGATCGGAGACGGGGCTTCAGGAGTTGGGCGCCGTTCTCTTTCTGTTTGTATCATATTTTGAAAGACCAAGGCTTTTTCGTAACTTGGCAGGTCCCTTCTGATTGACAAGTGCCCTTTTACGCCCCGCCGTGGGCTGAGTTTCGTTATGGCGTTTGTTACCTGCAAGATAAGGATATCACAACCACTCCCATAGTTGGCCACAAGGATCCTTTCACCCGGCTTCGCCTCTTCCAGAGCAGCTACAAGCATCAATAAGGTTGAAGCCGCGCCGATGTCCCCGATGGTATTAAAGAGAGGAGCCTGGACTTGAGTCTTCAGTTCGAGACCCAAGGCCCGCGCCAATTGAGTATGGGTTCTCGGATCCGGGGCATTAAAAATAACCTTAGAAAAATCTTGCATCTTTACGGTGTGATTTGTCATCAGTCTCGAAATCGTTGCTTGCATCGTACTGAGATAGTGGGCCGTCGCAAACCTGGGTTCTGCCATATGGACGAACCTGTCGCTATCCGAGCGCCAAATATCGAATACCTCTTCTGAGGCAGAATAACTGCCCTCAATGCTTGCGATCACTCCTTCATCCCCGATCAGGAGCGCTGCCGCTCCGTTCCCCAGCAATTGTTCCATTGCCCCGCCAGCCGCGCCTAATCGGCAGTCTGAAGCCACCACTAAAATATGGTGAGCTGAACCGCCCCTGACAGCATCTACGGCAGAAAGCACTGCATTCGTCCCCGCCCTGGGCGAACTGCTGAAATCTGCAGTACGTGATTGGCGAGACATGTCTGTAGCCGTAACAACCAAAGCAGAGGCCGCCTTCTCCAGGTAAGGTGCGCTTGTCGTAGCAAGAAAAAGACCATCGATGCAGCTACGATCGATGCCCCTGGTGCAGTCCAAAACAGCTTCCACTGCCATCGTCACGCTGTCTTCGTCAAAATTGGCAACGGCCTTCTCTCCGTTTGCTTCCTGGCTTCCCCAAACCCCGGCAATTTTCTTCTGGCTCAGACGGTACACAGGGATATAGGCTCCCCATGAAACGATTCCTACCATTTATCCTCCTTGAACATACAGTAATGATCTCGGCCCGGTTAGTAAATGACCCGTTCCTCTTCCAACCTTTTCCTCTCGTTCTCGTTCAGCCCCAGCAGCTGCCCATAAACATAATCGTTATGTTCACCAAGCCAAGGGGCACGTTGATAAGATACGGTTGACCCTGATGAAGAGCGTACCGGCATTCCGGCAAAGGTGACGTTTCCCAGGCGGGGAAGATCTTGTTCAGCCATAAACCCTCTGGCTCTCAACTGAATATCGTGGTAGAGGTCTTCGCCATTCTGGACCACGCCAGCGGCCACACCATAATATTGTAGGATTCCCATCACCTGGTGTGGAGTGTGCCAGCTCGTCCATTTTTCAATATTGCGGTCAAGTTCCTCCACATTCTTTAATCTATTTGGCATGTCTTTAAACTTTGGGTCTTTTACCCAAGACGGCTGTTCAAGTGCTAAGCAAAGCTGTTGCCATTCCTCATCATCGCGAACGGCGATGACACACCAGGCATCGTCACCCATGCACCGGTAGCAATTGTAAGGTGCAAAGAGTCGGTGACGATTACCCACCGGCGGAGCGACGCGGTGGTTCACAAAGTAGTCGAGGTACGCTGGCCCCATGGCCGATGCAGCGACCTCAGCTTGAGATAACTCAATGTATTGTCCTTTGCCGGTCCGTGCTCGGTAGAAAAGGGCGGCGACGATGACCGCTGCGGCCATCCCACCAGCAATATAGTCGCAATAATAGCCACTTCCAATTCTTTCCTCCGTGGAGGTGTCAGGATAACCCCAACCTTGGGTAAACCCGGCATAGCTCATGACATTCATAGCCCATGTTGTCCACTCTTCATATGGCCCTCTCCCAAGCGCCTGCAGACTGGTGACGATCAAGTCACTCTTCATTTGTTTCAGGCTCGAGTAATCCAGTCCCCATTTCTGCATGACACCGAACCGAAAGTTGTCAACGACGACGTCACTGATTTTAGCAAGCCTTTTGAATAAATCACGACCCTCTGGCTTGGATAGATTCAACGTCATACTCAGCTTATTCGAATTGAGCTGAGCAAACATAGGGCTGATCAGCCAGTCTAATCTTACCTTAGAAAAATCTACGGTATCTTCTGGAGCTTGCGGAATGGGGGCGTTTCCTTTGGGGCCCCACGGACCGAGCCTCCTGAAACCAAGGTGCATCCTTGAATCTACCTTGATAACCTCAGCCCCATAGTGTGCCAGTAACATGGTTACAAAAGGACCGATAACTGAATCGGTAAAGTCGAGGATACGCACACCAGCGAGGGCGGGTTTCATTTAACTCCTATCCTCCTTCTTAGATAGTGCCTTCATCTTTAAACTTGGCCAATTCCATCAATGGATATCCCAGTTCGTCAGAATAGATTTCCCTGTTGTGCTGACCAAGGAGCGGTGCCGGCCTTTGCTGCCGGTTGGCCATTTCGCTCAGCTTAAAGGGTACACCCAAATCACGCTGCCGACCGATGGCCGGGTGCTCGAATTCGGTAATAAAGCCTCGTTCCTTAATATGAATATCATTGGCAAAGTCAGCGGGTGTGTTGACAGGGGTACAGGGGAGGCCCTTCGCTTGGAGGAGTTGGGTAATTTCTGCCCTCGTATATTTCAGGGCAAACTCGGTAATCAGGGGATCAATCATATCAACATTCAAACGACGAAAGCGAGGGTCGTACCATGCCTCATCCATCAATATTTCTGGGTTGCCCAGTACCTCAAGAAGGCTCCGCCAGTGATAAGGCCGCAGCACAACAAGATGCACGTAGCCATCCTTACAGGGGTAAATGCGTGCCGGGGCTGAGGTATGCTGACTGCCATAGCGACCTTTAATCTCACGAGCAAGACTATACCGCATGATGACTTCTTCGTTCATGGTTGCCATGGTTTCGTGGGCTGAGGCATCCACGAACTGGCCTTCATTGGTGCTCAGACGCTGAAATAGAGCGGTGAGTATACCAAAGACAGCTATGATTGAAGTACTGTGGTAGGCCTGTTCACAGGGCGCTACAACCGGCGGCTTGTCTGGGGCACCGCTAATATACATGAGTCCCCCCATCGCAAAGCTGACGATGTCCGGGGCTTTATAACTGCTGTAAGGACCCGTCTCCCCAAAACCACTGAGGGAAGCGACAATCATTCGCTGACTTAGTTTTCGAATCGCTGGATAATCAAGGTCCAGAGACTTACGTACCGGTGGGTCAAAATCTTCGATTAACACGTCAGCTCGCTGGACGAGTTGATTGAAAATAGGTCGGCCTGAAAGACTATGCAAGTTCAGGGTAATGCTCCGTTTGTTACTGTTGAGACTGATGAAATACAGACTGCTCTCCGGGTTGGGAATATCGTCCTTAAATGGCATCATCTGTCTGGCCTTACACCCTTTCGGCGGCTCTACCTTGATGACATCGGCACCGAGGTCTGCCAATAATTTGCCAGCGTAAAGCCCTCTCTCCTCAGTCAGATCAAGAACTCGAATGCCTTCTAATACGGTCTCAAATACCCCTGCCATTTTCTGTTAGCTTCCCACTGTGTTTACCCCGTTAGAAAGCCCCGTTGCTTGCAGCGGGGATAACGATAATATTCCTTTTGGAGCGAACATGGGGTTTAAAGCCCCGTGTGAGCCCTCTCGTTGGAAGGTCGAAGACCTTCTAACGGGGTTTACTCAGTTCCTTAAAGATCGCTTCCCGGTGGAAATCAGCGTCACCGAACGCTACCTCGGCCGCTTTGGCCCGCCGGATATACAACTCCAGATCCATCTCCTTGGTAAAACCAATCGCACCATGGATCTGATGGCCGAGAGCAACCACCCTGTGGTAAGCCTCACTGGCCCAAGCCTTAGCCACTGCAACGTGATTGGATACGGGCAATCCTTCGCTTATAAGCCAGGCCGCACGATAAGTATTCAGTCTCGAGGCCTCAACGTCAATGGCCATATTGGCACAATAGTGTTGAATCGCCTGATAGCTGCCAATAGGGTGTCCGAACTGTTTCCTCTCTTTTGCATAATTGAGGCTCATCTCCAACACCTTCTGGGTACCGCCAACCATTTCAGCGCACTTGGCCACGGCCCCCCGTTCCAACATTCGCCGCAAGCCCTCCTTTCCCTTCTCAATCTTGCCAAGCATACTTCCCATTGGCACCTGAAGGTCCAGATGAACCTCAAAAAGTCTATTACCTGTAAACGTCTTGAGCGGAAAAGAGCTAATCTTTTCATTCTTATTAGTATGAATGATGAAGAATGCAACCTTCGACTTATTTTTTGCATGGTCTTTTAGTTTAACAACAACCAATAGGATGCCGGCGCAATGAGCATCAGGAACAAAAAGCTTAGTTCCTTGAAGACGGAACCCATTCCCATCATAGGAAGCCTGAGAGATGATGGATGATGGCTCGTAACTGTCGTTAGATTCCAGCAGGGCCATGGTAGAAACGACATTCCCACTGGCAATGCCGGGAAGGAGTTCCTCTTTTTGCGATTCGTTTCCTAAGTCTAATATTGTGAGACCACTAAGGACAATGGAGGGTATGAATGGTGAAGAGAAGCAAGCCCGTCCCATCTCTTCAATAAGGACAATTAGATCCAGGAAACTGCTACCAACGCCACCGTACTTCTCCGGAAAGGGCATGGCCGTCCAACCTAATCCAGCTACTTTGCGCCACAGCTCCGGCGAATAACCCGTCCCTCCCTCTTCTATTTGCCTGACAAGCTCACTGGGACACTCTTTTCCCAGGAAGCGACGTGCTTCCTGTCCAAGAATCTTTTGCTCTTCCGATAAGGAGAAGTCCATCCAGCCTTCTTGAACCTCCCTTTAGCTGGGCGAACGGGTCACACAAGAGACCGTAAAAAAACCGCGTTCATCCTAAGATCGAGGCAAGTGTAAATCCCTCGTGGCTAGAATATTCCTCTGGATCTCTGATGTGCCGCGAGCCAGAGTAGAGCTAAAAGATTGGAAATACCAGTGAGTTATGCGGCCCTGGAGCACCGCCGCCTTAGAGTCTTCAGCCAACAGGCCATAGGAACCCAACATTTTTATCATGGCATTGGCGCACCGCTGATTTGCTTCCGAACAAAACAATTTGCTCATGGATGCCTGGGTACCAGTAGATAGCCCTTTACTGGCCAACCAGACCACTTTGTAAGCAAGGAGCCGCGCTGTCTCAATCTCAATGAAAACATTTGCCAAATTCTGTCGGACTGCAGGCTTGTCCGTCAAATGATGTTCCTTCAGGTATCGTAGCATCAGGTCAAAGAAAGCCCGCATCAGAGCGGTACTGCCAACGTCCAAACCTCGCTCAAAACTCAATAGAGTGAGAGCCGTTTCCCAGCCGTGGTCCTTCTGGCCGACAACGTTTTCTTTGGATATCCGGACATTATCAAAGAAAACCTCGCATAAACCACGACCATTACAAATATCTGCTATAGGACGGACATCGATACCAGGTGTCTTCATATCCACCAGAAAATGGGTAAGGCCTTGGTGTTTTTTGGGAGCGGTTGGATTTGTCCTGGCCAGCAACTGGCACCAATCCGTCACATGCGCCCCGCTTGTCCATAATTTTTGGCCATGAATGACAAAGTTATCCCTGTCCTCTACGGCCACAGTCTGGACTGAGGCCAGATCTGAGCCAACCTGAGGTTCGCTATATCCTTCGCACCAGAAGACCTCACCACGGGCAATGGGCGGTAAATGCTTCCTCTTCTGCTCTTCCGTCCCGAAGTGAATGAGAAGAGGAGCTACCATGCTTACGCCTTGCGGGTCCCAGCCCGGTGCTCCGCAATACCTCATTTCTTCTTGAAAAATAGCCGAGTACATTGCGCTGAGTCCCTGCCCCCCATACTCTCTTGGCCAGTCCAATGACAGCCATCCTTTCTTTCCAAGCTTCCGAGCCATGACTTTGTGAAGTTCCCAGACCTCATCCTGATAGAGGTCCTCCGCCAGATTTACAACTGGAATGATCAAGCCTTGGGGCATTTCCTTATCGAGGAATTTACGGACTTCCTGGCGGAAAGCCTCCTCCTCTTGGGTAAACGTAAATTCCATGCATTGACCTTCCTTCTTTTTAATTAGCGACCCTTGTAGGCTGGTTTTCGTTTTTCGATAAAGGCTTTAGCCCCTTCTTCTATATCCTGAGCGGATACTCGTTGATTCCGCAAGTCGAAAAGGCGGTTTACCGCGACTGCTTCACGAGACGGCATATCGAGGCTGCGGTAGACAGCCTCCTTAATGACCCTCACTGCTGCCGGTCCATTCTCGCAGATCTTTTCACCTAATTGTATAGCCTCATCCAGTAACCGGTCTCGAGGCACCACTTTCTGTACCAGTCCGATACGATAAGCTTCTTGTGCATCTATGCGCTCCCCAGTGAAAAGCATCATTAAAGCATTTCCTAATGACACCAGACGAGGTAAGCGGCCACAACCGCCAGCTCCCGGAATCATGGCTCTCTTCACTTCCGGTAAGCCAATTTGAGCATCATCAGCAGCTATACGGAGGTCACAGGCCAATGCCAGTTCGCAGCCCAAGCCGACGGCATAGCCGTTAATAGCGGCTATAAGTGGTTTCCAGACAATCGGTGCGTCTGGAGAGGTCAGCGTTTTCGGGGGGGTTGGTGCGCTCAGAATCGTCTTAAGCGCCTTAATGTCGAGTCCTGTAGAAAAGGCCCGGCCCATCCCAGTAAAAATCAGGATCCAGGCATCATCGTCGTCAATAAATTCTTGAAGGTACTGCCCGTGAAGTTGCATCATCTCCAGGTTCATAGCGTTCATTGCTTCGGGACGATTGAATGTCAAAATACGAACATGTCCGCGTTTTTCCCAAAGGACTTCCTGAGTCATTACCCTTACCCTCCTTTAGCGCCTCTTATATCCAATCACCTTTCGACACCAGGGTATCCGGGGATACGCCCACAATTGTGATGGCCTGCTTACTGGTTGCGGAACGGTAGTTCATCGGTCACGGCGGTAGATCCCCAAACCCGGGCGGTAAGACTTCTCGTCGAGGAACTGGGTCAACCCTTTTTGCTTGCCGCGCTCCGGATCTTGGAGCGAGGCCAACTCGGCCTTCGCAGCAATATAGTCCTCGGCAGTCTCCCACGGCATATCTCGCAAATGCTTGTAAGCGATCTTGGCTGCACGTAGAATAGTCGGACTCTTCTCAAGGAGCGTGACCGCCAGCTTTTTGGTTCGCTCGCGTAACTGGTTCCTTGGAACCGACTCGTTAACCAGCCCCATCTGCGCGGCTCGCCGACCATCGAAGGTTTCGCCGGTCATGATGTAATACAGAGCGTTGCGCTGGTTCATGGTCGCAGCCAGGGATCTCGGCACACCGCCAGCAGTAACGATCCCCCAGTTGATCTCCGAAAGACCGAATATTGCATCGTCAGCAGCGATGGCAAGGTCGCAAGCGACCATGGGGGTGAAGGCTCCACCGAAGCACCAGCCATTGACCATCGCAATCGTCGGCTTGGGGTAGTACATCAGGCGTCGCCACTGCCACATAGAGGCATCGCGACGCACCCTCATCTTTTCCACCGGCGTCGCATTCTCGGTCTCGCGGAAATACTGCTTCAGGTCCATGCCTGCGGAAAAAGCCTCTCCGGCGCCCGTGAGCACAAGCACGGCGCAACGGTCGTCAACCTCAAGCACATCGAGAACCTCCAACATCTCCTTGTTCATGGCCGGGCTCATTGCATTCCGCTTTTTCGGCCGGTTCATTATTACCCAAGCAATGCCATTTTCGAACTCCACGAGAACGTTCTTGCCCCCAGGAATTGGGGGATTTAGTTTTTGCATCGATTTGCCGGGATGATTCATCTCTTTCTCCTCACTTCAGAAAATGGCCTCGATATATTAAGCGATGGTCAGCCGTCAACTTCTTTGAGCGTCATTATTCTCTCCTGAACCCTCTCTTTATATCCTACGATTATTGATCAATCATCTATTAATATCGTTTCTGTGCAAAGAATTTGTCAAGCTTTTTTTGCCTCTGCAAGGTGGAATGGATTAGCCAAAGTACTGGATATCAGCGTTTGGATATATAGCTACAGCCGTATTTTCCCCATGAAATTTTTGAAGGGTTTCCAATATATCACTCCACCTGTTCATCAGTAGGACTTTGGCTGAATCTCCAAGAGATCCAGCGCCAGCCATATCAGGATATTCTGTAAATGAAATCAAATGATTGATATGCGGTGGAATATTCACTTTCGGTCCAAATCTACTTTTTATGGTTCTCCCGAACTTCCCAAACAGATAATGGACGATCTGCCCTTCAGGGGCGTTCCGGATAAGGACAACATCTCCTCCTTTTTGGCTTACCGATGGAAAGGCTATGCGTGTTCCCATGGCCGATTCACGAACCTTGGCGAAGGTGTTGGCAATAACAATCTCCTTATCCTGCGCCTGAGGTGTTAGATAGTGGGTCTTAGCTTCTTGAACGGCAGCGGCATGGGTTGGCTCCAATGCACCAACAAACATAGCGGCCGTCTCCCCCCACAAGTTAACGATGCCTTCAACAAGCACATCAACCCCAACGAGTTTGGCCCCTTCTTCTATATCGAGGCGTACTATATTCGTGTCATAGTTTCTTCTTGTCTGCTCATCTAATGGTAGGCTATGGTTGGTAAGAATCGTTTCAAAAGACGCAACACCGGGTAATATGTTTTTACCACCACCACTGAAAACGGTTATCGGATGGGGGGTGATAGAGCCAATCGCAATCTTAAAGTCACAATTCATCACCTCGGCGTTGATGAAAACCTTTGTCCCATAACTTGTAGTACCAACACAAGTGCAGTGGTCAAAGGGATTGTGATTATAAACAGGAAATCTCTTCAGGGTCTCCTCCCCCAATTTCTTGGCGAAGTCTATCCTGCTCATGGCCCCATGAGTGCCTGTCGCCGCAATCAATCTGATCTTATGATCAGGGATGCCTGCCTCGGCTAGTTCCTCAAGGATGAAGGGCACGATTTGCGCCGCTCTTGTAACACGGGCCATGTCATCAAAAAGGATGACAATTTCATTCTTACCCCTGGCAAGTTCTTTGATGCGTGAGGTCCCTATGGGCTGAAGCATCGAAGCCCTGATCTGGTCCTCAGTCATGGCTGGCCGGTTATAACCAGACATATGACACACTTCAATTTCCCACGTATCAGGAAGGGACACCTCAAATGCTTTCGTTCCGTGCCACGGAAGCTGGGGCACTTTTATAATCTTTGCCATACTCATTCTCTACGGGTATTCCTCAGTTCGACGGGAATGGAAGTGTTCACAAACCGATCTCATGGAAGCGATTGAGACACGACCGTCCTCTAATACTGTTTCACCTTATAGACCTTGCATAGGGCTGTTCTCAAAGGCCAGCCACCATGAATCGGGTTGCAGTGGTCGGGCTCGTCATCCGTGAGGACATTTACATTTGACTCCCAGACACCGTGTAACCATGGCTCTTCACCCGGAAGCTCTGGATACCACCAGCCATGCTGACAGTGAACGACTCGCCGGTCTATCCCATTAAAGTGCTGGCATTTCATCCTGATCCTGCCTCGCGGTGATTCGATCCATACCCAATCGCCGTCTGCGATTCCCAAGCTTTTCGCCGTCTCCGGATGAACCTGCACCAGCGGGTCAGGGTGCCTCCGGCGAATCGAATCAATTTGTCGCCACTCAGAGTGAAACATAGGCTTGAACCTGCCTCCTGTGATCAATATGAGAGGATATTCTTTGACCAAATCGGGTCTGGATAGGGGAGTCTCAGGGGGTTCTACATATTTAGGCAAGGGGTCATATCCCAGCTTTTCAAGGATCGTCGAAAAGAGCTCCGCTTTTCCCGTGGTAGTAGCAAAACCTTTCTTTTCGTAATTCTTGTATTCAATAGTACGACGGCTCTGTTTGCCCTGCAAGAACTGCCTAAAAGTGACGCCTAAAGGCTCTAACATATAATCGAAGACCTCATGGAGGCTCTTCCAAGGCCAATCCTGCCCCAACCTTATGCCGAGCTCACGGAAGATTTCATAGTCATTCTTGTGGTCATACTCACCGGGTATGGATGCTGGTAGTGCCTGTTCTCCACCATAGTCACCCATGAAGTCAGGTCTCTCTAACCATGACGCAACGGGTAAGACATAGTCAGCTAACTCCGCTGTTGGTGTTAACCAATAGTCTAAAACCACGCTGAGTTCAAGGCTCTTCAGTGCCTTGTATACCAGTTTGGTATTGGCCTGAACGACCATAGGGTTGTGGGCATGGATGATCAGACCCCTAATTGGATATGGTTCACCGGTTATGATAGCTCGATAAAGGGTGGGCTGATGGGGCGAAGCCACAGCGGTCTGCTCTCCAATTGGCAGTTTTCCCCACACCCGCATTGTATTCTCTGCAATAAGCTCATATCCAGGGAAGGATGTGAATTTGAAACGATCTGCTCCCAACTGTTTTCGTCTCTGCTCCGGAGGCAGTTGAAGTATCGCACTCAGATCATCCATCCCTCTAACTTTACCGGGTCGACCTACATGAGTCCCCCCTTCAACATCCATGCTGCCTGTGATCGCAGCCAGGATAAACCGGGCCTGAATTGCCTGGATGCTGTTATGAAGTTGTTCTGTGCCCATGCCGTTCCAGGAATAGAATGGCTTGTTCTCACCTAACAATCGAGCGGTTTCCCTGATCTTGTCTGCTGGAACCCAGGTGATCTCCGCAACCTTCTCTGGAGGATAATCCCGCGCCCTTTCAGTCAATTGATCGAAGCCATAGCACCACTTCTGCACGAAATCTTTATCATAGAGTCCTTCCTCAATAATGACATGTATCATAGACATAAAAAGGGCAGTATCTGTTCCTGGCCTGAGTTGCAACC
>Ga0153915_10002266_pt1 | contig 17620 bp, 15 predicted proteins | sample Opewatmetagenome_2_FD_107003 | JGI IMG/M metagenome (GOLD analysis project Ga0153915, IMG submission 107003) | Freshwater wetland microbial communities from Ohio, USA - Open water 3 Core 3 Depth 3 metaG | ecosystem: Environmental > Aquatic > Freshwater > Wetlands | place: USA: Ohio, Lake Erie...
TCGATCGCCGCGGCGTTCACGATGAGAAGCGGCGCCGCGTCGTAGTGATGAAAGAAAGTCGCATATGCTTCCGTCAGCCGCTCGAGGTAGCTGCGCTCGATGTGGCTCTCGTAGCGGATCCCGCGCTTTGCGATGCGCTCCATGAGCACGTCCACGGGCGCCTGCAGGTACACGACGAGGTCGGGCCGCGGCGCGTCGATGCTGAGCCGCGAGTACACCTGCTCGTAGAGCGCGTACTCCTCGTCGTCCAGCGTCACGCGCGCAAACAGGCGGTCCTTCTCGAGGAGGTAATCCGCCACCCGCAGCGGCGCGAAGAGGTCCTGCTGGCGCATCGCCTGTACCTGCCGCACGCGCTGAAACAGGAAATGCAGCTGCGTCGGGAACGCGGCGCCCCGCATGTTGCGGTAGAAGCGCTCGAGGAACGGGTTGTCGTGCGCTTCCTCCATCCACAGCTCGCTCCCGAAATGATCCGCGAGCCGGCGCGCGAGGCTCGTCTTGCCGACACCAATCGGACCTTCCACGACGACGAATCGGTGGACGGGGCCGTTTTTCGGATTGTCGGACGGGGTCGTCATCAGATTGCTGCGAGTCCCTGCCGGCCGGCGCGCTCCGCGAGATCGGCGACGCGGCCGTGACCGGGAACCATCAATTGGGGTGCGATCTCGGCCAGAGGATACAAGACGAAGTTTCGTTCGTGCATTCGGGGATGCGGCAGGGTGAGATCCTGCCCCGCCCGACTCTCCCCGCCGTACATGAGTAGATCGAGGTCGATGATCCGCGGCCCCCAGCGAACCGGCGGCGGCACTTTGCCCATCGCTCGCTCGATCTCCCGCAGGGAGCCAAGGAGCGCCTCGGGCGCCAGACGCGTCACAAGGCCTGCGCAGGCATTGATGAACTCCGGTTGATCCTGCGGCCCGAGCGGTGTCGTTCTGTACAGGCGCGACGTAGCCACCAGCTGGGTGTCGGGCAGCTTCGCGAGCCGCTCAAATGCAATGCGAGCCTGCCGCGCCGGATCCGAAAGATTGCTACCGATCGCCACGTACGCGGGCGACCAGACCTCGGCGGCACCGGCGCCCTTCGCGTCAGCCACTCGTGTTCGCGCCGGAAGGCTTGCCGCGCCGCCCTCCGCGTCGACGGCGGCGTCTCGGTCCCGCTGGGCGCGGCGTCTGCGGTCCGTGCACCTCGACGAGGGCGAGGCGGTCCTCATGCGAGAGCATCTGGATCCGCGTCCACCATTCGCCGATCTCGGAGTCCTCGAGCCCCGCGTGGCAGCGAAGCATCAGAAAATCGTAGGCCGCGCGAAAGCGGGTGTGCTCGAGGAGGGCGAGCGCCTTGCGACCCTCGCGTCTGCGAAAGCGCGGCTGCAGGGCCAGCATTTCCCTCATCGGCAGCGTGAAGCGCTTCGGAATCGAAACATTGCGCTGCTCGGCCTTCACCACGTTGTCGCTCGCCAGAAAGAACGCCTGTGTCTCGGGAGTGCCGCGCTCCATCAGCCGCAATGCGGCCTCGCGAATCGGCGCGTAGAGCAGCACGGCGAAGAGATAGGTCGGCGCCACCGGCTTGTCCGCGACGATGCGCGCATCGGTGTCTTCGAGCCCGCGCTCTAGCATTCGGTACGCCGGGTCCTCGGGATGTTCATCGAAGTACCGCGCGGTGGCGGGAAAGAGCAGCGCGTCGAGCTGATGGCTGCGCAGCAACCGCCAGGTCGCGAGCGCCGCGCCCTTCAGGAACATCTTCATCGTTTCGTCGAAGAGCCGCGCCGCCGGCACCTCGGCGAGCATGCGCCTCAAGGACGCGATCGGCGCCGCCGTTTCCGGCGCGAGCGTGAACTCGAGCTTCGCGGCAAATCGAATCGCGCGCAGCATGCGCACCGGATCTTCGCGAAAACGCGTCGCCGGATCGCCGACGACCTTGAGCACGCGCGCGCGAATGTCCTCGACGCCGCCGACGTAGTCCCAGATCGAGAAGTCTTCGATGTTGTAATAGAGCGCGTTCGCCGTGAAGTCGCGGCGCCAGACGTCATCATCGATCGAGCCGTAGAGGTTGTCGCGCAGGATTCGACCGCTCGCATGCACCACGCGATGCTCTTCGTCGAGGTCAGCCGGAAACGCCTGCTCTTCCTCCGCCTCCGGCGGCTCGAGGGCGGCGGCGGCGCGGAACGTCGCGACCTCGATGATCTCCTGGCCGAAGAACACGTGCGCCAGACGAAACCGCCGGCCAATCAGCCGGCAATTGCGAAAGAGGCGCCGCACTTCCTCGGGCAGCGCATCGGTCGCCACGTCGAAGTCCTTCGGATGAAGCCCGAGCAACAGGTCGCGCACGGCGCCACCGACGAGGAAGGCGTGGAAGCCCGCCTCCTTCAGGCGGTAGAGAACCTTGAGAGCGTTACCGGAAATGTCGTTGCGCGAGATGGAATGTTCGGCGCGCGGGATGATCTTCGGTGGCCGTGAGTGGCTCGTGTCCAATGCTTGTATCCGAATGGGCATTTAAGAGCGGCGCGTATGATAGCGCCCGCGCATGCGGGGGTGACCCGCACTTGAGCAATGTCCTGCCCTCTCTATAATGGCGCGCCCGCAAGGGCCCGCCTCTCCCGCTCCCTTCGTCTAGAGGCCTAGGACACGGCCCTCTCAAGGCTGTAACACGGGTTCGAATCCCGTAGGGAGCGCCACGCAATCACTCTCTGACCGGCTCGCTGCCAACGGCGGCGGGCGCCCGGCATGCGGCTGGACTTGAATCTAATGTGGTATTATGGTACCGCTATACCACTTTAGGGCGGCAGGCACGCGCTTCGGCCATGTACTCGATCGTTCGGCGCGAGAATCTCACGGGCACCACCTTCCTCTGGGAGGTGCACGCGCCTGATGTCGCGCGCTCGGCGCAGCCGGGGCACTTCGTCATGCTGCGTCTCTACGACGGCGCCGAGCGCATTCCCCTCACGGTCGCCGACTTCGATCGCGAGCGCGGCACGATCACGATGGTCGTGCAGACTCTCGGCAAGACGACGCATGAGATGCGCCACGACTACCGCGAGGGCGATACGTTCCTCGATTTCGTCGGCCCGCTCGGCCTGCCGCAGCATGTCGAAAGAGTCGGACACGTCGTGCTCGTCGGCGGCGGGCTCGGCGTAGCGCCCGTATTTCCACAATTGCGCGCGTTCAAGGAAATCGGCAATCGCACGACCGCGATCATGGGTTTCCGCACCCGGGAGCTGGTGTTCTGGGAGGATAAGTTCCGCAGCTGGGCCGATGAGTTGATCATCTGCTCCGACGACGGCAGCTATGGCAAAGCGGGGCTGGTCACGGCGGCGCTTCACGAGGTGCTCGAGCACGACCGTCCGGACCTCGTGATTGCCATTGGTCCGCTGCCGATGATGCACGCCTGCGCCGAGACGACGCGTCCCTACGGCGTGCGCACGCTGGTGTCGCTCAACACCATCATGGTGGACGGCACCGGCATGTGCGGCTCCTGCCGCGTGACGGTCGGTGGTGAGGTCAAGTTCGCCTGCGTCGACGGACCGGACTTCGACGGCCACCTGGTCAATTTCAAGGAGCTGCACGCACGCCAGAAGCGCTTCAAACACCAGGAAGTTCAGGCCAAGGACAGCTTCGATCACCTCTGCAAGGTCGAGAAATTGCTGGTCACGGACGGCCGACGCAACTACAAGAAATTCGCCGCGCTCGAGGCCACTCAAGTGCCGATGCCGGAACGCGATCCGCGCGAGCGCGCACAGGATTTCAGCGAGGTCAACCTCGGCTACTCGCTCGCCGACGCTTTGCGGGAGGCCGAGCGCTGCATCCAGTGCTACAAGCCGCCCTGCATCGCGGGCTGCCCGGTCGGCATCGACATCCCGACCTTCATTCGCAAGCTCCTGCTGCGCGACGTCGATGGCGCGCTCGCGACGATTCACGAATCCAGCATCTTCCCGTCCGTCTGCGGTCGCGTGTGTCCGCAGGAGATCCAGTGCGAGGCGCAGTGCATCCTGGTGCGCGCCAAGGGCCGCAAGCTCGAACCGGTGGGGATCGGCCGGCTCGAGCGCTTCGTCGGCGATCACGCGCGTACAGCCAAGGCGGTGCCACCGAAGATCGAGCATCCGCTCGGCAAGGTGGCGATCGTCGGCTCCGGTCCGGCCGGTCTCGCCGCAGCCGCCGACCTCGTTCGATTCGGCGCGACCGTCACGGTGTTCGAGGCGCTGCACGTGCTCGGCGGCGTACTGCAGTACGGCATTCCGAGCTTTCGGCTGCCACGCGAGATCATCGATCGCGAGTTGCAGCGGCTCAAGGAGTTGGGCGTACGCTTCGAAACGAACAAAGTGATCGGCAAGACCTTCACGATCGCCGATCTTCAGGACCGGATGGGCTACGACGCGGTGTTCATCGGCGCGGGCGCCGGCGCACCTGCGTTCCTCGGCATCCCTGGCGAGAGCGCGGGCCAGGTGTACTCGGCGAATGAGTTCCTGACCCGTGTGAATCTGATGGGCGGCGACCGCTTCCCCTATCTCGACACGCCGGTCAGCCGCGGCAAGAGCGTCGTCGTGATCGGCGCCGGCAACACGGCCATGGATTGCTTGAGAGTCGCGCGGCGGCTGGGCGTTGCGACCGTGCGCTGCGTCTATCGCCGTTCCGAGGCCGAGGCGCCGAGCCGCGTCGAGGAGCTGCGCCACGCACGCGAGGAGGGTGTCGAGTTCTTTTTCCTGCATGCACCAGTCGAGATCCTGCTCGACGGCGAGGGCGACGTGCGCGGTATGCGGACGCAGAAGATGGCCCTCGGCGAACCCGACGAGCGCGGTCGGCGAAAGCCCCTGCCGCTCGATGAGTTCGTCGAGCTGGAATGTGACACCGTCATCTACGCTCTGGGCACCAAGCCCAACCCGATCATCGGTCAGGCAACGCCCGGGCTGGAGCGCAACCGCTGGGGCAATATTTCCGCCGATGAGCAGACGCAGTGCACGAATCTGCCGGGCGTGTACGCCGGCGGCGATATCGTCACCGGCGGCGCAACCGTCATCCTGGCCATGGGAGCCGGCCGACGTGCAGCGAAGGCGATCGGCGCCTGGCTGCAGGCGGGCAAGTCGAAATGGCCGATCAGCGCGGAGGAAGTTGCAGCGTTCGTGCCGGAACGTGCCGCCAGCGGCACATCACCTGGTGAGGTCGTCGCGGCCGACGTGCAGAGCGCGGCCCAGGCGCCGAAGACGTATTGAAAGAGGATTGCCATCATGTCAGGGACCGCTGTGTGCCCAAAGTGTCATCAGCCGCTAGAGACGGACGACTCGTACATCTGCTGCGCCGGTGCAACCCTCGAGTGGCGCTGCCAGAGCTGCGCGAAAGTGAGCGAAGGCTTCGCCTTTCCCTACGGCATGTGCCCACATTGCGGCGGGACCATGCAGCTGCTGGAACGTTCCGGGATTGTCGACGAGGCCGGACTGAACGCCATCCGCATTGCCTTCCAGATCGAGTTGGGTGGCCAAGCCTTCTACGATCGCGCCGCGGCGCGAGTTTCCGATCCGGTTTTGCAGACGCTGTTCGCCCGCTTCGCTTCGATGGAGCACGAGCACATGGAGACGCTGGCGCGCCGGTATCACGTCACCCCTCCCGATCCCGCCGTGGGCTTTCGCGTCGATGTAGCGGCGATCCAGGCGGGCGTCGAGGGCAGGATCGACGATCCTGACACACTGTTCCGCGCCGCCATCACCTTCGAGAAGCGCGCCGTCGCCTTCTTCAGCGAGCGCGCGAAGACTGTGCCGGACGGATCGGCGGAGCAACAGCTGTACCGCGAACTGGCAGCGGAAGAGGTCGAGCACGTCGCCCTGCTCGAGACCGAGTTTCAGCGCTGGTCGGCGGGCAAAGCGGGGATGCTCGCCGGCTGACTCGGCGAGGGCCGCGGCTGAACAGATTTCTGAGCTCCGTCTTGGCCTGCTCGAGAGTGCTGCGCTGGCGACGCGAGAGGTTCGTGCCGGCACGATTGATGTAGAAATTGAGCATGGACATGGCCGACTGGAGCGGCGTGCCCCTGCGGCGCAGGCTGGTCTCGGCGGAATGCTTCAGCGATTGGGCGATGCGGCGCGGGCTGCGCCACGCAAACACTCCCGGCTCGAGGTCAAGCGCATTGCTGCGCTCGGTCACCTCGGCGGACCAATACTTCTTACGTGCGGCCGCCAAGCTTCCCTTCCCCGGTCTCGCGTCCGCTAGCGACGCAGGCTCTTGAGATGACCCGCAAACCAGGCAGCCGCAAGGCGAGCGACTTCCTCGAGCGTGCCCGGTTCGGCGAATAGGTGGGTCGCCCCCGGCACGACTTCCAGCCGCGACTCGCCCGGCAGACGCTTCAGCACATCCCGGTTCAGTGCGAGCACCTGATGATCGTTGCCGCCAACGATCAGGAGCGTGGCCGCGCGGACCTGGGCGAGCGCCGGGCCGGCAAGGTCCGGCCGGCCCCCGCGCGAAACGACGGCGGCAACTTCTGGAACCTGAGCGGCGGCGGCGAGTGCGGCCGCCGCGCCCGTGCTCGAGCCGAAGTAGCCGATGGGAAGTTCGCAAAGCTCCGGCTGCTCGAGTGTCCATCGAGTCGCCGCCATCAGCCGCTCGGTCAGCAGCGGAATGTCGAAGCGCAGCTCCGCGGTCCCGGCATCGATCCGCTCCTCCGCCGCGGTCAGCAGGTCGAACAGAAGCGTCGTGATTCCAGCGCTGCGCAGGACCTCGGCCACATAGGTATTGCGTGGACTGAAGCGGCTGCTGCCGCTGCCGTGAGCGAACAACACGATCCCCGTTGGCGCATCAGGGGCACGCAACAGCCCCTGGAGCTCCACCTGCCCCGCGGAGATCACGACTTCCTGCGTCGCCGCCTTTTCCTTTGGATTCATTGCACCAGCCCGCCGGCGAAGTCCGCGGCGAACAGTACACGCCGTTGCGGCGCGGCGGTGATCGTGCAAATACGGATGGCAGAGCGCGATCCGGCGGTGCAACGTCACAATCGACTGCCCTATGCGCCCCATATTCGCAACCGAGCTGGTGAACGGCGTGTTCGGCGATCCGGCGCTGCTCATCGACCTCAAGTTCGTGCGCCGCGCGGTGCTGTTCGATATCGGCGACGTCGGACGGCTGCCGACGCGCAAGCTCCTGCGCGTGAGCGACGTGTTCATCTCGCACGCCCACATGGATCACTTCGCGGGATTCGACCGGCTGCTGCGCGTTTGTCTCGGCCGCGCCAAAGGCGTTCGCCTATACGGGCCGCCGCACTTCATCGACCGCGTCGAGCACAAGCTCGCGTCGTACACGTGGAACGTGGTGCAGAACTACGCGGCGGACTTCACGGTGACCACGCATGAGTTGCAGCCGGATGGATGCACTCGCAGCGCGCGCTTCTGCTCGCGCTCCCGATTCGTGCGCGAATCCATGGCCGACGGCTTCGCTCACGACATGATCCTGCTCGCCGAGCCCGAGCTGCGCGTGCGCGCGGCGTTTCTCGATCATGAAACGCCCTGCCTCGCCTTCCTGCTCGAGGAAAGCACACACGTCAACGTGTGGAAGAGCAAGCTCGCGGAGCTGAGTCTCCCCACCGGCCCGTGGCTGCAGGAGCTCAAGGCGGCCGTGCTGGCAGGGGCACCGGACGACACGCCGATTCGCGCAACCTGGCGCGATCGTCACGGCGCGCACGAGCGCGTATTCCCGCTCCAGGAGCTCAAGGCGCGGGTACTCAAGCTCGTTCCCGGCCAAAAGATCTGCTACGTGACGGACGCCGCGTATACGGAAGTCAATGCAGAGCGGATCACCGCGCTCGCCGGGCGCGCCGACCTGCTCTTCATCGAAGCGGCATTCCTCCATGAAGATCTCGAGCGGGCCCGGGACCGATTTCATCTGACGGCACGGCAGGCGGGCGAGCTCGCACGTGCAGCGAAAGTGTCGTTCGCGCTGCCATTTCACTTCTCGCCACGGTACCTCGACCGGGAGCTCGAGCTGCGCGCCGAGTTCGAAGCGGCATTCCGGGGCGCCTGACCCGCCATACGCACTTTCGCGAATTGCCGCGACCGACCCGGGCAGCGAGCATGCGCGGGGGAGGCTGACAGACCCGTCGGCAAGGAGGGAACTGAACATGCCAGCGCAGACCTTGCAGGTCGACCTGAAGCACTTCGAGCGCAAGCTTCGAGCAAGGGCAGGCGTCCTGCGGCAGGAGATTCGCGAGGCGCTGTTGCGCGGCGACTCCGAACCATACGTGCAGCTCGCCGGCCAGGTCCACGATGCGGCGGACGAAGCGATCGCGGATCTCCTGGTCGACGTGAATCTGTCGGACATTACGCGCGACGTCGAGGAATGCCGCGATATCGAGGGCGCTCTTACCCGCATTGCGACCCGGGCCTTCGGTATCTGCGTCAGTTGCAGGGAGCCGATCGGTCTCGACCGCCTGGAGGCGTATCCGACAGCCAAACGATGCCTGGCGTGTCAGCAGTTGCACGATCGGCGATTCGCCACGCCGGCAACGCCCACTCTCTGAACGAACTTCCGCACAAACATGAACGCCGTCGTTCCGCAGAACTCGACGGTGCCGGCAAACGAGGAAGCACTCGCGCGACGCCTGCTCGAGATCGTGCGGGCCCTGGCGCTTGAGCTGCATCCCGGCATGCCCGGTGTCAATCGACTCACTGGAGAGGCGTCCATCGAACGCGACTTCGGGCTCGACAGCCTGGCCCGCGTCGAGCTGGGAGCGCGCATCGAACAGGCATTGGCCACCCCGATTGCGGACACGCTCGTTGCGGAAGCGGAGAACGTGAACGACCTCGCGCGCGCACTGCTTCAGCAAGGACCGGAGCCGTCCGCTGCCGCGGTGCCAGCGCCACGCGTTGCGGTCGAGCCGGCAATACCGCCGGCACCGGTCGCTCCGGCGACACTCCTCGAGGCTCTCGAGTGGCACGCCTCCGAGCATCCCGAGCGTACCTACATTCTGCTTTTTGGCGACGACAACCGATCACAACGCATCTCCTTCGGCGCACTGCGTGTTGAAGCCGCCGAAACAGCGGCCGGCCTCATCAAGCGCGGGGTCCGGCCAGGCGAAGCCGTCGCGATCATGCTGCCGACTGGACGAGAATTCTTCGCAGCCTTCTATGGCGCGCTTCATGCCGGTGCGGTGCCGGTCCCGCTCTACCCTCCAGCACGGCCGACCCAGATCGAAGCGCACCTGCGCCGGGTCGCCGGAATCCTCGCCAACTGCGACGCCCGGATTCTCGTCACCTTCGACCGTGCCAAGCGACTGGCTCACCTGCTGCGAGCGCTGGTCCCGAAGCTCGAGCTGGCCGCTACGCTCGACGAGCTCTCCGCGGCTCCGGGGACGGGGCCGCCGGCGCGCGCGCGGCCAGGGGATACCGCCTTTCTGCAGTACACGTCAGGCAGCACGGGTCAGCCCAAGGGCGTCGTGCTCACGCATGCGAACATCCTGGCGAATCTCAATGCCATGCATCGCGTGACCGGCGTCACCAGCGCAGACACGTTCGTGTCGTGGCTGCCTCTCTATCACGACATGGGATTGATTGGTGCGTGCCTGGGAGCGCTGCTGATTGGCTTTCCGCTCGTCCTCATGTCGCCGATCGCATTCCTGTCGCATCCCGAGCGCTGGCTGCGTGCCGTCGACCGGCATCGTGCCACGATCACCGCCGCCCCGAATTTCGCGTATGAGCTGTGCCTCAAGAAGCTCGATGACGCCAAGCTTCAAGGTCTCGACCTGAGCTCGCTGCGTCTCGCGTTCAACGGCGCCGAGCCGGTGAGTGCGGCGACGATCGAGCGCTTCGCTGCGCGGTTTGCGCCCTACGGGATGCGACGCGAGGCGCTGATGCCGGTCTACGGGCTCGCCGAATGCGCACTTGGCCTCACCTTTCCTCCGCCGGGCCGCGGGCCATTGATCGACCGCGTTGCCCGCGACGCGTTCTTGAGAAACGGCACCGCCAGCATCGCGACCCAGAGCGATCCGACCTCATTGCAGCTCGTGTCCTGCGGGCCGGCACTGCCTGGCCATGCGATTCGCATCGTCGACGAGCGCGGTGTCGTGCTCGGGGAACGGTCGCAGGGCAGGATCGAATTCAGAGGGCCTTCTGCGACCAGCGGCTATTTCCACAACCCCGGCGAGACCGCACGGCTCTTCGATGGCGACTGGCTCGACACGGGCGACCTCGGCTACCTTGCGAATGGCGAGCTCTATGTCACCGGCCGCGCGAAAGACATCATCATTCGCGGCGGCCACAAGATTCATCCGCAAGAACTGGAAGTCGCCGTGGCGCAGCTTCCGTCCGTACGCAAGGGCGGCGTCGCCGTGTTTCGCGCGACGGATCCACGCAGCGCAACCGAGCGCATCGTCGTTCTCGTCGAAACGACGGAGCGAGACGCCGCGACGCGTGCCGATCTCATCTCCGCCGTCAACCGTCTCGCCGTCGACCTGATCGGACTCCCGGTCGACGAGGTCGTGCTCGCGCCACCGCGCACCGTCCTCAAGACCTCGAGCGGCAAGATTCGGCGCACGGCCTGCCGCGATGCCTATGAGCGTGGCGAGCTCGGCGCGACCGCCCGCGCGCCGTGGCTGCAGATCACCCGGCTCGCGTATCGAGCAGCCGTTGCGCGCCTAGGCCGCGCGATGAGGCGCCTGGTCGGCTTCGCCCGGAGTCTGCGCATAGTGATTGGCGCGGCCTGCATGGCGATTCCGCTGTGGCTGACCGTCCTGCTCACGCCTGGACTCGGGCGCCGCCGGCGCGCCGCGGCAGCCATCGTGCGTATGGCGCTCAGCATCGGCGGCGTGTCCTTGCGCGTGCAAGGACTGAAGACCGCCGGCGCCGGCCCGAAGGTCTTCGTCTCCAATCACGCGAGCTACCTGGACGCTTTGTTGCTCCTCGCGGCGTTGCCGCCCGACGTGACGTTCGTCGCCAAGCAGGAGTTCGTCGGATCGATGTTGCTCGGGCGACTGCTCGAGCGTGTCGGGTGCGCCTTCGTCAGCCGCTTCGATGTGCGCGAAGCCACGGCCGGTGCCGAGGACTTGCAGGTACGTTTGCAGAGAGGCGAGTCGCTGGTGATCTTCGCGGAGGGGACATTCCACCACGATCCCGGGCTCCTGCCATTTCACATGGGCGCGTTCGCGGCAGCGGCCGTCACCGGCGCCCGCGTAGTTCCGCTTGCCCTTTGCGGCACACGCACGATGCTACCGGATGGCGCGATGATGCCGCGTCCGACAGCGCTCGAGCTCGACATCGGCGAGCCGCTCGCGCCGGTCGATGCAAGCTGGCAGGCCGCGGTCGAGCTGCGGCGACGCACGCGCGAGCACATCCTGCGCCACACACACGAGCCTGACCTGGAGTTACTGCCCGGCGCCACGTTGCCATGATCGAGATGGATGCTTCGATGGGCGAAGGAGGCGGCCAGATCGTGCGGACGGCCCTCGCCTTGTCCATGAGCACCGGCGCCCCGATCACACTGCACAACGTGCGTGCACGGCGCGCCAATCCCGGTCTGCGTGCCCAGCACCTCGCCGCCGTGCGCGCCGCGGCGGCCATTTGCGGAGCGCAGCTTACTGGCGCAACGGTCGGTTCACGCGAGCTCTCGTTCGCGCCGGGTCCCGTACAGCCAGGGCGGTATGAAATCGACGTCGGCACCGCCGGCAGTACGCTGCTCGTGCTGCAGACGGTCCTCCCCGCGTTGTCGCTGTGCAAAGCCGGTTCCGAAATCATGCTTCGTGGCGGAACGCACAATCCGCTTGCACCGACCTTCGAGTTCATTCGCGACGCGTACCTGCCGCTCATCGGGCGGCTGGGCGTGACGGCGAGGATTACGCTCGAGCGTCACGGATTTTTCCCGCGCGGTGGCGGCGTTGTCCATGCTTCTATTGAGCCGCTGCGTCAGGGCCAAGCTCTCGAGTTGCTGGAGCGCGGCCCCGTGCGCGCGCGCAGCGCTGAGGTCCTGTTGTCCCGGCTGCCGGAGCACATCGGCCAACGCGAGCTCGGGATTCTCCGCGAACGCCTCGATCTGGCCGGCGACGCGTGCAGTATTCGAACGGTCGACGCGCACGGGGCGGGCAACGTCGTACAGGTGCGCATGGACTGCGCCCACGTAACGAGCGTTTTCGTCGGCTTCGGTGCGCGCGGCGTGCCGGCCGAGAAGGTCGCAGTTCGCGTTGCGTCCGAGGTCGAGCGCTATCTCGGCGCCGACGTGGCGCTCGACAGCCATCTCGCGGATCAGCTTCTTCTGCCGCTCGCGCTCACGGCCGGTGGCCGTTTCACCACCTTGCAGCCGTCGAGTCACACGCAGACGAACGCGCAAGTGATCCGGCAATTCCTGCCGGTGAGTTACGAAGCCGTGGATCTCGGCTCAGGACGATGGCGGGTCGGGTTGCAGCGTCGAACCTGACCGGCGAATGGGACGCACAGACGAGCGCGGCGCTCACCTGCGCATCAGCACCGGGCCCGGATTGCCCTCGGCGACGAATATACGGCGAATATGCCTGACGGCAATTCGCCATCTCCCATCGGTGCACAGCCGGTACTCATCCTCGAAGTCTGCAACCAGATACGGTGTTGCCGGCGTGACGGGCGGCGGCCCGTCGAAGGCGAACGTCATGCACACGCTCCTGCCTTTCGCCCGCGACGCGCTTTCGATCTCGAGCCGCAATCCGGTCTGCATGTGACGGCACGTGCGAACGCCAGCGGCGGCGCGTGCCGTGAAGAGCGCCCGAACGGCCGCTCGACCCTCGGAGCGACGCTCGCCATGCGTGTAAATGACGTCCTCGGTGAAGAGGTCCACGAGCTCGTCGATGCGATCGTGGTCGAGCAAATACGTGAATGCGCAATTCAGGTCCTCGAGCGCGAAGCGGATCCTGATGTACTCCATCTCGTCCATGGGTTCTAGATTTCGAGCGCCACGAGAAATCGCGACACCATGTTGTAAGTGGCGACGACGCCGATGAGCTCGACGACGTGCTGATCGCTGCCGAGCGCGGAGCGCACACGCGCGAACGTCGCGTCGTCGACCTTGACGGCGCGTGTCATCTGCACGGTGAACCGCATCACCGCACGCTCGCGGTCATCGAAGAGCCTGCTGTCCTCGCAGGCTGCATCGATCGAACGGAGCGCGCTTGCCGCCGCCTCGCTGCCGCCCGCCTTGAGGTAGACCGGCAGGTGCTGCTCGAACTCGTATTCGGCGCCGTTGAGCACGGCAACGACGCAGATCGCAAGCTCCCTGAGCCTCGCCGGCAGAGTGAGCTCGTTACGCACGGCGCCGACGTGCGCGTTCCATCCCTTCGCGAATGCCGGGCTATGCAGCAGCATCCGGTCGAGGGTCAGCAGCGTCCCGCCGCGCCGCGCACGAATCGCCGCGACCAGTTCCGGCGGGCCGGCCTTTTCATCGGGGATCGGGGCTATTCGAGTCATGCCTGTCAAACCCATTTCACGGTGTTCGTCAGTGTGCCGATGCGCTCGATGGACACCGACACCGGGCCCCCGAGTTTGTTGAGATCGATGCTCTGCACCGCCCTGCCCTTTGCGGATTTTTGCAGCGCGGTTCCGAGCGAAATGATATCGCCGGGCAGCAGCGTCAAGTAGTGCGAGAGAAACGCGATCACTGCCGGCGTCTTGTAGAAGAGGTTGCGCGTGTTGTCGTCCGTCACCAGCTCCCCGTGGTGCGAGCACGACACGCCGAGGTCATGCGGCTCCGCAATCTCGTCCCTCGTCACGAGCCAGGGTCCCATGCACGCAAACGTGTCGGCACATTTGTACCGTCCCGGATAGCTGACCCAGGTATCGACGTACTCGACCTGCCGCGGATCTGCCGCCGTGGGATGAATCGCGCGATAGTGAAATGTGTCTTCGCCGCGCATCGTCGGCGAGGTGATGTCGTTATGAATCGTGTAGCCGAAGACGTGGTCGTACGCGCGTTCGGCAGGAACATTCTTCGCGGTCTTGCCGATCACGATGGCGAGCTCCGGCTCGGGATGCACGCGCCCGTACTCCGGCCGGCACTCGATGGCCTCGCCGTGGCCGATGAGGGCGCTCGATGGCTTGATGAACATCGCCGGATGCTTCGGTCCCGAGAGGATGCGATCGGCATTGGCCGTGTTGTTGAGAGCGAGGCAACAGATCTTGGACGGACGGCGCACGGGCGCGTGCCAGTGCACCGCGTCGGGCGAGAAGCATGTGGCGGCGCGAGATTCCGCGTTCCGTCGCACGCGTTCGAGGGCCGCATCGCCGCCTTCGATCAATTCGAGCATCGTGCGCGGCCCGTCGCTCGCCGAGACTTCGACGAGCTCATCGTTCATCAGCACGCCGATTCGGTCGTTGCCGGCAGCGTTGAAGCTCGCGAGCTTCACCTTGCGACCTTGGAGAGATCGATCTTGAGGTCCTCCGCGAGCTTGACCGCCGTCGCCCTGCCCGCGCCGAACACACCGCCGCCCGGATGCTGAAAGGGCCCAACGAGATACAGCCGCTCGACTCCCGGCACCGTGAACTGACCGAGCTCCGGCGTCGGGCGGTGCGAGCCCGACTGGTAGGACGTCATCGCGACACCGTGCAGATCCCCTCCGCGGAAGCTCGACGACGTCCGCTCCATATCGACGGGACTGTCGCAGTGATACTGCAGAACGTTGTCGTGACCCACGTTTTCGATGAAGCGGCTCATGTGCTGCAACATGTGCTCGGCGTATTCGCGCTTCGATTCGTCCCATGAGCGTCCGTCAGCGCGCCGGTAGGGCACGTAGTCCCAGGCGTGCATCGTGCCCCGGCCTGCCGGAACGCGCGAAGGATCGAACATCGTGAGCGAGCCGAGACCGACGAGCGGATACTTCGAGAATCCGCCGTAGCGCAGGTCATCGAAGGAACGGCGGAGCGTGTCGTAGCTCGTCGGCAAGAGCTCGATCATCACAGCGCGCACATGCTCCCCGGCCTTGAAGCGCAAGGGAGCATTGAGCGCGGCGTGCACGGTGATGCACGCGACGGATGACACCTGCGTTGCTTCGGCGGCCCGCACGACCGCGGCGTCGAGCCCCTCGACCATGCGTCCGAGGTCATGCGGATGAATCGCGCCGATGACCGCATCGCGCGCTTCGTATTCGCGGCCGTCGGTCGTCGCGACTCCGACGGCCCGGCCATTCTTCGTGAGCACACGCGCCACGTCGACGTTCGCCACGACCTCGCCGCCGCAATCCCTGATGCAGGCGATCAATGCATCGGTCAGCCGCCCGCTGCCGCCGATCGGCACACCGATGCCATACGCTTCCATGAAGCCGACGAACACGAAGACGCCGAGGCCGGTCGACTTCTCGTCGGGCGAGACGAGGTTCTCGCCGGCGATGCGCGCGAAGTGCATCCGCACCTTGTCATGCTCGAAGTACTCGCACAGCACGTCGTGCGTGCTCATCTGCACGACGCGCCAGAATTCGCGGCCCTCGCGGCTCTGGTCGAGCATCGCGAAGGACGCACCGAGCGACGCCGGCGCCGTATAGAGCGTCGATGCCACCATCGGCAGCCAGGCCGCGGCCTGCCCCGCCAGGCGCCGATAGGCTTCGGCGTCCTTCTTCGAGAACTTCGCGATGTCTGCGCAGGTTCGTTCCCGGTCCCGGTAGATGGCAAGGGTCGTCCCGTCTTCGAATACCGAAATCATCGGCGGGTCGGGGAAGACGTACTCGAGGCCGTACCTCGCCTTGAGCTTGAGCTCGTCCGCCGCCAGCAGCGGATTGGCATGGATAAAGATGTGTGCCATCGCATGCTGGTCGTGGCGGAAGCCCGGCAGGGTGAGTTCACGGGTCACTACCCCTCCGCCGAACCAGCCATTTCGCTCTAGGACCAGAACTCGCTTGCCGGCCGCCGCAAGATACGCGGCGGCCACCAGACCGTTGTGCCCGGAACCGACAACGACAATTTCACTCTTGCTCACGGCGTTCTTGCTCATGGTCGCCACCTACGAAGTCTTTGCCATCCGCTACGCCCACCTCGAGCGCACCGCCCGTCACAACTTCCTGGGGGGCGACGAGCATGACGGACCGATGCCCCTCGATTACTACGTGTGGGCGCTCGTCGGAGCGGACCGCGCGGTACTCGTCGATACCGGGTTCGATGAACCCACCGCGCGGCGTCGCGGCCGCCAGATCGTCCGCCCGGTGGCCGACGGCCTCAAGGCGATCGGCATTTCCCCGGACAGAGTGGAGCATATCGTCATTTCCCACATGCATTACGACCATGCGGGAAATCACGACTTGTTTCCGCGGGCGCGCTATCACGTGCAGGACGCCGAACTGGCTTACTGCACGGGCCGCTGCATGGGCGACCCCGAGGTCCGCGCCATCTTCGAAGCGGGCGACGTCTGCGCGATGATCGACAAGATATTCGCGGGTCGCGTTGAATTTCACGAGGGGGCGGCCGAGATCGCGCCGGGCATCATGCTGCACAAGGTCGGCGGCCATACGCAGGGCATGCAGATCGTGCGCGTCGCCACGCGGCGCGGCTGGGTCGTGCTCGGCTCCGACACCGCGCACTTCTACCGCAATCTCGACGAGGGCCGGCCGTTTCCCATCCTCGACAACCTGGCCGCCTATATGGAAGCGCAGCGCACGGCGTTGCAGCTTGCAAGCTCCCGGCAGCACTTCATTCCCGGTCACGACCCGCTGGTGCTGACACTCTATCCGAGCGCACGGCCCGGACTCGAGGGTGTCGTGCGGCTCGACGTGCCACCACGGACCTAAAGGGGCGCACCGTGAGCGCAAGCCAGACAGCAGCGAGCGAATTGATCGGCTTCATCGGCGTCGGGCGCATGGGCGGCGCCATGGCGCATCGCCTCCTCGATGCCGGCTATGCGCTCAGTATTTTCGACACCAGTGACGACGCCGCCCGCCCGCTCCTTGCCGCTGGAGCGATGCGCGCCAATTCTCCTGCCGCCGTCGCCTCTGTCTGCACGATCGTGCTCGCAAGCCTGCCGACACCCGAGATCGTCCTCGACACGGTGAAGGGTCCGAATGGCATTCGAAACGGCACCGCGATTCGCACGTTCATCGATCTGTCGACGTCCGGTCCGGCGGCATCTGTTGCCATCGAGCAGGTCTTGCGCGACCGGGGCGTCCACGCGCTGGACGCGCCCGTGAGCGGCGGCGTTGCCGGCGCGCGCGCGGGAACTCTCGCGATCATGGTGTCGGGCTCGAAGGCCGCATTCGCAGAAGTCGAGCCCATCCTCAAGGTCCTCGGCCGTTTGTTCTTCGTCGGCGAGCGGCCGGGTCTCGGACAGACGCTGAAGCTCGCCAACAACCTGATGTCGCAGACGGCCATCGCGATCACGGCGGAGGCGCTCGCCATGGGCGTGAAGGCGGGTCTCGATCCGCAGGTAATGCTCGACGTCATCAACGCCTCGAGCGGGCGCAACACCGCCTCCGCGGACAAATTTCCGAAACACGTCCTCACGCGCCGCTTCGACTTCGGCTTTTCGACCGGCCTTGCGTTCAAGGACGTACGGCTCTGCCTCGATGAGGCCGCCGCGCTCGGCGTGCCGATGCCGGTCGGCGGGGCCGTGCGCGCGATCCTTTCGGCCACCAGCGATACCTACGGCCCGGAATCCGACTGCACGTCGATCGCACGCGTCGTCGAGGAGCGCGCGGGCTGCGAAATTTCTCCAACCCGAGGAACGAA
>Ga0153915_10002267_pt1 | contig 17619 bp, 16 predicted proteins | sample Opewatmetagenome_2_FD_107003 | JGI IMG/M metagenome (GOLD analysis project Ga0153915, IMG submission 107003) | Freshwater wetland microbial communities from Ohio, USA - Open water 3 Core 3 Depth 3 metaG | ecosystem: Environmental > Aquatic > Freshwater > Wetlands | place: USA: Ohio, Lake Erie...
ATCCATGGTACGCTTGAGCCGCTTCGGCTTGTCCTCAATCAACTTGATGTGAAAGTCGGGGCAGGCCGCAATGCATGCCCCGCATACCGTGCATTCTCCGGTGTCTATTATCTTGGCCTCTAAATCTTCATAGCTTGGCATGTATTCATATTCGTGCTTCTGGAGCGACAAACAGGTTATTTTATCAGACATAGTTTCAGGATGTCAGACTCATCGTGTGCAAATGTGCATCCCGAAGGTCATTCACGGATCGAGGCTACATAGGCATATGTTCTGTACTACGCGCCAGAAGCTATTCGCTCTACCTCAGTTCCCCGCTGGCTTTCATCCTGGCTACTTCTTCTTCCCTCAACTGCCTCTTGAATAGCTTCAAGGTAACAGTAACGGGCAGCTCTGTCCTGAACTCAACGAATTTGGGCACGGCGTGCGCTGGCAACTTTTCCCGACAATGGGCGATTATCTCCTCCGCTGTCACTTTACCCCGGAACTCCTCCTTCAACCTGATGAAAGCTTTTATCCTTTCGCTGCCTGGACGCTCCGGGTCGGGAATTCCAATCGCTATTGCGTCGCCAACCGCGGGATGCTCATACAAAGCATCATCAACCAGCCTGGTATAGACCTTGAGTCCGGAGATATTAGCCATATCCTTAATTCGGTCCGTTATATAGAAGTAACCATCCTCCTCCATTCTGACTACATCGCCCGTGGGCAACCAGCCTTCAACAAGCCCTTTGCCTACTTCTGGCCAGTACCCGATCATTATCTGGGGCCCACGAACCCACAGCTCGCCCTCTTGTCCCGGGGCAGCCTCTTGGCCAGTATCCAGACTTATGATTTTCACATCCGTATCCGGTATTGGTATTCCTATCGAGCCAAACTTCTCGAAAGGCATGAAGCCCGTGATTTTGGAGAAGGATGAAATGTTCATGTGCGTGCCACCACCGGTTTCGGTGAGACCGTAGGCTTCAGTGATGGGCACGCCGGTTTCTTTTCTGAATTTCTGGGCAACCTCGGGGGCCAGTGCTGCTGTTGTAGACAGAAACATCGTGGTAATTCTGCCCAGTCCGGCAGCTACCAGCCGTGAGTATTGAGTCGGTACACAGGCACAAAAGAAGGGCCGATACTTCATCAGCATCTGCACCAGGGTGTCAATGTCTCTAGGGTCGGGAAGCAAGTATCCTTTGAGCCCCCAGTAGACACCGAACTGCATCATTAGGTGCCCGTAAGCATGAAAAAGAGGAATAGGTATCATGCCCGAAACCTTTCCCCTCATTCCGACTTTCAACGGCTCATACGCCCATGCCATCTGCGTCACTGCCACAACGCGATTATAATGTGTTAGCATTACTCCCTTGGGTATCCCCGTGGCACCGCCCGTGAACGGCAACACAGCCAGGTCTCTCATTGGATCGATCTCAACATCCGGGGGCCTGGGCTCATGGCTTGCCACTAGATCACGAAACTGGTAGACACCCGGCAACCGTTCCAGCGTCGGCTCGTCAGCGGAATAATCCTTCACCGAGGTGACTACTATGTTCTTTATCCTGGTCTTGTCCTTTATCGCCTTTACCATCTCCAGGGACAACTCCGTGCAGATGACTGTCTCAGCCCCCGATTCCCCAATCTCGTATGTCAAATCAGCCGCCTTGTGCATGACGCTGCAGGGGACATGTGCTGCCCCGGCTTTCATAATCCCGAAGTCGCTCACCATAAACTGCGGGCAATTCGGCAGAACAGTGGCTACTCTGTCGCCCTTCCTGACGCCCAGGTCAGCCAGCGCCGCGGCCAACCTGTCGCTGAGCAGCTTCATCTCGCCGTAAAGGATTTCTCTTCCCAGATAGAAACAGGCAGCTCTGTCAGGGAACTCAGCCGCCGTGGCGTCAAGCAGGCTGTGCACCGTTATTCTAGGATAGGGCTCCTTCGTGTGGGGAAGCTTATACGGCCCCATCTTATATTGCTTTAGCCAGGGTTTCTCAGCCATACTGATCACGATTTCGCCCCCTACATCTTGTCGATTACGTAATCCAGACCCAGGTCTCTCAGTTTCTGCGGTGTCGGCCTGCCCGTCTTTCTATCCCAGCCGCGCAAGTCATAATAGACATCCAGTGACTGGTCCAGCTTCTTCACCGTGTGTCCCTGCGCCGCGCCTTCGGGCAATGGTTCCTCGAGCAGTCTCTTAGGTAGAGCATCATCTGCCCTGCTCAACCCGTCCCTGACGCTGAAAGCTCTGGCCAGGTTATAGACCCTCTCACCGATCTGTCTGAAATCGCCGACGCTCAACTTCCAGCCAACGCAGTTAGCGATCATATCAACCCAGTCTTCGGCAGCCAGTGCCATGCCCATGAACTTGCACGTTCCCATGCAATCAAAGACCGTGAGAGCGTCCTCGAGGTCTTTGACCACCTTGGCCTCAGCCGGATTCTCCACAATCCAATCTTCGATTCTGCTGTCCTCAACGCACAGGAAAGGCGTGTCTACAAATGCCGGCCCTTCAACGTAGGCCGTGATATGGTCGCCCCCGCGGTTAGCCGTGACAAATGCCAGACCGCATATCTTGGCCGCCCTGGGGTCATAAGCCGGTAGCTCCAGACCTTTGACGTTCATGGCAAATCTTTCTGCACCTTTGTCCAGCCTCGTAGCTACTCTCCTGGTCCCCTCAGCTAACAAGTCACCAATACCTTCCCTTTTGGCTATTCTGTGTATGAGCTGAATGACAGCGTCCGCGTCACCGAATTTCAACTCCAGCCCGCCGGTGTCAGCCTTGGTCAATATCCCCTTTTCGTAGCACTCTATGGCAAAGGCTATTGTGCTCCCGGTCGAGACCACATCCAGCCCGTATTCATCGCACAGGTTATGCGCGAATGTCACCGCCTCGAGATTGTCCAGCGCACACATGGCACCAAAAGAGCCAATTGATTCAAACTCCGGTCCCTCTCCTTTGCAGGCATAAGGACCGCTCTTCACCACGCTCACCCGGCAGCAGCTAATGGGACAGGCGTAGCAGTGCTTTCTGTCCACTAGCAGCGTGCTTTCCAGCGTGATTCCACTCACCTTGTCTATATCCGGAACGACTCCGGTCTGCCAATTCCTGGTCGGGAACCCTCCTCTAACGTTCACCAGATCGGTAACCATGGACGTTCCATACGTCTCGAGAGTGATCTTCAGCAAGCTTTCATTGACCAGGTCATAGTTCCTTTTCGAGATTTGGCTGAAAGCATCCTTGTTAGCTATCTTGATTTCCTGTGTCCCTCTGGCGGCCACTGCCTTCAAGCGCTTGGACCCCATCACTGTCCCGACACCGCATCTCCCGGCAGGCCGGTGCACATCGTTGAAAATACCAGCGAATCTGACCAGATTCTCGCCGGCTATGCCGATGCAGGCGACATTGAAGTCTTCAGCCAGCTCTTCCTTGATCAGCTTGGTAGTTTCACTGACACTTTTGCCCCAGAGGTGCTTGGCGTCTCTGAGTTCGGCTCTGCCATCATCTATTACCAGATAGACCGGCTTGGGCGATACGCCCTCGAGGATAATACCGTCGAAACCCGAGTTCTTCAGATAGACTCCCCAGCTACCTCCCGAGTTGCCCTCTCCCCAGAAGCCGGTCAGAGGCGATTTGGTAACCACACAGTATCTTCCTGCGCTCGGTGATTCTGTGCCGGTCAGGGGCCCGGTCATGAAAATAAGCTTATTGCGGGGTCCCAGCGGGTCGGTGCCTTTGGGCACCTCGTCGAAGAGGTACTTTGTTGCCAGTCCGCTGCCTCCCAGAAACATCTTGCAGTCGTTCTCTTTGAGGGCCTCGTTTGACACCTTGCCGTTTTTCAGATCAACCCTGAGTATCTGCCCCATATAACCGAACATGTTTCCCTCCTTTCGTGTCACGAGAATTAGCTTTTCCGCTTCTCGAATCTTGCCTTGACTGCATCCATTCGCCGCACACGGTGGATCGTGTCGAACGGTGTCTGAGTTAGCTGGAGGACCCGTCTCAACACCTTCTCATCGGGTGCCTCCCACTCACAGAAGTGCAGGTTGTCAGCGAAATCGCAGTAGCTACACCTCCAGGAGACACCCTCTGGCAGGTAGCTTGGGGCAGCCTTGGCGCGCGCAATCAACTCCTCCTCAGTGAACGGTGTCTTGTGAACAACTATGAAACGTGGCATTTCCCGTACCTCCTTACAGTTTCCGAGAACCTCTCAAAACCGGCACAGTGGCTCTGGTATAGCTAAAAGTCTATGCTTTTCCCCTCGTATACATAGCCGAAGAACCTTTCGGTCTCGGCGACACTGGGTACTCTCGGAGAGACAATCAGCGAGCCATCAGCCATCACATTGTCTACTAGCTTCGCCATCGCCTCGTTGAAGCTATCCAACGGAATACCCGTTTCCTTGACGCTCAGAGGTTGGTTGACGCTATCAGCCAGTCCCCGTATAGCCCGGGCCACAGCAGAGGATGCTTTCTTTCGGCTAGGCACCTCGATTTTGACAGCGTCAGCTATCTCTGCCCAGAGTTCCTCGCGAGCTTCGCCGATGAACTCGATGGTGTAGGGTAGAAACAGCCCCACTGCTCTACCATGGGGGACATGGAACAGGGCGCCCAAGGAATGACCGGCGGCATGGGCCATAGACGACAGTGCGTTGATGAAGCCAATACCTGCTATGCAGCCGGCATTGTGCATCCTCTCCCTGGCCTCCATATCGTTCCCGTCTCTCACGGCCCTGAGAAGATATCGGAAAACAAGCTGTATGGCTTTGATACACAGGCCGTCGGTGAAGTCATTCTTCCAGGTGCAGGTATATCCTTCGACTGCGTGCGTCAGTGCATCCATGCCTGTGTCTGCTGTTATTTGAGGGGGCATCACTCTTGCCAAATCTGGGTCCACAATGGCAATGTCTGGTACGATTTCCTTGTTGATAAGGCTTAGCTTTCTCTGGTCGGCGGTATCAGTCAGCACTATGGCAAACGTCGCCTCGGCGCCGGTGCCCGAAGTTGTGGCAACGCAGACGAGCTTGCACTTGGCGCCCAATCCCAAATCCGAAATAAACGGATTGATCTCCTCTGGCTTTATATCTGGCCTTTCATACTGGACCCTCATCGCCTTAGCTGCGTCCATGACCGAGCCCCCACCCACAGCCACAACCAAATCCGGCGCATACTGGTTCATTGCCGCCACACCCTTCTGCACGGTCTGCAGCGACGGGTCCGGCTCAACCTCGTCAAAGACCTCGGTCTGTATCCCTGCTTGAGAAAGCTGTTCCTTGACCTTGTCAACAAGACCCAGCTTCACAATGTTCTTGTCGGTAACGATGAACGCCGATTTCGCCTTCAATTCAGCCAGGTGGCTCAGCGCATCCTGTCCGAAGACCACCTTGGGAACCACGAAGTACCACATACATATCTCCTCGCCGCAAGCTGGTGACGTCGTTATGACAACTCTCTTTCCGGCAGACAACATTTGTTGTCAACCCACTCGCGGCTTTGTGTTATATGGACGTCTAACTAGGGAATACGGTCTCAAACGCCGTCATGCCGTTGACCAGTTCCACGGCTGCCCTGGGCATCTTCATGATCTGGGCCATGTCACCTTTTACTTTGATTCTGCCGGTCATCATAGACTGGACCGGGTCAATCTTTTTATCCAGTATTGCCTTCATGTTGGTGAACGGGCCAAATATGCGGTACTTCGGAGACTTCTCATTCTCGTCCGTAATCACGCGTGCCTCGCGGCATTCCCCGTGCCATAGGTCAAGGTATAGGACGTGCCTGTTCTTGTACGATGCATCAGGTTCCACGATAATGTAGATGTCTCCTTCCCACTTCTTGGCTGCCTCCTTGTATGCCTGGCTGGTTTCCAGAGCCTTCTTCATCGCATCCACCCACTCTTGTGAGCCAAACAAAATAGCCATTTGACCTCCTCCTGATGAATTTCCGCTGTTGATTATATCATTTTTGCCTGCTCATAACGCTATGCAGACACCACCACCCCTTCCCTGCAGATACTTGACTTGTACTCAGCAGCCGGTGACGACCCGGACTGCCCTATTTCAGAACCATTATCTTTGCGACCTTGAGCAACAGCAGAGGATTGCCGCTCGATTTCAACTTGCCAGTGAGCATGGCCACTATGGGATTGAGTTGGCCGGAGCTAATATGTGCTAGATTCTCAAACCCGGCTTCCATGCGTGCCGTCGGCTTGGCTATGGCGTCATTCTGCAGCTCGAGTTTGCCTTGATCGAGATGCAGGGTAACGGCTACGCCTGATGTCGACTCCTTGATAACCACACTTCCTTGCACCTTCTCAACGCTCTTGTATTTCTTAGGGTCCCTGAGGTTTGTGTCCATGATTTCCTTGAGCATACTACCCAGGCCGTTCAGTTCTTCCCCCGCTTTCATCCTGACTTCAGTCATTTTCAATGTACCTCCCTTCAACAATACTGCCGCAGGGATTTCTTCACCAACTTTATCCTTCCCCAGTCTATTATATTATAATTATCGTGACAGTTGTGAAGATGTCCATATGGAGAGCAACATAGCCGACAAAGATATTCGCCGGTACATCGCCGAATCAGCAGAATCACATGTCGGTCCGGATGGCTTGACCTGCCCCGTCATCAGACTGAAGACCACATCTTCAATCTCCAGTACCCGAAAAGTACCGGCCAAGGACGTGGAAATAATGGCGTTGCAGCAGGGCATTGTGCCTCTGCGATATCTCCGCAATATAGGCACAATTGGCCTGGATGGACAGGTCAAGCTGCTGCAATCGACCGTTGCCGTGGTAGGGGCGGGAGGATTGGGCAGCACGGTTGTCGAATTGCTGGCCAGGCAAGGAGTAGGGCACCTGGTTATTATTGACGGTGACCGCTTCACGGAACAGAACCTAAACAGGCAGATTATGTCTACTGAAAAGAACCTGGGCAAATACAAAGTCAGTGTCGCCGCAAAGAGGGTCAAGGAGATAAACTCAGCAACTACGGTCACCGTGTTTCGGGAAAGGTTGACCGTGGCCAATGCTCAGAGTCTCCTTGACGACGCCCGGGTGGTAGTCGACGGCCTTGATAATCTGTCGTCACGACTGCTTGTCGAGCAGGCTTGTCGCCAGCTCGACATCCCCTATGTCTATGCCTCGATAGGGGGCTTCAACGGTCAACTCATGACCGTTTTCCCTGGGGACGTGGGGCTATCATCACTCTACGGGTCGTGTTCCGATACCCTGGCAGAACAGGGGATAGAGACCAGAATCGGTAACCCGCCGGCCACGGTGGCCCTGATTGCCGCACTGCAGGTTCAAGAGGTGGTCAAGATCATCACCGGTGTTGGTACGCCCACACGCAACCGGGTCCTGCTGGTGGATGTCAGAGAATGTGCCATCGACAGAATTGAACTAGGAAGGTAAGGAAGTGGCGTTAATCACGGTGCGTTTCTACAGCCTGTGGCGCTCCTATCTCGGCATCGACAGCGCGACCCTGGAAGCTGACCAGGTAGATGACGCATTGACTCAGCTTGAGACAAGGTTCGGCCCTCCACTGCGACAGAAGCTCGAGGCCGCCGGGATTCACCTAGACGGGAAGATACAGGACTATTCACTAATCCTGTTGAACGGCACCACTCTGCGTAATCTGAAGAGCACTGACCTGAAAGAAGGCGACGTGCTGCATATCTTCCCACCCAGCATCGGCGGATAGTTGTCCCAGAAAGCGGCGATGGACTCCGCCGCGACCTTCACCCGCAAGAAGTCAATCTCTCGGCCAACACCCGGTTGACCCCTGTCCTGCCGACGACCCCAGGAAATCAGACCATCCCCACCGGGTCGACGTCTATGGTCCAGCCCCGCGGCAAAGCGATCTGAGGTAATATCCGAGTTGCGGCAGGCCCCCGTAAGAAGAGTTGCCAGCGATACTTGCCCCTCGCGCGGAAGGCAAAAGTAGGCACAGGACCGATGACATTGAAATCAGTTATGCCGCCCTTTCCCCTTTGCTGCAGAATCAAACGATGCACCCTGTCCGCTTCCCGGTGACAGGATTCCTCACTAGCGTGACTATAGACAAGACGGACTAATTGGCTGAAAGGGGGATAATCGTATCGGCGCCGGTAGCTTATTTCTTTATGATAGAACTCCCGATAGTCATGCCTGGCAGCAGCTTCAATGACATAGTTATCGGGTGAGTAAGTCTGGATGATTACCCTCCCTGCTTTGACCCCCCGCCCGGCCCTGCCAGCCACCTGGCACAGGAGCTGGAAAGTGCGTTCACCGCTACGGAAATCAGGAAAGTTAAGGCCGGTATCGGCATTGATTACCCCGGCCAGAGTCACCTGAGGCAGGTCCAATCCCTTGGCTATCATCTGAGTACCAATCAGCACATCTGCCTTGCGGTCGCGAAAATCCTTCAGCAACTCTTCATGAGCATATTTCCTGGTAATCACGTCCCTGTCCCAGCGCAGAACCCTCGCTTCAGGGAAGAAATGTCTCAGCTCTTCTTCCACCCTCTGCGTGCCGATACCGAGGAACCTGAGCTGGGGGCGAGAACACTGGGGACAGCTCTCGGGCACCTGAACGGAATAGCGGCAGCGATGGCAAATTAGTCTCTTCTCCACGGAATGGTAGGTAAGGGCGATGGAGCAGCGAGGACAGCGAAGGATAAAGCCGCAGTTACGACAGCGTACAAATGTAGCTGTGCCCCTGCGGTTAAGGAACAGGATTATTTGCTCACCCTGCGTCAGAGTTTCCTTCATGGCAGTCAATAAGGACCGGCTAAACAAGCTGGTGTTTCCGGCTTTGAGTTCTTCCCTTAGGTCCACTATGCCGACGTCGGGCAGAGGGGAATAGCCACGTGGAGTAATCCTCTCTTTCAATTCTACAAGATGGTATTCGCCCTGCTGCGCCTTATGGAAACTGCCTACGTCAGGGGTAGCGCTGCCCAGGATGGTGGCAGCGCCACCGAGTCGAGCCAGCTCAATAGCCACGTCTCGAGCATGATACCGAGGTGATTTGTCTTCTTGCTTGTAGGTCCACTCGTGTTCTTCATCAATAATGATAAGACCGAGGTCGGGTAGAGGAGCAAACAAGGCGCTCCTCGGTCCAACGACGACATCGCAGTTCCCTTCCATGATCCATTCCCATTCGTCGAACTGCTCTCCCGGGGAGAGGCCACTATGCAGCACTGCCACGCGTCCGGGGAAGCGACCGGCAAATCTCTCTACTGTCTGCTGGGTCAAAGCGATTTCCGGGATAAGGCAAATGCCTCGTTTGCCGTCGGCAATAGCCCGGGTCAGGGCCCGCAGGTAAATCTCGGTCTTGCCGCTGCCTGTAACCCCGAACAGGAGGATAACCGGCGGCCTCTCGGACTGTCTCGCCTTCACAATAACCTCCTGGATCGACTCCCAGGCAGCTCGTTGAGATGAGGCAAGGACTGGCGGCGGAGAAGTTGCGAGGCTTAGGTGAGATAGGGGGTCACGTCTTACCCTGAGTCTTTCCACCGAAACCAGGCGCTGGCTCTCCAGGGCTCTTATAGTAGCGACAGAGGAATTGAGGCGTTTCCTTATTTCGCCAACCGAAACGGGTTGGGGCTGCCTGACCAGAAACTCTAATAGTTCCGCCTGCCTATAGGCCCCGGACTTATCGAGGCGAGCTTTCGCTGCATCAATTTCCTCCCTACCGGCTGCCAGCCTGATATGAGGAAGCGTCTTGGGCCTTATCCTGGCCTGCTCCAATTCCAGGGCCTCTGTAATTAACTGACGGGCCAGCAACTGGTCGGTTACCTGCTTGGCTTCTCTTTTACCAACTATTTTCTCCAGTTCGGGCAAACTCGTCTTCTCGTTCATTCTCATGATTTGAACGACTTGCCTTTGCTCTTCTGTCAGCGGCAAGTTTGCCTGGAAATCTGTCAGACGGAACCGGGTAATGGCCTGCCTCTCAAATCCAGGAGGCAGCATTAGCGATAAAGCGTCGAACAGCGTGGAAAAATAGCGTTCGCTTATCCACCGGCCCAGGTTTAGTTGTGTCGGGGAAAGCGGAGGAAGACCGGTAGTAATGCCAGCTATTTCCTTAGTCTCTTCGACTGCTGGCTCGGGCACCAGGTCGAGCACAATCCCCTGGACCACCCGTGGGCCGAAGGGCACCCATACCGCTTGTCCGACACTAATATTGAACTCCGCTGGTATGGCATAGCAGAAGGTCGACCGGCTCCCCGGTGAATCGACAGCCACCTCGGCATAGTTCATTCAGAGGGCTGTTCTTTTTGAGGTTCTTCCTCTTGAGGCATGGCCTGCTCCAGCGCCCTCTCTCGTCTTTCCTTAAGTCGGGCCTGTTTCACGCTGAGCCTGCGTATATAGTAAAGCTTAGCTCGGTGGACTTTCCCATGCCTGAGCACCACCACGTCCTGGACATAAGGGGACTGAAACGGGAAGGTGCGTTCCACTCCGATACCGTAAGACACCCTCCTCACCGTAAAGCTTCCGCCGGCAACACCTCTCCTCATTTTAATCACTACACCCTGGAAGTGCTGCAGTCGCTCTTTGTCCCCCTCCATAGCCTTCAGACCAACCCTGATCGTATCACCGGGGGAGATTTGGGGAATGCTGGGGTTCACTTTGGGTTTAACGAATTCTCTAACATCCATTTTCTTTCCTCATCGCGAATATTGCCCCTGTCCAAAAGGTCGGGGCGTCGCTTTGCCGTTCGCAGAATAGCCTGACGTCGTCGCCACTGAGCGATTTCGGCGTGATTTCCCGAAACTAAAACCGCGGGAACCGACCAACCTCGATAAACCTGGGGTCTGGTATATTGCGGATATTCTAGAAGCCCGTCGCTATGAGAATCATTGCTGGCAGAATCCTGGGAGCCTAGTACTCCCGGTATGAGCCTCACGATGGCATCCACCACAACCAGGGCTGCCAGTTCCCCTCCACTGAGTACATAGTCTCCGATGCTGATTTCATCAGTCGCCAAGTGCTCACATACTCTCTCGTCCAGACCTTCATAGTGCCCACAAATCAATATTAGGTTAGGCTGGAGAGCCAGATCTTGAGCCACAGATTGAGAAAAAAGCCTGCCCTGCGGGCTAAGTAAAATGACGGGTACATCACCTACACCCACTTCTTGTTTTATCGCCTCTACCGCCTCGAAGATGGGCTCGGGCTTCAGCACCATACCAGGGCCGCCGCCGTAGGAATAATCATCCGCAGTATGATGCTTATCGTAGGTGTAGTCACGAATATTATGGATCACGATGTCTACAAATCCCTGCTCCCGAGCGCGCTTAACTATGCTCTGGTCCAGAGGAGAGGCAAACGTTTCAGGGAAGAGACACAAAATATCAATACGCATGGGATCCCTCAGCAAAGATCTCCAAAATCCATATCTTACCACGTGGACCGTGGTAAAACAAAGTCTCTGCTTTCTCAGTGACTTTAGCTATCGAGAGACCGTGTTCCTCCGTCCGTGCTTCGCGCCAACACCATCTTCATCTGCCGGACAGAAATTGTTCAGAAATTCCGGATAAACCACCCAAAGGTATTGACAAAATGAACATAGGGTTTATAATACGATTGTGGTGAAAAGTGGGGAAAGAGGGGGAGACAGTACATGATGGCCAAGCTGAGAAGGCCCGATAATCAGGGTCGCGTGGTGAATCGAGGAGTGCAAGGTGTTTAAGGGTCGGTATCAATATAAGGTTGACGAAAAAGGAAGAGTACCTCTGCCGCCAGTATTCAGGCGGCAGCTGAAAGAGGGCGTGGTGCTGGCCATGGGGCTGGGCGAAAAATGCATCGCGGTATATCCAGTAAGAGAATGGAAGAGACTATCCGATAAACTTGCTGAAACGCCGCTGACCGGAGCTAAGTTGAGGAGGCTGATCCGCTTTACCCACGGCAACGCCTATGATGCGTCGTTTGACGGTCAGGGCAGGGTCAAATTACCGGATACTTTGCGCACGTACGCCGGGATTGGCGATACGGCGATTGTTGTCGGCGCCAATGCTCGCGTTGAACTCTGGAGCACAGAGGGATGGAACGCCGAGCAAACCGCCGCCGAAGAGCAGGCCTCAGGGATAATTGAGAGCGGAGTATGAGTGAATGAGCGTCGCCATGGCCGTGCCCATCCACCTGCCTGTTTTGCTTGACGAGGTCATTGCAGCGCTGCAGCCTCGGCGAGGCGGTCGTTTTGTTGATTGCACTGTCGGTCTGGGAGGACATGCAGCCGCCATACTTGAAGAAATCCTGCCCTCCGGAAGGCTTCTAGGCATTGATGCTGACCCCGAAGCCATCAGAATAAGCAAAAACAGACTCAGCCGGTATGGTGACGCAGTGACTTTGGTAAACGACAACTTCATTAATCTTGAGGCTATTTGCGAAAGATACCACATTCATCCAGTTGATGGTATCCTTTTCGACCTCGGTGTTTCTTCTCTGCAACTGGATACAGCCGAACGTGGCTTCAGTTTCCACCTCGATGCCCCTCTAGACATGAGGTTCGATCCCGAGCAAGGGCTAACCGCGTCAGACATCGTTAACCGTTTCTCTGAGCAAGAGCTGGCCAAGCTCATAGAAAGGTACGGTGAAGAGCGGCACAGCCGGCGGGTAGCGCGGCACATCGTCCAGAATCGTCCTGTCGCTACCACGGCAGAGCTTGCCCGACTGGTAGAACAAGCTGTGAACGGGAAGCGTGCCAGAATTCACCCTGCCACCAGAACCTTCATGGCGCTCCGCATCGCGGTTAACAACGAACTACAGAACCTGGAGCTGGCTCTGAAACAAACCCTTAACCTCCTTCGCCCCGGCGGGAGACTAACAGTCCTCAGCTACCATTCTCTGGAAGACCGTATAGTCAAACAATTCATGCGTTACGCCGCCAGCAGCTGCCTGTGTCCCCCGGGAACTATAGTGTGTCGCTGTGGGCATGTCCCCACCCTGAAGCTCATTTCACGGAAGGTCATCAAACCTACCTCGTTGGAGATAGAATCCAACCCACGCAGCCGCAGCGCTAAACTAAGGGTAGCTGAGCGACTCAACTAGGCAGCATCCCCAAACAAATAAAGGAGGTGCAAATGGCAAAGAAAATCATTTCAGCTATTGATGTGGGCACAACCAAAATAGCCACTATCGTGGCCAATGTCAAAGCAGAAGATGATATTGAAATTTTGGGAGTGGGAGTGGTTCCCTCTCACGGCCTGCACAAAGGCATAGTCGTCAATATGGATGAAGCCAAACAATCCATCGCCACATCGATAAAGGAAGCTCAAAGAGTCAGTGGCATACGGGTGGATTCTGCCTATGTTGGGGTTACCGGCAGACACATAAGTAGTCTGAACAATAAAGGGGTCATAGCTATCCCGCGAGATGACCGATTGGTGCGCCCTCAAGACCTTAAGCGGGCGCTGTCTGCGGCTCGTAATGTCAACGTCGCTGAAGGAAAGAAGGTGCTCCACGCGATTCCTCGATACTACGCTCTGGACGGACAGGAGGGAGTGAAACAGCCGGTAGGCATGCATGCATCCAGGCTGGATGTCGAAACCCATATCATCACTGCCTCCGTGACCTCGGTACAAAACCTAGCTAAATGCGTCCGCAGTGTCGGTGTTGACGTTGAAGACCTCATCCTTGAGCCCCTGGCCAGCGGAGAAGCAGTGTTGACTTCGGAGGAAAGAGACACGGGCGTTATCATGGCTGACATTGGTGGCGGGACTACAGACATTGCCGTATTTAAGAATGGCAGCATCTATCACACCGCTATCATTCCTGTAGCCGGCTATCAGGTAACCAGCGATATCTCCATAGGCCTGGGCTTGCCCTTCAATATTGCGGAAAAGATGAAGAAGAGATATGGCAACGTTACCCCGACTCTGGAGCTTGACGAGACAGTTCAAGTGGGTATCGAGAACGGCCATAGTGCCTCTTACAAAGACCTCTGCAATATCATCCGGGCTCGCATGGAGGAGTTGCTCCAACTTACATTGATGGAGATGCCTACCAGCGACTATCATACTCTGGCGCCCTGTGGCCTGGTGCTCACGGGTGGCACGGCTAACCTACCCGGGATCGATGAGTTGGGACAGTCACTCCTGCGAATTCCTGTACGCAGGGGCCGACCTCTGAACTCGGGCATTTATGGCATTTCCGATATCCTTCACGACCCAGCTTACGCTACCACCCTGGGATTGATCCTCTGGCCAATACGAGGCAAAGAGCGCTCAGCTATGCAGGTAAAAAGCGCCGGTGTCCTCGGCAACTTCGTGAGTTTCTTTAGAAGGCTGTTCCGTGCCTGATTTGTGAAAGGAGGTTAGAATGGCAAAACAGATTTTTACTCCGAGTCCAGCAAGAATCAAAGCTATAGGCATTGGTGGCGGCGGCTCCAATGCCATTACTCGTATGGTCCGCGAGGGCATCAAGGGCGTTGACTTCATCGCCATGAATACCGATGGTCAAGCCCTGGCCCTGGCCGAGGCTCCTACCAGGATTCAACTGGGTGAGAAATTGACCAGGGGTCTGGGGGCAGGCGGTGACCACAAGGTTGGGGGTAAGGCAGCGGAAGAAAGCATGGACATAATTGAAGAGATCGTGCAAGGTGCTGATATGGTGTTTATTGCCGCCGGCATGGGCGGTGGCACAGGCACGGGTGGCATCCCTGTAGTGGCCGATGTAGCCAAGAAGAGTGGTGCCCTCACCATCGCAGTGGTGACCAAACCCTTCACTTTCGAGGGGATGCATAGAAGAGAGGTAGCCGAAGAAGGACTAATCGAGCTGACCAGCAAGGTTGATACACTTATCATCATACCCAATGACCGCCTTCTTCAGCTTTGTGATGCCAAGACTACTGTGGACAGCGCCTTCAGGTTGGCTGACGACGCCCTTCGCCTGGGGGTACAGGCCATCTCCGAGGTGGTTACCGTACCGGGACTGATCAACCTGGACTTCGCTGACATTAAGTCGGTAATGAAAGATGCCGGCCCGGCCTGGATGTCTGTGGGTCGAGCCAGTGGTCAAAGTCGTGCGGCTGAGGCGGCCAAGGCCGCTATGGCCAGCCCGCTGCTGGACGTATCCATAAGCGGAGCCACAGGGGTGCTGTTCAATGTCACCGGCGGCCCAAGCCTCACCCTATTTGAGTGTAATGAGGCCGCTCAGGTAATCGGCCAGGCGGTCGATCCGGACGCCAACATAATCTTTGGCGTCGTCTTTGATCCCAAGATGGATAGCGACATTCGGATCACCGTCATCGCCACCGGCTTCGCCAAGACAACTGGCGGAGGGGTACGCAGTTCCGAGGAGCTTCGTCGTCTCATAAAGGGCGGCAGTGATGCTCTGGACATGCCCTCTTTCCTGCGCCGCACCCCCCGTTTTCCAGTTTCTCGGATGGATGGCAAGTCGCCAGCTCCTGCACCGGTCGCTCCCGAGCCAAACAGAATATCAAGACAGTAAACCTAAGCCTCATACGAGGGGAAAGGGGGTAGCTCCTGCTACCTCCTTCCCCTCCATCAGCCTGACAAATCCCCCTATCACTACAGCCCCCCGGTGCCGGGTTGCACTATTCCTGTGATTGTGCCATAATAGAAAAGCCTTTAAATCAGCCCGGTGAGGCTGGTAAGGGGGAACATGCCGAAGCAGATCTCAATAGAAGCATCAAATGAGACCTCTTGCCGGTTGGAAGGCAGGAGGTTTTTTCATGCCTGAAAAGATTCTCCTTACCTCCGAGGAGATAGGGCGGGTCCTGGCTCGCATTGCCCACGAGATCGTGGAAAGGAACAAGGGCGCCGAAGATGTCGTGCTCGTAGGTATGCGGACTCGCGGAGTGCCTCTGGCCAGGCGTATAGCTGAAATAATCGAAGGTTTTGAGGGAATCCCGATTCCCGTGGGCTCTCTGGACATTAGCCTTCATCGCGACGATATTTCACCTTCAGAGTCAAAGCCGGCAAATTCCAGCCTTACCGATATACCTATCGGCATCACCGACAGGCGGGTAGTCCTGGTTGACGATGTCCTGTACACCGGGCGCAGCATTCGTGCGGCTATGGACGCCCTGGTGGAATTGGGCCGTCCCCAGACCATTCAGTTGGCTGTGCTTATCGACCGTGGCCATCGCGAACTTCCCATCCGGGCCGATTATGTCGGTAAGAACATACCAAGCTCCCGGGATGAGGAGATACAGGTCCAGCTTCAAGAGGTTGATGGTGTAGACAACGTGGTAATCGAGAGCCGGGCAGCCAAGCCGGTATCTGAGAATTGAGGGGGTGAAAAACATGACTCTAACAAACAGAAGTTTGGTGACGATAGACGATTTGTCCAACGGGGAAATCGAAGCGCTGTTTCGTCTGGCAGACGAAATGGCGAACTCCCTGCGGGACCAGTCCGGACTATGCCAGGGCAGGATCATGGCCAGCCTGTTTTTTGAGCCAAGTACGCGCACCAGACTGTCGTTTGAAGCCGCGATGCTGAGACTCGGGGGGCGTGTCATAACTGCTGTCGATATTGGCGCCACCTCTCTGGCCAAGGGGGAAAGCATCGCTGATATGGCGAAAGTGGTCGGAAGCTACGCCGATATAATTGTCATCCGGCATCCCTGGGAAGGAGCAGCCAGGGTGGTCGCCGATTACGCCGGCGTTCCTGTGATAAACGCCGGCGACGGGAGCCATGAACATCCCACCCAGACTTTGTGCGACCTGTACACCATTAGAAAAGAAAGGCGGACCATAAAAGGGCTCAGAATTGCCCTGTGGGGAGACTTGAAACACGGGCGGACGGTACACTCTTTGATCTATGCCCTGGCCAGGTTCGGTGCCAACATTCTGTTCTGCCCCGGACCCGGGCTTGAGGTGCCGGAGCACGTCTTGAAGAGGCTAGGTGTGGAATACAAGGGTGAACTGAAGAAACGCTCGAACAGCCACCAGGAACTGGAAAGAAAGCTATTCCCCGTCGACGCCATATACCTCACCCCCAGCAGCCCGCATCAGCTGGCCATGTTGCCTGACGTAAGCGTCGGTGTGGAACTGAAGGCGGGAGTTGACGCCCTTTATGTCACCAGACTTCAAAAGGAAAGAACGGCGCCCACAGTTGAGGTGCAAGAGTTGCAGAAAGGCTACCCGGTCGTAGATAAGACACTCCTGAAAGCAAAAGGGTTTGAGAAGACACTGGTCATGCATCCGCTGCCCCGTGTCGACGAGCTGACCCATGAAATGGATGCCGACCCGCGGAGCATGTACTTCAAACAGGCGGCATACGGGATACCCGTCAGAATGGCGCTACTGGCCCTCTTATTGGGCGCCAGGGAAGTCACAATCCCCGAAGAGACGGATTCTTTTGTCCAGAAGGCAGACCATCCGGTTTACGACCGCGACTCCGGACTCGCCTGTCCCAACAGGAACTGTGTTTCAAACCAGGAGACAGAAATAAGGTACATAAAACCTCAGTTCAGAGTAATCAGCCGCCACCCTCTGACGTTGCGGTGTATTTATTGTGACCACGAACTGCGTCCCCGGTATGTCGCCAGTTCAGAGTGGCATCAAAGGAAGCTGGAGAACAAGAGATACCACAGCGCTGATAGCCAACTCGCTCAGAAGATCAGACCGGAGAATTTGATTGTTTTCGCTACCGAAGAAGAAGCCAGGGCCCGGGGGTTCAGGCCCAGCAGCCATGCCA
>Ga0153915_10002268_pt1 | contig 17616 bp, 17 predicted proteins | sample Opewatmetagenome_2_FD_107003 | JGI IMG/M metagenome (GOLD analysis project Ga0153915, IMG submission 107003) | Freshwater wetland microbial communities from Ohio, USA - Open water 3 Core 3 Depth 3 metaG | ecosystem: Environmental > Aquatic > Freshwater > Wetlands | place: USA: Ohio, Lake Erie...
AAAAGGAAATCCTCCCGGAAGAAGATTGAAGGAGAACTGGCCAAGAAACAGGCTCAAATACTGGATGCGTTTAAACGGATCAACCTGAGAGAAGAGCAGGTTAGGAGGATCATTCAGAGGCTGAAGCAGTGGGACGTTCAAATGGAAAAGGCCCAGCAAGAGTTAAAGAGAATTGGGGGAGATCTGGGGGGCCCGACCCAACGAACCAAAAAGTCCCTGAAGACCAAGAAGGTTGACCTGAAACGAAAGGAGCTGGAGCAAAGAAAGGCAATCGCCCGAAATTTCAAACGTAGAATCATCAGGATGGAAACCGAATGTGGCGTTTCTTCGGAGCAGTTGAAAGGGGCGTTGAGAGCGATAGAGAAGGGAGAGGCCAAGATCAGGGAAGCAAAGGCTGAGTTGATCAAAGCCAATCTGAGATTAGTCATCTCGATCGCCAAGAGATATTTGAACCGGGGGCTCCAGTTTCTGGATTTAATTCAAGAGGGGAATATTGGGCTCATGAGGGCGGTGGAAAAATTTGAATACCGAAGGGGATATAAGTTCGGTACCTATGCGACGTGGTGGGTTCGCCAGGCCATTACCCGTGCCATCGCTGATCAAGCCCGGACCATTCGCATCCCGGTCCACATGATCGAGGTCATCAACAAGCTGAACCGGGCCTCTCGGTCCCTTGTTCAACAGATGGGAAGGGAACCCACTCTCGAAGAGATCGCCGAGAAAATGGGAGTGCCTCTCCATCATGTCCAGAAGATTTTAAAGGTAAGCAAGAAGACGATCTCCCTCGAAACCCCTGTCGGCGAGGAAGAGGACGGCCGTCTGGAGGACTTTATCGAGGATAAGGGATCCATCTCTCCCCAGGATGCGGCCATTAATTCCAACCTGGTCAATCAGACTCGAACGGTTCTTTCGACCTTGGATAAGCGAGAGGAAAAGATTCTAAGGATGCGGTTCGGGATCGGGGAGAGCCACGACCATACCCTCGAGGAGGTGGGACAAGACTTTAATGTGACGCGAGAACGAATCCGGCAGATTGAGGAGAAGGCCTTAAGAAAGTTAAAGCATCCCAGTCGAGCGGAGAAACTGAAGACTTTTGTCGAATATTAGACGAGGAGGGAGACGATGAACATCTATGTGGGGAATCTATCATTTGACGTGAAAGAGGAAAACCTTCAAACGGCGTTTGAAGCGTTTGGGCAGGTGAGCTCAGCGACAATCGTAAGAGACAAGTATAGTGGCCAACCCCGAGGTTTTGGCTTCGTCGAAATGCCTGATCAGAATGAGGCTCGAACAGCAATCGCAAACCTGAATGGAAAAGAACTGCTTGGCCGACAGATGAATGTAAATGAGGCTCGGCCCCGCCCTAATCGAGGAGGACCCGGAAGGCAGGGGGGCCGAGGGGGAAGACCCCATGAGGGAGGCAGGGGCCGTTACTGAGAAGCGCCTGTGCTCGCCTCGTTTCATGAGAGCATTTTGCGTTCGGAGCCGCCTTTCTCATTTTGATAAGTATCAGTCAAAAAAGGAAGCAAGACCAACTTCTCACTCCAAACTCATCACTCAATCATATGGGCTCCAATATGATTGTTAGTTTGCCATCAGGAAGAGTTTGCGGTGAGGCTTTCATTTTCATCCCGACCTTGACCTTTTTCAGATCGACCTTCGGTATCCAGCCCATAATCCTCAATCCATCTTCCACCTCCAAAAGCCCGATGGGACAGGGTTCAAATTGAATGCTTGAGAAAGGCATCAGAGGCTGCCGGACGGCGAAATGCTCGGGAGGGACATGGATCTTCGTAAAAGTGATCAGGCTCCCTTCACCCTTCAACGCTCTCCACTCCATGTCGCTCGACATACATTCTGGGCAATCCGCCTGCGGCGGATAGTACGGCTTCCTGCATTTCTTGCAGATCGTTGACATAATCTTCCCCGCGGCTAGATCCTCTGCGAATCGACCCACTTTTGTCTGTGAGATGGCTAAAGAGAAATTCTTGAAATCCATTCTATTCCCTCCTCAAGATGTGGACGGCGACAACCTGTCCGGTCCCGCCGACATTGTGGCTAAGCCCAATCTCTGCATTCTTCACCTGTCTCTCGCCCGCTTCCCCCCTCAACTGTTTTGTAATCTCAACGGCCATGGAGACCCCCGTGGCTCCGAGAGGATGGCCTTTCGATTTCAATCCCCCATCCACGTTGACCGGAATCCTCCCCCCCACATAGGTCTCCTTGGCCTGGATCAATTTTCCACCTTCTCCTTCTTCACAGAAACCAAGATCCTCATAAGCCACAATCTCTGCAATGGTAAAACAGTCATGGACCGTCGCGACATCAATATCGGACGGCCCCACCCCTGCCATCTTGTAAGCCGCCTTCGCGGCTTCACGGGCTGAAAGGATGGAGGTTAAGCTCTTTCGGTTACCGATCCTCATCGTATCCGTAGCAAGACCCAATCCAGCGATCCAGACCGGTTTTTTTGATACGGCTTTTGCTTTTTCTTCGGAGGCAAGAAGCAGCGCAGCAGCCCCATCCGTAATGAGGCTGCAGTCGAAAAGCTTCAATGGGTGAGCCACCGTAAACGAAGTGAGAGCCTTATCCAGAGTAATGGGCTTTTGCATATGGGCATAGGGATTCAGGCTTCCGTAATAGTGATTCTTCACCGCCACTCTAGCCAGCTGCTCTTCGGTTGTACCAAACTCAGCCATGTGAGCATTGGCAATCATCGCATAGTAGCCGGGGAAGGTCGTACCAAAAGGATATTCCCAAGTTGCATCCCCGCCTCTGCCCATAATGTCCGTCGCCATGCTGGTCGGCACTTCGGTCATCTTCTCCACGCCAACGACCAGAACGAGATCGGCGAGACCCGATGCGATATTCATCCATCCTGTTCTCAAAGCCATGCTTCCCGTGGCACAGGCCCCTTCCACCCGGAAATTGGGTTTCGGGTGAAAACCGATATAGTCGTGAACCTGGGCAGAGGGCTGGAGAGCGATGGAAAACTCATCTCCTGCAATTCCCGTCACCATACTGTCCACTTCTTTGAGAGAAATCCCCGCATCATCGAGACAGGCCTTCACCGCTTCAAACGCAAGCTCCCGCAACGAAGCATCCGACCGGACCCCAAATTTTCCATGACCAATTCCGATGACAGCCACTTTTCTCATATCCTTCTCCCTATCCCTTCTTTCCGATCAATGAACTGGCGATCGTATTTTTTTGAATCTCCCGTGTCCCTTCGTAAATCTCGGTGATTCTTGCATCCCGATAGTACCGCTCCACCTCATATTCCAACATATAGCCGTAGCCGCCGTGAATCTGAATGGCCTCTTGAGCCACTTCCACGGCCACTCTTCGGTCAAATCGAAATTCATGCCACTTTTCTCCTCGGGGAACGAGCTCCTCTCGTCGGGTTTTAATATCTCAAAAAGGTTGTTTGCTTGCCAACCCTTCGACTCCCCGGCCTTAAGAGCCAGAGCTGGCTCAGGGTTAACCCTGAGCGGCCCTTCTTTACCCTGCCTTTAAAGGTGGGCCACCGCCGAACGGGTCGACTGTCTCATTCAGGATTGAGGACGGGTGTCAGAAGGGTTTATTCGATCAGGCTCACAAAAAAACACTTTTCGTCTCTCAAGAGGAAATCTCAAAGAGATGACTCTTTTCCCCTTCATTTTGTCTGTTTCAAAATCCATTTTCCCCCAATTCTTCAGCACCATTCCCTTCACCAATCGTAATATGAATTCCAACGCTTCATCCTTTCGTGGGGTCGGGACTCGCTCCCATGCGGCCCCGGGCTGCGCCACCGGTTCCCGTCCGCTTGGAAAAACTACCGAAATCTCAACATACCCTCCACACTTTTCAAAAAAAGCCTGAGTCCCTCCTATCTCTCTCTGAAAAACGGAGGATGTCGTCAAGAATTCAATGTTCCCACCGGGCGGTGTTGACAGGATGACATATTGGAGGACGAAATTCAGAATATATTTCAACGGCTCATCAGGAACGATGATTTCGGGCAGATTCTCTTCAAGTTTCTTGAGGAGGTGTGCTCCTTTATCTTCCAGTTGAACCTTGTTTCTCTTCAATACCCCTTCGATAAGAGCATTTACGGTGTTCACTTTCTTAATCGGCGTGGTGACCTGGAAATACTTGAGAAGACTGCTCAGGAATAAATCGGTCTGGGTGATATCCTGGGTCATCATCCGGTAAAGAAACTTACCGATTTCCTTGTCACTGAATCTACCCTGAGAAAACTCCGTGAGGTTTCTAATCGAGTCCAGAACCCTTTTGATGTAATGAATCGACCCGGCCCATAAGGCATGTTCGTCTAGAGACTCTCGATCCCCCCTGTCGGCGGAGGCAGCGGAGCAAGGAATTTGAACGGGCCAGAGGATAAAAAAGGGTCGCTTTGATTTCCCACCTCGTCTCTGGAAGTAATCCCGACATAGTAAGTTCCTGGCTCGGCAGGGAATTCCGGCCACTCGTCAGGGATGACTATCTCGGTCTTCCCAGTAACGGGTTTGGAGATGATCCCAGGGGTCACCTCCCATGAAAAGTGATTGGGATCAAAGCTCCCCCGGTCTTTGCTGACGTATATCATATAGCTCATTGCTTCAGGAACGGATTCCCACCAGATTCGCCGCTTACGGATAAAGCCCATAACTCTTCCTCCTCCCTCATATTCACCAGACAACTTCATCCTGCCCATATTATTTTACAACCTACAATGATTTGAAAAACAAATCAAGCGAAATCTCTGAACCTATTTCAGCAAACCCCGTTAGAAATTTCAGCGGGGGATTAAACCCTGATGGAATTATGATAAAACCTAATCCGGCTATAATGGGATCGCAAAGCAGCGGGGCATTATTTCTAACGTGGCAAACCTTGACAACCTGATCTGTCCGAACGAAAAAACCACCCGGTTATTAGAGTTGACTTCCTTGACAAGGTCTGGTACGCTTCTAATCGAAGTTGAGGCTCTCTCAGAGACAAATTCAATCGCCCGTGGGGTGTGGGCAAATTGAATCTAGATCCCATTTCTGAAAAGGGAATGGGTTTTTGTTTTGCTTGCCAGAAGAGCATGGGCAGGAAAGGTTCAACTCAAGCAGCCGTAAAGGTAGGATATGGAATTAATTAGGGCTTTTATTGAAATCTTATTGCATCTTGATATACATCTCGATTGGGTTATTCGGAACTACGGCTTTTGGACATATGGTATCCTTTTTTTGATCATTTTTTTAGAAACGGGATTGGTAGTTACCCCCTTCCTCCCGGGAGACTCTTTGCTTTTTGCTGGGGGAACGTTCGCCGCTCTTGGCTCATTAGATGTAAAATGGCTGATTATTCTTCTCACTCTTGCAGCCATCGCCGGGGATACCGTGAATTACTGGATTGGTTACACTGCGGGACCGAAGGTCTTTCATGGAGAGAAATCCCGCTTCTTCAATAAAGAATACCTCCATCGCACCCACCAATTCTATGAAAAATACGGTGGAAAAACAATTATTATTGCTCGATTTATTCCGATCATACGTACTTTCGCCCCCTTCGTAGCCGGAATCGGGAGTATGACGTATGGACATTTCATTACTTATAACATCACGGGCGGGATTGCTTGGGTCGTCATTCTCGTGCTTGGAGGCTATTTCTTCGGCACCATTCCTCTGATTAAGCACAACTTTTCATTGGCCATCGTTGCGATTATTTTTCTTTCGATTTTGCCCGGAATCATTGAATTCCTACGTCACCGAAAAGGCTCATGAGGAGATGGAGGGGGAATGTTGGAATTTACATGTTGTTTCAACTAGTTATACGTGCCTATTCTCTAGGCAAAATGGTGAAGAGGGCTTCCCACAAGAGGAAGAAAGGTTGATTCCACAACAATTCAACATTCTTTTGTGGATTTGGTATAAAACCGTCTAGAAGCGATTTCGACCAGGGAGAGATTCAGTGGGAGCGGAAGAGAGAAACGTGAAACCTCGTTATGGGACTGTGAATTTTGAAAAGAGAAAGCATCCGAGGTTTAGTGTTGACCTGCCTGTAGAGTATAGTCGAGTTGACCTGTCCGTCGAACAGGGGCGTGCCATCAATGCCAGTGAAGGGGGATTGCTTCTCTATCTTCCGGAGCAGATCGGGATGGGTATTCATTTGAGAATGAAAGTTTTTTTCACGATGGGTTCTGAACTGAATGCTATTGAGACAGTGGTTGAGGTGGTCTGGGTGGACATGCATCTGGAAAAGGATCGGGGAGATTATCGAACGGGCGTGAGGTTTGTCGAAATCTCCACGGAGGATGTAGGTAAGCTAAAGAATTTCTTGAAAAGTCTCTCGGGATAACTGCCATCGCCCCTGGGTGGGTCAGATCCAGCGGGTGTTTCCATAACCTCTCTCGCTTAACTCCTAAGAATACAAATACGATAATTGCGGCTTCTCATTAATGTTAACACTTTCTAACCGTCCCGGTTAAATACAGCGCCTCGGATTTAAAAATACAGTCTTCCCCCCCCTAGGTTTCCCAAAACATTATGTTACAATTAGTCCTGTGATCGTAATTGGTGGCATTTTCCGTTGTCTGGCTTTTTGAGAATTTTTCGATCAACTCCAAACCCAATATCATCTCGCATTACATTTATCGGATGATGGGGGACTGACTCATGGCACTTCCAAAGAAGCTCCTTACAAATAACCAGGAAGGCGTCTCGGAAAGCGACTTTGTGCCAACGCTGATTGTTGGAAAATCACTGGCTGCCGAACCGTCCCGCAAAATCCCAGATTGGATCTTCATGGGAGTAATTATTATCATACTCTCAATGGTTGTCTACTTAACCTTTGCAGGCCGTCTCTTCCAACCCTTATTCCAGGCTGCTAAGGCAGCTCATTGGTCCAAGCTCATTGTTCGTCCGAGCCTGTTGTGGGGGATGATGGGTATGGTACTTCTTACATTCCGCACCATCGCCTGGTTTCGATATCGCCCGTTCCCTTCCGCCGAGATGGCCGATTCGCCACCACTGACGGTCATTATCCCGGCTTACAATGAAGGGCCAATGGTAAGAAAATCGATTGATTCAGTGGCGGCAGCCCTTTATCCACATGATCGATTGGAGATCTTTGTTGTGGATGATGGGAGCAAGGACGACACGTGGCTCCATATCCAAGCTGCGGCCAAGAACTATCCTAGTCTCGTGACACCTCTTCGATTTTTGGAAAACCGGGGAAAGCGCGCGGCACTCGAGGCGGGTTTCCGACGGGCACGGGGTGAAATCGTCGTGACCATTGATTCTGACAGCGTCATCGACCGGGATACTCTTCTTGCCATCACCGGGCCTTTCCGTGACCCGAAGGTAGGTGCAGTCGCAGGGAAAGTCGTTGTCTACAACCGAAGCCAAGGCGCCATTCCAAGGATGCTTCAGGTGAGATATGTCTTGTCGTTCGATTTTCTGCGCGCCGTGCAGTCTTCCTACGGAACCGTCTACTGCTGCCCGGGTGCTCTCACAGGATACCGTAAGTCAGTGATAAGTGAAGTCTTGGACCAGTGGATGGCACAGACATTTCTGGGCAGCCGGTGCACCTACGGTGAGGATCGTGCATTGACAAATTTCATTTTGGACCGGGGATACAATACCGTTTACCAACGTTCTGCCGTGGTGCGCACGGTCGTTCCTTGGACATATGGAAAATTGTGTAAGATGTATCTCCGATGGGACAGGAGTTACGTCCGTGAGGAAATCCGATTCGGCCGGATCGTTTGGAAGAGACCGCCCAAGGCTCTCGCCATCGCACTCCTGGATAAGTTTGTAACAAATCTCCGATACCCTATCGGCTACATCAGCCTTGTGCTGCTCGGTATTTTATCGGTTCAGGACCCGATGACGAGCGTTCGGTTTCTGTTTGCCATGGGAATAATGTCTTTTTTGAATATGTTTTACTATCTCCAACGAGAACCATCCTGGGACTTCCTCTACGGCATTTTTTATTCCTATTTTTCTTTCTTTACCTTGTTCTGGGTATTTCCTTACGCCGCTCTCACGGTGCGTTCGAGGGCGTGGATGACCCGATAAGAACCGCATAGGAGTATTCCGAGTCCGTGAATCGCAAAAACATAGACTGAGGTGGCCATTCTCTGGGGGACGGGGCGCGGTTTACGCCTGCCGGGGATGCTTCCAAGGAGAAACTATTCGGGCGTGCTCGACACCTGCTTGTTTGGTGTGCCCTTGCTGAATTTTTCGACAAGGCCACGATAACAATGAATCATCACTCCGCCAAGGGTGGGGTCCCCTTCTGCTGCCTCCATCAACTGAGGGACGACCTTCCAAAACTCTTCACTCGGTAACCCCCAAAAGCTGATGTGCGGATCTTGCTCCAGTTTAATCGTTTCAAGCGAAGGGTAGATGAGCTTGCAAATGCGCTTTGCGTACTTCCGTTCGCCCTCCACGGAGTTTAAGACCTCGTGCGCACTGCGCCGATAGGACATGACGACGATGAAGTCCGTCAGATCCTGGACATGCTCGTTGTACCGCTTCCTTTTTCCCTCGAAATCCAAAATGAATTCATCTTTGTCCCACCAAAAGGGTATATCCGCTGCCAGCCACAACCGGGGTGCCTCTTTGCGCAAAACGGATCGAGCCTTAAGGAGGAAGGTTAGATAGTCGCGCATCGCGCCTTCAAGAGTTGTCCCTTCGGCCTTCCAATCCTTTGCGCAGTAGGGTTCAACATCGTACTTTATTCCTTTGAACTGAGCTTCTCCGGGGAGTGTTTCGCTGAAAGCAATGATGGCGCGCAACTCGCGGAGCGTCCGCTCGTGGTTTTTGGAGAAGAACATCTTCGGATGGCCGCGAAGGGCCGCTGTCGTGATGTTGTACCGCCCGGCCAACAGAATGAGATCCTTAAACGCTTCTGCATCTCGTAGGATTAGCCGGCCGCTGTCGCGCGACATCTTCACATGGACATCCAGGTGACGGATGCGGTACTTGACGCAAAGATCCACGAGTTGTTGCCTAGCTTCCCGGGTTGAGAAGGATGAATTTGACCACACCCACATCCCGAGACCTTTTGCCGGTTCAGCATTTGAAGACATTGGCGCTGCGAGCATTGGGGCGAACAAGCATACTCCAATGAGTATACGGGTAAACGCTCCGAATGCGGATCGGAGCCGAATCCTGGCCGCAGGCCAGTGGTTCCTGTTCCCCTGGGCAAGAGGGCAACCAAGGTCGCCCCCCCGGAGAAATGTCTTCGTCTCCATCCTCTGTATCACCGGTTGAAATATACCTATTTTAGGGAGAAGAGTCAACCTAAGTTAGGGGAAAGAGGTCCGCACCGCTCCGGAAGTTGTCTGTTGGCTCACGTCCTGAGCCCAGATTAATACAAAATTCCTGCATACCCCACGAAGCTATCGTCCGGCATAATATCGTAGCTCGTGTAGTAGTCGAGGAGTACTCCTTTATTTGATCCCAAGGCTTTGCAGGTAGCCATGGCAGAAATGGCTGCCCCTGCGCTGCAGGCGCTATCATTTTTCAAGGCATGCTTCAGGAGGCCTTCTGCATCCATCTTCAATGCTCGGTCAATGAACCCCTTGTCGTTTTCTTTCTTCACCCACTCCACGGAGGGACGCCCCACTCCCTTCCTTAAAAACCCATAGTTGGGTCCGTAGTGAGTTAAATCCGTCGATCCAACCGCAAGGATGGAAATTCCCTCCTGTTTTGCAACCTCAGCAACTTCTTTCCCCACGATCTCCGCTTTCAGGGAGAGAGGCGATCGGATCCCAACCAGCTTCGCTTCCGGGAAAAAATATTTTACCATCGCCAGTTGGATCTCAATCGTATTGTCCCCGCTGTCCGGACTCTCTTTTCTCATATCAACGCGTTTCATCAAGTTCTTTACAAAGTCTGCATGAATCTCGATATCACCCAGCGGGGTCTCACAGGCTTCTTCTGTCACAATCCGGGGAACGTCCTCAGTGGAAAGATGGCCCCCATAAAGAACAACGACCTCCACCTCGCTTTTTGACGTCAAAGAATAGAATACGCGGGTCGCAAGCTTTCCCGAAAAATACCAACCCGCATGGGGAATAATGCCGCCTCGGCCTTTGCTCGAAGGAAGCTGAGAAGGGGACCATCCCTCCAGAAAAGATTCTATCTCCCTTTTGCAATCCTTCTCATCAAAAGGGTACCAACCTCTGGGTAGGGTTCTTTTTCTTCGGTTCATGACGTTCACCTCCATTTCACAAAGGGTTCAAGGATTCGAGGGTTCACGGGTTCTAGTGTTTTTGCAATTTCCCTTTGCCCCTTGAATCCTACGCCCCTGGAACCCTTATATTCTTTCAAGTGCGGGCATTCCCATCAGGTTGAGCATATTTCCCATCACCTTTTGAAATGCCATCACTAAAGAGAGCCGAAAGGCTTTGAGTTCCTGATCTCGAAGGTGAATAAACGGCGTTTGGACATCGGCCCCCGGATCTGGATGCTCATAGAAGTTCGTAAAGGAGGTCGCCAGATCAAAGGCATATTCTGCCAATTGAGAAACCCTCAACGTCTTACCCGTCTTGGCCACTGAAGATGAAAACCTCGACAGGGCATCCAGAAGCCCTCTTTCTGTCTCGGTTAATTGTTTCGGAATGCAATTCCTTTTCCATGGAAGGTCGACCTTCTGCTCCTTGGCTTTTCTCAGGATGCTGCATGCCCGGGCGTGCGCATATTGTAAATAGATTCCTGTATCCCCAGTGGTTTTCAGGGCATCATCAAAATCGAAAACGATCTGACTCTCTAATGTAAATTTAAGCAAATAGTACCGGATAGCCGCTGAGGCTAAGGCAGTAGTAACGCTTTCTTCCAAAGGATGATCCGCCTTCTCGATCACCTTCCGCTTCACCATCTGTATAAAATCCTTTGCCTTGACCCCCGTCCCGGAGCGGCCCGACATGGCATAGGCCTTTCTCTCCTCTGCCTCCTCCACCCCCAGCAGCCGGGCAGCCTGTGGAGAAAGATTAACCACCTCATAGCTCAGATGTACGGATTCCTTCGCCTCTTTCTCAAAGCCCATCTGTCGGAGGCACTCGACCACCACTTGCTGAGGATAACTCTGTCGAGTATCAATCACATTAATGACCGTTTCTGCGTGTCCAAACCGCTTAGAAAACCTTTCTGCCGGTTCACCCTCCTGGGCCGTTGTCCAGAGCATCTCTCCATTGGCTTGGAGACCCCAGCGTTTGTACAAGAAATCTTTGTTGAGAAGGCCAAACTTCCATAGCTGATAGGCCACATCCTTCCCCGTGTAGGTCACACTCCCGTTTGACCGCATCAGGATCTTGTCCAAACTCTTCGTACCTTCAGCCGTTTCAACGACTCCACCGAAAGGAACTGTCCAACACCCTTCATTCGGACCCTCTGTCTCAAATCGAAGCGCTCCCTTCTCTTTCAAGAGATCGAATGTCGCCTTCCAGAACCCCTGGGCAATGATATCTGATTCCCAGTTGAGAAGATCATAGAAGATAGAGAGTTGAGCTACTGTTTCTAGATGGGAGTTGACAATTTTTGTGGCTAGCTCTTTAGCAAAACCAGCCACAGGAGAGATTCCCTTTTCGATCCTATGGAGAATCTCTTCCCTTTTCTCAAGAAGGGAAGGATTCCTCTCAAGTTCATTTTGGAAACGGGCATAGAGGTCCCAACAGAAGTAATCGAAAGGTTGACTTCCTGGAACCTTCTCCCAGATGGCCTGGAAGTTAGAACCACCCGTGTAAAAAGGAGGGATGAGATAAAGAAGGGCCGTCACCACATCCACGACCTGAAGGCCTGTATCGTCAATATAATTACAAACCTCTGTTGAAAAGCCAAGCCATTCGAGAACTCTGGCTACGGTGTCTCCTAAAACCGAATTCCTCAGGTGACCAATATGCATCGCCTTATTGGGATTGACACTCGTATGCTCGATAAAAACCTTCTTCCCCGGCGGCAAGGCAGGCTTTCCGAACTTCTCACCTTCTTGAAGCACTCGGGGAACGAGGTCCTGAGCCCATGCAGACCAATCCACCTTGAAATTGAGGTACCCGGGAGGAGAAATACCTATCTCTTTAATATAAGGAGGGAGGTTTGATCTCAATCGTTCAGTCAATTCCAGAGCGATCTTCATGGGAGATTCCCTTCGGTGCTTTGCCAAGGACAGGCAGATCGCGCTGGAGAGGTCCCCCAGTTCCCGCCGAGGAGGCACATTGAACGGAATGTCTTCAATTTCTAAGAGTTCTCTTAATACTTTGGCTACTCCTTCTCTGATCATCTTCTATTTTTCCCTCTTATTTCTTCAATTATGATGAGGATAAAGGAGAAAAGTCAAGGCAACCGAAAATTGACAGTGAAAAGGCTTCAGGAATATAATGGATTCATGTGACACGTAGCACCTTTCGCCTCCCATGGCGGAATATGGATGGAGGAGGAAGGGTGATGATGGTCTGAGAAGGCGGAAGAATCACACAGGAAGAAAGAGAGGGCCAAGGGGGGGCAAGAAAAATGACTAAAAAGAGCCCGATAAAGATTTCGGTCTGTAATGAGCTTTTCCAGGGGTGGCCGATCGAAAAAGTCTTTGAGTATGCCTCTCAATTGGGCTACGACGGAGTTGAGATCGCACCCTACACCTTGGCGGACTCCGTCACCGAAATCTCCCCAAAGAAGCGAAAAGCGATTCGGCAGGCAGCGGAAGAGAAGGGGATCGAAATTGTTGGCCTTCATTGGCTCCTGGCAAAACCAGAAGGACTTTACATCAACCATCCGGATGAGATCATCCGCATCAAAACCCAGGAGTACATCGAGGCACTCATTCACTTCTGCGCTGACATCGGAGGGAAGATTCTGGTCCATGGTTCTCCACACCAGAGGACGATCCAGGAGGGATGGGATGATCAAGAGTCCTGGAATTTTGCCAAAGAGACCTTCGAGGTATGTCTTAAGACAGCTCAAAAAAGAAATGTTCTCTACTGCATCGAACCTCTTGCCCATGCAAGCACCAACTTCATTAACACGGTGGCAGAAGCCATTCAATTAGTGAAGGAGATCAGACATCCCCATTTCAAAATGGTTTTCGACTGTAGAAGCGCCTCGATCCAGGAGAAATCGGTTCCGGAGGCCCTTCTCTGGGCTTTGGAGTCTCGATGCCTCCGCCATGTCCATATCAATGATTCCAACGGAAGAGGACCCGGCTTTGGAGAGATTGAGTTCGTTCCTATCATGAAGAGTTTAGTCAACAATGGTTATAAAGGCTACATTTCCGTAGAAGTGTTCGACTTTAGTCCCGATCCTCAAACGGTTGCTAGCCGGAGCATTGGCTACCTCAGGGGAATTCTTGAGACTTTGTCCGGAAAGGGCTGATCTCTAATGAAATGGCAGAAAAAAGAATGACGACAAAGGAGGAACGGGCTTTATCTTTTCTAAGGGATCTGTCGCCCACCTGATCGGTCCGGGGCCACTGACTCATCCCCTGATTTAATTCTCTCCTTATCGGCTGCGCGTCTCACCCGCTTCCTTCAACAAGGCTTTCAGCTTTTGGGCGTCTCCCTCCTGGAAGTTTTCGAATTCCAATCCATATCTGTACTCGCCCCAGGCCACTTTCGGGGCCAAATTCGACCAGACCACTTTTGCTTTCGCCCTGATCGAATTCAGTTCAAATCCCCTCGCAAAAATAATCTCAATGTTCAATGAAGTCCCTACAACAATCGCAGCGGGTAGGTAGGCAACAAGCCCTCCTCTGCTTGCATTGGCAGCAACACCTGCATAATGATCGTTATTTTCGATGGAATAATCCAAGGGGAGTTCAACGTTAAATCTGGGATGTCTTCTTCTCTCGGCGATAAAAATCCCTTCTTCGAACGTCGGCCCGGTCTGTCCTCTCTCTCTTCTCAACGCTGGAATGCGCTTCCGTGGACTCATTCAGTCTCCATTTTCGTTAGAATGTATTAAACTTCCGGCAGAAAAGTCAATGACAATTTTTAGGTCCGCCGTCTCCGCATTTTCTTTTTCCCGACCCCCTCCGCTTTGGACGGACCCCCTTTGCTACTCACGCACGCGACCACAAAATCCTTCAGAGTGCAAAGAATGACTTGATTACAAGAAGGCAACTTGCTAAAATGTTACGCATCGAAGAGGAGGTCCGTCACTCGCATCCGAATCAGCTCAAAGGGTCGCTTCTTCATTCTAAGAAGTTTGCCTCGAAGAAAAGTCAGACTGAATCCGATTGGACAAATCATTACACAGGCGGGAGGGGGGACTCGATGGAGGGCTCGGGTTCATCAAGAGAAAAAAGAAAGCACCCACGGTTTCAATTGAGTTTACCTATCGAATTTAGGGTGACGAATGATAAATATACCCATGGAGCAATGATCGTTAATGCCAGTGAGACAGGCCTTCTCATTCAATCTCCTAAAAACGTGCCGGTCGGCACCAAATTAAGTATTGCTGTCTTATTCTCGAAAGGGTTCGAATTGGCCAATTTTGAAGTGGTCGCCGAAGTGGTTTGGACAAAATCCCACCCGAATGAAGGTAAGGAAGGATACCAATTCGGACTGAGATTCGTCCACATATTGGAGGAAGACCGCCAGAAGCTGGAGCATCTTCTCGGTGAGGCGTACTAATTATTCCTCACCGTACGCCGTCGCAGTCATCCCTGAAGCATCGGGAACGCTTTTGTCAATCGTCCGACTGGTAGAATTCCATGAATGGGGATACCCTGATTCTATCCCCTTGTCCAGAACCTCCTAAAAAGTATGGATCCTCTAATACCTCCGAAACCCATCAAGTTGTCCCCGGTCAATTCATCACCGTCCGAATCAGGTAAAATAGAATCGGTACTTTTTTGTTCAAGGGGAACCGACTGCCAATCAACGGCTCCAGGTAAAGAGAGTTGGGAAGGAGTTTTTCCCTTCGCCGATGAAAAGTGAAGCCCCATCCTCATCATGAGCCTTGATTTTTCGCTAAAAGAGAGGTTTAATTTTATTTAAGAAGACCTCAAAGAGGGGAGGGAAGATTAGCAGCATGGGTTCTCAGCCAAAGGATATGCAAAAGTTGGCAGGAGGCAGGATGAATCCCACAACGCCTGGGGAGGGAAATGAAACCCAAACACAGTTTAAATCGATCGCACTCAAAGGTCTTTTTGTAATCGCTTCTTTCTACACACTCTATTTCGCCCGCGCCCTGATCCTACCGTTCACTCTGGCCTTGCTCCTTAATTTCCTGCTGAGACCCGTCGTTCGTGCCCTCAAAAAGATCAAAATACCGGAGTTAGCAGGAGCCGCTTTAGTGATCATCGCCCTGCTCGGGAGTGCAGGCTACGCAGTTATCAGGCTTTCCGGTCCCGCTGCTGAGTGGATCAATAAGGTACCGGAGAGTTTACACCAAATTGAGTCAAAGGTAGGTTTTTTCCGGAAACCCTTGGAAGGGGTAAATAACGCGATTGAAGAATTGAAGGGGATCGCGCGAATGGGTGCGGAAAAGAAACCCGAAGTTGAAATAAGGCCACCGGGGATCACCGATGCTGTCTTAACCGGCACAAGGGAGGTTTTGGTGAAAAGTTCGGTGATGTTTATCCTCCTCTACTTCCTTCTTGCCTCTGGAGACTTATTTTTGCGCAAGCTGACTAAACGCATTCCCAGCCTTCACAAGAAAAAGGAGATCGTGAAAATCACCCGAGAAGTCGAACATCACACCTCTCGCTACCTTTATACCGTGACAGGGATTAATATTTTGACGGGGGCTTCGATCGGCGTCGGCATGTACCTCATCGGCATGCCGAACCCTTTACTCTGGGGAGTGATGGCTGGATTTCTTGTTTTCCTCCCTTATATTGGCCCCCTGATCGGGATCACCATTGTCACCATCGTGGCCTTCTTAACTTTTGACAGCCTTGGCCGGATCCTGCTGGCACCTGCAATCTATATCGGCCTGGAAACAATTCAGGGCCAAATTGTTACGCCGACGGTACTTGGATTGCGTTTCACGCTTAACCCTGTCGCAATCTTTGTCTGGCTCATTTTTTGGGGATGGATGTGGGGCATCGTCGGCGCCATGCTGGCATTTCCGATGTTAACAATTTTCAAGATATTTTGCGACCATATCCAGCCCCTCGCACCTCTGGGTGAGTTCCTCGAAAAATAGTCCAGTGAAAAGAAGGCATTCCCCCTGGTTCCCTTAGAATGGGGTCCCCCCCCCGTTGGCCTTGCGTCCAGGGTAATGAGTGCTAAAATAAAATCCAGCTCTCCTGGAAAGAGGATACCTTGAAACATCTTCTCGAAGATTGGGAAACCATTCAAACCAGGATTCAGCGAGCCCAGACTCTTTTTCTTTTTCTGGACTATGATGGAACCCTCACTCCGATTGTATCTAGACCTGAGCTGGCTTTTTGTCCGCCCGAAGTAAAAAGACATTTGGAGAAAATGCGCGATCTCCCCAACGTCTATCTAGCCATCATCAGCGGGCGATCCCTGGAAGATCTGCGGGAAAAAGTAGGGGTCTCAGACATTATTTATGCCGGTAACCACGGGTTGGAAATTGAGAACCCGGACGGTAGGCATAAGAAAATGTTTTCGTCAGTCAGAACAGGGGAACTCAAAAGAATCAGCCGGAATTTGCAGAATTCTTTGAAACAAATTCCGGAGATCCTTTTTGAAGAGAAAGGACCCATTTTGTCCGTCCATTATCGCAACGTTCCTCAGAAATTTTTCGCGCGGATCTCGCAGCTACTGGACGAGGAGCTTCAGAAATGGAGGGGTCGCTGGAAGATGGCATCGGGGAAAATGGTTTTTGAAATCCGACCTGATGCCGATTTTCACAAGGGGAAGGCCGTTAGAGAAATTCTAAAAACCGTTCCTTCGCCTGGGCTTTTGGCAATCTATCTAGGAGACGACCAGACCGATGAAGATGCCTTCCGGGTGCTCAAAGGCCAGGGCGTCTCGGTTTTGATCGGGCCGAGTGGATTTCCCTCGGAGGCTGATTTTTTTCTCCGAGACCCCGGCGAGGTCCAAGAGTTCCTTTTCCGGTGTCAGGAGGTCAGACGTGCTGGCAGCGAATCCCCCGGTGCCATCTGAAATGGACTGCAAACTTCCGCTTTCTCGGGTTAGCCGATTGCGGTAATATAATTTTATGGAATCCGAAATCGCCGAACATCCTTTCTTCTTCATTGGTTGCTGGGAGTTAAGGGAAATGGTTGGGCAAAGCGCCCGGGATGAGCGGCAGCTCTTGGAAGGCATCGAAGAAATCCACTTTGACTCCCTTTTCTAGAAGAAACACAACGATGGATGTTACAGATAGATGATATCTTGAGGATGCTCGAGGGCGAGAAATAGCAATAGATAATCCCGCAGGTGCCGGGTGATGAGAAAGTTGTACCTGACGTGTTCTCTACCGTTTTGCCCCAGCCATCTGGCATATCCTGGATTGGTCAGGAGCTGTCTTATTGCGTAGGCAGTTCCCTCTATGCCATAAGACAATAGGCCAGTGAACCTGTTCTTTATCTGGAGCGTTATTCCCCCAACCGCTGAGGCCACCACCGGCTTTGCCTTCCACAGGGCTTCGGTTACGGTAAGTCCAAAACCCTCCCGGTGTGACTTCTGGACAATGACCGTGGATGCCCTCTGTAAAGCATTTATCTCAACGTCAC
>Ga0153915_10002269_pt1 | contig 17615 bp, 21 predicted proteins | sample Opewatmetagenome_2_FD_107003 | JGI IMG/M metagenome (GOLD analysis project Ga0153915, IMG submission 107003) | Freshwater wetland microbial communities from Ohio, USA - Open water 3 Core 3 Depth 3 metaG | ecosystem: Environmental > Aquatic > Freshwater > Wetlands | place: USA: Ohio, Lake Erie...
GTCCTTTCGCCACTTGAGGAACTGAATTATCACTACTTTCTTGTTGTGACCAACTGACCGTAGAGCTAATCCCAGCGCGTTGGCTGTCTTTCCTCCGCCTGTTCCGTAATACAGATATATGTAACCCATTCTTTCCCGCCTTTAGCCCGGAAACGGACAATTCTGCTTGGGACAGCCACCCGCATATTCTGATTGGGCTGACACAAAAGTTCCTTCCTTAGTTTTGATCTCGCCTATGTACAAAACCTGTTCGGGCTTGCTGCCGTACCTAAATACCGTTACGCCTTTGCACCTAAGCTTCCAAGCCAACTCGTAAATCTTTCGCACATCATCAATCTTCGCATCGTTAGGCAAATTGACTGTCTTGCTCACCGCATTATCAGTATTCTTTTGGAAAACAGCCTGCATCCTTATGTGCCAAACAGGATCAATGTCCAACGCTGTTACAAACAATCGCCTAACATCTTCGGGAAGTCCCGTAATCCTCTGAACCGAACCGGTTCGGGCAACCTCCTCAAACAATGCAGCACTATAGAAACCTCTTTCTTTGGCAACTTTTTCAAACAAATAATTTGTCTCGAAAAGCCTCGCCCCACTCAACACATTCCGCATGAAAGACACAGCAAACAACGGCTCTATTCCGGAAGAACAACCAGCAATTATGCTGATAGTGCCTGTAGGTGCGACAGTTGTCAAGGTCGCATTACGGAAAACCTTGTACTTCTGCTTCCAGATACTTCCCTCAAAATTAGGAAACGAACCACGCTTCCCAGCAATCTCCACGCATTTCTTATGCGATTCCACCTCAACAAGCTCCATAACCTGTTCGCCAAGTCTCAACGCATCCTCAGAATCATACGGAATCCCCAGCATGATCAGCATGTCTGCAAAACCCATCACGCCCAACCCAATCTTCCGGTTCGCAAGAGTAATCTCCGCTGTCTCTTTCAGCGGATAAACGTTAGCGTCTACCACATTGTCCAAGAAATGAACCGCATTCCGCACCGTTAGGCGAAGCTTCTCCCAATCAACTAGCCCGTTCACAACCATTCTCGACAAGTTAATCGAACCCAAGTTGCATGACTCATAAGGCAGTAAAGGCTGTTCGCCACATGGAGTCGTGGATTCGATTTCTCCAACCTGCGGGGTAGGATTGTGTCTGTTAATCTCATCGACAAACACCACACCTGGGTCGCCACTCGCCCAAGCTGACCTAGCCATCAGGTTCCACACTTCTCTAGCCTTCAGCTGTTTCACCTTTTCTTTGCTTCTCGGGTTTACCAGCCAGTATTCCTTCTCTGCTTCGAGCGCCTGCAAGAAGTCGTCGGTGACGGCAACCGAGACGTTGAAGTTGGACAGCATAAGTGGGTTCTGCTTAACTGTTATGAATTCGATGATGTCCGGGTGGTCAACACGCAGGATCGCCATCATTGCCCCTCTTCTTTTTCCACCTGCCTTAATGATTTCAGTTGCTGTGTCGAAAACCCGCATGAAACTCACTGGTCCCGAAGCCACACCTTTGGTTGACTTGACGATGTCGCCTTTAGGTCTCAACCGTGAAAAATCAAAACCAACGCCGCCGCCCGTCTGCTCTATGAGCGCCATGTTCTTCACAGCTGTGAAAATGCTTTCAAGAGAGTCTTCAACTGGAAGCACAAAGCAGGCTGAGAGTTGCCCCATCTGCGTTCCAGCATTGAAAAGAGTCGGCGTGTTAGGTAGAAACTCGAGTTTCGCCATCATCTCGTAGAAGGTTCTTTCGCTTTCTGCTACGTCATCTCCGAATCTAGCGTCTACTTCCGCGATTGCTTTGGCCACTCTTTTGAATAGCAGCTCGGGGGTCTCCGTAATGTTTTCTTGTTCGTCTCTCAGAAGGTACCGTGCTTTCAGAACTTCAATTGCGTTGACAGTCAGTTTGGGTTCAAACCCGAGTTTTTCTCTTAAGGAACGAAGTTCTTCCTTCTTCCTGCGGAAGTCTTGATATTCCTCAGCAACCTTTTCGTATCCCCTCTCCTTCAGAACTTTGATCACGATGTCCTGCACATATTCAACTGTTGGTACTTGCTGGACAGTCTTCTTCTTCAGGCGTCTGACCACTTCGTCTGCGATGGCTTCAGCCTTTTCACCGTCTCCAAGCTCAACCGCGAGAAATGCCTTGTGAACTGCATCCTTGATTCTTTCTTTGTTAAAACTGACGATTCTTCCGTCTCTTTTCTTGATTCTATCCAAAACCATAGACTGTCAACTAGATTTCGCTCTGCTAATAATATAAAGTTTCTAGAAAGCAAGTTTTCTTCTTTGATTTGGCCTTACTGTTTTCTTGAACAGAATTCCTGGGGGGGCTCTAACAGACAAAAAAAGTGTAGATGCAGCCTTTTCAGGCAGCTTTGAAGAATTTGTCCCTTGGTGAGCCGCAAATTGGACATTTTTCAGGAGCTGAGCCCTCAACCGTGTTGCCGCAGACACTGCAGATATAGTAATCAGTTTCTGCCATCTCTTTCTTTGTTTTAACCGCGTCGATTGCCTTCTGGAAAAGCTTCGCATGGATTTGTTCCACCTTGTTTGCCACGTCGAAGCTCCATGCTGCTTGCTTGTTCTTCTCCTCTTTGGCTGTGGTGATGAATTCGGGGTACAACTTACTGAACTCGTAGGTTTCTCCCGAAACTGCCGTGCCCAAGTTATCCATTGTTGATTTAACTTTTTCGCTGATCCTCACGTGATTCAGCGCATGTATAGTTTCTGCTTCGGCTGCTGCTTTGAAGAGTTTGGCTGCTTGCGTAAATCCCTCTTCTTCCGCTTTCTGGGCGAAAGCCAAGTACAGCCTGTTTGCTTGAGACTCTCCTGCGAAAGCAGCTTTCAAGTTTTCATCTGTCTTTGCCAAAACGGACATCTCCTGCTGAGTAGTAGTTTAAAGGTTATTTAAAAGGTGTACTGGTTGACGAAATGACAAACTATATTAATACTAAGTTGCTCAGACCTTTCCAGGTTTTCGGTGATATAAAATGGAAAGCGTGAAATCTTTCAGCCTGCCAAAACTCCCGTATGCATACAACGCACTTGCGCCCTACATGTCCGAGCAACAACTAACGATTCACCATGACAAGCATCATCAAGCCTACGTGAACGGCGCAAACGCAATTTTCGAGAAACTCGACAAAGCCCGCAAAGAAAACGCAGACTTGGACGTCAAGTCTACATTAAAGGAGCTCTCTTTTCACATCGGAGGTCATGTATTACACTCCACTTTCTGGGACTGCATGGCGCCTTCGGGCAAAGGCGGCGGAACACCAGGCGGAGCAATCGCTGACGTGCTTACAAAAGAATTCGGAAGCTTTGAACGTTTCAAAATGGAATTCTCAAAAGCAGCCTCAAGTGTTGAGGGCTCAGGATGGGCCGCGCTTGTTATGCACCCCTGCGTTGATCGACCTCTAGTAATGCAAATAGAGAAACATAACATGAACTTGCATCCCACATTCAGCTTGCTATTGGTCCTTGACCTTTGGGAGCATGCATACTACATCGACTACAAAAACGATCGTGCTAAATTCGTCGATGGCTTCTGGAACATAGTCAATTGGGAACACGTTAACAAAATCTACAAACTCGTAAAATAGTCTTTGTCAACTTCCCTTTTCTTTTCCAAGGCTTTCGCTAGCTCATCGAATGTAGAAAAAGAAGGCTGTTTAAATCATGGAATTCAAGCTTAGGGCGGCGTTATTTTAATCGCCTGAGTCGGGCACTGCATCTCACAAGCCAAGCATTGGATGCAATCCTTCTCTCTCGTTGGATCAGATTTCTTCTCTGAGGTCGGATGGCCCGGAGCTTCTCCCCAGTCATATAAAGAAACGGGGCAAACATCTATGCAGACTCCGTCTCCCGTGCAGACATCCCAGTCCACCGCAACATTGGTTCCGTGAATCCCCTGCTTAGTCGGCGGCTCCAACGGTCCCCAAACTTTGTGTCCGTTGTGTTCGCTTACAACCTGTCTTTTGTTTTGAAAATCAGGGTCTATTGGCAAAAAATCACCATCATAGTCGTGTAATGGGCAAATATTAGGCTTTCTACACATTTGAAAAAGTTGGTTTCCCCAAAAACTATTTGGGAGATTCTATCCCTACAGTAAATTGATCTGAATGGGTAGATATCAATTCCCTGAGGGCATGCGATACTCTACGCTTGAAGAGCGCAAGAGGTTTTACACCACAGAATTCGACATAAACAAGTTGTCCAATTGGTACGAAAGAAGAATCGGCAGAGTGAAATTCGCTGTAATAATCGGAAGGCACACAAAGGTTTTTCCGGAGAAGTATCGCGAAGACCTTGAAACAACCATAATCATCGACGAGTACAGAGACTTGAACGATGTGCGCGACCAGATAATAGATTTTCTCCCCGAATCAGCCTACTATGATCGCAATGTATACGATAAACACGACTGCAAAAAGGGACAAGAGCTTGCGTTTGATCTCGACCCAGAAAATGTCACCTGCCCAATTCACGGGGGCCTAGCCGAGAAAATGGAACGGGGACAGGGCTTGAGCTTCTGCAATCTGGAGTTCAACATAGTGCGAGACCAAGCAGCAGAGCTTTATGAAGGCTTGGCAAAAAGCTTCAGCAAGTTGCGCATAGTTTACTCAGGCAGAGGCTTCCATATTCACGTTTTTGACCAAGAGGCCTATGAGCTAAATCGGAAAGAGAGGCTTCAGATAGCTCGTTCGACAAAGAAAAAAGGGTTCGCGATAGACGAGTGGGTTACGGTGGGTGAGATGCGGCTTATCCGACTACCCTTTAGTTTGCATGGCCTAGTATCAAGAATCGTAGTCCCCTTAGACAAGAACGAACTCGAACGCTTCGACCCAATCAGCGACGAAAGATGTATCCCCAAGTTTCTGGACTTAGCTACTTCTTTTTGACTTCCTTGGCCTTTTTTTCTTTTTTCTCGTAGTAAATTTTCTTCTTCTTTTCAGCTTCTGCCTTCTTAGCTTTCGCCATATTGCTCACGCATTTTAGTATCACGATATTGAAAATAAAAGATTTTCTAGCTGCAATACAGCACCCATTGAAAAGTTTATTTGGCATTTAATTCTCTTCTGTCGTGGATAATTATGGAGAGTTTTGATGTTCTTGTTATCGGCTCAGGCTCTGGAATGATCATCGCTTCGGCCGCCGTGGCAAACGGTCTCAAAACTGCCATTGTTGATAAAGGTCCCATGGGAGGAACTTGCTTGAATCGAGGCTGCGTCCCGTCCAAGATGCTACTTCATCCCGCGGATGTCGTCAAAATACTCTTCGACTCGCAACGGATTGGCGTCAACGCCATCCTACACTCCGTTGATTTCAAAAGAATAATGGACCGAATGCACAGAGTGGTCATTGAAGATTCTAGTTCCCAAGCAGCGTCAGTAAAGATCACACCTGGCTTGACGTGGTTTACCCAGGAAGGGGCGTTCATCTCAGACTACACAATGCAGATAGGCGAACATGTGGTTCAAGCATCAAAGATCTTTATCGTCTCAGGAGCTAGACCTAGGATTCCCAATTTCAAAGGATTGGAGACTGTAGACTACCTGACCAGTGATAGTGTTCTGGAAATGGAAAAGCCCCCGAAAAGCATCATAATCGTCGGCGGCGGTTACATAGGAACCGAGTACGCTCATTTCTTCTCGGGCGTTGGAGTCAACTCAACAATAATCCAGAGACCGCAGAGATTAGTTCCTGATGAAGAACCCGAAGTCAGCGATCTACTTAAGACAGAACTTGAAAAGCGCATTAAAATATACACAGGCTTCGAAGTCATCGAGGTAAAGCAAGAAGAAACAACAAAAGTTGTCATTGCTAAGGACCTCTCGCAAGGAAGCGTTAGAGAATTCTCAGCTGAAGCCTTAATGATTGCAGCTGGAAGAATCCCGAACTCGGATATACTCAAACCAGAAAAAACAGGCGTAACGGTAGACGACCGCGGGTTCGTAAAGGTTGATGAGTATCTCGAGACAAGCAAAGAAAACATTTGGGCTTTTGGAGACGCAATAGGCAAAGAGATGTTTAAGCACGTTGCAAATTTCGAAGCTGGAATTGCTTGGCACAACGCAAGTCACGATCATAAGGTGGCCATGGATTACTCTGCGGCTCCACACGCAATCTTCACCTATCCGCAGGTTGCTTCCGTTGGGATGAAAGAAAATGAAGCCAAAGAGAAAGGCTATCGCATTTCAGTGGGAAAGGCATTCTACAGCGGTACTGCCATGGGCGCAGCCATGGGCGGCCCGGTAGGCTTTGTTAAAGCCATTGTCGAAAGCGAAACGGGAACAATTTTAGGTGGTCACATAATTGGCCCTGAGGCGTCCAACTTGATACAGGAAATAATAAACGCAATGAACACAGAGACGAGAAGTTATGCTCCGATTCTAAGAGCCATGCACATACATCCTGCCATGTGTGAAGTGGTACAGCGCGCCTTTGGGAACCTACAACCTGCTTAAATGCCTCCAACAAAGTTAATATCAGCCTCCAAGTTATGGTTAGCAGGTGAGAAAATGCCCTTTTCGAAAGTTCCAGGCAAAAAGAACGAACACAAAGTTGTCGTTTACGCTCTCAGCACTTGCGTTTGGTGCAAAATGACAAAACAATTCTTGCAAGACAACGGAGTTGAATACGAGTACATTGATGTTGACTTGTGTGAAGAAAGAGAAAAAGAGCAAATACGCCAGCACATAATCGACAAAGGAGGTAGTCTAAGCTACCCAACCATACTTGTTGACGACAATGTCTTGATAACAGGTTTCCGCAAAGACAAGTTGAAGGAGTCTCTCAAGCTTTGAGCCAAATCTCAATAGAAGCGGTTTATGCACGCGCCGAAGCTGATGCCAGAACAAACGGGTACTATCTGGTTCAGGACCAAGAGCTTCTCAAAGCTTTTCTTGAAGGTCTAAAAGTGAATGAAGAGCGTTATGGTTATCCAACCTGCCCGTGCAGACTGGCTTCTGGCAAGTTTGAGTTAGACAGAGACATTATCTGCCCATGCGACTACCGTGATCCCGATATTCAAGAATATGGCGCTTGCTACTGCCGACTTTACGTCAACAAGAAAGTTTATGAAAGCAAGGAACTGCCGAGCGTTCCCGAGCGTAGACCTATGGAAAAGCAAGCACCAGCATACCTAGCTCCAACAAAACAGGCAGAAACGCACGGTGAAACAATTGCAGGAAAAACACCGGAAGGAGTGGCCGTAGCACCTTCAAAGATTAAGCAAAAACTATGGTACTGTAAACAATGCGGCTATGTTACATATAGAGAGGAACCGCCATACATCTGCCCCATATGCAAAGCCAAGAAGGAACTTTTCGCCGAGTTGAAAACCACGGTCGAATATTCGGGATGATCTCCATCTCATTCTATTTTGTGACTTCTACCTCAATTCTTCGCCAATCTTCCTTTATCCCGCTAAGAGAAGTGACCGCACCAACCATTGTTCCGCCTATAATCTTTGATACAAACTCGTTCAGTGGAATCTCTTTTCCATCAACGATAAGCTTGGTTTCCATGATTTTACCTCGTGATTAGTGTCGCTTCCTCAACAGTAAAAGTTTTCTCCCGCAACCTCAAATCTTTCGGATAGAAGGATCACACATTGAAGAGACCTATAACCTATCTTGAACCGAAAGAACGCGCGGCAGAAATAGTCACCCTGCTCATGACAGAATACCCAGAAGTCACGATCGCGCTGCGCTACAGCAATCCGCTTGAGCTCCTGATATCTACAATTCTTTCCGCTCAGGCCACTGACGAACAAATCAACAAAATAACGCCGAAACTATTTAGAAAATACAAGGCAGCTGAAGATTATGCAAATGCGGATCTGGAAGAGCTGCAACAAGATATACGGTCTTCAGGTTTCTATCGAAACAAAGCCAAAAATATTAAGAACTGCTGCAAGATGCTGGTTGAGGAGTTCAATTCCCAGGTTCCCAAGACAATGGCAGAACTGGTCGAGCTTCCTGGAGTTGCAAGGAAAACTGCGAATATCGTTTTAACAAACGCGTACGGTATTGTGGAGGGAATAGCCGTGGACACTCACGTTCGCAGACTTGCTCAGAGGCTAGGCTTGACAGAAACCGATGACCCTGTAAAGATTGAGTTGAACCTGATGCGTTTGCTTCCGAAGGAAAACTGGGAGTGCATCTCCGATTTACTAATATTCCACGGCAGACGAGTATGCTTCGCAAGAAAACCTAATTGCTCAGGATGTGTCTTAAACAAGATTTGCCCTTGCGCCTTTGCTTTCGAATAAGGCCGATTGTTTATTATGGTAAAAACGCTAAATTAGGTGAAGATTCAAGCGATGATGAAGAAACTAAAAGTCGGAGACAAAGCACCTGATTTCTCTCTAACAGATACGAACCTCCAAACGCGCAATCTCGAAGAATTCCTGGGCAACAAAATTGTACTTGCATTTTTTGTGGGGGCCTTCACTTCAGTCTGCACAAAAGAAATGTGTACTTTTCGAGACTCGATGGCGAGGCTGACAGATCTCAAAGCTCAGGTCATAGGTATAGCCGTTACTGATCCTTTCTCAAACAAAGCTTTTGCCGAGAAGAACTTCCTCACTTTTCCAGTTTTGAGTGATTATAACCGCGAAGTCATAAGAGCATTCGGTGTCGAAGTGCCAGACTATGCCGGTATCAAGGGGTACTCTGCTGCGAAACGTGCAATTTTTATACTAGACGCAAACGGGGTGATACAATATATGTGGATGACGGATGATCCAGCAGTGGAGCCTGACTACAGCGCAATCGAAAACTTCCTTGGAAAAATGGCCTGAGAACCAAACCAAGAATTGATCTATCTATCTTTTTTCATCAAAACGAAATGGAAATAATCTAGAACCATCGCCCGCGCCAGAGGGAATGAAACTCGTAAGAGTTTATTAGTTTGATTGAGAGGTTCATGATACGCTTCGGTGGCCCACCGATTGTCTTTCGCAATCGAAGAACTCCCTGACGTGGTAAAAGTAATCGTGTTGCTAAACCTCACCAAAGGTCATCGATTGTATAAATCAACGCTCAAACGTCGCATTGACAAAGTCTGCCTGAGTCTGGCTTGCATAAACCTCGATGAACTTGAAAAAACGCTGAAGGCCATGTCTTCCGAAGGGCTAGTAACAGAAGACGACAACACCGTCCAACTGACTGAACGCGGCCTTAAACTCGGCAAAGAATGGGAAAGTCTGCTGTTGAAGAAGGAACCCATTCTCGAGATTGTAGCTGGACTGGTTGACGGTTCAATTACGGGAATTGTGGTTATTCTCTCTGCCTTTGTTGCAGCTCTCTCTATATCAACAGCCATATTCGCTGCTTTCCTAACGCTGAGTGCAGTTGCCATAACAAACTTTTCCAGTTTTCTCCTTGGCGGGATTACAGAAGACTTGGCAGACATCCTAACTCTTCAGAACCTGATGAACTACAGCCTTAGCGATATTCCAGACAAGGCAGAGCGCGACAAATCTCTGTTGCTTCTTAAGCGGCTCTTCACAGTTCTGGACAAGGAGATACACCGATCGAATTTGTATGCTGCAATAATTTGCGGCACAACAACCTTCCTTGCTGGAAGCATTCCGATCATAATCTTCTTATTGCTTTTACCTCCGCTCAACATGGTCGTTTCTCTCAGCGTGGTTGCTGCTATCGTCGGCATTTTTCTGGTGCGCTACCGGTCAAAGAAAACTCGAGTACACTGGAAAATAACCCTTTACGAGACCATCGCAATTGTAGCCATAGCTACGGTCGTTTCTTTACTGTTGGGTGGACTGGCCTAAAACCTTTGTTAACAAGGTCAGGGCGATTCGCTTAGTTTGGTCTCAAAAAACTGTTCATTTCTGTTTCGCAAACCATATATCCTAATTGTATCCCCGACTTTATGCTTGTGGATCTCTCTAACTAAGTCCTCGACCTTGAATGTTTCAACGTTGTCAATTTCCAGAATAATGTCGCCGTCCATCATCCCAGCACTTTCAGCCGGGCTGCTCTCTGCAACTCTCGTGACTAGTACGCCATGGTCAACTGGTAAACTGTAATACCTTGCAATTTCCACAGTTATGCTGAGTCCAATTACGCCAAGCCATGGTCTTGTGGCTATTCCTTCCGTTACCAAACCATTTGTACATGTTTTCGCTTCGTTGATCGGAATAGCAAATCCTATACCTTGAGCGTAAGGAATAATCGCTGTGTTAATGGCGACGACTTTTCCATCCAAGTCCACGAGTGGTCCACCACTGTTGCCTGGATTAATTGAAGCGTCTGTTTGAACGAGATTCTCTATTAGTCCTCTGTTGGATTCTATAGTTCTGTTGATGGCGCTGATAACGCCTGAGGTCACGCTTGGCCCACCCGCTAGTCCGAACGGGTTTCCTATGGCGTAGACTCTTTGTCCCACGCGCAGCTTATCCGAATCTCCGAGTTCACAAGCTTGGAGATCTTTTCCCTTCACCTTTACGACTGCTATGTCATGAACCGCGCATGACCCTACTATCCTGCCTTCCAGAACCTCATTGTTCCAAAGTGTAACGTCGATTTTTTCTGCGCCTCCCACAACGTGATTGTTAGTTAGAATTAAGCCATTCGAGTCAATTATTGTTCCAGATCCCATTCCAGCTACTGGAACGGCTTGATAGAATATGGTTTGGATGAGCTTCATGGTGTTGATGTTAACAACACTTCTGCTTGCCTTTTCTATTATGTTCAGTACGATCTCTTCGTCAACTGGTGGCATGTTTTTCTATCTCGCATTTCACGTTGTAATCGTTGATAATAAGTCTTCAATTGAACATGGCGAGCTGTTTGCGCGGAGATAATCTATATTAGTATGACAATCGTAATATTGATTATGACGTATGTCATGACGGGTCTCTCCCATAATGATTCTTGCACCCAATCTCTCACTCCTCCCCGTCAGACACACGTCAAATCAACAAAGGATGGAAAAAATGATTGAAGATTCATTTAACACATCCAAAAACGGACAAAGAACTTCCGATCTTATAGAAACCCTGAAGATGTTGGGTGCAGAGTGCAAAACCTGTGCTCCGTTGTCACCTCTTGAGTGCGTGACGCGTTGCCACCTATGGAAACTGAAGAACGAGCTCAGGCGACTCCGTGTTACAATGGACGACCCTAACTTCATAAAAGAGCTTATTAACGTCCTCAAGAACAACACAAGACTCCATATTCTGAAAATCATTGTAAACGGCCGCTATTCAGTGACTAAACTGCAAGAACAACTTAGAAAAGAGGGCCATCTTCACAGTCGAGACACGATAAACGAAGAATACCTGAGACCACTTGTAGAAGTCGGTTTGGCTGCAGAATCTCAGGATTATTATTATGCTACAACCTTCGGGGGTCGACTTAATGAGATGCTCGGCGATTTCGCTGAATTCGTAGATATATTGCCTGCGCATTCTGAATGTTATGAAGAAACTGTTCTGGATTCATTGCTTTCGGGACCCAAAACCTTGGAAGATCTAGAAGCTTACCTTTCTCCGAGAATTGCTTCGCGAATCCTGAAGCGATTAAGGATGGTCGGTTTGATCGAAGCTCCCGAGGATAGGGATTATGTCTTTTTCTTTAGATCAAAGCGTGACCCAAACAAGGAATCGCTTTCCGAGACGGAAGCAAAAATTTACTTGGGGCTCCCTGAAGAGGGCATAGCTGCACGGAAACTGGCAGCTAAGGCAAGTGTCTCTTTGCGCAGAACTTACAAGTATCTTCGAGGGTTGAAAGGGAAGAAGCTCATATTCACGCGGAAAAATCCCCGAATGTACAGCCTTACGGACAAAGGCGAGAAGCTTGCTTCGCTGCTTAAAACGCTGCAGGATCTCGTCGGCGAAGTCTGGCAGTCCTCTTGGCATGTCAGTGCAGAAAAATCATGACTAAGGCGACAGCTGCTAGCCACCGGGAGCTCCATGAAACGGAGAACCTTCCCAGAGAAGTTCCCAAAGGTCATCTTCTGAAATGGTTTCTGCCCGAACGATTATGTCCAAAACCGTTTTGAGCATGGCATGGTGTCTCTTCTCGTCTGATAGTATGATTTTCAGCAAGAACTTGGTTTTGGTGTTTTCCACACATGGCATAATTTCTTCAATCTTTCTTATGAGATCCATTTCCATTTTGATGTGCTTTTCGACAAGTTCTCTTTGAGCGTCAAGGTTTTCTTGTGATAAAGCTCGGGAAGCTTGAGTTAGAAGGGTTATTGCGGCACTATAGAGCTCAGCATGCTTCTTCGAATCCAAAGATATGCCTTTCAATACCCCCTTAACAGGAGGATTCTTCATATCCTTAATGCCCTTGTTCAGCGAATTTACTATCTTCTTCTCTATTGCGATCTGCTTTCTCATAAAATCCAAAAGCTCGTCTTGCCTACTCATTTTTTCTCTCCTCACCCGAAAATCTGCTAGGCTCCGCGAATAAGGATTTCGGAAATCCGCTTTCCGAGATCTCCACAGGCCTTCAATACAGTCGGGCTAGGTTCGTCCCTAGCCAGAAGCGGTTGTTCTGGAACTTGCATTTCAAACTTGTACTTCATGACCTCAAGGACAAGTCTTGGCGCCTCACCACTCCAGCCGTAAGACCCAAAAGCGGCACCCGTTTTACCTTTGAGGTTTATGTTTTTCTCTGCTGCCTCTTCGAGGAGTCTCTTAATTCCCATGGGCATCTCATGGTGATACGTTGGCGCACCTACTATGATTGCATCGAATGTGCTTAAATCATCTGCTTGAATATGATACTCCAACGCTACTTCGATGCTTCCTCCAGCTCTTGCGCCTTCTGCAACAGCGTTTGCCATTTTTTCCGTTCTCCCGGTTCGGCTATAGTAGAATACTAACACTTTCGGCATGAGTCTATTACTTCCAAGATAAACCCCGTAACAGGGCATAATAACTTTTTGCAGTTGGCGAACCGCTGCAGGTTCAGATTGCAGAAAATTGCGCTTCTTTAGAATATTCTTGGCAGCGTTCAAAGCCGAACGCTTCATAAACTGTCTACCTGATTATTAATCCGTGAGGATGCTATTGTCATGGAGACTTGGGATTTTGTAATAATAGGGGGTGGAGCAGCGGGGCTTTCGGCGGGAATATATGCTGCAAGAAGCGGTCTCAAAACCCTCATAATCGAGGAAAAAATGTCTGGTGGAACTGCTGCAGACGCACCCATAGTCGAGAACTATCCTGGATTCAGCCAGATCAGCGGCTCTGACTTGGCCGAAAGAATGTCAACGCACTGCAGAAAGACAGGTGTAACAATTAATGAAATAGAATCTGTAAAGAATCTAGACCTCAATCGGGACACTAAAATCGTAAGGACAACCCAAACCGAATACGAAACCAAAGCCCTACTAATAGCCACAGGATCCCACTATCGCGAACTTGGCGTTCCAGGTGAGAAGGAATTTCGGGGAAAAGGCGTCAGCTACTGTGGTGTATGCGACGGTCCCCTATTCAAGGGTAAGCGTGTTCTCGTCGTTGGAGGAGGAAACTCCGCAGCAATAACTGCTCTTTACCTCTCAGGAATTGCATCTGAGGTAATTGTGGTCCACCGACGGCATGCATTTCGATGCGACGAGAAATTTGTAAAAGATGTCCAATCTAAATCAAACGTTCAAATATTTTTGAACGCTGAAATCAAAGAGATAAAAGGCGAAAAATCCGTGAGTAAGGTCATCATTTTTGACTCAAAAATAGGGGCAACCCGAGAGATCAGCGTTGACGCTATCTTCGTTCAAGTGGGTGAAGCGCCAAACAGTCTATTAGCCAAGGACTCAGGAGTGGAGGTTGATGATGAGGGCTACATCAAAACTGACATCTTCCAAAGCACTAATATTCCTGGAGTTTATGCTGCTGGTGATGTTACGAATCATCCCGTGAAGCAGATAGGGACAGCGGTCGGTCAGGGCATAACAGCCGCTCTTGAAGCGTACGGTTTTGTTCGACGACCATATTATCGGAAAGATAGGTAAAACCTTATATGATTCTTGGCGCTTTTTCATGCCTTCAAACGCATGAACCATCATGCAAACCATTAAAGAACTCTCACTATTAGGGGAAGGGTCTCTGAATGAGTGAAAAGTGTCTCGCTGTGGTTGAGATAAACCAAGATCTGTGCAGTCAATGTTGTGTTTGTCATTCGATTTGCCCATACGACGCTATACATCGCGATACTGTAACCGGCAAAGTGGAGATAAACATCAAAGAATGCCAGGTGTGTGGAATTTGCTACAGCGCTTGCCCTGTTGCCGCAATCAAAATGGACTACTACGACTACGATCACCTCATTGACTATGTCAATTGTGTCCAAAAGAAAGCCAAGAGCGATACATTAGTCATTATGTGCCGGGGCAACTCTCCCTCCACATGTGAAATAGAAGATATCTTGGCCGATCAGGGGGTTGTCTGTGGAAACTACCTGCCGTTGCGTGTTCCTTGTTCAGGCAGGATCCCAACAGACTTCGTCTTCAAAGTTCTTAACTCGGGCGTCAACAACATCATTTCAATCCAGTGTGAAGATGCCTTCTGCAGGATGAAAGAAGGCACAAAGATTAACGCGCGTAGGTTCCAGCTCAGCAAGAGTGTTCTGAAACAGTTGGGTTTCGATGAGAACGCGTTGAAGGTTATAAAGTACTCGCGAAAAGCCGTATACGATACAGTGAAGTGCGTGGGTTGCGACAAATGCGTCTTCATCTGCCCATATGACGCGATCAAGGCTGAACCCTTTGCCACTCCACATATAGTCTTAGATGACTGCGTTGGCTGTGGTGCTTGTCAACTTGTCTGTCAACACGAAGCCATCGAAGTGAAGGGCTTCGAGTTTCAGAACGTCCTTGAACGATATGGAGCCATCTTGCCTCAGCTCAAAGCAAAAAGCAAGGAACCAGCATTTCTGCTGTTCGTGTGCCAATGGTCCGAGTTCTCGGCGCTGGATAATCCAGAGATCGCGTTGAGAGGCAAGAACGCATTAACTCTCGAGGTTCCATGCTTCAAGTCCTTGGACCCAGTTCACGTGATTAACGCCTTGAAGTGCGGTTTTGATGGCGTGATGGCTGTTGTGTGCTCAGCTGAGGATTGCAAGCTCGAGAAAGGTAGAGACGTTGCTGAACGCAATTTGACAGTGCTAAAAGATGCGCTAAAGAAGATGAACATGCTTGACCGTTTTGAGCTTCACGAACTGTCGCCAAGATGCGGCGAAGGTGATTTTAATCAGAAGCTGGATGCTTTCTGTGCGAAAATTGCAGGGTTGCCTCGGCGTGAACTATTGACAGTGGAGGCGAAGTGAAAACGTACGAAATTGTAAGCAAGAAGGAGCTTGCTCCAAAGGAGATCCTGTTCGAGGTTTACGCCCCAGATATTGCCACAAAATCCCTGCCTGGACAGTTTATTATTCTGATTGTCGAGGAAAAAGGCGAACGTGTCCCGTTGACTATCTGCGACTATGATAGAAACAAGGGTACGGTGTCATTTGCATTCCATGAAGTTGGAAAAACCACCAAGGAGCTGGGATCGCTGAAAGTTGGCGATAAGATCGGCAACGTTACCGGTCCCTTGGGGAATCCTTCAGAGGTCAAGAAATTTGGAAACGTCCTATGCGTTGGCGGCAGCATAATGATTGCCCCGGCGCTCTTGCAGGTCAAAGCCATGAAAGAGGCTGGCAACAAAGTGACCACGATTCTGGGCGCAAGAATCAAGGAAGCGCTAATCATGGAAAAAGAAGCCGAAGCCATTAGTGACAGAGTCTACATTGCGACGGATGATGGTTCAAAAGGCTACAAAGGTTTGGACTTTCTCAAGGAATTGCTACAAAGAGAGAGATTTGATCATTGCATTGCATTGGGTCCAGTTGTGATGATGAAAGATGTCAGCGAGATAGCGAAAGCCTACGGTGTCCCCACGGTTGTAACCTTGACACCGATAATGGTTGACGGTATGGGCATGTGCGGCGTTTGCCGTGTCACCGTTGGAGGAAAAATGATGTTCGGATGTGTTGATGGACCAGAATTTGATGGGCATAAGGTGGATTTTGACGAACTAATCTTGCGTCAACGTTTGTATCTTCCAGAAGAGCGTCTGGGTTCAGTCCTCTGGGAAATTGGAGAGTGTAAGTGTGGCAGAAACAAAGCCTAAACCGAAAATCAAGAAAGAAGCCATTGAGATGCGGAAACAAGATCCTAAAGTCCGTGCTAAGAACTTCTATGAAGTTGCCTTGGGCTATGACGAAGCAGAAGCGCTGGAAGAAGCGAGCCGATGTCTCCAGTGTGTTAAGCCACAGTGTATCATCGGTTGTCCAGTGGAAGTACAGATTCCTGCTTTTATCAAATGCATTAGGGAAAAGAAATTCGCCCAAGGTGTTGCCACATTAAAGAGCAAAAATGCGCTGCCAGCAGTCTGCGGGCGAGTTTGCCCACAGGAAGAACAGTGTCAAGAGAAATGCATTCTTGGCAAAATCGGTCAACCCGTGAGCATCGGTCGCCTAGAGCGATACTTGGCTGATTGGGAACGCGAACACGGTTTTCAACTGCCTGAAAAAGCTAAGCCAACGGGAAAGAAAGTAGCGATAGTCGGTGCAGGTCCAGCAGGATTGACGGCAGCTGCTGACTTAATCAAGCTTGGTCATGAAGTAACCATGTTTGAGGCGCTTCACCTAGCTGGCGGAGTTTTGGTTTATGGTATCCCAGAGTTCCGGTTGCCAAAAGTTATCGTGCAGAATGAGGTCAACTACATTCAAAAGCTAGGCGTTGACCTGCGATTGGGAAACCTCGTAGGCAGAACCCATACAATTCCTGAACTCATGAAAGAAGGCGGCTATGAGGCTGTATTCGTTGGAAGCGGAGCGGGGTTGCCTCAGTTCCTAAATATACCTGGCGAGAACCTTGGCGGAATCTACTCAGCAAACGAATTCCTAATTCGTGTCAACTTGATGAAGGCTTACAAATTCCCAGAATACGACACTCCAATTAGACTCGGAAAACACGTTGTTGTCATCGGCGGTGGAAATGTTGCTATGGATTGCGCGCGTTGCTCGATGCGCTTGGGTGCCGATGTCTGTCTCTTGTATCGTCGATCTCGTGACGAGTTGCCAGCCCGTAAAGAAGAGATCGAAAACGCTGAGGAAGAAGGCTTAGTCTGCAAGTTCTTGGCTGCACCGCTGAGATTTCATGGCGACGAAAAAGGCTGGGTGAAAAGCATGGACTGCATAGCAATGGAACTATGTGAACCAGATGAGAAAGGCAGGCGGAGCGTGAAACCAATTCCAGGTTCAGAATTTACGATGGAAACTGACACAGTCATAATTGCGATTGGTCAGACTCCAAACCCGATAATTCAGCGGACGACAGAGGGACTGCAAGTTAACCCGAAACATGGAACCATAAATGTTGACGAAAATGGAAGAACTACTCTCGAAGGCGTGTATGCAGGCGGAGATGTAGCCACAGGTGCGGCGACAGTAATCAGCGCTATGGGTGCGGGCAAAAGATCAGCGAAAGCGATGCATGAGTATCTGATGAATAAGAAATAGCAAGCGGTTTTGTCCCGGAGCAAGCTTCAGATATTCTCAAGTCGCCAACCTTTTCCCACA
>Ga0153915_10002270_pt1 | contig 17612 bp, 6 predicted proteins | sample Opewatmetagenome_2_FD_107003 | JGI IMG/M metagenome (GOLD analysis project Ga0153915, IMG submission 107003) | Freshwater wetland microbial communities from Ohio, USA - Open water 3 Core 3 Depth 3 metaG | ecosystem: Environmental > Aquatic > Freshwater > Wetlands | place: USA: Ohio, Lake Erie...
GACGTAAGGTCCACCTGGGGATGGCTGGCACCACGTCCTGCGGACTGTTATCCCGTCGAGAAAATAGGCAAAACGACGTTAAATACTGTACACATGTCATTCCGACCGGAGTCCCCCCGCATCCCCTGGGGACAAGAGCGGGGGGGGCGAAGTGGAGGAATCTATTCAAACAGATCCCTCAGCGGAGCCTGTCCTGGGCGAAGCCGAACGGGCTCGGGATGACAACAAGGAGACTTTTCCATTCGCACCTACCTTTCTACCCTTGAAGGGCTGTTTTTGCCTCGACTGTCGAGGAATCCTGCGGCGGCCATAAGCTCGCCGCCATTTTTTCATGGCTTGTTCCACCCCTATCTCCGTACAAAATTTCTGATCTCGCAGAAAATCTTGAAATTTTTTGAAAAAATCTTCCTTCGAAATTGGATGTTGTGACGAGATGATTGATTCTGTGCCTGTTTTCGCATATAATTTGTGGAAATCCCGATCCCTGCGTCTTTGAGATGAAGCCGAGGCGATCGATCCTGCCGCACTGAGGATATACCGCTCGTACCCGGCACGGAGTCTGGGCCTGGAGAGACAGATGGAAAGCTCTGATTGGACAGATATCGGCGGCGTCAGGCAGAAGTTTCTTACAACTCACTGGTCGCTGGTCGAAGATATCAAGAAACGAGGCGATAAGGAGCGCGCCTTGATCGGGCTGCTCCTGGAGCGGTACTGGAAGCCGGTGTACTGCTATCTGCGCCGCAAGGGCTATGATAACGAGCAGGCCAAGGACCTGACGCAAGGCTTCTTTCACGAGGTCGTGCTGGATCGGGACCTGATTGACCGTGCGGACCCCTCAAAGGGAAGCTTTCGCTCGCTGCTGCTGCATGCCCTGAACCACTATGTGGTCGATGAGCGGCGAAAAGAAACGGCCCGCAAACACATTCCCAAAGACAAATCAATCCCGTTGGATATTGCCGATCCGCCGGCGCTGGCACAGATTGTGGATGAACTGGGCCCGGAGGAGACGTTCAACTACGCCTGGAAGGCGGACTTGCTCGAGCGGGCTTTGTCCGAGGTCAAAGAAAGCTATAGCCAGCAAGGGCTACAGACCCACTGGAACGTCTTTCGAGACCGTCTCTTGCAGCCGCTTCTGGAGAATCAACCGCCCCTTGCACTCAGGCAGATATGCCGCCAGTACGGCATAGAAGATGAAGCGACGGCCTCCCACATGCTTGAGACGGTCAAGAGGCGTTTTCAGACTGTACTGAGGAAACAGGTGCGTCAAACGGTTCTGGCGGGCCAGGTCGTTGAAGAGGAATTGAAAGAAATTCTCAAATTTTTCAAAAAACAGGGCGAGATTTAAGACTTTTTTACGGAGATAGGAGTAGGACTGCCCAGATGGGCCTTTATAGGCAGGGCATTGTCGTGCGTGAAGTTGATGCTGTGTAAGATCGATCTGGGAGGCGCCATGAAAGACGATACCTCAATATTCGGTGCGAAACCCGACAATCTGGATCGATTGCTGCGTTTCGGCCTGGAACCGCCGGAATCAGAAGAAAATGAGCCTTCGCCAACGGCGTCCCTGGATTCCCTCACGGAGAGGCCCGGCGGTCGAATCGACAAATACAAGCTGCTGCGGATTCTGGGTGAAGGGGGTATGGGAATCGTTTACCTGGCCCAGCAGGAAGAGCCCATCCAGCGGGAGGTGGCCTTGAAGGTCATCAAGCCCGGCATGGATTCCAAACGGGTTATCGCCCGTTTCGAGGCGGAGAAACAGGCCCTTGCGCTCATGCAGCATCCGCATATCGCCGGCGTCTACGATGCGGGGCTGACACTCACGGGCCGGCCGTACTTTGTCATGGAATACGTCAAGGGCGTACCCATCACCGAGCACTGCGACCGCCAGAGGCTGACTATCGAGCAGCGGCTACGATTATTCCAACAAATCTGTCACGCCGTCCATCATGCCCACCAAAAAGGAATCATCCACAGGGATATAAAACCGTCCAACATCCTAATTTCGCTGGAAAATGACCGGCCTATACCGAAGATTATCGACTTCGGCGTCGCTAAGGCCACCGGCAAGCCGCTGACCGATCACACGCTTCAGACCGAAGATACCCAGTTGCTCGGCACGCCGGAGTACATGAGTCCGGAGCAGGCGGATATGGCCAACGAAGACATCGACACCCGCTCGGACATCTACTCGTTGGGTGTGCTGCTGTATGCAATGCTGACCGGCGTGCTGCCGTTTGATTCCGATGCGCTGCGAGAAGGAGGCGTTGAGAATATCCGACGGGTGATCCGCGAAACCGACCCCAAGATCCCCAGCACGCGCCTGACCAAGTTAGGCGAAGAAGCTGAGAAACTGGCCGAGAGCCGCCGCACCGAAGTCGCAACGCTTGCCAAGAAGCTACATAAAGAGCTGGAATGGATTCCCCTCAAGGCGATGCGCAAAGAGCGCTCGCAGCGATATCGCTCGGCCTCCGAACTGGCCGACGACATTGAGAACTACTTGAAGGGAGCACCACTTATGGCTGGGCCACTCACCACTGGATACCGGCTCCGGAAATTCCTACGGCGTCACAAGGCACTCGTGGGTGGCGTCGCTGCTGTTCTATTCGTATCCGTCATCGGGACAATCGTATCTATAATCTTCGCGATGGGCCAGGCCGATGCTCTTGCCCAGCAGGCCAGTGCCCTTGCCCAGAATAAGGCGATGGCAGAATTTCTGAACAAAGACATCCTCGAGCCATTCGCCGCCGAGAGTTTCAAACCCGTAGACGTCCGCGCGGTTTTCGACGCCGCGGCTGAAAGACTTGAGACCCGTCTTGCAGATTACCCACTGCTCGAAGCGTCGATGAGATTTACATTCGGCAATATATATGCGCACCAATTCGGTGACTATGATGCAGCCGTGCAAAATCTGGAGCGTGCCCTTAAACTCAAACAGAGTGAGCCGGGTGGGAGCCCCGACTTTGGTACTATGAACTATCTTGGTGTGGCATACGCCAGAGCTGGAAAATATCGTGAGGCCGAGGCAATGTTCAGGGATTTAGTGAAATCCATGGAGAAAAATCATGAAGAACAAGCAACCAAACCGGATCCGCTCTATTATGCCGCCCAGAGCCATCTCGGCAACACATTGCGCCTGCTGGGCCGGTACGACGAAGCGGAGCCTTATTTGCGTGAGGCACCCCTTCATCCATGGTGGGACAAGGGGCAACCAAGGGAGCAGTTGTATGTAGGGCGGATTGCTCATTTACTCAGGGATCGAGGATTGTACGACCAAGCCGAGCAGATATATGACAATCTCTTGCGGACAAGCCAAAGCTCTCAGACCGCGCTATACTGGAGTACCATGACGAATCTTGGCATGTTACACATTCTTCAAGGAAGGCTTGATGATGCGGCGACTTTGCTTGAAAAGGCGTTGGCTGAGTCCCGGAAGGGATTGGGCGACGAACACTTTCTTACGGCAGCCATCAAGACTGCACTGGCCGTGTTGCGGACGAAAGAAGGAAATCATGCGGAGGCAGGACTGCTATTCGAAGCAGCCCTGAAAAATATGCAGGGCAGAATGCATGACGACCATCCTGAATTGCTTGAAACCAAGGGCTATTTTGGCGTACTCCTCAGAGAACAGCATCGATACGACGAGGCGGAGAAACTGTTGAGTGAAGTGTTGCAAGACCTGAGCGAAAAGCTCGGTCCCGACCATCCACAAACGTTGAAAACTATGTACGAACTGGCGCTGCTATACAATGAAAAAGGCGATTACGATCAAGCAGAGTCACTACTCATTCAAGCGATTGGAGGCCAACGCCTCAAATTAGGTGACAAACACCCGCACACGTTAGAGTCATGGAACAATCTCATCGCCCTCTACGAAGCCTGGAACAAACCGGAAAAGGCTCAGGACTGGCGAGCAAAACTGCCGCAAACAGAAAACACGAGGAAGTGACATAGCCTCAAAACAGCCCCAATTTCCTGACCTGCAAAGCATCAGATTTCCTTGACACGGCGTGTCACCAAAATGACTCCACAGACACTGATTTTGCCCACATTGGGTCCGAATACAGGTCACTTTTTGGCTAAATAACACTATTTTTTGTATGAACATCGGATTCAATGAACTGCGCCAAAAAAAGATGGACTGATAAACTCACTCCGCCTGAGGCATCCCTTAAGGCGTGCGGCTCTGATACATGGCCCTGCCTTTTCTATCAACCCCTCTTGGTGTAGAAGCAGGAGCTTTCTTTCTTCTACGTCCAGTGAAACGACAGTTGGAGCGCCCCCCAGAACAACCGGGGCCCATACCGAGTCAATCGATACAGGCCCCGAACCGGTGCAAATCCTGATGTCACCTTTACCGAAAGTCGCGCTTGCTCCTAAGGCGTCCTCGGGCGATACAGGCGGATGTCGTCGATATACATCTTGCCGGAGCCGCCGGGGGTTGTCATGTTACCCCGCGTACCTAAGCCGACCGCGATCCGGTCCACATTCGTCAAGGTAATGCCTTGAGCGGCCAAGCTCTGCAGCGGAACGACCCACTCCGTCCAGGTGGTGATCTGCGCCGCCGCCGGATCAGGATGTACCACTACGGCCGGTTGGCCGGCGCTGTTGGAGACCGCCACATAGAGCGGCTCAGCATCGTTAGTCGAGTCGCCACGGAACCACAGTGACAGCTCTGCCACGCCTTCCTCGGTCCAGTCACGCGCAGTGGTCAATTTTAGCTCCACTTCCGAGTATTTTGCGAAGCCCTGCTTATTGTTGTCATAGGCAACCGGCATGGAGTGGCGGCCATCGTGGACAATGGTCTCTTCCGTGTAGGAAGGCGTTTTATCATCCCCCACAGCCGAACCCGTGCTGTTACCACCGAAGAAGTCCGGCGTTCCGGGCGTGCCATAACCAAGTCCATCATGCCATGAGTACCAGATCTGATTGTCGCCGGCGTCGTAGTCCTCGAAGTCATCCACAACGAGGAAATCACCCGTCGTAAAGCTCCAGAGGCTGCCCACCCACGGGCTATCGGGGTGAACGTTGTTGACTTCGTCCACACGCCAGTAGTACGTCCTGTACCAGTCAAGTTTGCCGGGATCGTATTTCTCGTCACCCAGCGCCTTCGTGCCTTCATACTCAGGCGAAGACTTGATGGCGTTCCTCACGGCATCAGCATCTGTGCCGAAGTACACCTCATGGGACGCAGCTTCGTCTCCAGCAGTCCACCTGAGAATCTGTGTGTGTTTGACATTCGTTGCGCCGTAGGGCGGCTTCGGGTTCCTGGCCCTTACAGGCGGCCATAGCAGGTATGTCGGAATGATCTGCTTTTTTGTGCTCGGACTTTCCCAACCTAACTGCGCGATCGAACCGCTTCCGGCTTGGAAATACTCCATTACAATGTTGCAGAATTGGCCGGCAACCAGGTTGATTCGCCCCCGGTCCTCCGTGTCTCCATGCTGAGTCCAGTTGTCAATAATCGGCACGCCATTGACCCATAGATGTATGCCGTCGTCGGTGATGGTATAGAAGGTGTAGGTCTGCGTAAACTGCGCGGACACGTCGCCGGTCCATCTAACGGAGAAGTTCGTCGCGCCAACCGCATCGTCCGGCGCGCTGCCGCCCCACGGAAAATTTATCTGGGGGTCTATTCGGGTAAGCACGAGTTTCTCAAAGCTCATGCCTGTGTAATAGTCTCCACGCAAACCTATGCCTCGGCTGGCTAAAGTGGTAAAGCCTAGGGTGTCACCCTTATGCGTCCCAACGCCATCAAACTCATCAACCCGCCAGTAGTAGGTCTTGTCCAACTGAAGGGGCCCAGGGTCATACGTTGTGCCTGCTTGAGAACTGCCTGCAACGGCACTATTGACATCATCAAAACTGTCGCCGAAAAACACGGTGTGAATCTTTGCGCCAGAACCAGCCGTCCAGCTAAGGTTCGTATCCGGATCCATGAATTTGGCGCCGTCCGGCGGGTAGCTGTTGTAGGCTTTCTTAGACGGAATTGTAAAGCTCCAGACAGGGCCTTTGTTTTTCGTGCCATCAGCCTCGACCTCATCAACCCGCCAGTAGTAGGTCGTGCCTGGGACCAGACCACCCGGAATAGGGGTGCCGGGAACGCCGACCGTGAAAAACGTTTCAACTTGATTGCCCTGAAACGCGTCGCCTGTCCCGTCCCTAACATCGTCGAAACTGTCGCCGAAGTACACGTCGTGTGAGACTGCGTTAAGCCCCGGCAGCCAGCTAAGAACCGCCGATCTGTCCTCATATAGGCTACCGTCGGGCGGGTTTGGCTGCATAGCATATTTGCCTCTGTATTCTACATGAAGCAAGGGTGCATTAGCGGGGTCGTTGGAAGCCTCGGCACATCGAAGCCCTTGAGATGGTTTGCCCGGGTCGTCTCTGAAGATGAGCACCAGGGCGTTGCCGCTGGCCCAACCGGCCAGATTGATGATCTCCTGGACGATGGCGGTAATGTCCGAGGTCTGATCTTTCTGGCCCTCTTGCGTCCAGTTTGCGGGGACCCACACCGCCTTTGCGGTCGTCCTCGGCCTTTTGGTTATATCGTTGGTTGCCTCACTAAATTTCACGGGATTGGGATTCAGCTCGCCCTCGATGAGAAGACTGACGGGCAGCGCCCCGTCTTTCGTCTCGTCACAGGTGAGCTCGACAAAGGCCTTATCGACGATGGCGCCCTTTGGAATGGGGATATCCACGAAGCGCAGACCGATTACTTGAGGATTGCCTTTCCCCGCGTTTTCATAAGGTATCTCCAAGTCGCTGCTGTTCAGATCTATTCCACCGCTGCTAACGGCCTCTTCCGAATCATCACTGCCGCTGCTGACTCTGCTCTCCCATACAGCGCCGCCGGAGGCCACATTTGTACCGGCCAGAACGAGCCCTAAAACCACAGAGGTTAGAAAGAACATTTTTCTACACATGATAATCCTCCTTCAATTTAGGTCAGGTTAAGACAGCTGATTGACGCGATCACTTCATCCTCACTAAGCTCACGCTTGTCCACGCAGGCCCGTCACGGTTTACGATTGACCTCCAGCACCCGACATCTACCCATTCGCTGCTTTTCGACAAGCCATGAACTGCTTCTATTTGTACCAGATCAGCTTCACCTGGTCAAGAAGAACCAGCCCAAGGTCTCTGACTCGCCGGCGACGTCGGGCATTAAGAACAGCTTGTATCTCGGGGCAAACCTCGCCCACATCCCGTTGTGTGCAAGGTCCCTGATCGTGAAATCATTCTATCCCTACAAAAGTGCCGGGCCTTAGGGAGCACTCCTCGGCCGATACAGGCGGATGTCGTCGAAATACATCGTACCCGAACCGCCGGGGGTCGTCGCATTACCCCTTGTGCCCAGACCGATCGCGATCTTGTCCACATTGATCAGATTGATCCCCTGGTCGGCTATGGCTTGCAGCGGGATGACCCACTCGGTCCAAGTGGTCGTCTGGGCCGCCGCCTTAGGATCAGGATGGACCACCACCGCCGGCTGGCCCGCGCTGTTGGAAACCGCGACGTACAGCGGCTCAGCACCGTTGCTGGCGATGCCGATGTCCTGATGCGCCCACTGCGCGGCGACCGTGCCGGTCGTCCTGACGTTGGAGAGCTTCGCCGTACACGTGGCGTTGTTGTTATGACTGGTCAGCGCCAAGCCCACATAGACGTCTGAACTCATGGTGATGTTCTGCGGATTCCACGACATCGCCGTCCAAGTGGTTCCGTTGCCGGAGTAATAGCCTCTGAAGTTGCCCGCAACGTCACGCTCCAACTTCACCCAGTACGGCGATTTGATGGCTATTTGCTGGGTCGTCGCCACGGACGTATCGCTTGTGGCGGCAACGGCGGTGTCCGCCCGCGCCTGGAATCGGCACCCGTTGCCGGGCGTGATATAGACCGCCGCAAACTTCGAGCCGGCATCCAGCGTCTCACGAATCATTACGCCGGCCTTGGCCCACGGGTCGGTATTACCGACGCTAAGCACCTGGGCCTCAATGGAGCCGACGCCGGTGAGCATCTTGAAGGCAAAGTGGAACTGGTCAGCCTGGTTCCAGATATCGGCGCCTGCGGCGGTGATGGTGTAGGTACCGACCGGCGCTTCGACAAAACTACCGACAGACGCAGGACGACCTCTGAACCACAATGACAGTTCTGCAGCACCCTCTTCAGTCCAGTCGCGGACGGCTGTCAGCTTATACTCGGCCTCGGAATACTTGGCGAAGCCCTGCTTATTGTTGTCATAACTAAGCGGCATCGACTGTTTGCCACCCTGGACGATGGTCTCCTCGGTAAACGACGCGGTGGTTTCATCGCCGACAGCCGCACCGGTGCCGTTGCCGGCAAAGTATGGCGGAGTGCCCGGCGCGCCGTAGCCGAGTCCATCGTGCCATACGTACCATATCTGATTATCGGCGGCATCATAGGACTCAAAATCGTCGATGACCAAGAAGTCGGCCGTCGTAAAGCTCCAGACGTTGCCCACCCACGGACTATCCGGGTGGAGGTTGTTGACCTCATCAACACGCCAGTAGAAAGTTGTCGCCCAGGCCAGCTTGCCCGGATCATAGCTCTCGTTACCCAGCGCCTTGCTGCCCTTGTACTCGGGGGAGGTCTCGGTGGCGTCTCTCACGGTTCCCTCGTCGGTGCCGAAGTACACCTCGTGCGATGCGGCGCTATCTCCTGCACCCCAAGTCAACATGTTTGATTGCTTGACGTCAACGGACCCGCTGCGCGGGTTCGGACTGCTGGCCTTCATGGGCAGCGACAGAGCGGCCTGTGGAATGATCTGCTTGGGCGTGCGAGGACTCGACCAGCGAAGCTGCGCCACGGCACCTCCGCCGTTCTCATAGTACTCCATGACCAAGCTGTACGTATTGCCGGCGATGAGGTCAATCGTCCCGAAGTCCTCGGTCGGCGACCGGTCAACCCAGCTATCCACCAACAGTTGGCCGTCCACATACAAACGCACGCCGTCATCCGTTCTGGGGTAGAAGGTATAGGTTTCGGTGAATGCGGCCTCCACCTCACCGGTCCACCGGACCGAGAAGCTGTCATCACCGATCGCCGGATCCGGACCGCCAGGGTCGCCCCAATTAAAGTTGATTTGAGGATCCGTTCGGGTCAAGACGTGGGTCTCAAAATTCATACCCTTATAGTAGTCTGCCCGTACGCCGCCGCCGATGCGCGCTGTCGTAAAGCTCCAGATGTCGCCTTTGTACGTGTTGGCGCCGTCGAACTCATCGATCCGCCAGTAGTACGTCGTACCCGCTTGCAGGCCGCTGGGCGTATAGGTTGTAGTCCCTGACGGGCCTTTGGCGGTTCCGCCTGTGCCGGCTTCCACGTCGGTAAGATTCTCACCGAAGTACACCTGGTGTAGTCTGGCGCCGAAGCCCGGCTTCCAACTCAGGGTCACCTTCGGGTCTATGAACTTAGCCGTATCCGGCGGGTTGGGGGCAAAAGCCTTCGTGGGCGGAACCAGGAAGCTCCAGACCTTGCCTTTCCACGGGCTGTCCGGATGGAGCTCGTTTACTTCATCGACGCGCCAGTAGTACGTCGTGCCCGGGATAAGGCCGTCCGGATAAGGGAAGCCCGGAAAGCCGACGACAAAGAATGTCGAAACCTGGTTGCCGTAGAACGTGTTGCCCGTGCCGGTGTTGACATCATCAAAACTCTCGCCGAAGTACACGTCATGCGAAACGGCAAAGTCGCCTGGTTTCCATGAAAGGCTGGCCCACGTCTCCGGGTGCGCACTGCCCTCCGGCGGGTTGGGATCTCGCGCCAAGGGCGAACCCGGTGGAACATAATCGCCTTCGTAAAATCTTGCGCCATCTATCCAGAAATCGCCAGCTGCAAAACCTATGTGGATTGAGACGGTCGCTGGACTCACATCCTCAGTAAAAACAGGAGTTGTTGTGCTATATTCCGCCCATTCCTCAGTCATGGTGAAGGCCTGCTCACCATATGCTGTCCAGGGATCTTGTGCCAGTTCCGGCTTGAAATTGATCTGCCGCGTACCTTCACTGCACTTGAGAAATGCCGAAAAAGTGTATTTCTTGCCTTTTTCAAAAACTTCTCCTTGGGGCGACAAGCCAATAGTCCACCAATCTGCAGCTGCTGCGGGAACCACAACATGTAGACAAAAGTCTCCCTCAATCGGATCTTCGGGAACCGCTGCGCCCACCAATTGTTGAACCACTTCTGTGGTTACATTACCCCATGTGCCCCACGGCGCAAAAACACCGTCCTCAAAGCCACCGTTAGCCAGTAGATTTACCACTTCCTGTGCGTGGCCTGGACTGAGCCCAACAAAGCCTATCAACAAAACCACTGTTAACCAGACTGCTCGATTTCTCATGATGCTTGCTTCTTACTTTCAGTCGCACTGCGACCTAACTCAGTTGACTTCCCCCGCTTCTACTCACACTCTCCCGGAAACTATCCGGAACCAAGTAAACCACTTTTCTTATGCATGATAACGCTCCTACAACGAAGTAAGGTAGGTTCGCTGCGCTTTGGCCACACACCAAAACCGCCGATGTTCTTGATAGAAATGAAAAGCCTTCATATGTTGCCGCCACCTCTTTTTTCAAAGGTTCGATTATGAGCCGCTGGTCGGAAGGTCAAGACCTGCAAAGAACCACAGAAATTGCATCTTCCGCCAGACTCATAGTCCAAAAAACCCACCGCCTTATTTATAACGGATTGAACAGCTTGACATCAAGGAAAAGATCCCGAGGCACCTTCACCGGTATCTTGTGGATGGTACATCACCTCAGTGATACGCAGGTTTTCCGCAACAGGGCCAAGCGCAAAGGTCGCTTCGTTAAGAGCACTCCAGGCGCCGCCGTTCAGCACTCGTGATTTGATGTGTGCGCTCTTGGTCAGCGTGATAGGCCCTGTATACTCAATGGCAAGTGAACTCCTTCTGCTACTGGGTAAACTACTTTGTCCTGCTGTCAACCCGGCAGAGATAATGAAGTCGGAGCTGGAGGCGGAGACATTTAGACCGTGAATGGCAAGGATGTTGTGGCCTTGATGCAGGTCGCTGAGGTGACTTGATATATCGAAGTACTCGACACTCTGGGCCTCATGGCCATCGTCGGCTCGGGAATTCCAGGCAGGTGTTCCGGTAAATAATGCACGCTGGACTTCGGTAGAGTTTATATATGCGATGAATCCATCATCATATAGCATATTCAGCGTCAGAAAATCAAAACTGTCAGGATCTTCCGTGATGGTAAACGGAATACGGATGTAACAAGAGGTATTGCCGTTGTACATCTGCGCTACGTCGATATCGATTAGTGCTTCATATCCGGAGCCTCTTTCGTATCCGATCCCGCCTGCACCACTTATCCAGGCGGAGTCATCGAAGACAAGGTTGTCTTTCCAGTCATCACTAATGGCACCAAAGGGTATTAATACTTTCTTGGCGGCACTCGCCGTGCCGAGGTGGGTGCTGGTGCTTGGTTGTGAAGCCGCCTCCGTTCGGCGTGGATCAGAACCGTCAAGAGTATAGTAGATCGTCCCGGACGGACTCTCCATGGCAAGAATGGCCGGTTGATTCACATGACCGCCGTGTTGACACGCACCGTTTACATAAAATGTCGGCGCTTCAACCTCAGGATAAAGACCTGCGTTTTTTAACTGCCGCAAAATGATATCGTGCCGCTGTTGAAAGAAATTCTCCAAAAGCCAGTCTCGCATATCATACCAGTCATCCTGATTAAGCGGCGGGTGGTGGTGCATGTCGCCCCAGCGCGCGGACTCACAAATTATCGGCATTTCGACCTGGTCGGCAATATCTACATAAAGACTTCTCATATATTCCGGAGTTAGGATACCGTTGTTGAATAAATGGTGATGCACACGGTCAGCAAAAAACATTCTATATTCGTTATTTTGTATGAGATGTCCGTGAAATTGCCCTACATTTCTGAAATCTGTAGTCCGGTTTAGTTCCATATACGCCCGCGGTGGCAAGTACAAAGATATTTCTGAATCCCAACTGTAGAATTTGAAGCCTGTACTGTCGGCTGTTCGTTTTCGAGCGAACCAGTAGTTGTTCCATGGCCAGTCCTCATTATTGACACAATAATTCAGAATTAAATAATCAATATAGTTCGTCACATCCAACAAGCAGGGGTAATCGGGATTTCGGGAACCATCGGGATTGTTGCCCTGTAGCCGCTGATAGGCTTCATATGAATAGGAAGCTTGCCGACACAAAGCTGTCATCTGATTTAGGGCCGAATCATTCCCTTCTCTGAGGGTGATGCCTGTGTGTGAAAATGTATCCCAGTCTTCTTCGTCACCGCCGTAGTAGCTGGCTGAGAATGAAGCATCAGGACGTTCGCAAGGAAAATAGAGCCCCCAGTATAAACCATTAATATAAAGGTGCACTAATATACTATTTGGGGATACGTGGCCCATATCGCACTGCAGAGTTCGGATAAACTCATCACGTGTGTATTGTTCATAAAATCTTGCATCACTCCAGCCATATCCATCATTGAAGCTGGATCGCAGGACGATCGTATTAAATTCACTCGCAGTGTCCGGGCCAAAGAGTGGAAATCTGAGCTTTGAAGGTCCGTAGATACCCTTGAAAAGCAGGCGAAATGAGTATTTTTTGCTCATACTACGAGACGCGCCGCCTATTATTTTAATTCCACAGTTGACTTGAAATCCTTCTTGCGTGCCGTCCGGATATATCAATTCAACAGAAGCCGGTTTTTCCCTTTCTGCATTCGGATTTGAGAGGATACCTTCAGTCCCGAACATCTGCTCTTGTTGCATGACGATTGACATCGTGGGAATCGATGTCAGAGCGTTCTTTAAGTTGTCGCGGTAGCGTGCATCATCTACGATATCGGGATCCATTTCGTAGTCTGTGGAAGCTCCACCCCAGCTCGAAGGAAATCCTGAAGGATTACGAGGCTGCTGAAGAACGTCGTTAAGAAAAATAAATGTCTGAGTATTAATTTCACTCGGTTTGAAGCCCGTCTTGACCGCCTTAGCTCTTAAATATGTGGTTTTATTGATGGGAATGGGACCGGTATACACGACGCCGTTCGGGAATCGACCGCTACTATTGGTATCATACGGCTCAGAACCATCGACAGTATAATAGATAACGGCCCCATCGGTCTCGGTGGCTATTGTGACAGAGAAGGGAACATCGCAAAAACCTCGTTCGTGGCTGAATTCGACCTCGGCGACCTCGCCTAAGTACGCATCGTTATTTTGCTCTCCGGGACTGGGAACGCTGAAGAAACGCTGGTTATCATTAGCATCTGGATACCGTCCAAAGGAAATGTCGGTGGTCTGGTTGCCGAAAGCGATGCTGTCAATCAAAGTGGTGCCGTCGCTGTCAAACAGGTCGATTTCCTCGCCGTCGGCGTCGAGTTTGAAATTCGCGTGCAGGCCGGCGTCGGCCGTGTCGTTATCGGCCCATATCAAAAGGTAGCCACCTGCCGGAATGGTGGTTATGGCCGGATTTCTTCCCGGAATCTGCCATTTGGTTGGCGCGGACAGATTGTCAGTCAAGTACATGCCGCCTATGTTAATGGCATCGGGGCCATAGTTATGGATTTCGATCCAGTCATCGTACTGGCCTTGCGGATCTTTAATCGTACTTCCATTGGAGGCCATAAGCTCGTTAATTGCCAAAGGAATGTCTGTTTGATGATCAGCCGATAAGGCGGAACCAGTAAGGCTGGATAGTGATACCGTCATTACCAGACTTAGAGATAAAATTTTCATGGGTCTAACCATCCTCCATGTCGTTCTCCACAGATGTATAAGGCCACTGAGTGGGATTACATCGTTGCGAATTCACATTTCGCAGGCTTTTTCGAATAATCAGTATCAAGAGCTAAAATCTTCAAAAGTATAAAATATCATATAAAGTTAAATTCTAACACATATACAATGATTAAGTCAATGAGCCTTAGCTTGAAATGGTTATATGAAAACAAGTGCCCCAACAATAAATGCGTTCTTTGCCGCCGAGACTAAACCTACCTTACAATCAAATTTATATTTCCTGTGGGATTTGCCCTTGCTGATGCAATTAATCTCCGTTACGTGAAGGCTATACAGCTTCTTACTGTCACGTCTCTGGGATAACAATATTTGGTTTGATTACCAGGGCGATTTTGTGAACGTGCAATTCTGGTTTGATGATATATGAAGTGTTTGTTAATTTAGGTAAGGCCGAGGGATGTCATGACACAGGCCAATGGGGATCTCTAAGAAGCCTGGAACAAGCCGGAAAAAGCTGAGCAGTGACGCGCGAAACTGCCACAAGCAGAGAATATGAGGAAGTGACATATTGCCCGAAAACAGCATCAATTTCTTGGCATAGAAAACGTCAGATTTCCTTGACAGCGCATGACTCCATTTTGTCACCACAGACACTGATTTTTCCCGCTTCGAGCATGGGTCGACACGCATTATTTGCCCAAAAGCACAAATCTTATAGGAGTTTCTTATTTAAATCGTTTTCAATGAACGTGGTCAGTGACACAAGTAAGAAGGGCCGACAACTCTCTCTGCCTAAGGCGTCTCTTACACATCCTATGATACCCAAGTACTACCGCTTCGGCGGCGGGATCGTGATGTCGATCTCGCTCACCGGGCCTAAGACGGACAGAGGCTCATCGAAATCGTCGGGCCGGCCGACGACGAGGATCTGGACCTTGTCAGGCTGCAAGTGCTTTCGGGCGACACGTAGCACATCAGCTTTGGTCGCCTTCTCCACGTTCTCTTTGGTTTTCTGCAGGAAATCTGCCGGGTAGCCAAAGTACTCATAGGTCATCAGCCGATTGACAATCTTACCTTTCGTGTCAAAGTTGAATACAAATGAATTGAGGATCCATTCTTTCGCCAGAGCAAGCTCTTTATCGCTGATTTCACTCGCTGTTATTTTGCGAACCTCGCTAACGATGGCGCGAATGGCGTACACCGTCGACTTGGACTTCGTCTGACAAAAACCTTCAAACACACCCGGATGATCGAACTCGGAACCATAGTACGCGTGAACCGCATAGGCCAACCCCTCACGAGACCGAACTTCCTTGTACACACGGAGAAACAGAGCCCGGGTCATCACCTGCAGGGTAAAGTAGTCAGGATCGCTCATCAGCCCCCCGATATGCCCCAATAGAATGCAAGCCTGATCGATGTCATCCTTGCGAGCCAAATTCACCGTCGGTCGAAATTCATATTGCACACTGGGCACGGCGGGGATTTCGATATCCGTTTTTTCCCATTCGCCAAAGGCCTTCTGCAACCTGGCAATCATTTGCTCCATATCGAAATCGCCCCAGACCGCGAGCATTATATTGTTGGGATGATAGAACTTCCCGTGGAAGGCTACAAGGTCATCGCGCGTTATATTGTCTATCGTGGCATATTCGGCTTGCCGCGCATAGACGCTCCGGGGGCCATATATGAGCTTGTTAAATTCCCGGTACACGATTTCACCCGGATCATCATTTCGCCGTGAAATCAAGCTGCGCTGCTGCATCTTGGCCAATTCGATCTTGTCCTGGGCAAATGCGGGATTTCTCAATACGTCAGCCAAAAGGGCCAGCCCCATATCAAGGTCCTCTTTGAACACGAACATGGACGCCGAACCAAAATTCAGCCCGATGTCGGTTTCGACGGATGCGGCAATACTCTCCAGCGCTTCGTCAATCTCGTCGCCGGTTTTGGTCGTTGTGCCGCCGGTGCGCATGACGGTTCCGGTAATGGACGCCAGCCCAATCTTGTCGGCGGGCTCGTAAATCGAACCAGTCCGAATCATGGCGGACATGTTAATCACCGGCAACTCATGGTCCTCCAGCAGAAACAGTTGCATGCCGTTGGCCAGCTTCAGCCGCTTGACGTCCGGAATCCGAAGGTCCCCCAGCGGGGGGTAGGCCAGCTCTTTGTAACTCGGAACGTCCCGCCGTGCGGGAGCATGCGCATACTTCTGCGAGCAGCCCTCTGTTGCGAGAGTTACAAAAATAGCCGAAAAGACCGAAACGATAACTAACAATCTGTTCCTGCTCATCTTGTTTCTCCCAACAAGGTCAGTTCTTGACCGGTGTAGTATTGATGATACCGACCGACCGATTTGTGCTCGTGAAGTATTCTTTTGCGATACGCTGAATATCCCCGGCGGTAACCCGTTCGATTTTGTCCAGCTCTCTGAAAAGATTCCGCCAGTCGCCGGTGACAACGTCATAAAAGGCCAAATTCATCGCCAGCACAGCATTGGAATTCAAGTCACGAATGAGTCCGGCACGGACACTGGCCTTGGCCTTCTTCAATTCTTCCGGCGAAACCGGCTCCGTTTTCAGTATTTCGATCTGGTCGTATATGGCCTGCTCGCACTCCTGGCCCGTGTGGCCTTCGGCCGGTATTGCCGAGAAGGTGAACAGGCCCGGATATTTATTTGAGGCGTTCTGGGCTGAAGCACTCACAGCAATCTTCTTTTCTGTTACCAGGGACTTGTGCAATCGCGAGGTTCGACCCACGCCCATGACTAGGGACCTGTCCCATTCCGAGGTTTGACCCGTGCCCATGATTTGGGCAATCGCCCCGAATACGGCGTTGTCAGGATGATTGATGCTCGTTTGATGATAGCCGATCATGACAATGGGCTGCGCCGGATCTTCAATGACAACCCGGCGTTCGCCTCGTTGAGGCGGCTCTGTAGTCTCGACCGGTTCCGGTTTCGGGCCGCTGGGGATCCCGCCGAAGTATTTTTCCGCCAGCCTCCTGACGTTCTGCGGATCGACGTCACCGACCATGGCAATCGTCAGATTGCTCGGGCAGTAATACTTTCTGAAAAAGTCTTCGGCCTCGCGCCGTGTCACGGTCTGAAGATCGCTCATGTTTCCGCCGACATCTTCGCCATACGGATGCGACAGGTACGCGATGCCTTGGAACTCCTCCCCCAAACGCCAGCTCGGAGTGTTTTGGACCATTCGCCGCTCTTCCATGACGACGTCTTTTTCCTTGTAGAATTCGCGCAACACCGGATTGGCGAAACGGTCCGACTCAAGCGACATCCACAGCTCGATTTTGTTGGAAGGCAGACCGGCAACATAGCAGGTGTAATCCAGATCAACGTAGGCGTTGACGCCGCCCCCTTCCTGCAGATACACGTCTTGGTATTCATCAGGCTCGATGTGCTTCTGGGCCTCGGCCTGGGCCTCTTCAAATTGCTTCTGCAACTGCTCCAGGTGTGTTTGGTTGGGCTCGGCCTTTCTTCGCTCGGCCTTGATGGCGTCAAAGAGTTCGTCCATCCGCGCCATCGCTTTGGCTTCGGCCTGGTAATTCTTCGTGCCGATGGTCTTGGTTCCTTTGAACGCCATGTGCTCGAAGATGTGTGCCAGGCCTGTAATTCCCTTGACCTCATCGACCGCGCCGACGTCGGCGTGGATATGGAACGAAACGATGGGGACGTCATGCCGCTCCAGGACCAGGAATTTCAATCCGTTGTCCAGCGTAAATTCCGTCATCCGCTTCTCAAACTGCGCCACGTCCTGGGCGGTCGTGAGGGGCGGGAAAGCCGCCAACAAGATCCAGAACAAAATCGCCACGTGAGCCATAACGGCCCC